>OBJA01000645.1_pt1 | contig 28571 bp, 19 predicted proteins | sample 1519751 | NCBI WGS metagenome assembly OBJA01 (sample SAMEA3881238, study PRJEB22517) | soil metagenome | biome: lake sediment; feature: soda lake sediment; material: sediment, water from around vicinity | place: India | collected 2013-12-23 | depth 3 m
ATCAGGTAGACGGTATCTGCACCGGTGCTGTTCATACCAACCCGGTTAATCTTTTTGTAAACTGTATCATTGTCGACAAAACAGATCCATTTCTGGCTCTCCATTCCCGCCCCGTTTTCAACATGAATGACCAGATCTCCCGAAGTAACCTGAGCAGTCAAACGGGTTTCCCGTCGTTCGCTATTCATGTAGATATAGAGGTGATCACTTGCCGTATCGGAAAGTCGGGCATCAAGACCATTTCCAGGAAGACCCAAACCCGCCATGCGGATATCCCGTTCAAGAAATTCGATAAGGGTGAATATGTCACGCTGTAATTGCGCTTTATCATTTTCCCGTGATGCACTGCGGGCGATAAACCGGTGTGACTGGAAAGCTGCAGATATAAGAACTGAGCCGATCAGCATCGCAATAATCAGCTCAAGAATTGTCATTCCCTCTGTACTTCTGGCCTGTAACAATTTCATATGAAATGTCCATCCAATCAGGGACGCGCAACGATGGTAGAAAGCTCTATTGCATGTTTGCCTGTTTGCGGCGGCCATGAAATAGTAAGATCGATCTTCTTCTGAATACTGTCGCTGGTCACAGTCCATGTTCGGAGATATTTGTTTCGCACCATATCGGAGCTTGTTACAATCATGGAATAATCCGCCCTCCTGAACTCCTCCAGAAGCTGATACCCCGATGCGGTTGCCGCAGAGAGCTCTTTTGAGGCCAGATTGGAGTTGATCAGATTCATGACACACGCATTAAGACCTGTTACCAGCAAAGCCAGAATGATCATCGCAACGATCACTTCTATCAAAGAGCTCCCATTCTCGTTCCCTGTTCTCATACTAACCCTCCATCCATTATGGGTCCATTTTTATTATAATCAGATGGAGTATCGAAAACCGGAAATCCATTTTCCGTTTCAGGAGAGGAGGAAACTTATCACTTCCTTGTTTTTCTGAAAGTAGCTTGAATATTTCTGATCGATACCGGATTCCATGCTCTTGCGAGCTTCAGGGGTGCCAAAAAGTTGTATAGAATAATATTCAAATGCATGGGAAAGCAATCCGTACAAGAAAAGAACATGCTTTGCGCTGAAACCGGAACAGGTGTGCCAGAGGTTCCGTAACTGCCGATCGGTGATCCGCATATAGTCTGCCCATTCGGTAACACTCTGTGGTTTTTTTTCTAGCAGAACCTTTGTTGCATAACTGAGAGTATCTCCCCCGTTTTCGTTATAGCGATGATTCACGATGTTTAAAAGGGCACATCGATTGATTATATCGAAAAGGGTCTCCCCTCTGAAAGATGCCCCTTTTTCAAGAACCGCCCTGGCACCAAGCTGGATGCAGGTGGCACCCTTATTTGGAGATCGGGAACCAGTAAGCACGATTATGGAGCAATGCCTTGCATACTGACGTAAAATATAAAACTCATCATTTTCGATATCATTAATACCCAGATCGAGAATACATACATGGAACCGGGTTCCGGAACGCAGAAACGTGAGCCCCTGAGAGTTCGATGTTGCGCTATGAAGTGCATAAAGCGACACCGGTTGGAGCAGATCTTCAATGAGCCCCAGTGAGAGCGGATCATCCTCTATAATGAGGAGATTGAGCTTGCGATCAAGATATTGAAACAGTGTCCACCTCTTCTTTCAGTTAGTCTCTTCTTTGGAGCCAGCTCTCCAGGTTCGGCAAATCTTTTACAAGCTTTGCCCTGGTCCTCAGACTGAGTTTTGGCCAGATATCCCGATATTCATGGAATACTTCATCGCCCTTTACCATGGGACGGGATACCTTATACTGCTGTGGAAGCGAATCATATCTGATCAACAGGTCCTCAAGATACAGTGCGTACTGATCGGCCGAAATCCTCTGGTCCCGAAACGCTTCTCTAAGCTTATGCAGAGGATTGTTCTGCACCATAACCTCTGTTTTTTGAGATTTTCCTGACAGCGTGGCAGAAGATGTTCTTGTAAAGAACACCCCTGTCAGGCTTGCAAATACCAGAAGTATGATCGATAAAATCACAAATACCTTTTTTAAAGAGGGTTTCTGTGATGTCACCACAAAATCACCATTGCCGGAATCGGCAAGCTTCCGTGCCATCGATGCTACGACCTGGTCGCGACTCATGTGTTTGAATTTGCTCTTTCTCATGGTACTCGCAGTAGATTCCGGGGCATTGGATATATTGTAACACGACGATGACGGGAATGCAACAGCGATGAGGTGATGCTCACCCGAAACAATTTACTTCAGCGAGTGATTATGCATTGGACTAAGCATGCTCTCAGAGCCCTTTGTTTTCCGGAGCACCAATGAGAAGGTTCATATTCTGAACTGCTGCCCCTGAGGCTCCCTTACCTAGATTGTCCAATCTGGCCACCAAAAGAACATGATCATTTTTATCGAAAACAAACAGATCAAGATAGTTGGTTTCATTGCAAACCACGGGCGAGAGAAACCCATCCCCGATCTCCTCGATCACCTGTTGAGAAGCCACTCTGATAAACTGTTCCCCTTTATAATACTCCTCAAAAAAAGTCCTGATATTAGAGCTGCTCTGATTTCTGGTTAAAAAACGAACATGGAGCGGGATGAACACCAGCATACCTCTGAAGAAATTCCCTACTATCGGGGTAAACACCGGTTGTTGTGACAGTAAGCCATGTTGTTGCATCTCCGGAAGATGTTTATGAGCGAGGTTCAGATTTTTCGGCCGACAGCAGATCTCCTGAGTGTCATTACCGGGTTTCTCAAACGCTGCAATCATCTGTTTTCCGCCACCGCTGTATCCTGTTATCGCGTAGCAATTGATCGGATAGTCTGAGGGGACTATTCCCTGAGCAACCAGCGGGTGCATACAAATATTAAAACCAGTTGCATAACACCCAGGAACACTCACCCGTTTCGACTGTCTGATTTTGTCTCGCTGCTCAGGGTTCAGCTCTGGTATCCCATATACCCAGTCTCTGGCAGTCCGATGTGCGGTGCTGGTATCAAGCACCCGGACATGATTACTTCTCACCAGTGATACACTCTCTCTGGCTGCATCATCGGGGAGACACAAAAAAACAATATCGACTTCATTAATCACTTTTTCCTTGATTCTTATATCCTTTTTCTGTTCCACCGGTATCTCCACCAGCTCCAGATCATCTCTTCCCCCAAGTCGTTCATGGATTTTAAGTCCAGTCGTCCCATGCTGCCCATCAATAAATACAGCCTTCTTCATCTATGCTCCTTTTCTCTATCCTCTTATGGGGCAGAAAAACACACGCCCCCGCAAAACAGGAATCTATCTTTTCTTAGGCCTGGCCAGATCAGGGCTGTGTTCTTCTTGTGTCAGCCTTCAACTGGCCAGCACCGGGCTTTGGAAGAGATAAGATACTGATTTCAGCGGCAACGTGCAAATTTCTGGCACCATGTTAGAAACATGGCGCGACCTACGGCGCTCAGGAATTGGGATTACCGCCAATCCGAAAGCCCGTAGGGCTGAAACGTTTATAGCCACGGGGTGATTATATGGTTTAGCCCTGTAAGGGCGGAACAATCTTTATTTACACAATCAATGTAGATTCGCGAATGTGTGTTTGCATTACATTGATCAGATCGTGTCGGTCCTACGGACCTATATGCCTTTAATCTTTACAATTGTGATAGAAACATGGCGCGACCTACGGCGCTCAGGAATTGGGATTACCACCATTCCGAAAGCCCGTAGGGCTGAAACGTTTATAGCCACGGGGTGATTATATGGTTTAGCCCTGTAAGGGCGGAACAATCTTTATTTACACAATCAATGTAGATTCGCGAATGTGTGTTTGCATTACATTGATCAGATCGTGTCGGTCCTACGGACCTATATGCCTTTAATCATTACAATTGTGCTAGAAACATGGCGCGACCTACGGCGCTCAGGAATTTGGGATTACCACCAATCCGAAAGCTCGTAGGGCTGAAACATCTGTGCCACACGGGCTGATTAATGGTATTGCAAAAACATGGCGCGACTACGGCGGCTCAGGAATTGGGATTGCCGCCAATCCGAAAGCCCGTAGGGCTGAAACGTTTATACGACAGGGACGGACTATCTTTTTACCCTTAACCCCAGTATAAAGCACAAAAAAGCAGTCCGTCCCCATAGCCATCCCCATCATTCCCAGATTCAGAAAAAGATAGGACCGGTTTTTGCAAAATAAATAGGAATGGTATGCAGGAAAGTGTTCTGCAGAATCGTGATATAATCGTGATATATTCTTTAAGGGTATAGAATTGGAATACCAGTGAAAACGCTTATTCTTATAGATATTCAGAACGATTTTTGCCCGGGTGGCACACTTCCGGTGCCCGGCGGGGATACCATTATTCCTGTTATAAATAAAATGGAGGCACATTTCGATCTGGTTGTGGCCACACAGGACTGGCACCCCCCAAATCATATCAGCTTTGCATCAAACCACGAAGGCAAAAAGCTCTTTGACACAATACAAATCGATGCTATGGAACAAACACTATGGCCTGATCACTGTTTACAGGGCTCAATTGGTGCGCAGTTTCATCCTGGTGTTGCCATGCATAGAGTCGAAGCGATCTTTAGAAAGGGAACAAACAGCTCAATCGACAGCTATAGCGGTTTCTACGACAACGGCCACAAAAAGAAAACGGGGCTCAGCGGCTATTTAAAGGATCGGCAGGCTTTTAACCTTTTTTTCTGCGGGCTGGCAGCAGATGTCTGTGTCTATTACAGCATAAAAGATGCCCTGCAGGAGGGCTTCTCTGTAACACTTGTTGAGGATGCCACAAAGCCCATCAATGAAGAATTTTTCCATAAAATCAAAAAAGAGTTATCACAATCGGGTGTTTCTGTTATCACCAGTGATGCGCTGAGCCGATCGTAACGATACTATTGCTTACTGCACAGTTAAAATCTGATTATCCTCAACCCTCCTGATCTGAGCAGTTCCGTATTATTCATGAATAATTTGGCCAATATGCCGCCTCAACGGCGATTTCCAGGATGTACCTTTATGTGCCAAACCAACCCTCAAGAGGCTATGCTGCTGTACCGAGACCTCTTTTATTGACTTGCAACCGATTTAGTGGCATCATTAAGGGATATTGAAACGCATGCAGCGCAGTTCAGCACCTGCGCGGACGTTCCAAATTTTTTCCTGTGAGGTAGACAGTGAAGATACTGGTGGTCGATGATTCCCGAACGATGCGATATATAATGGTCAAAGTTCTGCGTGAAATGGGATATTATGAGATACTGGAAGCGGAATGTTATGAAAAAGCAGTGAAGGCAATCAGGATGCACAAGCCCGATTTGATATTTTCTGACTGGGTTATGCCCGATGGCACTGGTCTAGATCTGCTTAAACAGGTACGCAGTGATCCTTCCACTCAGGAGCTACCCTTCATAATGGTAACCACACAGAAGGATCAGCAAAAAATTATCGAAGCATCAAAAGCAGGTTTGCAGTCATACATGCTCAAACCGGTCAAAAAGGAGATTGTTGCCGAGAAGTTACGCAACCTCTCCAGTGCTTATGGATTTCCACCCCCATTAGGCTATGCGGAGGAGACTACCACACCCAGTGCGGAGCAGAATGATCCTGCACAGGAGCACCTCAAAGGTCTGCTGCAGGGGACCATCAATGAGCAGTGCATTACAAAGATTATCGAACGGACACTCAAGGGAATAGATGATGATTTTCCAGGGTGGATAGCTCAGGAGGTCTTTGGAGCGGCAGGGCAAGAGAGAAGTGACGATGTGAAGGTGCTGGTTGAAGCGTTAAAAATCAGTGCAACAGAGGCATTAACGGTTTACCTTGAACAATTCATCTGATTTGTTCAGTATGGGAAACCACTAACCTTAAAGAGAATGATCTACAAAGCGGGAGTACAGCAGTAATGGTCGGTGAAGATGAAGTTGTACAACTGTTCATTGATGAATCGCGAGAACATCTGGCAACCATCGAGGAGGATCTTCTTGCCATAGAGCAATCCGGTGAGCATTGTCCGGATTCACTCATTAACAGGACATTCCGGGCGATTCATACGATAAAAGGAAGCTCGTCATTCTTTCCACTCAAAAACATCAAGAACCTTACTCATGTCATGGAAAACATCCTGGGAAAGATCAGGTCAAAAGAGCTGCTTCCCGATACAGAGATTATATCGGTACTGCTTGATAGTGCAGACAGTTTGAAAACCATGATAAACAATCTTGATAAATCAGAAGACGTGGACGTCTCCGGGTATATCGAGAAACTGCATCGGTTCTGCCAGGGAAATAATGAACGCACCGATACAATCCCGAGGCATGACATGCAGGATTCTGTACCGGTACGAAGCCGTTCAGGGAAGCTTCTTACCCGGTTGCCTCGTAAAAAAATCGCACTCATGCAGCATGCCACAAACGGGGGTCGTTTTGTCTATCTTCTGGAAATAATGCGAAAAGAGCTCTGTTCTCCCGGCAGGTCGATAGAAGCCACTCTTGCTCTCTGCAAACAAATGGCTTCAATACATGAGATCACGGAGCATTCAGATAAAGAAGATTGTTTCTGTTTTGTCTGTACAACGAACGTGGAAAAGGAGATGCTGTTGGAGATTCTGGAATTGCCAGCAGATACCCTCTCAGAAGTTATGGCAGGCAGGATAGAAGAGCCCTTACCTGAAGTTTCTGACGATGAGCACTCTGGCCAGATCGAGCATGCTCTTACCATCAAGCAGGAAAATAAGGCCGGCAAAGAGACTACTCTTAGTGCACCGGATAGGGCTATAAAACAGAAGAGCAGCCTGCGTGTGAGTATATCGATTCTCGACCGGCTCATGTCACTGGCAGGCGAGCTGGTTTTAACGCGGAACCAGCTTGTTCAGAACGCCAGCACCAAAAACTATGCAGCTTTTCTGGGAGCTACGCAGCGTGTTGACAGTATCACTTCGGAGCTTCAGGAAGCGATCATGGCCACACGAATGCAGTCAATCGGTATTGTTTTCAGTAAATTTAAACGAATGGTACGGGATATATCGCAATCTCTTGGAAAGGATGTCGATCTTCAGATTGAGGGTGAGCATGTTGAGCTGGACAAATCCATAATCGAGATTATCGGAGATCCACTGACGCATCTTGTCAGGAATGCAATCGACCATGGAATAGAGACACCATCGGAGAGGGAGAGTGCCGGGAAACCATCTCAGGGGACATTACGTTTGAAAGCGACCCATGAAGCTGGTCAGGTGATCATAGAAATCATGGATGATGGAGCGGGGATCGATGCAGAAAAAGTGGCGGCAAAGGCTCAGTCGCTTGGTTTACTGGATGAGGTGCAGCTTGCCAGAATGAGCGAACGGGATATCATCAAACTTATTTTCCGCCCTGGATTTTCCACCGCAGAGAGGGTGACCGATATTTCCGGGCGGGGCGTAGGGATGGATGTGGTGCAGAGTAACCTTGGCAAAGTAGGTGGAGCCATCGATGTGGAATCTGCAATTGGGAAGGGGACTTCGATTCGCATCAAGCTGCCGCTGACCCTGGCGATCATTCCCAGTTTGCTGGTATCGGTTGGTGAAGAACGGTATGCAATACCACAAGTTAATCTCGTGGAACTGGTGCGTCTTTCTGCAGGCAATGTCAGGGAGCGGATCGAAAACATCAGTGGTGCAGCGGTGTTGCGTCTTCGTGACGAGCTCCTTCCCTTAGTCAGGGTGAGCGACTTTCTTGATATCGGGCGATTTTTTCTTGATAGACAATCAGGAAAAAAGGTACAGGACCGACGGGAGGCTGTCTGGGACCGGCGGAGCAGTGCCCTTATGGAAGCGCAGCCGGAGGAAAACAGGCGAACAAAGCAGGACCGTCGAAAAAGCCACCAGAGTGCGGTTATTATTGTGGTTGTTGCAGCCGGAGAATTCAAATATGGTCTGGTAGTCGACGCGTTGCTTGACTCAGCAGAAATTGTCGTGAAACCACTGGGGTATCATCTCTGCGGGTGTCGCGAGTATGCCGGCGCAACGATTCTGGGAGATGGCAGGGTGGCGTTGATTCTGGATGTGGTAGGTATTAAAGAGATGCTTGATTTGCAGGATACGCAATCGGCTCTCCAGACCAGATCATCCCAGAGTACTAGTACTGTGGCAATGGAGAGTTTCCATTCTTTGTTGCTGGTTGAGAATGCCAGAGATGAGCTGTTTGCCGTGCCGCTGGGATTTGTGTCACGTATCGAGAAGATTACAACGGCTGCAATCTCCTGGACCGGAGGACGACCGGTTATTCCTTACCGGGGGGGATCGCTGCCTCTTTTCAGCATCGAAAGTGTCGCCAATGTAAAACCTCGTCATGAACAGAAGCATGCCTATATCATAGTGTTTCAGGCAGGCGGAAGGGAGATGGGGATTGTGGTGAGTGACATAATCGATACCATCGAGTTTTCAGAGGGCATCGATGAGACGACCCATGTTCAGCCAGGGATACTGGGATCAGCCATAATCGAAAACAGAATTGTCCTGTTGCTTGACATATTTGCAATAGTTCACCAGGCCGCACCCGATCTCTTTGCCAATCTTGAGAACGCATCCAGAAAAAAGGAAAGCCGGAAGTATCGAGTGTTGATTGTTGAGGATTCTGTATTTTTCCTCAATCAGATCAGGGCATTTGTTGAAGATGCGGGGTATGAGGTAGTCACAGCAGAAGACGGTGTGAAGGGGCTTGCGGTTTTAAACAATGCAGCAGAACCGTTCGATCTGGTACTGACAGATATTGAGATGCCCAATATGGATGGGCTGTGTTTGACACGAGAGATCCGCAGCTCACAACGTTACCGAAACCTCCCGGTCATAGCTGTGACTTCCGTCATAGGAAAAACAGCAGAGAAAAGAGCCCAGGAGGCGGGAATCGATGCGTATCTGATTAAACTTGACAAAGAAAAGGTTCTTGATGCATGTAAATTCTATTGTACCCGCGGCCGAAGCTGCCAGTAGGAGGAGTGTGTATGTTTCTTCATGAAAAGCGGTACCGCAACTACCTGTTTTCCACCATCTGTCTGGTTGTCCCGCTTGCAGCAGGAGCCGGAGTCATGTTTGGCATCTTTTCAGAGGCATCGGTACTGAGCACAACTATTTTCACCGGATTGACCGGTTGTCTCATTGCTGTTGCGTCGGTCACCAAAAATTACCGGAAGTATATGCTCCCTATCATAAATACAAGTAATGCGATCCAGTCCATGACCAATGGTGACCTTTCAAAACGTCTGCCATTACATGGTACCGATGAAATCAGCCTGCTGGCTGCAAGCTTCAACTCCTTCGCCAGCACCGTCCAGGGGTCGATTCGTCTGATGTCCGATAATGCGACGCAGCTTCAGGTGCAGACAGGCTCTCTTCAGACCTGTTCTGAAATTGTCATAAAACAGCTTCAGACGACTGCTAATAATGTTCTGGGGGCTGATCAGGCAGCCCAAGGCCTTCAGAATGTCATAAAGGAAGCACAGGGAGCAGTCGGCAGTATTGCAGGTGAAATTTGTGCAGCACAACAAAAGACAAGTGCAATTATCCCGGTAATGAACAGAGCTCGCGAGGGCACACTCAATTCCCAGCACAGTGTTTCTTCGATTGCAACAGCAGCAGAACAGATGAGTATGACCGTCAGTGAGATCGCCCGGAATTCCGAACATGCACGATCGAGTACAGAACATGCGGTGCAAAGTGTTGGCTGCGCTCAGAAGCGTGTTGATGAGCTGGGGATAGCAGCTACGGAGATAAACAAGATTATCGATGTGATCGTTGAGATTGCAGAACAGACAAAACTGCTTGCACTGAATGCGACTATTGAAGCAGCGCGGGCCGGTGAGGCAGGGAAAGGGTTCGCTGTTGTGGCCGGAGAAGTGAAGGACCTTGCAAAACAGACCAGTGATGCCACCAACGATATTCGACAGAAGATTGCTACAATGCAGTCCTCGACCGAACATACAATACGAGAAATCACCCATATCAACGGAGTCATCGGAGAAGTAGACAAATTAGTAGCAACCATTGCAGCCTCAGTTGAAGAACAGTCGATAACCACCAGGGATATCTCCGGCAACATCCGTCAGGTTGCTACGATTGTTGCGGATATGACCGATGTGACACAGGATTCTGTCAATGAGATACATACGATGTGCGATTCGATAACGAAGGCATCACAGATGGCATCCCTGGTGACTCACCACATGGACACGGCATGTGTCCAGGCAACGACCATTGCAGAAGTGATACGTGAAACGAAGAGCACCACTGAAGAAGCATTATCTGTTAATAACGAAATGCAGAACCTGTACGAAAAGGTCAAACAGATCAGTACTGTCCAGAAGCAGGTATCACAAAAATTCAGAGTGTAGGAACGAAACCATGACATCAGGAACAGCCGGTTGGCAACATGATGAATCGTCATCAATGAGTGCCGATGAATATATTCTCTTTTCTGTAGCCGACACCCTGTGCGGGTTAAAAATTAGCGAGGTTCAGGAAATAAAACGGGTCAGCGAAATAACCCCGGTGCACCATGCTCCACCCTATGTTCGCGGAGTGATAAACCTTCGCGGGCAGATTGTAACCATACTCGATATATGTGAGAAGTTCAATTACCAGACCAGCGAAATCGATACCAACATGCGCATTGTCATAGTAAAACATGAAGAGGAATCGATAGGGTTGCTGGTTGACTCGATCGAAGATGCAATCACTGCCACACAATCGCAAATAGCACCACCACCTTCAAATATCAATAAGATTGAAGGACAATATATTACCGGGATTTACAAGACTAATGATGCTCTGATAGCAATACTCGATAAAGACCGCCTGCTGGAAAAGGAGTGTACAGATCAGAACAGTTCAGCAGGTGCAGAGGTCTGAATAGCACCATGAAACAGATCAGAGTATTTATCATCGATGATTCGGTGGTATTCCGGAAACTACTTTCGGATGTTATCAACGCGATTCCAAATGTACGGGTCTCAGGAGTTGCTGCAAACGGGCAGGAGGCGCTGGAGAAACTACCCGGAATCAACCCTGATTTCATCACCCTAGATCTGGAGATGCCGGTGATGGATGGGCTGGAGACTCTGGAGCGGTTAGGCAACAGCGATATATGCGGGAAAGTAGTGATGCTCAGTGCATATACCTTCGAGGGTGCTCAGGCAACCATACAAGCACTTGAAGCTGGCGCATTTGACTTTATTCCCAAGCCATCATTTCAGGATATTGACCAGTGCAGAGAGTACCTGAGAACACACCTCTCCCGTGTTTTCATCCCACCGGATCATAAAAAACTCACACGTACTGGCGACACACAGGTTGTCAGACCACTTTTAGGGGCCTGCCATGCAGATCCGCACATAATTGCGATCGGTGTTTCAACCGGCGGTCCCAATGCACTGACAAAGCTTCTCTCATCTTTGCCGGCAGGTTTTCCCGTACCGATTCTCATTGTTCAACATATGCCGAAGCTCTTCACCAGATCTTTAGCCGAGTCGCTGAACCGTACTACAGGAATCACCGTTCTGGAGGGCGAGCAGGGAATGCAGGTGCGACCAGGACACGCCTATATCGCACCCGGTGACATGCAGATGAAAGTAAGCCACTCTTCCGAAAGTAAACAGACATACATAGAGCTCACCGATGATCCGCCGGAAAATTTCTGTAAACCTTCTGTCGACTATCTGTTTCGTTCAGTTGCCCAGGTGTATCGCGAACACGCCATAGGAGTGATCCTGACCGGTATGGGTTCCGATGGAGTTCTGGGACTCAGACTCATGAAGCGACACGGAGTGTTTGTTATCGGTCAGGATCGTAACAGCTCGACAGTCTATGGTATGCCTCGTGAGGCGAAGAATGCGGGAGTTGTCGATATTGAGCTGCCGATTGATGAAATTGGTCAGGAACTGATAAGAAGAGTGAACTCGAAGAAGTGACAGCAGCAGTAACGCCCATACCCCTGAGGGGTTCGACTACCCCTTAAGCTGTGCTGTTTTCACTTTCGGTCAGTTTATGCAGCTCTTTTGAACTGTTGTCCAGATTCTCTATCGACCTGGCGATTGTCCCAAGGTCGGCATTTACTTCTCCTATGTTTTGGGCAATCTGCCGGGCACCTTCCGCTGCACCTGTCACGTTCGTGGCAATATCATCAACACTGGTAGCGGTCCGTGAGACATTATGAGTAATATCCTTTGTCGTGATGGACTGTTCCTCAACGGCAGTAGCGATCGTATTCACGAAATTAAATATTGTGCTTATAACTGCACCGATCCCTTTTATTCCCTCGATCGTTGCACTGGTCGACTGTGAGATGTTCTCGATCTTCCGTTTAATATCAACGGTTGCTTCATTTGTCTGACGGGCAAGCTCTTTTACTTCACTGGCAACAACAGCAAACCCCTTCCCTGCCTCACCAGCCCGCGCAGCCTCGATGGTTGCATTGAGAGCAAGCAGTTTTGTCTGTTCAGCGATTTCGATGATAGTGTCTATTACCGTGCTGATCGAATCTGAAGCACTGCTGAGCTGATCGACCTTGCATTCAATCTGCTTGACATTTTCCACAGCATCGGTTGTTATCCCCCGAGTTTTCTCGGCATTGCCCGCAATCTCCTGGATCGTACAGTTAAGTCCCTCAATAGCCTTATGTATCGATGTCATTGCCCCTTGTGCATCAGTTACCGATACCGATACGACATTCATGTTGCTGCTTACCTGTTGTGCAGCAACAGAAACATTGGCTGAGTTATCGGCGATTTTTCCAGTGCGCTCAGCAATGCTATTGACCATTTCAACAAGCCTGGCAATAGCCCCGGAGACCTGAAGATTATGTTCGTGGAGTTCAGCATACTTTCGGTGCAGGCAGTTGCGGGGACGGTTAAGGTTGTTGAAAATGGCAATAGCCATACTTTTACATGATCCATAACCGCATGCACCACAGTTATACATATCTTTTTCGCTGTATTTGCTCAGGCGTGCAAAGACATCCTGAAGCTCACTTTGAGAGGGAATTCTGATTGTGTTCTGCAGCGAGCGGTTCTGATAGCTTCGGTTGTAAAGACCCGGTTTCCAGTACACATCAATGGTCTGCGAGAGTTTCTTTGCTCCCTTTCTGACTCCTCCGATACCCTTTTCAGTATAATACTGCTGCATTTTCTGTCGCCGCTGTTCGACAAGGAATTCAACCTCATCCGGGTTTTTATCATACGAATCAGTCCCCGTCCCCCCGTTACATCCCATCTCACAATTAAGACAATCAATCACCAACGGATTGACTCCCTTTCTAAGGGATTCGGGGAGTTTTTTGAGATAGTCATAGATGTGGGGTACCCCCTCAATTTTCCGGGTAAAGGAGGTTGCATTGGGGTTCTCACGCTGAGCGGTCCACATCAGGCCACCAGGAGTGGAAAACAAAACAGCCCGTTCCGCCGGAGGATTGGCAAAATCTACCTCATCATACTGCAGCAAATTAATACCCTGCTTTTCAAGACAGGCAATCAGGCTGGTGTACGTTACATTGTAATCACCTAGTCCGGTTTCATCAAATTCCCGTCTCTTGGCGATGCAGGGAGAGATCACAACGCATTTATGATTGCGATACTGTGGATAAAACTCCTGTACCATTCTGATTGTATGCAGCATCGGGCTGTCTGCCGGAGCAAGGTAAGGAAGTAGCTCTGGTTGATACAGTTCGATATAAGACACTATTGCCGGACAGGGTTGAGCTATCACCAGTTTTGGGTTCGTGGTTTTAATATATTCGAGGTATGATTTTACAGTTAACTCTGCCCCAAAGCTTACATCAAAGCACGCCTCGACTCCAGCCTGTTTCAACCACCCGTTCAAACGCAGGTACTGGTTGGGAAAATTGGCTGAGACCGCAGGAGCCACAATTCCAATCATGGGGACCTTTCCCAGATCCTGAAAAAAAGCTGCAGCATCATCAACAATCACCCTTGCATGGTGTGTGCACGCTTTGATACAGTTGCCGCACCCGATACACAAATCGCTGTTTATGGTTACATGATCACCAGATCCATTGTTGCAATACTTTACCGGACACGCTGCTATACAGGCATGACAATTAACACAGTTTTCTTCCCTGACCTCAATAACGCTTGCAAGTGTACTACCCATGAGTTGAGCTCCTGCTATCACGATAACTGATAGTGAGATAAAGTGAAATAGTACACTCTTTTTAGTTATTTGTCCAGACAATAATTAAAAAAGGGAAAAAACGCCGGTTAAAGCCGAAACAGAAGTACGGCACATTGTGATACCGTTGGTGGCCTTGTACTTGCTTACATTCCTGAGATGGCCATTATACTAAAATCATAGAGATTACCTATCGGTTCAGGGTTGTCTGAAGCAGTGCACTGCACAGATGGAACAACGATGCATAATTTCGACCTGAAACTCATCTCAAGCATTCTCTCTCTTGCACTGATATTCCTGATAGATGCTATAACAACTCCCGGTTTGGCACTCTGGCTGCTCTATTTTGTTCCAGTTCTTCTCATTTACAGTAAGCCTGCAAAATTTGTCTTTGGGATTGCCACCATAACATCTGTTCTGATGATTATCGGTCATTTTATACCATACATTGGGATCTCTTTTCTTGATGGAATGAACAGAGTGGCAGGAATTATTGCAATCTGGATTGCAACAACTCTACTTGCAAAAAATTACAGAGTGGTAAAACAGATACAGGACAACAAGAATAAACTTCAGCTTGTTATTGAAACACTTCCTGCCGGAATAGTTTTCGCCGACCATGAAGGAAAGATTGTGATGGCTAATTCTGCAGCTAAAGAGATCTTTGGCGGAGAGATTACCGGTACTGCATACGGCCCACAGGGAAACTATACACTCCGCACTCTTGATAACACACTCCTGCACCTGGAGAATCTTCCGCTGACACGCGCACTAAAAAAGGGGGAAACAACTCATGATATGCTCATAAAGGTGCAGTTCGAGCAGGGTGGAGAACGAATTATTTCGGTGAATGCAGTGCCAGCTGGTGTTGACCATGCAAAGCGGGACGGGGCACTGGCTGTTATAAGTGATGTAACCGGGAGGACTCGCGCTGAACAGGAGCATCTGCGATTATTGGCAGATTTCAAGGGCACAATAGAGGCATTACCAGATGGTTTGATCATCTACAACAAAGATTTGAGCATCCGTTTTATAAATACAACTGCAAAAACGATTCTGGGATACGAGGATGAAGATCTGAAGCTGCCACTGGAGGAGCGTATAGAACGATCGGTAATTGTCCAACCTGATGGTATAGGGATTCCCAAAGAGCGATATCCTTTTGTCAGAGCGCTCAAGGGAGAGATCATTCACAATGAAATTCTGCGCATAAAAACTGAAGCACAGATCTACTGGATCTCAGCGAGTGCAGCACCGATACGATCTCCGGATGGTGAGATCAGCGGAACAGTAATGAACTTCTCAGATGTAACCGATATGATCAACCTGCAGAAAACAGTATCTGAGAGTGAAGAGCGTTTTCGCAACATGTTCGAGCTCCACCGTGCAATCATGCTGCTTATCGATCCGGATTCTGGAGAAATTCAAGATGCAAATCAATCTGCTGCGATCTTTTACGGGTATACCCGCACGAAGCTGACCACAATGCGTATCGATGAGATAAACCAATTGCCACATGAACGTATCAATTCTGAAATGAAGGCAGCGGTTCAGGAGAAACGGCCTTATTTTAAATTTCCGCATAGACTGGCAAACGGAGAAATTCGATGGGTTGAAGTCTACTCATCCCCAATTCAGATCAGAAAAAAGAGATTACTTTTTTCGATAATCCATGACATTACCGAAAGGAAAATGGCTGAAGACCAGCTTTCGTATGAACGGAATTTCATCGATGCAGTCCTGCAGACTATGGGGGCACTGGTTGTGGTGACTGATCAGCATGCTGGTATTGTGCGGTTCAACCGGGCATGTGAAATTCTAAGCGGATATCGTTTCGATGAGGTTCAGGGAAAGTCTATTTATGATCTGTTCATTATTCCGGAGGAACGTGCAGAGGTAGAGAGAAACTGGCGCCAGCTCTTCTCTGGTGGTCAGATGGCAGAGCATGAAAACTACTGGAAGACCAGATCGGGTGAAAAACGGTTTATTCGCTGGCGGAACTCTGTTTTACGGGAGGGCTACGATGGCAGCGTATTCACTATTTCCACCGGAATCGACATCACCGACCGCCTTGAAACTGAACTCTATATCCAGAAGCTCAACAGAGAACTGCAACAGCGGGCAAACGATCTTGCGACATCCAATAAAGATCTTCAATCGTTCTCCTACTCCGTATCGCACGATCTGCGCAACCCGCTCTACCTTATCGATAATTATCGCAGCATTCTCGAAGAAGAGTACGGGGAGGTGCTTGACAACGAGGGACGCGAATTTCTTTCTCGTATAAAAAGCGGCATAGAAAAAATGAAAACCCTTATCGATGATCTCATGCACCTCTCACGGGTTGTACGCCATGAGATTACACGCCGCGATGTGGATCTCAGTAGTATAGTGCTGCAGTATCTTCGTGAGATGCATGCATTACAGCCAGAACGCAATGTGCAATTTGTGGTTAGTCCTGACATTCACGCATCTGCAGATCCTCACCTGATCAGGATCGCTCTGGAAAACCTGTTGCGCAACGCATGGAAGTTTACATCAAAAAAACCGGTCACTATAATCGAATTCGGCAGTTTTTATCAGAATGATCACACGGTTTACTATATCAAAGATAATGGTGTGGGGTTTGATCTAAAATTCTCTACCACCATCTTCGAGCCATTCAAACGGGTGCATGCAGAAAAAGAGTTCGGTGGAAGTGGAATCGGCTTATCGATTGTGGAACGGGTCATCAAGCGGCACGACGGTAAAATCTGGGCTGAAGGAGAGGCTGGAAAAGGTGCAATCTTTTTCTTTACATTATAAGTAACCAGGCATAGGCACATCAAAAGGTTTGGACAAGACGGTATGAGATCTTTTCTGCAAATTAGATTTTTATCATCACTGGTTCTTGCATTCCTCATACTTACACTTGACATACAGACTCCCCGTGGCTATGGTGACTGGGCTCTCTATGTATTTCCGATTCTTTTACTCTCACCTACCAATAATGATTTCCAGCTCTTCTGGCTTGCAGGTATTACCTCGGTTCTTATGCTCTTAGGATTACTCGGCTCCCCTCCAGGTCTCACGTTCAGCGTAGCAATTATCAATCGAATATTCTCGTATGCAATAGTGTGGACTGTCGTAGTGATCATCTCCAGCCGCAACCGCTCCCTCGATCGTGAAAAAACTGCAGTGGGGGAGCGGGACAGACTCCTTAACGAGATCCAGATACAGAAAAACTTCTATGAACTGATTTTGCAAACTACTCCGGTGGGTATCGCTGTAATACGAAGCCCCGATTACCGATATGAATACGCCAATCCCGCCTATGCCCTGATACCGGGAAAGATGGTGGAGGATGTACACGAGAAAACAGTCAGGGACATATTTCCCGACTATGTCGCCCAGGGTGGTCTTGCGTTTATTGATCAGGTCATGCAAACCGACACACCGGTCCATTTCCCTGAACTTCAGACCGATGTGGGATTCGGAGTTGATAAACGAAGAGCATTTTTCAGTGTCTCCTTTGTTCCAGTGGCACCATCAGCCAAAAAAGGCCCGGGGGTCCTTATCGTGGCAAGTGAAACCACCGGACTCGTTCAGAATCGGCTGCAGGCCGAAGAGGCTCTAAGGGAGCTTAAGATTGCACAAGAGCAGGTGCGAGTCGAGCGGGATAAACTCAAAGCCGTCATAGACAATATTTCCGTGGGTGTTGGCATCTCCGATATACACGGTACTATTCTCTTTCTTAACCCTGCAGCACTCAGCATACACGAATTTTCCAACGAAACAGAGATGCTCAGCCGAGTCGATCAGTACACAAAAGAGTTCGAACTGCAGTATCCTGATGGTACCGAGATGCCCCTTGCAGAATGGCCATTGAAAAAAGCACTCCGTGGAGAGTTTGTCCACGATTATGAAGTAAAACTCATCCATCGCTCAACCAATCATATCCGCTTTCTCAGGTACACAATTACCCCTGTCTACAATACCGATCATGAGTTGCTTCTTTTCGTGAGCAATATCACCGATTTTACAGAACAGAAAAAGACCGAAGAAGCCCTTCGTAACAGCGAAGAACGGTTCCGCTCCATGGCAGATAACATTTCGCAATTTGCCTGGATGGCAGACCCCTCTGGCTGGGTTTTCTGGTATAATAAACGGTGGTTTGACTATACCGGCACCACGCTGGAGCAGATGCAGGGGTGGGGATGGCGGACGGTGCATCACCCCGGGCACATAGATCGGGTTGTCCAGAAAATCAATTCCTGTTTCAATACCGGCACATTCTGGGAAGACACCTTTCCGCTACGCGACAAAAACGGCTCTTATCGCTGGTTTTTGTCGCGGGCGGTTCCCATAAAAAATCAAAACGGTAAAGTCACGCTCTGGTTTGGCACAAACACCGATATCACCGATTTACTGGAAAAGGAGGAAGCGCTCAGGGAGAGTGAACACCGGTTGCAGATTCTTAACGAAAATCTGGAAACTCTGGTAGTGCAACGCACCGAACAGGTACGGATGCTCTCAAAGGCTCTCACCCTTGCTGAACAGCGTGAACGGAAACGGTTCTCCCAGGTGCTGCATGAAGATCTGCAGCAGGTCCTCTTCAGTGCCAAGATGCAGGTCGAGCTGATAAAGATGATCAGTGAAAGCAGGCCTCCCGATGAAGAGATCGCACAGGGGATCTCAGAGAGCACACGCCTCCTTACAAAAGCAGTAAATATCACCAAAGACCTGGCCCTTGAACTCAACCCTCCCATTCTTGATTCTCAGGGCTTTGACACTGCACTCTCCTGGCTAGTTGATTACATGCAACGTACGCGCAATCTGACCATCGATTCAACCATCGATGAGAAAACAAGCAACATCCGGGGTGAAAAACAGATCATGGCAACCCAGATGGTTCGTGAACTTCTTAATAATATTATTAGCCATTCCGGTGTCCTGCATGCAACGCTAAGAGCCTTCTGCAGAGAAAAAACCCTGCAAATTGTCATTAGCGACAAAGGAAGCGGCTTCAGTGTGGAAGAGGCCAGGAGAAAACCGGGTTCCGAAAACAAACTTGGCCTCTTCAGTATTGAGGAGCGGCTCAAACTCTTCGGAGGAAAACTGATTATTAAAAGCAAACCTGGACAGGGGACAACCTGTGCCTTGATAATTCCTGTTGAACAATGTTGAAAAAACTACCAGCTCTGTTCGGTGCAGGCATTTTTCAAGCAGCAACAATGAAATCCTGAGCCTTCAGTCTGTCTTTGAGAGCCTTTACACTTATCCCCAGACATCTGCTTGCTGCCGCGACATCGTTATTAAACCGCTCCATGGTACGTTCTATATGCATCTGCACCATCTCTTTGAGTGTGCACTGGTCAAATTCGTGGAGTAGTTTCGCTCCTGTTTCCAACCCAGGGAAATGTTCGGAATCCAGACTCTTTCCCTGCGAAAGCAACAGCGCCCGCTCCAGAACATTTTTCATCTCCCGGATATTACCGGGCCACGGATAGGCCACAAGGCTGTTGAGCAGATTGGAATTGAGCGGCAGTCTGGTGTAACCAAATCCCTGAAGAAAATATTTCAACAGTCCGGGAATATCATCCCTGCGTTCCCTTAGGGAGGGCATTTCTATGGGAAAAACACAGATCCGATAATACAGGTCACTTCTGAACTTGCCGGCATCGGATTCCTGCCTGAGGCTTTTATTGGTTGCACAAATCAACCTAAAATCACTGGTCCTGATCTTGTTTTCACCGATTCTGCGGAATTTTTTCTCCTCAATGGTTTTAAGCAACTCAGCCTGAACACCTAAATCCATGTCACCGATCTCATCGAGAAACAGCGTCCCCCCATCAGCAATCTCTATGAGTCCCTCACGATCTTTCAAAGCAGAAGTAAACGAACCACGGCAATGCCCGTACAGTTCACTTTTCAACAGTTCGCCCCGCAATGCGGAGCAGTTGAGTTCGACAAAGCTGCCCGATGCCCGAGAGCTGTTTTCATGAATCCATTTTGCCAATACCCCTTTGCCTGTTCCGGTTTCTCCTAAAAGCAACACAACCGATTCATTTTTTGCGGCCACATCTGCAAAGTAATTAAGCCGTTTACTCTGCGCTGAAACCCCGAAAAAAGGTTTTGGTGCCACCTTCTTCAAACGCTTCGACCGTATCTCCTGCTTCTTGAGCTCCTCATGCTCCAGACACTTACAGACACTCAACCCCAACCCCTCAATTTCCAGTGGTTTGGTGATGAAATTTACCGCTCCAGATTGAATGGCCTTAACTGCAGAAGGGATATCGGCCACTCCAGACATCACAATAACCGGAACATCCTCATACTTTGCCCCAATTTCCTGAATCAGCTCCAGTGACATCCCATCAGGAAGCCTGACATCCAGAAGAATGGCATTGAAAGCAGTGGTGTCGATTTTCTCCCGCGCCTCTCTGAGTGAATATGCCCGGGTCGTCCGAAATCCCGCTTTTCCAAGATACCTCTGCAGACCAGCCTGAATCACCTCTTCATCATCAACAATCAGAATATTTGGATTCATTCTCAAGTTCCTGTTTCTCTTAAACGTATAGTAAATTTCAGCATAGTATATGAAGATAAATGAGCAACTGATGCGCCAAACACCTGCACCGAACCGATTTTTTTTGATGGGAGTCATAAACGGAAAAGAGCCTGCATGCAGTTCGGAACAGGAAAAAAAATGACTCGGCCTTATTCAGATACCCTTATCTATTTGTAACATCTCCCTGCACTTTTCAACAAGCCCACTGCCGATACTCTTGGAGATAAGTGCATCTGCTCCGGATCTGATTGCCTCCTCATGGTACCAGTCCAGTTCATGCCCGGTCACAACGAGAATTTTTATCTGCGGATAGAGCCTGCGAACTCTTCTGGTCAATTCAAGACCAGAAATACCAGGAAGAGAGATATCCACAATAAGCAGATCAGGGTTTATCTCAGGAATCGCATGTAGTGCCTCCTCTGCACTGGAGGATTCTGCAATTTCGATGTCTTCTGCCCGACGAAACAGCCTTTTGTAAATAAGCCGCATATCAAGACTATCTTCAACAAGTAACACCTTTTTATTCTCTGTGTGTTGGGTCATTGTGTCTACTCAATAGAAAGTTGCTGGTTACCTATATCAAAGGGCAGTTTCATTGTAATTCTGGTCCCTTTGCCAGGACTGGTTACAATAGCAAGATCTCCGCCGAAAAGACGAAGGCGCTCCTCAATGCTGAAAAGCCCAAGATGTGTCCTGTCCCGGGCAATCAGTTTCTCCTTTTCCAGATCGAAACCGATGCCCCTGTCCTCGACAGTCACAAAGATATGCCTGGAATCCCGTGTGGCTGTTACCGAGGCGAAGCCGGTTCCGGAATGCTTGATGACATTTAACAAAAGCTCCTGAACCAGTTGAATGATAAGCACCCGTTCCTCTTCACGCAGAATACGAAAGTCTTCCGGAATATTCACCTCGAGTTTTAATCCGTATTGCTTTTCAATATGCTTCGCCAGCCATTGCAGAGCTGCATCCAACCCCTCATTCTTCAGAATCGGCGGGTTGAATTCGATTGCCAGCCTCCTGGTGACCCCTAAAGCCTTTAAGATCAGATCCTCAAAGCAGGCAACATCATCCTCCAGCTCACCTTCCACACTTTTACCGATGCTCTCCTTTAAAAGCCCAAACCGAATCTTCATCGCAAAGAGGACCTGCTGAAGATCTTCATGAAGGATAAATGAAAATCTCTGACGCTGACGCTGCTCGGCAAGAGAGAGAGCTTTAGCAAGTTCCCGTACCTGCTCGGTACGGAGCTCAACCTGCTCCTCAAGTGAGAGGGTCAGGTTCTGGAGCTTCCTTTTACTCTTTTCCAGTTCGTTTTTCTGGTACTCAAGCTCGGCGGTACGCTTCCTGACCTTCTGCTCCAGTGAGTTGTTCAATTCTTCAAGACGCCGCTGTGCCGTAATCCGTTCAGTCAAATCGGAAGCGACAATGCAGAGATCATGCCGCCCGATAATCTCCAGCGGCGCACTGGAGAGGTAAACCGGTAAAGAGGAGAGATCTCTTTTAATCAGTTCGAAATCACGGTGAACAGAACCCCCTGCAAGTGTTTTTTTTAGAAACAGGCTAAACTCCTGTATTTGACTTTCCGCAATAAACCCGTGGAGGGGTTTGCCTACCAGCGATGAGGAGGGGTAATCGAGCATCTGAGCAAACCGGGCATTTACATAGAGTATCACCCCATCCTGGTCTGTCGTAATTGCACCCTCATTCATGGTTTCAACCATGATCCTGTAGGCGGCTTCAGCGCCCTGGATCGTAAAGACCGATGCACCTGCATCGGTTTGAACCACAATGGCATCAGCAGCGCCACTACGGATCGCTTCAAGGTTCGCTTCTGCATCTGCCAGCCGCTGACGCAACTCCCGGATCTGCTTATCACTCATATTTGAACTGTTCATATCTTTTCTTATTATGAAAGCCTCTATTACAGGTTATTATATGAATACGGATTGCAATCTACTTTATCATTCACTCTGATTATTTTTACGATCTTCTATCTCCTGAATTTGAATGTCCAGTCCGGCTAAGAGTTTCTCTTTTCGGGTCATGCTGCCGACGATTTTACGAACCGGAAGTGGCAACAGTTTTACCAGTGTGGGTGCTGCAAACACCTGATCCTTCTGAGCCGCCTGGGGCTGTTTGTACAGATCGATAATCTCCAGCTCATAGCGACCCTTCATGTATTCTTCGCACAGCTTACGAACCTCCTCTATTGCCTCCAGAGAACGCGGGGTTATACCCGTCACAAAAAGCCGCAGTACGAATTTCTGTTGTTTCCCCTTTTTCAGGGCCTCCTCGAACTCCTCGGTGGTAGTTTTTTTCTTCCTGGACTTTTTCCCGTTTTGCATGGTAATCATATCCGTTCTTTCAAATCAAGTCCGACCAGCACGCGTTCTGAATTGGAAAGATCTCCGATTATCTTCTTGACCGGTTCCGGGAGGTTTCTCACCAGTGTGGGAATGGCGACAATCTGGTCTCCTTTTGCAAGCTGGGGGTTTTTAAGGAGATCGATGACCTCTATCTCATACTCCCCCTTCAGGTGCTCATCACAGATCTTCTTAAGGTTCTGAAATGCAGCCAGTGATCGGGGGGTCTGCCCTGCAACATACAATCGAAGCCACCACTGTTTCTGAACCTTTGGAATTTTCTTTCTGGCAGTACTTTTTTTTGTGTCCTCAGTGGTTTTCTTTGTTTTCCTGTTCATATTCTCCTCTCGCAACCCTTTTACCCTTTATTTCTGCAACATATATCCTTCATCAATCCGATCGTCGCATTCGCGCGATCTTCGTCCGATCTTCTGCCAGCACCTGTTCCCGAAGCTTACGTTCTTCGAGATCTTTAAGCAGCTCTGCTTTTTCACCTTCAAACTGAGCTTTCAAAGCAACAATCTGGTTCTCCAGAATTTTCTGCTTTCTATCAAGTTCCATTTTGAGTTGCTCGGTCTGCTGCTCCCTGATAATCGCATCTGCCCGCTCCTGCGCTTCCTGGGTGATTCGTGCCGTACCGGTGAGAACCCCGCCTGGGCCGGTGTAAACATCGATTATGTCGATTCCCTTTGAAGTAAGCAGAAACTCCCGTATCTGGTTTGAATGAGAAATGCCCCGTGCCTTCAGAACATAGATACCACGGTTGCGCTCTCCATTGTACTCGATGCTCTTGAGAAGAATCCAGGCATCCATAAGCGATGAAACCCCAACCTCGGTTGCCTCATGGAACACTCCCCCCTGAATAAGATCGGTAAAGAGGGCTGTAATGCCTTTCATTTTGATAAAATCGATAAGCCTGATCAGCATGGATCGCACCTCATTGACCGTACCAACGGAAACCAGATTTGATATCGGGTCGATGATTACAATTTGGGGCTCAAAAGAGACGATAGCCTTGTGCATGGTAGCCAGGTGCAGTTCAAGTCCCCACACCGTCGGACGTGCAGCTTCGATCTTTAAGGTACCATTTTTGATACAGGGGGCAAGATCGATCCCCACAGAACGCATATTGCGCACAATCTGCTGCGGTGCCTCTTCGAATGCAAAATAGAGTACTCTTTCGTTGCGCTTGCAGGCAACCTGAGCGAAACTGGCCGCCAGTGTGGATTTTCCGCTACCGGATGTGCCCGACACCAGAATACTGCTCCCCCGGTAAAACCCTTTCCCATCTAACATGGCATCGAGTCGCTCGATTCCAGTTGAAATACGCTCACTGGAGACTTTGTGCTCGAGGGTCAATGAGGTTACCGGAAGCACCGAAATGCCGCTTTCATCTATCAAAAAAGGATACTCATCGGCACCATGTGCAGAACCACGATATTTGACCACCCGCATTCTGCGGGTCACTATCCGCTCGTTTACCGTATGATCGAGCAGGACAACACAATCTGCAACATACTCTTCGAGTCCATGCCGGGTAAGGGTGCTGGTACCCCGTTCCCCGGTGATCACTGCAGTAACCCCCTTCTGCTTTAACCAGTAAAAGAGCCTCCGAAGCTCAGCCCGGAGAATCGCCTCATTTGCCAGTCCGGAAAACAGCGCCTCAATAGTGTCAAGCACAACCCGCTTGGCATTCAAAGCACTGATCGCATACTCCAGACGCACAAACAACCCGTCAAGGTTGTACTCTCCTGTCTCCTCTATTTCTGCCCGTTCAACGGATACATAGTCAATCAGCAGCAGACTGTTATCTATGAGCTGCTGCAGATCAAAACCAAGTGAGGCAAAGTTTTTGATCAGGTCTTCTGCTCTTTCCTCAAAGGTCATCAAAACACCGGCTTCTTTATAAACCATTGCACCCCTGGCTAAAAACTCCATGCCAAAAAGAGTCTTTCCACTTCCGGCTCTGCCCGCAATGAGACAGGGCCGGCCTTTGGGAAGACCACCATTGGTGATCTCATCAAATCCCTGTATCCCAGTTGGCGTCTTTTCAAGAACCGGTGATTTTTTCTCTACCCCTCTTTTCCCTTTTTTTGCCATCGCAGGATTTTCTCCTTTTTGAGATTACTATGGTGACATCACATCTGCAGATCATCATCTCTGCGGCTGAGTGTAAAATAAAAAGTCGCACCGCTCCCAACTGCCCCCTCAGCCCAGATCCTTCCTCCATGACGCTTAATCACCCGTTTTACTATAGCCAGCCCGATTCCGGTTCCTGGAAATTCCGATTCACTGTGCAAACGCTGAAATGGCTCAAAGAGATGTTCCGCTTGCTCCATACTGAAACCAGCGCCATTATCGGACACAAAAAACACCGCAGTGTTCTCACCAGATATTGTTTTGCCAAATTCGATCCGCGGCTCTGCTATCTTTCCGGTGTATTTAACTGCATTACTCAGCATGTTTGTGATAACAATATTCATCAGACGCGCATCACAACGCGCCATAAGATCATGGTGAATTTGTACTTGCAACTTGCGATCCGGTTGAGCATGATACATCTCCCGCATAACTGCTTTAGCCATATTTCCCAGATCCACCTCCTGCATGATCATCTCCTGGCGGCTGATCCGGGAAAGAAGCAGCATATCATCTATCAATCGGTTCATCTTCTTTGTACCACCAATGATTCGCTGCAGATAGTCCTGCCCCGTTTCATCGAGTTTACTACTGTAATCTTCCAGCAGAAATTCACTGAACCCCTGTATTGTGCGTAACGGAGCACGCAGATCGTGTGAGACAGAGTAGGAGAACGATTCCAGCTCCTTATTGGCAACCAGAAGCTCATCTGCTCTGTCTTCTGCAAGCCTCCGAGCCTCATAGAGAACTCTCTCGTGCTCTTTTTGCGATGTAATATCGTGAGTTGTAATCACAATCGAGGTAATCCTTCCTGATGTATCACGGATAATCGATGAATTATACTCCAGATATCGCTCCCAGTTCTGTTCGGGTAATGTCGTGAGAAACTGCAGGTTCCGGTATTCCTCTCCCTGCAGGGCTCTGAACAGTGGCCACTGCTCCCAGGGCACACTCTTACCGGAATTATCGTAGAGCTTATACATTTCCGGAGAACTTCGCAGCTCTTCAAGATAAAACGCATCCTGGCCAGACATAGTGCGGGCAGCATGATTCATCTGGAGCAGTTCTCCCTCTGCCGAATAAACCAGTACCCCATCAGTGATACTCTGGACGATCGATTGGAGTCTCTCTGCATACCCCCGGATCTGCTCCTCAAGACGCTTCCTGTCTGAAATGTCTATCCCTATCCCCACCCTTCTGCCATCGGGGATCTCAATATTTGCCCAGCTTGTCTCAATCGGAACGCCAGATTTGGTCATCATGACGATATCTTTGAATCCCGGAGCAAGCGAATCCATATACGCCGCCACCTCTGCACGGTAAAGCGGGTCCGGGTAGACAAGCTCCATCACATTGGTCTTCCCTGTCTCTTCCAGTGTCCAGCCGGTGATCCGTTCGAATGCCCTGTTAAGGTATATTTTTTTCATGTCCGAATCAAAAATACTGAGCATCACCGGAATGCTGTCGTATATCGTTTGCATAAGCTGCCGCTCACTGCGAAGCTCCTGCTCAGTATGCTCCCGGTCAAGAGCAGTTGAAACCTGATCGGCTACAGCTCTCATCAGACTCAGATCCTCCTCACTGAACGTTTCGCGATTCTTTGAGCCAAAAGAAAGGGTCCCCATGATTACACCATTTTCCCCGAGCAAGGGATGACAGGCGTAGGCTTTTATGCCATAGGACTTGACCAGCTCGACCCGGGGATCGTCTGAGGTGGGGATATGCTCTGCAACAATACGGCATCCTTCCTTCGCTGCACATCCACAAACCGCCACACCAAAATCGAGCCACTCGATACGTCGTGCCTCCTCCTGGGGCACCCCTGCGCAGGCATTAAGATGGAGCTTTGTACCATCAGGAGTCACCAGAAAATTGAAAAAAGCCTGGCAATCAAGATACTCCATGGTTTTTTGGCAAAGCGATTCGACAACACTCTGTGGCTCCTGAACCTGCAGAAGCTCACTGGCGGTTTCGGCAAGCAGTGCAAAACGCCGTTCACTGTGTAGCACTCTTCTTTCGGCATTCTTGCGATCGGTAATATCCTGAACCGTCCCGATAAGCTTTACCGGTGTTGCCCCCTTAAACCAGGCCTGCCCTGTTGCGGCAATCCACACTTCAGAACCATCAGCCCTGCTTCTTACCCGATACTCGGCATTGAACACACCATCACCGCCCGGGTCAAAAGCCTTATCAATTGCAGCCTGTGTCCGGGCACGATCTTCCGGATGCCCCCCTTCCATGAAAAGATCATAGCTTATCAACTCATCAGAACCGATTCCCCAAAATTCCCTGATCTGTGCATCCCACTGAATCGTTCCATCCTGCACATTGTAATCGTAAATGCCAAGACGGGATGCCCTTGTGGCCAGCGTCAGTCGCTGACGACTCTCCAGAAGCTCCCGTTCATCCTGTTTCCGTCTGGTCAGATCAAAGACAAATGCCAGTACCTCTCCTGAATCTCCGGGCATTACTGCACCTGTCACCAACACCGGAACCCGCGAACCATCTCTCCTGAGGTACTCCTTCTCCTTTACTTCAGTAATGCCTTGACACAACAGTTCCTCTAAAGCATCTCTGTCCACATCTTCCCAACCAGGAGGCGTAATTGTCTGCCAGTTCATGCCAGCCTGCAGATCCTCCCTGGAGTAACCAAGCATCTGCAGAAAAAAATCGTTGGCCTCCATAATCTCGCCACTTCTTCTGGTAATGAGAATACCGATCCCACCGATACGATGATCGAAAAGTGCCTGCAAACGACTGTAAGCCTCACGAAGCTCCTGCTCGATTCGCTTTCGTTCAGTAATGTCGGTAACCAGAGCAAGGAGTCGTATATGCGATTCACTTTCATTGTAGGTGGAAACAAACTTGCGCACCCAAACCTTTCGTCCGTCTTTGTGAACATAGCGATTCTCAATCTCAAAGGAAGATAACTCCCCTGCTTTGAGGAGTTGAATTTTCCTGAGGTTGTTTTCCCGGTCTTCGGGATCGATGAGCTCAGGAAAACTCCGGAAACAGAGTTCCTCTTCTGTGTAGCCCAGCATGTTGCGGAATGCCGGATTGACCTGCAACAAACGTCCTTCTCCATCGGCAATGGCAATACCGGTTGCAGCATTCTGAAACACCTGACGAAACCGCTCCTCGCTTGCCCGCACCCGATCGTTTATCCTTTTCCTCTCAGTTGTCTCCTTTAAGGCCATAACCAGCCCGATCACACTGCCTTTGTCAAAAACAGGTGTGAGCACCCAGTCCCAGAAGGTCACCAGTTCCGGATTATCAGGGTACGTAAATGGCTTATCCTTGAATTCCTCTGCAGTACCACTTTGACAGACCCGACGAAATACCCTTTCA
>OBJA01000646.1_pt1 | contig 28516 bp, 26 predicted proteins | sample 1519751 | NCBI WGS metagenome assembly OBJA01 (sample SAMEA3881238, study PRJEB22517) | soil metagenome | biome: lake sediment; feature: soda lake sediment; material: sediment, water from around vicinity | place: India | collected 2013-12-23 | depth 3 m
GACTCCTGACTCCCCGATTCCCCGATTCCCCGATAGATGATGCATATTTGTGGTTATCTATCAAACTCAGATCACAAATTATCGCCTATTATGGATTAGTCATCGTATTGCGGTATTATGCAAAGCCAGCTCCGTAGGAGCGTAACATTGAATGCATTTGGAGAAACTCGTGTGCTGTTTGAACAACAATCCGAATAACATCTCCAAAACCTGGTCATTGGCTGGATTTTATTTTTTCCTTGAAAATATGGATTCACACAACCTGTAGGCAATTTTATGTTACGCTCCTACGGAGCTTTAGTGGTCAATGGGGGGCTTCATTTTTACAAAGATTACGCTCCTACGGAGCTGCAATTGTGAATATTTCACACAGGTTCTTCAGATCATTAAACTCTTATGCTATTATCCCAATTTATTGTTATTGAGGTTCGGTGGCAACACCGTGGGGGACTTAGTAGCCCGGATGTACCCGACACACTCTAAAGCTTATTACCTCATTTTCCTTCAATAAGGTATTTAGGTTTGAGGTTTCAGGGGGTGCCACATGGTAGGACTCCCCAAATCCCCACCTCCCCAAATCCCCGACTACCCGACTACCCGATTCCCCGAATACCCATAATCAAATTAACAAACCTGTTTATCCTGTTATCCTGAAAAAAAGTTTGGGGATTTTTATGATGAATCTGTTTATCTTTGAAGATAAGAAAATATATAAACATATTCACCATGGCTCTCAGAATTTTAAAACCGTTGATGTTTATTATCATTGTCATGTTCAGTACTCCTGAATCTTCCGCTACTCACTTTATGGGCGGGGAGATAACCTGGGAGTGCACCCCACAGGGGAACTTCCGGTTCACCTTGATTCTCTATAGAGAGTGTTATACGATGGCAGGAGGTGGTTCTGCGAATTTTCCAACACATGTTAACATAAATTCAAACGCACCGGGTTTTTCTAGCATTGCGATGACAAGGATATCTCTGACAGACATATCCCCTGTATGTGGTTGTCCGGGCGGGCCTTCGATTTACTGCACCGGTTTGTCATATGGTGCTGCAAATATGGGCGCAATACAGAAAAACGTATATACCTCCGATGCTGCCTATCCCGATGGTGTGCCTCTTACCGGTGTACCTCCCGATAACGGGTGGTATTTCGGTTATAGTGTTTGCTGCAGGAACCCAAGCTCCAATCTTGTAAATGCGACCGGTAATAGTTTCTTTGTAAGAGCCAGAATGTACCCGTACAATAACACTCCGGTGAATACATGTTTCGACAACTCCCCGGTTTTTATGGAAACACCATCCTCTGTAATATGTTCAGGATATTCTTACGCCTATAACCACGTAGCAATTGACAAAGATATGGACTCATTAAGCTTTGAGTGGGCACCACCTCTTAGAAACAGTGTTCAGGATACTTTTGTTACATTTTCTCCCGGATACACATACGAGTCACCCTTGCCCGGAACACTTCAGAATCCCAATAATGTTGCTGCTGTATTGGATACAGCTACAGGCGCAATACTTTTCACATCCTATACAAACGGGGCATTTCTGATTGTTGTGAAAGTTACATCATATAAGGATGGAATAATGGTGTCTGAAATATTCCGCGAACTTCAGATTATTCTGGTGAGTTGCGGAATCAATGAACCTCCGGATTATGTTGTCCCTCTGCCTGTCGACCCAACCAATCCCTACAGGTATATCGATACCATAACAGCAGGGTCGCTTATTACTTTTCCGATCTCAGCATTAGATTTGGATCATTGCAATGATTCGGCAAACACACCTCAAAATGTCTTATTGCAGGGAGGATCTTATATGTTTGACAGTCTTATAAACCCCGGTGGCTGCCCCACCCTGCCCTGTGCAGGGTTATCACCTTCGCCAGGCCTGGGGAGCCCTTTGGTTGCGCCTGCCGGCCTTATGACTCAATTTTCTTGGCAGACTTCACCCGGGCATCTTAAAACTGACATCAACGGGTACCTTATTCCAACCAAATATGATTTCTTTTTTGAGATCGCAGATAACTTCTGCCCAGTGCCATTCAAAAGAAATATTATTATCTCCTTTGTTCTAATGCCGGCAGTGGTTGATCCCTTTCCCATGATTCGTTGCCTTTCTGTTGACACAAACGGAGATGTGACAATAGAATGGATGCCTCCGGCAAACATGCCTCCAACACTTTCAGGATATACCATTTCCTCAGATAACTCTCCCTCATGGCAGCACACAATTTCTCCCCCTCTTGACACAGTAAATAGTCCATATGCCACAAGCTATAAACATGTAGGAGCCAATGCAGACAGCTCAGATGTTTTCTATCGAATAGCAGCCAACTACAGTGACCCGGCTCCGGGCTGGAAGGCATGGTCGCAAACGGCAAGGCCAATCAGGTTGAATGCCGATCCTGGTACAGTGGGACAAAATCATATTGAACTCTCCTGGAATCACACTCTTACTGATAACACACCGGGGTATTCCGGAGTCTATGAGGTTTACAGGATGACATTGCCAAATAGCTGGCAGCTTATTCATACAACGGGCAACCTGAATTATTCGGATATCTTTACAAGTGATCATCAGCAAATAGAATATATAATCATGACCGAAAATACCTTTGCAGATTCAGCGCTTATGATCAGCAATTGCTATAGTGTTTCGAATGTCGCTATCTCTTCTTCTCTCGGGCTACCAGATGGTGAGGAGAGTGCCCACCGGCTCCGGATATTCCCAAATCCCGGCACAGGCCACTTCACCCTTGAATGCAGTAAGATGAAAAAGCCCTCATTGTTTACAGTTTATACAATTACAGGACAGCTTGTGTTTAGCGGTATGATCTTCATACAGGACGAGGGTGTAGTAGCAGTTGATCTGAGCCATCTTGCTGCCGGAACGTACATTGCCGGGCTTCATACTGACAAGGGTTTTCGTAATACACGTCTCGTTATTACTCCATAAAAAGTTTCATCGTAGCCTGATGTCCAGCATCACCGGCAGGTGGTCGCTGAAGCCGCCGATATACCTGGGGCCGGAGTAAGTCCGGTAGGGTGTTTCAACACCTGAATTGCCCTCCTGCAGCAGGAACGGAAATCTTCCGATAGCTGTGTCCGTTGCCCTGACAGGAGAATCATTGTCAAGCATATTCCTGCTTACTATGATCTGATCAATCAGGCTGTAGTGTATCCCTGTAACATCTTTATGGGCATGAGTGCCCAGGCCGGCCTTGTACATTGGCCAGGAAAGGTTTACCAACTGTGCTCCGGAATTGTCATCAGGTGGTACTGCACCTAGTACATGTCTGACAGAAGAATCTGCGGGCTCATCATTGAAGTCTCCGCTGATAAGAATGTATGCAGGCCAGGGTAGTGATTGCAGTGAGTCAACCTGTATGCGCAGTGCGGATGCTGCCAGTGCCCGCTTTGGCGCCGACGCCTCCTGCCCGCCCATCCTCGACGGCCAGTGGTTCAGAAAGATGTGCAGCGTGTCGGTGTAAAGGGTTACTCCTTTCACGTAAAGAATATCCCTCGTAACCCAGTTGGGATTCTGCGGATTGATGACAGGAAGGCTCCTGTGCTCAACAACCTCAAACTTCTCAGGCCTGTACATAAATGCCAGATTGATGCCCCTGAAGTCGGGGGATTCGGTGACAATGAATCTGTACCCATGATTGCGCAATAAAGGGTGCTTTACAAGCTGACGTATAACCAATACGTTTTCTACCTCACATAAGCCAACCAGCTCCAATGCTTCCCAACCACCTGAGGCAATCATCACCCTGGCTATGTTGCCGCACTTCACCTGCATCCGCCTCCAGGTCCAGCGCTTCTGGCCATCAGGTGTGAAATCATCATCACGCTTGATAGAATCGTTGAAGGGATCAAACAGGTTTTCAACATTGTAAAACATGAACCGCAAGCCCTTGAGCCCACGCTCAGTGTCATCCAACTGGCAATGTGCCGGCTGTGACAATAACACACCTGCCGTAAAAGCGATTAACCTGAAAATCATAAAAGCTTTTCATGGTATATATGTATCAGGTATTGAAAAACGGACGTTTTTTTATACTTTTATACTGAAAATATTTACCGTATGTTGAAAAACAAAAGATCATGAGAAGATTATCCAGATATATCGAACGTGTAATTGTGTATGCCTTGATAGTGATGATGGCCATAGTACTGATAATTGCAACTTTTGAACTGGGCTACTATCTGTTTAAAACGATATTTGTGAGAACAGATTTCCTGATGATAGGCCTTGATCAACTGATGGATCTCTTTGGTGTTTTCCTACTGGTTTTGATTGGAATTGAGTTGCTCGATACTATCAAGGTCTATCTCAAGGAGAATGTGGTTCATGTTGAAGTTGTGGTGTTGGTTGCAATAATTGCTGTTGCACGGAAGGTAGTAGTGCTGAAGGTTGAAGAGATGAACGGTGAGATAATTATAGGAATCGGAGTGTTGATAGTATCACTTGCTGTAGCATACTACCTGATAAAGAGGGCGGGACTGATGGTTTGCGATATGGGGCCTTTCCCCTTATGGAGGAGGAAAAGAGAAGAACGACAGACAACAGGCACAAGCTCTGCCGCAGAGACTCCAAAACCCGACGAGCAATAAAGGCCAATGCAGAAGTATCATCTGAATCAACATTTATTTGCAAAATAAAAGCTGATACTATTTCTCACGCCTGTCTTTAGGGAATATTTTCCTGAACGTACTGCGTTTTTTAAGTGGCTTATTCATCAAAATGTTCAGGTTGTTTTCAGCGGCCAGATTATCTCCCCATAACTCAAGAGCTTTCAGGTATTCTTCAACAGCTTTGTCGTACATAAGTTTATGTCTGTAGATAATCCCCAGATTAGTATGGCTGGCGGAGAGCCGGCGGGGTGTTTCGAACCTTGCTTCATTTATCTCTTTCTTGCGTTTTTTGATATACCTGTCAATATCTTTTCCTTTAAAAAAAGGATCGCTACTCTTAAAATGAAGTTTTAACAATTCAGTAGTTTTATATTCATCAAGATCACCCCATTTTTCAAGCCATCTGTTATATATCTCAATACTAGTCAATGCAAATTTTTCAGCAACGGATAATAGCGAGTCTTTTACAAGGCTGTCATTATCCTGCTCTGATATCGCCATGGAAACATAAACTGCAGCTCTGTTGTTGTAAAGTACACCAACTTCGTAAGAGTCATTGTAATGGGGGAATTTAACATAAATACTCTCAATTGAATCGAGCAGCGTTAGTACTTCAGGATAATTACCTTCGGCTGCCAGGTCATTATACCCAGCATACAGTATATTGGCGTCAACAACTCTTGGGTCGGCCGATTGGTTTTCGTACCTGAACCAGAACCAGGAGACAGCAACAGCAATAAGAACAAGGGCAACCATTATAATAATGAATACCCTTGTTCTTTTATTTCCGAAAATTTTCATTTATTCTGAGTGCACTTGTTCTACGAGGAACTTCCTGATCTCAACGGGTGTAGGTTTTGTTAACTTTGACACCACAATATTGGTAATTATAGCCAGAGGAGCGCCGATCCAGGCAAAGTACCATGCGCCGAGATAGTAGTTCATAAAATCCTGGAAAGGTAGTGTAGCTCCGAATTTTCCAGCGATAAAATATGTAAGAGCAATAACTGAGACAGTGGTGCCGGCGATCAGGCCTGCTTTAGCACCCTGCCTGTTTGAACCGCTCCACCAGATACCAAGAAGGAACAGCGGGAATATGGTGCAGCCTGCCAGAGAGAATGCGAGGGCAACAAGTTCAGCGATAAGAGCAAGCTTCAGAAGGGCAATGAGTACAACGATAACTGCCATAATCACAGTCCCCAATCTGGCAACCAGAAGCTGTTTCCTGGCAGTTGCTTCGGGGTTAATAACCTTAACATACAGGTCATGAGAGAAGGCTGATGCTCCTGTGACCAGCAGGCCTGAAACTGTCGAGAATGCAGCAGATACACCACCGGCAGCCAGAAGTCCGACAATAAGGGGATGGATATTACCAAGCTGAGCTGTATAGACTACTATTGCATCAGCAGCAAGGGAGCCAACTTCAGGATTGGCAGCAAGCACTTTGCCGAAAGCGGCATAAACAGGTGCTGTCCAATAAACGATACAGATAAAAAATAATCCCCAGACCACAGACCATCTTGCATCCCTTGGGTTAGGTACAACATAAAACCTCTGGATAACATGCGGTAGTCCTGCTGTTCCAATCATCAAAGAAAAGACAATCACGATCCATTGGAAGAATGTACCATTAGATGATGCTGCCCATGGCATGGCATACTCAGGGGATGCAACCATGGCAAACTGATGCCCGTAGCTGTTGAAAAGCTCTTGTGAGGTTGACAGATCCATTCCGCTTACAACATCAGATACGATAGATCCATAGCCTATAGGAGGCAGAAGCCAGAAATAGTCGAATTTAAAAAGCAGAATGAACAGCGGTATCAGGAATGAGGAAGATATAACAACGTATTGAATCTGCATATTCTTTGTAACCCCCAACATTCCGGAAATCAGTGTATATGCCAGTACAATACAGCTGCCCAGTATCAGTGCCCAGACATAGTCAATTCCTAGTATCCATTTAAACATTAGCCCTATACCTCCAAATTGCCCGACACAGTATGATATGGAAATAAAAATAGCAATAACGGCAGCAATAATCCTGAGTGATTTTGAATAATATCTGTCGCCGATGAAGTCCGGTGCTGTATATTTCCCGTATTTGCGGATCTGGCCTGCCATCAGTATAAGTAACAACACATAACCACCTGTCCAGCCAACAACGTATGCAAGGCCGTGATAACCCGTTCCAAACATTATGGCAGCCATACCGAGAAAGCTTGCTGCACTCATCCAGTTCGAGGCTATTGCCATTCCTGAACCGACTCTTGAGATACTTCGTCCGGCAGCATAATAATCGGCTGTATCCTTTGCCCGGAAAAGGATGCCGACAAGTACAAATATAACTAGTATAAAAATAAGAATGATAGCCGGACCTGCCTTAAAACTACCTTCAAGTTCTGTGGCCCTTGCTGCTGCATTGGCATTCAGTGAAATTATAAAAAGCGATAAGAAAAAGATGATTCTTTTCATTGGTTTTCCTGTTTTAATGATTAAAGTTCAACACCTGGCAAAGGTTCTTTAGACTGTCTCCTGTCGGTAATAAAACAGTATGCCCAGCATAACCCAATAAAAAGGGTAAGGAGGAACACCGCTGTGTAGAAGTAATGGAAAGGAAATCCCAGGAATCTGGCATCGGTAAGGAAAGACCGGTTGTGAATAAGATAAAGCCCCATTGCCTTTTCTGTGGTTTCCTTGTCTGTTTCAGTAAACTGATCAAAGGACTCCGAACTCATGACAAAGGGTATAACCAATCTCTTAGGGTCATTATCACCGACTCCGAGCATAACAGAAACTTCATACTCAAGAGCATTCTTTGCATTAACATAATCGGGATCAGTAATATTACTGCTGTTTTCACTTAATTCCCTGAAATTCGAAATCAGTAAACCAAGTTTTTCTGCATCCTCTTTGGCAAGCTGAAAAACAGACCAATTGAACGCATTATACAATGCATCCTTATACAAAGGTTTTACATACACCTTTCCCAGTACACCAAGCACTGAATTGGCAAAAACCTTTAAATCTGATGATTCATAATCACCAGATTCTACATTATCCCACACGGAAAGGAAACTGGTATAAGCAGGTTCCGGAACGGGTTTCTCAACGATCCTTAAAAGGATCTGAAACCCAAAAACAGCTGTAGCCCATATTACTACAAGCCAGATAACCATGTTGCGGTTTCTTCTGGCCTTCTCGGTAACAGGCTTGAAAAAGCTGACATGGTAATCGTTTTGATTATTTTCCATAGTAATAATTTTGGTTTAGGTTATCAGTAGGCAAATGTAGAATTATTTTCAAAAAAAAAATAAAAAGGAATTTTTTTTTTAAAGAAACGGAAAACATCCTCAATATTCAATAAAACAGCCATTTTACACCGAACCTTTGAAATCATAACTTAACTTCGACAGCATATTATTGATTATTGACAGAACCTTTTTAATTATTGTCTGATCAAAGTCTCCGATATTCTTTGTGTTGATAAGATTATCGGGGGTAGTATTATTTTTAATAAGAGCTACCTGCCGTTTAAGCCGTAAGGTTGAGAGATAATCACAAGTATGGATTACATCATCCGTAATGGATGCCTGCAGAAATCCCTTTTCGCGCAAAACCTGCAATCTTTCGACGGTATTCAGATTAGGGATGCCATTCTGTAACGCATATATCCTGGCAAAATTCACTATCGGCATTATAGTCTTTTTTATATCCACAGTTTCGGGAGGAGCTCCGGCAGTTTCGAGCAGGATATTTCCCCAGAAGCCAACCTGTGGTTTGAGGTTAAACGTGTTCTGAGCCAGATGATAAAGGTATGCAGGGTTCTTCTTTGATTGCCCGGTAACATAAGATCTGAGTTGTTCTGCAAGCTCCTGTTCTCCATAGGTAAAACGGAAGTCGAAAAATATACAGAGATCCAGCAGATCCTGAGCTTTACCATTATTTATCCACTTCCTGAAATAGTCTTTCCATACTGACAAGGGTTTGCACCAGGCCGGATTCATTGCCATCACTTCACCTTTACAGAAGGTATAACCTGCCTCATCAAGGTAAGTTGATACAATCTGACCCAGTTTTATAAAATAGGCTTCAGCTTTTTCCCGCATATCCGGATCAGGATCTGCGTAAATAATTGCATTGTCCTGATCGGTTTTCAGAGTTTGCTCCTTCCTCCCTTCACTTCCCATATTGATGAACGCGAAAGGCAAAGGTGGCGGTCCGATCTCCTCTATTGCCATTTTAATAATTCTGGCTGATATGGAATCTGCCAGTAACGACAAATTCCGGAATATCACCGAGGGATGAGTACTTAATTCAATGATAGGGATGAGTGCATTTACGTAATCATTCCTTATCCGTTTAAGCTCAGCCGGTGAACCTGCCCTGTCAATAGAAGATAAAAGCTGGAATGGCATGAAATTCTGCACAACAATCAGATCTTTTTCTCCGGTATATCCTACGTAAACTCCACTGGTGTTCCTTACAGCCGCATACCGGATGTTTTTCCGCCTCATGATCAGAGATGCTTCTAACAACATATCGTCTGAATATACAACCGGAACAGGAGCATTCATTACCTCATAAGCTTTTTTACCTGGAGTTTGATCACCGTAAGTACCCTGGGCTCTTCTTATTGTTTCGTCAGTAATATATCCCAACACTTCACCACCAGCGGCAGTAACAAGAGCAAACTGTCTGCCTGTCTCAGTCATTGATTTTGCGACCTGTAAAACTGACATGTTTAAATCACAGAAAATGTTTGTCTGGGCGATATTTGCTACAGGTTGATACAATAACTGAGCAAAGGAAGTAAAATCTATATTTATTGTGCTCTCGTTCTGCTCAAATGATTTTCTTAAAGAGATATCCTCAATTAATCCGTCGCAGTAACGAGGTTGCCCATTGTCATATACCACAGCTAATGAAACGTTTACGACCACAGGCTCTCCATTTTTTCGCCTTAGTTTTAGAACCTGGTTTTTAATAAATCCTTTCTCTACTAAACTCTTACGGAATGTCTTTTTATCATCCAGATCTATAAAGAAATCCAGAATGTAGGCATCCGAAATCTCATCAAAGGATTTGAAACCAAGGATCTTTAACCCTGTCTCATTTATTTCAAGCAGCTTGCCTTTGAGGTCGAGAGACGTCCTGAAAAGGCCAGTATTCAACTTGTCCATCAAAGACTTGAACTTCTCTCTGCTGTAAAACAACTCCTCTTTAATCTGCTTGTCGGAACTCACATCCTTAACAGAAAAGATCACAGCCTGTCTGCCATAAAATACAATAGGAACAATATTTAGAACCACATCAAGTGGATTCTGTTGTGACGTTGAGGTCAATCTGCTTTCAATGGTTACCTGTCTGAAGTCAAATCTGCCATTGCTGATTTTTTCTGAAATATCACTGGGTATTTCCAGAATATCCGTTACCTCTCTGGCAGCAATATCCTCAGCGCTGATACCGGTCATTTTTTCAAAAACAGCATTTACAAAGGATATTCCACCATCCATATACATTATTAAGCCCTCTGTAGAAGCTTCAACAAGAGATCTGTATTTCTCCCTTGACTGATGCAGTTCCTCTTCTGCCTTAAGCCGTTTGCCCTCTATTCTGAACGACTGCCTGCCAGTATAGAAAAGCAGCAAAGCAAGAATCAGGGAAATGGCAATACTTACTGTTATGAGTTTCCTTGTCAGGCCGGCTATTTCACTTTTCACATCTTCAATGTAGATTCCTGTTCCAATGATCCACCCCCAGGGCTCAAATGCCTTTACATAAGACAGCTTGGAGACAATATGTGTTGAGTCATCTTTCCACTGCCACATATAATCCACATAACCATACCCCTGCTCTGCTGCTATTTTTACCGATTCCACGAACAGCTGCTTGCCGTGCGGATCCTTGTATTCTGTGAGGTCCTGCCCATTCAACTCAGGCCTGTAAGGGTGCATGATCATAACAGGATGCATATCGGTAATCCAGAAATAGTCCTTGTTCTCTTCACCATATCTCAGATACTGAATACGGGATATTGCAGTTTGCTGCGCCTCCTCCCTGGTGAGAAACCCATCAGACTCATCCTTGTGGTATTTGTCAAGTATGCTGGTTGCTGCATGGGTGAGTTCCTGGATCATCTCACGCTTCCTGTCCATCACCGCGGTCTCAAAGGAGGGTATCACAATAAGAAATAGTGTGCCGACAAAAAGGAGCACTGCCAGGGCCGACGGCAAAGCAATGTTCAGAAAAAATCCTCTCCGGCTGTCATTTTTTCGATTCATAGATCAGTTCTTTTTTAACATATTAAATCTGCGCTTCAATGATATGGCTTCCACGCTGTTAGTAGCAGTATCCCAAATGAGAAATCCTCCGGAGAATTTCGACTCACACACCGATGGTGTTCCCACCCAGTCGAATGGTAATAAAGGCACCTGCTTGCCAAACCCTACATTGTCAAGGTGAGAACCTGAAATTTTTACCAGGCCATTTGCATGCATATGCCCGGAAAATCCGATGGAACATCGGTGCTCCTTCATGAATATCAGGTGCTGCATGAGGCCATAGTAGTCCAGAAGAAACTCCTTTGCAGAGCCGGTTATGTCGGGTGAAATGAAATGGGTGAGCATACAGCGCCTCTTGTCTGTCTCCACTATCTCATACTCCGGAAGCTGTGACAAATACTCCTGTGATACCAGATTGAGCAGTGCCGATAACTCATTGTCCTCATAAAGCCAGATCTTGTCATTACCTGCCTTCTGCCTCTCATCGAACGGCAGTTGATACCAGTTTTCCGGAAAACTGAATCCCCTAACGTCTGAACCCGGAAGTTTTCTGACAGCGTAGAGATCATGGTTGCCGGCTACAGCATAGCGGCAGTTCTCCTTCACCCACTCAACACATGCAGAAGCATCCCTGCTCTCATAGTAAGTGTAAAAGGGAACACTGAAGCCCACAACGTCGCCAAGACAGATGACCTCATCACAACCCCTGGACTCAATCAGCTTCGCTACTTTTTTTAAGCCTGGATAATCTTCATGTATGTCGGAAATAATAGCTATTTTCATTGCCGCATAAAAATACAAACTTATGCGGCAATTTACAATCACGCAATGAGAATTATGGCAATAATCATCAAATCTGAAATGCTATGCAACATATTGTAGTGTTTGTTACTCTCGGTTTGCTGCTGTTCCTCTTTGCATGGGGGCGGCTCCGGCACGACTTTGTTGCACTTATTGGGTTGTTTTTATTGATAATTGCAGGCATTATAGACGCAGGAGATGCATTTATGGGGTTTGGCCATCCGGCTGTGATCACTGTTGCTGCTGTACTGATCATCGGTAAAGCTCTTGAGCAGTCTGGTCTGATTGAGTTAGTGGGAAAATTTGTAATGAAGATCGGTACTAATCTAACCTTGCAGGTAATAGCCCTTTCAACACTTGTGGCTGTTGCATCAGCCTTCATGAACAACGTAGGAGCATTGGCGATTATGATGCCTATCGCAATACACCTCGCCCGTAAAAGCGGCAACCCTCCCTCGCTGATATTGATGCCCATAGCATTTGCCTCGCTGCTCGGCGGCATGACAACCCTTATTGGCACACCTCCCAATATAATCATTGCTACATTTCGTGCCGATGAGATTGGAGAGCCTTTCGGCATGTTTGACTTCGCTCCGGTAGGAATAGTCATCGCATTTGCAGGAGTTATCTATATCGCACTGCTGGGATGGCGGTTTCTGCCAAAAAGAGCGGCGAAAAGGTCAGCTCTGGAGGTCTTTGATATTGAAGATTACATTACAGAGGTCGAGGTTGCTGCGGGCTCGAAGATTACAGGTCATACTATCGGAGAGCTGAAGAAGCTTTCTGAGGCCGAAGTTCAGGTCTTGGGCCTCATAAGAAACAATACCCGTATGCACATTCCCGGGCCGGAGGAGACATTCCAGGAGAATGACATAATTATTCTGGAGACTGATGCTGCCGATCTGGAGGAGTTCATTAAGGATACCGGGGTGGTACTTGTCGGCGACAAGAAGCTCTACAAGGAAGCCAGGGGTTCTGAGCAAATTGTTGTGAAGGAGGCTATAGTAATGGCCGACTCTGCTATCATTGGCAAGACTGCGACAGCATTGAAGCTGCGTAACCGTTATGGCATTAATCTGCTTGCCGTGGCACGCCGTGAGCAGAGGATACACCGCAGGCTCGATAAGGTAATCTTCAGAACAGGTGATGTGCTGCTGTTGCAGGGGCATGAAGAGATGTTGGATGAAACACTCACAACTATCGGCTGCCTGCCACTTGCACCGCGTGGCCTTACCCTGAAACCCAATTCAAAGATAACCCTGGCAATTGGTATATTTGCGGCTTCCATTATCCTTGTCGTGGCCGGCCTGCTCCCGGTGCAGGCAGCATTTTCCATGGCTGCTCTCGCAATGGTGCTCACAAAGGTTATCTCAGTTAAGGATGTCTATACAAGTATCAACTGGCCGGTAATAGTCCTGCTTGGCGCTATGATCCCCGTTGGAGCTGCTATGGAAACCACAGGTGGGGCTGAAAGAATTGCCGCCGTTATTATGGGTATTGGAGATGACATCCCGGCCTGGGCATTGCTGGCTATAATAATTGGCTCAACGATGCTCCTGTCGGATATCATCAACAATGCAGCAACAGTAGTTATTATGGCTCCTATTGCAATAAATGTCGCATACGGGTTTGATTATGCCGTGGACCCATTTCTGATGGCCGTAGCTATTGGCGGTTCAAGTGCCTTCCTCACACCAATCGGCCATCAGTCAAACACCCTTGTTATGGGTCCGGGCGGGTACAAGTTTACCGATTACTGGAAGATGGGTCTTCTTATGGATATCATAATCATCTCTATTGGCGTACCTCTGATAATGATGGTCTGGCCTCTGTGAACCAAAAAAAAATATCTTCAAAGGATGCAGACAGAAACTAACCCGGTTTTGAAGTGAGGTATTCATGTGCCGGTAACACTGAAATTTTCTTTTTGGCATGGATGTACTCGTCTTTCTGATGCATTGTGACAATCGTCCCATGTTTCAGGTTGAAAAATTCCATGGCCTTCAGCAGTCCGTTGATCTCCCTGTCCTGATTCTCCGGAGTGAGTTCGTAAGTTACCTGAATGACAAATGCGGGTGTGTTTTTCTTCATTACTACAAAATCACACTCTAACCCATCATCTTTGTTTGTTGGAAAAATACAATATTGTTTGTTGGAAAAATACAATATTGTTTGATGCTAAAATACAACCTGTCAGTTTTGCAGCGGAATCATTTTTTGAGGTGCTAAATGGCAGAGCTGTTTTTTTGGCATCCGGATTTTATTTCTCGCAAAGATTCTATGCTGTTGAGCATTTTTACCACTGAGAACTCAGTGGTAAAACAACCTCCTGCTGCATAAACACTATTAATGGTATATATGCACAGCTGCTGAAAACGTACAAAAATCTTTCATTCTTTCATTCGGAAAAAGAAAACCTGTCGGCAGAAGGCTCAAAGAAACACAAAGCAACTATTCCAAATGTGTTACATTTAGTGTCCCGGCACCTCAAAAAGAGAGATCGCCCTGGATCGTTTTACTAGTTAGGGCTTTTTGTCTATCTTTGAAACATAAAATCAAAACCTATGAACGAAGTATTGAAGAAGATCAAGGAGATCAGGGCTGAAGGATGTGTAACCATTATCCTTAACACCCACCGCACAAGACCGGATAACGAGAAAGACCCGTTGAACCTGAAAAATCTTGTAAAGGAGGCTGAAGAGAGGTTGTACAAGGATTACGACAAACGCTTTGTGTGGCCTTTGTTGGAAAAACTCAACAAATTGTCAGCTGACATCGACCACCAGCAAAACCTCGAAAGTCTGTTGCTTTTTGTAAATAAGGATACCGCTGAATATACCAGGCTACCTCTGCCGGTTAAAGACAGGGTCGTTATTGACACCACATTCGCTACCAGAGATATGGTAAGAGCAATGCATGAACAGGCTGGTTACTATGTGCTGGTAATAAGCCGTCAGAATGCCCGGCTTATCGAAGCTTTCAATGACAAGGTGATTAAAGAGATTCAGGGTGAGTTCCCGATAGAAAACACTTTATATTCAACCAGTAAGAAAGAGCTCTCAACAAACAAAGGTACCGATAATCTTATTGAAGAGTTTTTCAACAGGGTGGATAAAACAGTTCAGGAAACCATAAAAGATAACCCCCTGCCAATCATCCTGGCAACCGAGACACGTAATTTTGACCATTACCTGAAGGTCACTGACAACAAGCAATACATCACAGGACACATCAACAAGAACAGGGACGATGAGAAGGCGCATCATATTGTAGAAGATGCATGGGAGGAGGTGAAGAAGCTGTTTGCAGAGAAGCGCAAGGCAAAGGTTGACACTCTCCATTCTGCTGTGAAGGAGGTAAAGCTGTTGACAGACCTGAATGGCATCTGGAAGGCTCTGAAGGAGGGTAGGGGAGATGCAATCTTTGTAAGGAAAGGGTACTTCCAGCCGGCGCAGATCACGGATCAGGGAATTGTAGTAGCCGACAGCTTTGAGATAGAGGCTAAGGACGTGATTGACGACCTCGTTGATGAGATGGTTGAGATAACCCTGCAGTATGGTGGGGATGCTTTCTTTCTCGAACCCGAACTTATGAAAGATTTTGGCAACCTGGTCCTCATAACCAGGTACTGATAAAGTTCTTTGTCAGCAAGAAGATTCAGAATAATCGGACAAGGTTGCTGCCAAGGAAAACAGCCATGATCCCTGCGAAGACATTCAGGCCTACATTCATTGAGAAGTGAAGCATATTGCCTCCTGAGAGCATGTTGAGATTCTCTTCGGAAAAGGCTGAAAATGTTGTAAAACCTCCGCAAAAGCCTACAACCAGGAAGAGCCTCCATTCAGGATGTGTCAGGTGCCCCCGCTCGGCCATGCCAAAAATAAGTCCTACCAGAAAACATCCTATGATGTTGACCAGTAGAGTGCCGTAAGGGAAATTGCTGAGGAAATTGTTGTGTACATACTTTGCGGTGAGAAACCTTGAAACACCTCCGATGAAACTGCCGGAGCCAATAATCAGGATTGCTTTTAACATACTTTGATAGCTTCTACATTAATATATATGGTAGGAGTTATCAGCTACTTTCAGCGCTTAAGGGCGAACTCCATCGCCGCTGCAAAAATAAAAAAATTGTAATTTCAGGCAAAATATTCTCATATATGCTTTCAATGATAATTACTGGAGGCCAGACCGGCGTTGACAGGGCAGCGCTTGATGCAGCAATGGCAGCCGGTATTGAAGTGGGAGGCTGGTGCCCTCCCGGGCGGGAAGCCGAAGATGGCCCTATCCCGCTGAAATATCATCTTAAGGAGGCCCCTATGGATGCAAGCCCTGCAGCACCTGGGATTCCCAGATCGTTGAGGACAGAATGGAATGTAAGAGACTCCGATGCAACCCTGATAATCATATCAGAGAAATCCGCTTCACATGACCCCGGCACACAATGGACAATAAAGTGTGCCATCAAATACAGAAAACCACATCTGAAAATTATTGCTGATGATGCAGATGCTAAAGACAAAATTAAATGCTGGATTGCAGGCAATGCCATCAAAGTTCTTAATATTGCAGGACTTCCGGAATCAAAGGAGCCCGGATTATATCTGAAAACATTTGATCTGCTTACAGATCTGTTTAAAGAACTCAGAAATAAACAATACCAAAATTGAGATGACAATCTGGAACGACCGCTACTCAGCCGAAGAATATGCCTTTGGTAAGGAGCCGAATGAGTATTTCAAATCTGTTGTTGACACCTTAAAGCCGGGAAGGATCCTGGTGCCTGGTGCCGGGGAGGGGCGCGATGCTGTTTATGCCGCCCGGCTCGGGTGGGAGGTGTTTGCTTTTGACCTGAGTGTTGTTGGCAGGATGAAAGCCCTCAAACTCGCCGCAGAAGCCAATGTCAGCATCAGCTACCAGATTCTGGATGCAGCAGATTTCGATTTTGAAGGCAACAAGTTCGACCTTGTGGCAATGTCCTATTTCCATCTGCCTGAATTAGTAAGGCATTACTTCTTCGGAAACATTTATCGATGCCTCAAACCTGGTGGAATGATAGTGCTGGAGGCATTTAACCCACGGCAAATAAACCATGATTCGGGCGGGCCACGTGATATTTCAATGCTTCTCTCTGCCGAAAAATTGAATGATGAGTTGAAAAATATCATAGTACACGAGAGCTATGAAGCTTTGATTTCATTGGATGAAGGCTCATTCCACCAGGGAGTTGCTGAGGTAGTGAGATTTACCGGGGTAAAAAAATAATTCCAATAGCATACTAAATCTATAGAATAACTTCGTAAATTTGAACCATTAAAAACCATCCTTATGAAAAAATTGACGTTTCTTTTTACTGTGATTGCAGTTTTCTGCCAGAACCTGCTAGGCCAGGAGTACAAGATTTTTACTATTGATGCTGAGTTTCGCCCGCGCCTTGAGTTACGTGACGGTTACCAGCGATTGGCTCAGAAAGGGGACGAACCTGCAGTATTTGTTTCACAGCGCACCCGTCTTGCTGTGGATTATAAAACTGAAAGGTTAAGATTCCGCTTTGTGCCTGCTGATGTGAGGGTCTGGGGTGATGAGCAGATAGCCAACCAGACAGGGGTATTCGGGGATCATGCATCTCTTGACCTGCACGAAGCGTACGCTGAGATAAGGATGAAACAATTCACATGGGTTTCTGTTGGCAGGCAGCAGCTTGTGTATGACAACCAGGCGCTCCTCTCGAACCGCAACTGGAACCAGCACGGGATTGCTTCGGATGCAGTTGTGTTTAAGCACAACAGTGCCGGCTGGCGCATGCACCTTGGAGGCACCTGGAATTCGCTTAAAGAGAGCCGAACCGATAATTTATACCCTGTCACAAGGCTGAAAACCCTCAGTTTCATTTGGCTGAACAAAACTATCAATGAGCACCTGCGTGTCTCAGCAACACACATTGCAACCGGCGTGACGGTAACCGACACAACAAATACCCTAAGGTTCAGGCAGACAAGCGGAATCTATGCCGATTACCGAAAGCGTTACACTTCATTTAGCGGGAACATTTACTACCAGTATGGAAAGAACAGGTTAAACAAAACAGTAAGTGCATGGCTGGCTGATGCAGATCTCTCCCGCAGGTTTGGCATCATGAATGCAGGCATAGGCATGGGGTATGCTTCCGGAAGTAGTATATTCGCATCAGATAGCAATACCGACAGAAACTTTTATGACATATACCGGGCTAAGCATAAATTCTATGGTTTTATGGATTACTTCACAGATGTCTCCAGTGCAACTTTGGGTGGCGGGCTGGTAAATGTTTATCTCTATGGTGACCTGAAACTTACTGACAAACTCAGGTTAAAGAATACAATTCACTCCTTTTCACGCAGCAGAGCAACATCTCCTTACGATGATTACATGAATCATCTTGGTTTTGAAAATGACCTTGTGCTGAGTCGTAGATTCTCAGAATGGGGTGTGCTGGAAGCCGGATATATGTTTTTTCTGCCAACAAGTACAATGGAGATGCTTCAACCTGGTGGACAGGATTATAAGTTCTCACAGTTCGGTTATATTATGTTGACGCTTAACCCTCAGCTTTTTAGAAATTGATCAAAACCGTTTTGAAATGAGAAAGAGAAATCTTCTGATCCTTGTATTGGCTATTATCATTTTTCCCTCCTGTTTGTCACAGAAAGATAAGGATCAGACAATAAATGTTTCAGGAGCATTTGCTTTATACCCCTTGGTGGTTCAGTGGTCTGAGGAGTATCAGAAGATAAATCCGGATGTAAGGTTTAACATTTCAGGAGGCGGTGCAGGTAAGGGGTTGGCCGATGCTCTGGCTGGCGCTGTTGACCTGGGGATGTTCTCAAGAGAGATTACCCATGCAGAAAAGGATAAAGGTACATGGTGGGCCGGGCTTGCTATTGATGCTGTGATTCCCTCTGCAAGCATTGAAAATCCGTTTATGGAGCACCTTAAAACACGAGGAGTTACGATGGAGGAGTTCAGGAGTATATTTATTGATGGGACAATAACGAAATGGGGCGACCTGCTTTCTCTCAATGATGACAGGGCTATTGCTGTTTACACCAGGTCTGATGCCTGCGGAGCAGCGGAGACATGGGCGAAGTATCTTGGTGCTCACCAGGAGGACTTGCTTGGTGTTGGGATATTTGGCGATCCCGGACTGGCAGAGGTTGTGGCCAAAGCTCCTTTGGGGATTGGCTATAACAACACTATCTATGTGTATGATGTCAGAACCGGGAAAAAGCGTCCGGGTGCCGAAGTAATCCCAATTGATGTTAACGGAAACGGCAGAATTGACACTGAAGAGGATTTCTACGAGACGTTTGTTGATATACTTCAGGCTATTGCTGATGGACGCTACCCTTCACCGCCCTCACGTGAGCTCTATTTCGTGGCACACGGCAAGCCTCAAAAGAAGGCAGTGCTTGACTTTATCCGCTGGGCCCTTACCGACGGGCAAAAGTTTGTCAAGGAGGCAGGCTATGTTCCTCTCAATAGTGAAAAGATAGATGAGTATCTTCTGAAACTGAATTAAAAACAGCCATGAGAACTATTGCGACATTCACTGACAGATTAGTAAATGCATGGATGGTCATTACTCTGATAACCATTCTCAGTTTGCCACTGATCATTGGTGTCGGGTTATTTTTGAGGTCAGTTCCGCTTTTTGAGTATCAATCGGTGTGGAACCTGATAACATCCTCATCGTGGGCTCCGATGGCCGGCAAATTCGGGTTCTGGCCCTTCATTGCAGGTTCGCTCTATGTTACAGTGCTGGCTTATATCTTTTCCGCCCCGGTGTGCCTGCTCGCAGGAATCTATCTGACCCAGTTTGCCAACAAACGGCTTACAAACCTGATAAATCCGGTTATTGACATTCTTGCAGGCATGCCTTCAGTGATCTATGGTGCCTGGGGAGTGCTGATTATTATACCTCTTGTTTCAGATATCATAGCTCCATGGTTCGGGACAAACACCACCGGCTACTCGATACTGGCAGGTGGAATTGTGCTCGCTGTTATGTGCATTCCCTATATGCTCAATATGCTTATTGAGATCTTCAGAACAGTGCCCGAAGGACTGAAGGAGGCATCGCTATCCGTTGGTGCAACGATGTGGGAGATGGTAAAACATGTGGTGGTAAGGAAGAGCTTCTCAGGGATAATTTCAGCATTCGGACTCAGCATCGCGAAAGCCTTCGGAGAGACAATTGCTGTGATGATGGTGGTGGGAAACCAGATCAACATTTCACCAAATCCGCTTAATCCAGGCTATCCGTTGCCGGCACTCATCGCCAATAACTACGGGGAGATGCTCTCTATTCCTATGTACGACTCTGCTCTTATGTTTGCTGCCTTGCTCTTGCTGGTAATAATATTGGCAATAAACCTTCTTTTCAGATTCTTCATTTACCAATCACGGATCCGATGAGAAAACGCAGAATATTTGAAGAGGCCATTTTCAGGGTTTTATCGGCTATTGCAGCCTGGTCGCTGATTGCCATACTTGCACTGATTATTACTGTGATATTTCACAAAGGGTTCAACGCTTTGAACCTGGATATGATAACCATGCTTCCAAAGGGCGGCTTCTACTACGGAGGCGAGGGTGGCGTGCTGAATGCTATTGTCGGGTCTCTTTATATCGCCGGTGGAGCAACCCTGCTGGCCGTGGTTTTTGGTTTTCCTGCTGCGCTCTTTATCAACGTCCATCTGATCAGATTTACCCGCACACAAAATTTCATAAGGTATCTGCTTGATTCTCTTTGGGGTATACCGTCGATAGTGTATGGGGCATTTGGTTTCACACTTATGCTGATGATGGGGATGAACGCATCTCTCATTGCTGGCATCATCACGGTAGCAATGCTTATAACCCCCATTATGGTACGAACATTTGATGAGGTGCTGGCTACTATACCAACCGGATTGCATGAAGCTGCTCTGGCGTTGGGCTCGACAAAGGTACAGGCCGCCTTCAAGGTGATTTTCAAACAGGGATTGCCAGGGTTTATCACAGCGGTGCTGCTCTCTTTTGGACGGGGAATCGGTGATGCAGCGTCCGTGCTCTTCACAGCGGGTTATACTGACCGGATACCATCTGCTCTCGACGAGCCTGCAGCCACTCTGCCACTGGCAATCTTCTTCCAGCTGGGGTCCCCTATACCAGAGGTGCGCGAAAGAGCATATGCATCAGCTGCAATACTGACGATAATAATACTGATAATAAGTCTGGCTGCCAGATTTCTGGGAAACAGGTTCTCGAGGAGTAATGTCAGGTGAGGTTTGGAAAGTTTAGATGTATAGAGGTTTAGCGCCACATCTGCGGTGTGGCTGTTTAAGAGAAAGTTTTTAATTGCCGATTATGAATGAGTCAATTGTAAGGATACAGAGGTTGAATGTTTATGCGGGATCGCAGCACATATTGAAGGATATTGACCTTGAGATACCTGAAAACAGGATCACGGTTCTTTTAGGGCCATCGGGGTGTGGAAAGACCACTCTGATGAAGAGTATGAACCGCTTGACCGATCTTAACAAAGAGTTGAAGGTTAAGGGGAGTATATATATTGACGGGGAGGACATTTTCAGCAATGATATTATAGTGCCCGTTTTGCGGCAGAAGATGGGTTTGTTGTCGCAGCGCCCTTTCCCCCTTCCAATGTCAATCTATGCGAATGTTGCATATGGGCTCAGGCTAAAGGGGGTCAGGGACAAGAGGATGATAAGCTATAATGTGGAGAAGCATCTTATGCAGGTGGGCCTGTGGGAGGAGGTGAAAAACCGGCTTTATGCTTCTGCATCCACACTCTCGATAGGTCAGCAGCAGCGGCTGTGCCTGGCACGGGGCCTTGCTGTAAAACCAAAAATAATTCTCGCCGATGAACCTACCTCAGCACTTGACCCTACATCCGGAAAAATCATCGAGAACCTCTTCCGTGAGCTGAAACAGCACTATACGATAATTCTTGTCACACATATCCTTCGCCAGGCAAAGCGCCTCGCCGACAATGTGGTGTTTATGTATGATGGCCAAATCATCGAGCAGGGCATGCCGGAGCAACTCTTCTCAAACCTCGCGTCGCAGCAACTGAAGGAGTATCTTGTAGATGGGAATTAATACAAGGCAAAGGGCAAAAGGCAAAAGTTTTTTTGGTTCTTGCAGAAATGTGCCCTGGTTTTAAATGGAAAAACGAACAAAAAATCTTTCATTCTTTCATTCGGAAAAAGAAAACCTGTCCGCAGAAGGCTCAAAGAAACACAAAGCAAATATCACATATGTGTTACATTAAGTGTCCCGGCACCTCAAAAAAAGAGATCGCTGGTTTTATGACAATATATGCCTGAGAACCGGAAAACGGAAAAGTTCAGCTGCTTTTTTCGAAAACTGGCTGAAAGCGATATCAATAATCAAGTTTCAGGATGAACAAGAAACGATCACACCTGTTATGAATATAGGGTGCTGGAAAAATCCCTGTGACAGGATGAGGTAGAGAAGGATTTAATTTTTACTTTTACCGGATACATCATTCATCAGAAAAATATTTAACCGAAAAGCAGATTGTCATGAAAATGAGCACGTTGTTTTTGAAGATTTTTACCCTTGTTATTTTGGCATTAATGCTGACCTCCTGTTCAAAGGAGGCTCTTCTGACGAGTAAAGGCCCCAGAAACCTTGATATGGTTAAGGTGGGAGCACCTGAACAAAGAACTGAACGCAGGTCCTCAACTGTTGAAGAAAAGTCTTTCGGAACGGTTACCATAGTTGAAGAAAATGGGGAAAATGATTCTTCGGAAGCTGTTTTGGCTGCAGAAGAGAGATCATCAACAGGGCATTCAGACAGGATAGAGAGGCTGGCTGAAATTGTAATGGGTATTACCGGTTTTGAATCAAATGCCAGAACTGTTGGTAAGGCACTGCCGGATATCAAGTCCGGAATAGCGAGCCCAGTGAAAAAAGCAGAAAAGTTGCTGCTGAAGGACAGGTTAAGTGTTAAGGAGAGCAACAAACCGTCGGTTAACCTGGTAAGATTGCTTATCTACCTTCTGATTGCTGTTTTGATCATTATGATACTTGACCTGATACTTCCAGGTCGGCTGGTAACACTTATTGTTCTCGTGGTATTGCTTTTACTGTTGCTTTACCTGCTCGGTGGCTTATAATCTCTGTTGATCATCAAAGCCCAAGCAGATGGTTGTATGGGTTATCCTTCATAACCATCATCAGCGGGTTTTCCAGCAACTCCTTTATCCTTACAAGGAACCCCACACTTTCACGGCCATCGATGATCCGGTGATCGTATGAGAGAGCTACGTACATTATTGGTTTTATCTCTACCCTGCCACTTACAGCCACCGGACGCTCAACGATGTTGTGCATGCCAAGGATGGCACTCTGTGGTGGATTTATCAGCGGTGTTGACAACATGCTTCCGAAAACACCGCCGTTGGTGATTGTGAAGGTGCCACCTGACATTTCGTCAAGAGTCAGCTTGTTGTTCCTTGCCTTCTCTGCCAGATCACGGATATCTCTTTCAATACCGGCAAAGGAGAGCTGATGTGCGTTCCTTACAACAGGTACCACCAGTCCCTTGGGCGAACTCACCGCAATGCTGATGTCAACAAAGTTGTGGTAAACGATCTCCTCATTGTCGATGAATGCATTTACCCGGGGGTACTCCATCAGGGCAACAGAGGCTGCCTTTACAAAAAATCCCATTAGGCCCAGCCTGACGATGTGCTGCTCTTCAAATCTCTTCCCCATCTCACTCCTTATGCGAAGGATCTCACTCATATCCACCTCGTTGAAGGTAGTCAGCATGGCAGTCTCATTCTTCACCCCCACAAGCCGTTGCGACAGCTTTATACGTAATGAGGACATCTTCTCGCGCTGTTCCGTGCGCTCTTCCTCAATTGCTCCAGAAGCGGTTTTCCGGCTGCCCTCTTTGAGTTGAACCAGGTCAGACTTCTTTATCTTCTGTTGTTTCAGCAACTCAAGGATATCTTGTTCTGTGAGGCCCTCCGCCTGCATAAAGGCTTTTGCAAGTGGTGTGGCTTTAAGGTCGCCCTTAACAGTTGACTCAACATCTTTAGCCACTTCTTCACCCCTTTCCGGAGTTTTATCCACCTTTTCCGGTGAAGGAGGTTCTTTATCCGCCACAGTCTCTTCCTCTCTCTTCTTCCCTGACTCCTTTGGTTCGCCGGGTGCAATGCGGGCAATGACATCTCCCACGCCTGCCTGCTCCCCGGCCTCCAAAAGAATGTTTATCACACCAGACACCTCCGCGCTGATGCTCAAGGTTGCCTTATCAGAATCAATCTCTGCAATCTCCTGGTTCATTTCAACATAATCACCATCTGATACCAGCCATGCTGCCAGCGTAACTGTCAAAACTGATTCCCCCGGACTCGGTACTTTAACTTCTGTCATCTCCTTCCTCCTATTATTTACCAATTACTCCCGCCTCTCGCCTCTCAAAACTCCCTCACAGAACAGATCATCCTGCACTCCTCCTTCACCCTGTCGCAGTTGCAATCGCCGAAAGTCTTTTCAATGATCTTTGATTGCCTCACCTTGTGGAACTTTGCTGAGCCTGTGGCGGGGCTTCCGCTGTCGGGGCGGGCAATCATCCGCAAAGGTACATCTCTGAAGTTCCTTGAGATGTATGTCCACGCTCCCATGTTTCCGGGCTCCTCCTGCGTCCAGAGCCAGGAATCTGCTTTTTTGTAGCGTGCAACAATTTCCCTGAGCTGTTCCGCCGGCAGCGGGGCGAGCTGCTCCACCCTTACCAGGGCTACATCATCACGCTTCTGTTTTGCCCTTGCTTCCGCAAGCTCGTACCATATCTTTCCGCTGCAGAGTACCACTTTGTGGATCTTCTCCGGATCAGCAACTTCGTCATCGATGACCTCCCTGAACCTGCCTTTAGTGAACTCCTCAATGCCCGACACGCAGTCGGGGTGACGGAGCAGACTTTTAGGGGTGAATATTATCAAAGGTTTTCTGAAGTCGCGATGAAGCTGGCGTCGCAGCAGGTGGAAGAGGTTTGCGGGTGTTGTGCAGTTTGCAACCTGCAGGTTGTTATCGGCACAAAGCGTGAGAGCCCTCTCCAGGCGACCGCTGGAGTGTTCCGGGCCTTGCCCTTCGTAGCCATGGGGCAGCAGTACCACCAGACCGTTCATCACATTCCACTTCTCTTCACCGCTGCTGATGAACTGGTCGAAGATTATTTGTGCCCCGTTGCCGAAGTCACCGAACTGCGCCTCCCACACCGTCAGCGTATCGGGTGCTGCTAGGGCATAGCCGTACTCAAATCCAAGAACACCGTACTCCGAGAGGAGCGAGTTGTAAATCTTAAACCTGCCCTGGTCCGGCGCTATATGCTCCAATGGCACATACTCCTCTTCCGAATCCTCAACACGAAGCACGGCATGGCGATGCGAGAAGGTTCCCCGCTCCACATCCTGCCCGCTTATCCTTACGTTGAACTTCTCTGCCACCAGAGTGCCGTATGCCAGAAGCTCAGCCATCCCCCAGTCTATCTTTCCCGCCTCCGTCACCATCTTCAGGCGCTCCTCCTGCAGTCTGATCAACTTACGGAAGAATGGCTTGCCTTCAGGCAGGGCACAGATCTGCTTCGCCACCTGCCCAAGCAGTTCATGGCTTACAGAGGTGTCAGGCGAACAGCAGAAATCCTCAGGCACTGCACGCCGGTATCCCTCCCACAAGGAGCCAAGGAATGACCTTATCGTCGCCTTGCTTATCTCTCTGGCGCTCTCCAGAGCAGTCTCAAGACTGGCGTTCAGATCCTCCTCCTCCTTCTCTGCTTCTGAAGCAGTGATCAATCCCTCGTCAATAAGCTTACTTTTATAAATTGTGTAAGGGTCAGGGTGCTTCTCAATAATCTTGTAAAGAACAGGCTGTGTGAAGCGGGGCTCGTCGCTCTCGTTATGGCCATATTTTCTGTAACAGAGAATGTCAACAAAAACATCCTTCTGAAAACGGTTGCGAAACTCCAGAGCCATCCTCATGGTGAAGACAACCGCTTCTACATCGTCGCCGTTAACATGGAAGATGGGCGACTGGGTCACCTTAGCAACATCTGTACAGTAAACGCTGGAGCGGGCATCCAGATAATTTGTCGTAAAGCCTATCTGGTTGTTGATCACCAGGTGTACTGTGCCCCCGGTACTGTAAGCCGGCAGCCCTGACATCTGGATCACCTCATAGACGATACCCTGCCCTGCGATGCTGGCATCACCGTGGATAAGTACCGGTGTTACCTTCCGGCTGTTGCCACCATACTTCCTGTCGGTTCGTGCCCTGCTCACACCTTCTACAACAGGGTTTACAGCCTCCAGATGCGACGGGTTTGGCGCAATGGTGATACGTATATCCTTGCCTGTCCTGGTTTTGCAATACGTTGTGAAGCCCATGTGGTACTTCACATCCCCAAGCAGGTCCCTGTCGTCAAACTCATGCCCGTCAAACTCACTCAGAATCTGCTTTGCAGGCTTCATCAGAGTGTTTGCCAGCACATTCAGCCTGCCACGATGAGCCATGCCAATCACAAACTCTTCCGTACCCATGCCGGCACCAAGCTCAATCACAGCATCCAGCGCAGGAATCAGCGACTCTGCACCCTCAAGCGAAAAGCGCTTCTGCCCCGGAAACTTCTTATGGATGAACTTCTCGAAAAATACCGCCTCACGCAATTTCTCAATGATAACCCTCTTAGTGCCACGACTGTAATCAGGCCTGTTCCTGGTATGCTCCATCCTGCCAAGAAGCCACGCCTCAACCTCAGGGTTGCGGATGAACATAAACTCTGCACCTATGCTCTGACAGTAGGTTTCGTCAAGATGTGCCAAAATATCCCTCAGCGATGCACGGCCAATGCCGATCTCATTACCCGCATCAAACATCATGTCGAGATGCTCTTGCCCAAGGCCGAAATTCTCTATGTCGAGCGTCGGAGTGTATTTACGCCTGGTGCGGACAGGGTTTGTCCTGGTGAAAAGGTGCCCCCGTTTCCGGTATTCATCAATGAGGCTTATAACCTTGAACTCATCACTGGTGCATGACATCCCGTCCTTCCCGGTATATCGGCGGAAACCCAGCTCAAACCCCTGAAAAAAAGCGTGAAAGCTGGTGTCAACACTGTCGGGGTTGGTCAAATACTGCTTGTACAGGGCCTCTATCGCCTCATCACTCATGCTGCTCAGAAATGTCATGTCTCTCGTTTAAGTGCCAATAATCAGAGTGAAAATACGAATATCTTCATTGTAAAACAACATTCACTTAACAATTTAACCACAACAAGGTTTGTTACTCAGGAGAAATATTAATCACATTAGGTTAACAATAAACTTGCTCCTTGCCGGAATGGCTATTCTTCACGGATGCTTTTCTGAATCTCTATCGATTGATTATGGATGAAATGGAAGACCTGCAGCACCTCTTCAGTGCGGGGATGCCCTTCCAAGTGGGCAGAGAGAAAGTTTATCTTTCGCTGCCATTCCGACTCCTGGAAGATCTCCAGGCTCTGTTGCTTTTTGATATTGCCCATACCTTCGGCAAGCTTGTAACGTTCAAGCATCAGCAGTAAAATCTGCAGGTCCAGTTCCTGCAGGTCTTTGCGTATGTTTTCCAGAATTTTCAGGTCGTTCTTCATCGCGGCAGCTTTTGAAATTGTCTGACCAAATTACGTTAATTTTGCTGAAAAGGAAAAAAAATGAATAGTGAACGAATGCTTATCAATACCAGGGTTGTATCCTGTGTAGTTCAGGGGAAGGGAAAGGATGTCGTCCTGCTTCATGGCTTTATGGAGTCTGCAGACATCTGGGCTGACTATATCCTGGAGTTGTCTGACGATTACCGTGTTATTGCCATCGACCTGCCGGGACATGGTGGAGCACATCAGTTCGGAGAGATACACAGGATGGATGATATGGCAAAAGTTGTCCATCATGTGCTGGTTAACCATGGCGTTGATAAATGCACCATGGTAGGGCACAGCATGGGAGGATATGTTGCTCTCGAGTTTGCAGCACTATTCCCCGGGATGCTTTCCGGATTGTGTCTGTTTCACTCAAATGCCAATGAAGATTCATCAGAGGCAAGGCTCAACCGCAACAGGGCTATAAGCTTCGTGAGGCAGAACAGGAAAGGTTTCACGACACAGTTCATTCCGGAACTGTTTGCTCCGGAGAATCGTGAGAAATATGCCGATGAGATTGAAACGCTGAAGGAAAGAGCCTCTGCAATGAGCGCAGAGAGTATCATTGCTGCAATGGAAGGGATGAAGATCAGGAGGCAACACTACCAGACTCTTGCAGATCTGAAAGCCCCTGTCTTGTTCATAATCGGGCAGAAAGATTCACGTGCAGATATGCAGTTGATGATGGAGCAGGTCATCCTGCCCGCTGAATCTCATGTGCTTCTGCTTCGCGATTGTGGCCACATGGGATATATCGAAAACAGGGATGAGTGCCTGGAGGCGATCAGGAATATATCATACTAAAGGACAACTTTTTGAGGGGAAAATGTTGCCTGAGTGAAAGAAAGTGCATTGATTTCGTGATCTTTCATATTATTTTTTTTATGGTATATTCGGATGTGATTCAAGTGTTTTTCCATCTAACAAATCTCTTTTGCAAAAAAAATCTGCGCATATCTGCGTTTATTTCTGCGGATTTTCCATCTAACTTATCAGCCTTTTATCCATCACTCCTGCACAAACTTAGCACAAAAAAAATT
>OBJA01000647.1_pt1 | contig 28509 bp, 18 predicted proteins | sample 1519751 | NCBI WGS metagenome assembly OBJA01 (sample SAMEA3881238, study PRJEB22517) | soil metagenome | biome: lake sediment; feature: soda lake sediment; material: sediment, water from around vicinity | place: India | collected 2013-12-23 | depth 3 m
TCATTCAGGAAAGAGAGAAAAATCAAAACTGTTGCATTTACTAATTGAATTTTTCTGCGAAATATATTGAAATGAGTAAAGTAAAGATATTTGGGGAAAAGGGTATGTTATCTTTTTATAATATATATGCAACTTCTTTAAAAGCATACTTGCGTATTTTGTTATTATTGTCCTGTATGTGTAGTATTCCGGTTTTTTCAACATCAATAATTTGCCCCTGAAACTCTCCATTTTTATCTGTAAACATTTGAAGCGTATGTAGTTTATACAAACGTTTTATATATTCTTGGTGTATGCTGTTTGAAAAATTCATAGATTGATTATAATACGTATAAAAGCTGTTGAGTACCTGTTCTAACACATCAGGTAAAGACACTGCCGTATTTTTTTCTCTGTGTAAGGATGTTGCATGTGGAATATATTCAGAAAAAACAGTTTGATTACAATTTATTCCTACACCAACTACTGATGTAGATATTGTTTGTCCTAACAAAATATGTTCAATTAAAATTCCTGCAATTTTTTTGTTGCCCACAAAAATGTCATTCGGCCATTTTACACTCACAGCTTTACAATGTTCAGAAAGCGCATCAGCAACTGCTAACGAAATACATTCTGATATAATAAACTGTTGTGCTGCTGCAATATGAGTAGGATACAGAACTATTGAAAATGTAAGGTTTTCTCCCGGGTTACTTTCCCAAGTATTACCTCGTTGCCCCTTGCCTTTTGTTTGACTGTGTGCCGCGATTACGGTAAACTCAGGAAGCTTTTCCTGTGTTGCTTTTTCAAGTGCAGTTTCATTTGTTGAAGAAATTTCTGCATAATACTGTATGTTTTTGTATCTTTCCACCGTTAAAAAAATTAAAAAAACAAAAATATGAGATTTTTCTGTATTACCTGTATTAGCTTAATTTTTACCCTGTATGGATTTTCGCAAGAATCTAAGATTTCGGGAAATATTCTTAATTATTCCGGTACTGATTCTCTTACTATAGTAACATTTGGAGATCAAACTCCTCTGGAAAAAAAAGTTGCTGTTTCAAAAAAAGGAGCATTTTCGTATACTTATACCGGGGTAGGCACGAATTTTTCAAAAGTATATTTTAGACCGGATGACTTTATTTTATTAGTACTCGAACCGGGAGAATCGGTAGATATTACGGCAAATTTTAGTAATCTTTCGCAAACCTATACGCTTAAAGGTGCACAGCACTCAAAAATAATTCAGAAAAATAATCAACAGTTGTTAGATTATGTATCTCAAATACAAAAACAACAAGTTGATTTTCAGCGTTCAATAGATTCTCTAGAACATGCAAGAATTCAGTATATTATTTCTGCAATTACGCAAAACCCAAATTCATTATCATCTTTGGCGCTTATTGATATGCTGGATATTGAGACCTATCCTCAGGTGTATGCCCTCCTAGACAGTGCCTTAATGGCTACATATCCAAATAATATGGTAGTGCAAAATTTTCATGCAAACCTTAAAAAAATGTCACATTTGCGTGAGGGGACTATAATTCCAAACGTAGAACTGCATGATGAGAATGGAAATCTTATACGTCTTGAATCATACCGAGGAAGCACCGTTCTTCTTGTATTTTGGGCAACTTGGTGTCGTCCTTGTTTACAAGAAATACCCCATATTCGTGATGCCTACAGAAAATATAATTCACGCGGCTTTACTGTTATGTCGGTTTCTACCGATAATGATAAACAACGCTGGGAGTCTTTTGTTCGGGAACAGCCGGTTCCTTGGAACACAACTCATGATACCGATAAAACTTACAGCCAGTTATTTCAAGTATCTGGTATTCCTTTTACTATTTTAATTGATAAAGACGGAAGAATTATTGCTAAAAATGTTCGCGGTCCTGCGTTGGAAGAGCATTTACGCAGAATATATCCCTAAAAATTATATCCGAGCCAATACCAAACACGAAGCGTGTAAACTAATAGTTATGCACAAAAATAATGCTCGTGCGGTTTCGGGTTGTAATTTCCACAAGCTATAATAAATTGACGATGAATGGCAAGACTGTAAGCAATCGCCGCAGTATGTACAGGTATGTCCGGGTTGTAAGTTTTTAATATCAATGGGTGTAAGAGCTTGATATTTACACGAACTTACGCAACGCATACATTGGGAACAATCGGCATTAATCTTCATTCGAAAGGGCGACACGTATTTTATTCCCGACACAATTGTTCCAATAGGGCAATAGGTGGTGCAGTGCACCATCATCTTCTTTTTTCGGGATACAAACAGGGTAATTATTAGCCCGCCAATACCAAAGCCAGACGCAAGAATAATAGCAAGGTCTATAGGTGTTTGAAAGATTCGCAATACGAGCGTAATACCAAACACGAGAATAAGTCCGCTGAATTTATACCGCCAAAGATGTGTAATAACATCGGTTTTTTTACCCTGAGATGCGGCTCCGTCAATAGCCCCAAAATAACAAAAATAACTGCACCATGCCGGACCCGATAAAAGTACGGTGCTTACAAATAACACAATCATAAACGTAATTTCACCTCTATATAATGGCCCACTTACAATAAGAGCCGGAATGGGAAAATGAAGTTTTCCGCTCATTAAGAATATTTCAAATCCAATTAATCCCAGTATGAGTTGAGCAAAAAACACAAAAGAAAACAATTTCCAAATACGCAACCGCCACACCGGAACACGTTTTGGGTCTTTCATCATATGCGCAATATATGCCCCATATAATGCCGTTACGAGAATTTGTATATATCCCGCTCCCTCCCAAAATCGCTCAGCCATGAGCATAGGACGAGGAACCTGTATCTGCACAAATAGTAACAGAATGCTAATGAGAACCGCAGTTGATATTTCGAGTGAGTATTTCATAGATGTATGGATATAATCCGTTAGTGAACGGACACGGGGTATAGGGGGTTAGGGTTGATTTTTTGCATACAAGTACATTTTTCACAAACATACAGTTTGTTTCATAAACAATATGTAACATATGTTACACGTAGGGGCAGACCTATGTGTCTGCCCCTACGTGTTAAATCACCCCCATCCCTAATGCAATAGAAATAAAAATGAGCAATATTGCTACAATAACTTGAATACTGCGTAGTGTAACTTTTTTGAGCATTTTTTTACCGAAAAAAGCACCGGCAATAGCAGCAATAGTTGCTGATGCCAACAGAGGGATATGTTTATGTAATTCTGCATGAGCAAACCGTGTTGCATATACGGAAAGGCGGCTTACATCAACCAAGCAGGCAATTACAACCCCGGTTGCTATGTATGCTTCTTTAGAGAGTCCGCTTTTTATTAAAAAGGCACTGCGAATAGCTCCTTGTATACCCGATAATCCACCAAAAAAACCGCTTAACACTCCTCCGGCTATGAGTTTGTCTTTTCCAAATTGTATGTTCGAAAATTTTGGGAGAATTTCTAGAGCAGAAAAAATGATTAATAGTATAGCTATTACTAATTTTACCGGAGTAACAGTATAAGTGCTTCCCCATAATTCATATTCAAACAGCGACGGTAAGACCGTGATTTTTAGCAGCAACCACGCTCCCAAAAAGGACGCAAGAAATGCAGGAATACCAAACCGCAGTAATACCGCTTTGTTGGCTAATTTTCCTACTAAGGCAATTTTAAACAGATTGTTTGAAAAATGTACCACGCCGGTAAGTGCAATGGCAATATCAATAGGAAAAAATATGACAAACACTGGAGTTAGAATAGTGCCGAGACCGAATCCCGAAAAAAATGTGAGCAATGCCGTAGCAAAGGCAACGATGCTGATAATAATGAGTTCCATGTGAAATTATTTACATTACCGTATGTAATTAATTGAACTAAAAATACTATTATTTCATTACAATTACCATTGAAATAAAAAAAAACACCTACTCTGTAACATATGTTACAAACTTATGTGCGATAAAGAGCATATTTTTGTGTGTAAATTCAAAAAACAACCAAATTACTATTTCTCTATTGAAGAAAATATTTGAATATATTTTGCCTCCTCCAACCTGGCGTATACCGGTAATTTTTATATGTGGTATACTCGTTGGCTTAGGTGTTTTTATTGCATATATAGCAAATGCATTTTCATATCTTTCAGATAAGTCGGAAACCTGTATAAACTGTCATGTAATGGTCCCTCAATATGCTACGTGGATGCATAGCTCGCATCGTGAAGTAGCTAGCTGTTCCGATTGTCATGTGCCACACGATAATATATTTAAAACTTACTTTTTTAAGGCAAAAGATGGGTTCCGGCACGCAAAAATTTTTACAGCACGGGCAGAACCGCAGGTTATTCAGATTAAAGAAGCGGGATATAAAGTTGTGCAGCAAAACTGTATTCGTTGTCATACCGATTTAGTTACCGATGCAAAGCTTACTGCTATTCACGAGGATTTTTTCTCGCAAAAAACCGATAGAACATGTTGGGATTGTCATAGAGAAGTGCCTCATGGTACCGTAAAAAGTTTATCGAGTACGCCATATGCTCGTGCTCCGCTTTTAGAAAGTCCGGTACCTGCTTGGCTTAAACAGGTAATGGATAGAGATAAAAAATAATGAATTACATATGATAGAATAATATACTCATAAACCTAAAAAAATGAAACCACTTAGTGAACAAATCAAAGAAAAACCTTGGAAAGGGTGGATGCTTTTTATAAGCACTGTTATTATAGTTTTTTTATTAGGATTATTTGCGGCATCTATTGTTGAGCGAAGAACGGAGGCAATATTTGCCTATGCTCCTCAAAACAACTTTTCGCAGTTTGAACCACGTGATGCTAAGTGGGGTGAAAATTTTCCGCATCAATATGAAACATACATGAAAACAGCAGATACTACATTCATGAGTAAATATAACAGTGCACGTGCAATTGATATATTAGCTCATGCTCCGGGACATGTTATTTTGTGGGCGGGTTATGGCTTTTCGTGGGATTACAACCAACCACGCGGTCATGTTTATGCTGTTGAAGATGTGTATAATACATTACGAACCGGAGCTCCGAATGACAGCGTTTCCAGTCCGCAACCGAGTACGTGTTGGACATGTAAGAGTACCGATGTGCCTCGTTTAATGCAGGAAATGGGTATTGCTGAATTTTATTCGGCTAGCTGGGAAGATTTTGGTCACGAGGTGGTAAATCATATTGGTTGTGCCGATTGCCATGATGCGGAAACAATGAGATTAAAAATTACTCGTCCGGCTCTTATAGAAGCGTTTGAACGGCAGGGGAAAGATATAACCAAAGCTTCTCATCAAGAAATGCGTTCGCTTGTGTGTGCTCAATGCCATGTTGAGTATTATTTTGATAAGAAAAAAGTTGAAGGGGCGAATTATCTTACCTTCCCATGGGATAAAGGAATGAGTGCAGATGACATGGCTGAGTATTTTGATGCTCTTGAGTTTTACGATTGGATTCATCCGCTGAGTAAAGCTCCTATGTTAAAAGCTCAGCATCCTGATTATGAAATGTATTTAACCGGTGTGCATGCTGCTCGTGGGGTTTCATGTGCCGATTGTCATATGCCGTACCGTAGTCAAGGTGGGGTAAAGTTTACTGACCACCATATTCAAAGTCCGTTAAATAATGTTGCAAATTCTTGTCAAGTGTGTCACCGCCAAGACACAGATCAGCTTATTGCTGATGTGTATGAGCGTCAAACTAAAATTAAACAGAATTCAAATTTGTTAGAACATTTATTGGTTAAGACACATCTTGAAGCTGAATTTGCTTGGAAATTGGGAGCTACTGAAGAACAAATGAAGCAGATTTTACAATATATTCGCCATGCGCAATGGCGTTGGGATTTTGCGGTTGCAGGACACGGAAACTCATTTCATGCATCGGTTGAAACAAGCAGATTACTTGCTTCGGGAATTCATTTGGCTCAAGAAGCTCGTGTGCAATTAGCTCGTGTTGTTGCACAACTCGGACATACCGGCGAAATTCCTTTACCTGATGTTTCAACAAAAGATAAAGCACAAGCATATATTGGTCTTGACATGCCTGCTCGTAGAACTGCAAAACAAGAATTTTTACAAACAGTTGTTCCCGAATGGCTTAGGAAAGCTCAAGAACGCGAAGCAAGGTACTAATTCAATAGTTTTTTAAATATGATATTTACATCACAAACATTTCGTGCTGCGAATGCCTTCTTTATAGCAGGTATTCGCAGTGTAAAAGGGTCAGATATCTCCCCATAAACCTATAAACCCCTCAACCCATTATGCCAACCTCACGACCATATTTTTCACAACCATGGGGATATCTTGAAAGTATCTCAATTGCACTGCTTATATTTTTGTTAGGAGTAGCTTTTGAGCTTAGTTTTGGTATTCCAACACCTCGTGTGTCATTTCCTTATAATCTTTTTGCACTTATTGGAATTTTGGGTGTTTCTGTGGTATTGCATATTATTTCATCTAAAAATCCAGTTATTGCTTGGTTTTCGAGCATACCGGCATCTATAGGTGCAATTATTCTCTTTCTTACCCTTACGCTTATTATGGCATTAGTGCCCCAACAGATTCGACCACATTCATATGTTTTTATTTTAGATGTTACTTCTAGTTGGGCGTATTATTTTTCAAGCTTGTATTTGTTACTTGTGCTAGGAATGGTAATTATTCGGAGGTTAGGAGAAATTAATAGGGTAAATATCAGTTTTTTTCTAAATCATGCCGGTTTGTGGATTACTATTGCGGCTGCATCTTTAGGCGTTGGCGATGTAGAAAAATATCGTATGGTTTTAACAGAAGGACAAACAGAATGGCGAGCAACGAAAAATTCCGAGATTATTGAGCTTGATTTTGCTCTTGAACTTTTGTCTTTTGAGAAAGATGAATATCCGGCAAAATTAGCATTTGTAGATGCTTCAACAGGAGAAATTTTACCGCATAATCGTTCACGTGCAATTTTTGAAGCAGATACTGTTTCGGGGGTGTCGTTTGGTGATTTTGAAGTATCAATTTTACAGTATCATTACCATTCAATTTATTTTGGTCACGCATATCATCCAATATATGAGTATGGTGCAACTCAATCATATTTAGTAGAAGTAACGCATGTACCAACAGATTCTGTAAGCTTTGGGTGGATTGCCGGCTCGTCTGTTACTCAGGAACCGCGATTTTTATTGTTACAAGATTCTATAGTATTAGCTGTATTGCAGCCACAAGCAAAACGCTATGCCTCATATGTTACGGTATACGAGAAAAATGGAGCTGTATATAAAGCAGTTATTGAAGTTAATAAGCCCATAAAAATACAAGGATATAAAATATATCAAACAAGTTATGATGAACGAAAAGGCAGGTGGTCTGATATCAGTATTTTAGAACTTGTTCGCGACCCATGGTTGCCCTTTGTATACTTTGGAATATTTCTGTTTTTGGCAGGAACAGGTATGATAATTTGGTTTGGTAAAAAGAGATAATATATGTGGAATCATTTCGAAATATTTGCTTTAGTAAGTCTTACAAGTTGGATTGTGAGTATGATTTTATTTGTCAGCAAAAAAACGCATATTCGTAAGATTGCAGAAGTTGGCGTATTACTAGGAATAGTTTCTCTCATTACATTTACTGTTTTATTATGGATATCTTTAGAACGTCCTCCTTTGCGAACATTAGGCGAAACACGTTTATGGTATTCTTTATTTTTATCAATAATAGGATATGCTCTGTATAAACGTTGGAATTTCACACTTTTTTTGTTGTATGCTTTAGGTATGGCGGTATTGTTTTTAAGCATTAATTATGCTCGTCCCGACATTCATAATAAAGCCCTTATGCCCGCATTGCAAAGCGTATGGTTTGTGCCTCATGTTATTGTATATATATTAGGATATGCGTGTTTAGGTTTAGCCACCCTTATGGGTTTTGTGGGATTACTACATCTTAAGAAAAAGCAAGAAACAGCCAAAACACTTGATATGGCAGAAAATCTAGTTTACATAGGATATGGATTTGTAACCCTCGGATTATTATTTGGTGCTCTCTGGGCAAAAGAAGCATGGGGACATTATTGGACCTGGGATCCTAAAGAAACCTGGGCATTACTCACTTGGGGTGTATATATTGTGTGGATGCATATGAGTATTAAAAAATCCTATAGCCACACATTTTATTTCGTGTTTTTAATAGTTGCATTTATTGTATTGTTACTTGCCTGGTTTGGCGTAAACTATTTACCTGCTGCACAGAATAGTGTGCATGTGTATTCTTAATCACCTAATCATCTAATGAATATCTAAATTCAATGTACTGAAAGTAGATAGAATTCAGCTTTGTTCCGACGGCACGGAGGAATCTCTAGTCAGTTGTACAGTACTTAATTTAAAGAGATTGCCACGCTTCGCTCGCAATGAGAACAAAAATGTGTACTTTTGCATAAACTACTAAGGTATGCAAACTCAACGGCAATTATTTTTACAGCATCTAGCTCAAACATCTCCTGCCCCGCTTTTACTGGAGGTTGAAAAAGCTCAGGGGATATATATGTATACGCCTGAGGGGAAAGCTGTTATTGATCTTATTTCCGGAGTGTCGGTGAGTAACATCGGGCATTGCCATCCTCGTGTTGTTGCTGCAGTGCAAAAACAGGCAGAAACCTATATGCATCTTATGGTATATGGCGAATTGGTGCAAACGCCGCAAGTGCAATTGGCTGAACTGCTTGTGTCTCTTTTGCCGGAGCAAATATCTTCGGTATATCTGGTTAACTCCGGAAGTGAAGCGGTTGAGGGTGCGTTAAAATTAGCTAAGCGTGTAACAAAACGAAGAAAAATTGTATCTACCTATAACTCTTATCATGGAAGTACACATGGGGCTTTAAGCGTAACCGGGAATGCCGATTTTACCCAAAATTTTGAGCCATTATTGCCTGATGTTCATTTTATTACATATAATAATCTTGCTGATTTATCACAGATTGATACTGATACCGCTTGTGTTATTCTTGAACCGATTCAAAGTGAGGCAGGAATACGTGTTCCGGATATTGCTTATTTACAGGAACTCCGAAAAAAATGCGATGAAACAGGGGCATTATTAGTATTCGATGAAATTCAAACCGGCTTCGGAAGAACCGGAACTATGTTTGGATTTCAACATTCGGGAGTAATTCCGGATATTGTGTGTTTTGCAAAAGGAATGGGCGGCGGAATGCCAATTGGAGCATTTGCTGCTTCAAAACAATATATGGATGCATTTACGCATAACCCAATATTGGGGCATATAACCACCTTTGGGGGGCATCCGGTTTCTGCGGTTGCAGCATATGCATGCATTAGTGAATTAGTAGAACATACAGATATTATTGCTTCGGTATACTATAAAGAACAAGTGTTTAGAGATTTGTTGTCTCAACACCCACAGGTAAAATCTATTCGAGGAAAGGGCTTGTTTTTAGCTGTTGAATTGGAGTCTTCTGAGTATGTGCATCGGTTTATTGCACGTGCATTAGAAAATGGTATTTTGTCTGATTTCTTCTTATTTTGTGATACTCATTTTAGAATAGCTCCTCCTCTCATTATTTCTGTTGAAGAAATTACAGAGGCCTGTGCAAAAATCGTACGTGCTTTAGATGAAATATATGACGTGTAAATGTTTATTAGTACCTATTGTTTTTATTATAGGTATATGTACTGTGTACGGACAGAATGATTCTGTTCAACAAGATGATGCTTTTAGCTTGAATACAGCAGTTGAAAAAATTTTATCGGTATTTGAATATGATGTAGGTAGAGTTTCGGTAAATGTATACCCCTCTGTTGGTGCTGACCCCGCAAGTGGCGTTTCGTTTGGTATTATGCCGGTGGTAATTATTGCTCCAAAAAATCCGACCGAATATTCACAATCAGCAACATTGGTGAATTTTTTAGCATATTCAACACGGAATTGGTTAAATCTTAAGATCGACGGACTTGTGTATACAAAATCCGGTGACGAAATTAAAGGAGTGTGGAATTACGTGTCGGCCCCCGACCATTTTTATGGGATTAAACAAACCGAAAGAAATTATAATCCGGAAGAGTTTAATTTTCGTGAGAATAAACTACGGGGAAGTTATTCAAAAAAATTACCCGCTAATATGTTTGCAGGATTGCTTGCTGATATTTCTCATGTTAGTGTAGATGGATTATCGGATTTTGAGCAAAAAAATACATTTTTAATGGGGTTGGGGCCAATACTGTCATACGATACCAGGAATCATGTAAACTATCCTTCTAAGGGTTCATTTGTTTCAGCCGGGTTTTTACATTTCCCTAAATTGAGTGAGCAGAATTATTCATTCCGTTCTGTTGAATTTGATGCTCGTCATTTTATATCGGTGTATAAAGATTATATTCTTGCTGGCAATTTTTATAGTGCTGCCTCATACGGAGATATTCCGTTTTATTATCTGCCTCAACTAGGCGGGCGGTCTCGTATGCGAGGTATTTCAAATAAGTTTATGTATATAAACACACATGTAACATATGTGCAAGCAGAAATGCGGAAACATGTATGGGGCAGATTTGGAGTGGTTGCGTTTGGTGCAGCAGGTAATGCGTACTCATCGTTACGAACCGTGTCTATGGAGCACAATAAATTTGTGTATGGAGTGGGCTTACGCTTCTTAACCAGCGAAGACGAAAAATTGAATCTCCGTATTGATTATGGTAGAGGAAGTTCAAATGATTCAGGAGTGTATATTGTAATGCGTGAAGTGTTTTAAAAAAATAATTGTAATTTCGTAACACAGTTTTAAATAATAAAAAAATTTGTATGATAAAGCTTGAAACTCTTAAACCATTTGTATTTAGTTTAGCAATAGTTCTTATCTTTTTTCTTACGGTAATTATCTACTTTCAGCCAATGTTAGACGGGAAAGTTCTTGGTCAACACGATGTTGTTCAGTACATTGGAATGTCTAAAGAATTAAATGATTATCGTGATAATACCGGTGAAGAAGCTTTGTGGACAAATCGTATGTTTAGCGGTATGCCGGGATATTTGATTTCTGTAACCTATGATAATCTAATTTCCGTAGTTCATTCGGTTTTTAATCTTGATAAAGACCATCCGCAGATGCTTGCGTTTATGTACTTCTTGTGTTTCTTTATAGCTCTGCTGCTGCTTAAAATTCCTATATGGCTGAGTATGTTAGGTGCGTTTTTTTATGGCTTTTCCAGTTACTTTTTTATAATTATTGAGGCCGGACATATTACCAAAGCAATTGCCTTGAGCTATATGCCGGTAATAATTGCGGCGGTTGTTGCTACCTATCGGGGTAAGGTATTGTTGGGGGCATCAATCTTTAGTTTATTCCTTGGCTTGCAAATCATGATAAACCATTTGCAAATCACCTATTATACAATGTTTATTCTCCTCTTCTTTTTTGGGTTTTATGTGTATGAATGCGTGAAAGAAAAAAAATTACAGTCTCTTATTAAACCTTCTTTAGTTCTTATTGCCGGAGTTATATTGGCAATAATGACCAATTTTGGTGCTCTGTATATGACCTATGATCATGGAAAAGATACCATGCGTGGTGCTCCTGAGTTAAGTCATAATGTCGAAGAACAAACAAGAGGACTCGATAAGAGTTATGCTACTTCTTATAGTTATGGAATCACAGAAACCTTTAATTTACTTATTCCAAATTATGTGGGAGGGGCATCTCAAACAAAACTCGATGATAATTCTAACTTATTTAAAACTTTAGTGCAAAATGGTGTTTCGGCTCATGAAGCTCGAAATATTATTTCTCACGCACCAACGTATTGGGGGGCACAACCTTTTACATCGGGACCGGTATATATAGGTGCTATTGTGGTATTTTTATTTGTCTTCGGATTATTTATAATTCAAGGAAGTGTTAAATGGTGGCTACTTTCGGCTACTATTTTTTCAATTATGATTGCCTGGGGAAGTAATTTTATGCTGCTTGTTGACCCAATGCTTGATTATTTTCCGGGATTCAATAAGTTCCGGACAATTTCAATGATTTTGGTAATCCCTCAGTTTACGATGCCTCTTTTGGCAGTGTTGGCATTGCATAGATTTTTTACCGAACAAGATGCGGAACAAAAGTCTTTGATGTTCAAAAAGTTATTATACAGTGTATATGTTGTTGGAGGACTAATTCTTATGCTGTTACTCTTTGACGGTATGCGTTCATACACAGGTTCGGTTGATGCTCAATTAAAAAATGCCTGGCCAGATTGGTTAATAGATGCTTTGCATGCCGATAGAAAACAACTGTTTGTTTCTGACGCATGGCGTTCTTTAGGGATAATAGCTCTTAGCTTTGGTGTTCTTGCCGCTGTTCGATTCCAAAAACTGCGATACATGCCGGCTGTCTTAGTTCTTACTGCTATATGCTTTATAGATTTATGGCCGGTAAATAAACGATATTTAAATGACGATAATTTTGTTACTCCTCGTCAGGTTCAAAATAACTATTTTGCTCTTTCTGAAGCTGATAAGATTATTAAACAAGACCCCGATATGTATTATAGGGTAATGAATATGGCAAATCCTTTTAATGATGCGGTTACCTCATATCATCATTTTTCTATTGGCGGGTATCATGGGGCTAAACTCCAACGATATCAAGATATGATAGATTTCCATTTGAGTAGAATGAATATGGATGTGTATAATATGCTCAATACAAAATATTTTATTATTCAAGATAGAGAATCCGGCAGAAAATTTCCGCAAAAAAATCATGAAGCACTTGGAAATGCATGGTTTGTTGATTCGGTAAGATTTGTGCCAAATCCTGATGCGGAAATAGACGCATTATATTCGTTTAATCCTGCTCAAACTGCTATTGTTGATGAGCGTTTTAGAGATATGATTTCGCAAAAGGAATATATACAAGATTCGGCTGCGGTTATTAAACTTACTTCTTATGCTCCTAATCATTTACAATATGAGGTTCACACAGCAGAACATGCACTTGCGGTATTTTCAGAAATTTATTATGCAAAGGGTTGGAATGCGTACCTTAATGGGGAACATGTTCCTCATATACGAGTAAATTATATTTTACGTGCTATGGAAATTCCGGCAGGTACTCACACTATCGATTTTAAGTTTGAACCACGTATGTATTATATTGGTAATAGAGTTTCGTTTATAAGTTCACTTATATTAATTATATGTGTGTTAGGTGCTATTGTGTGGGAGGTTAGACGAGTTATTTTGAGTGAAAATCAAAAAAAGGAATGAGGTTTTTACAACATATGTACATAACGTTTATATTGTTCTTGCAATCATGCATAACGATACTAAAAATATGTGTGCTTTCTAAATTTTTTGTGCGATTTCCAAAAACTGCCAAACATCCTCATGCTATTATTTTGGGCAATGGACCTTCATTAGAGCAAAGCATTCGTTCGCTTTCTCATATTGGTAATTATGATTTGTTTGCGGTAAATTATTTTGCTCAAAGTGAATTGTTCCAGCAACTTAAACCGCAATCTTATGTAATTCTAGCTCCCGAAATTTGGCAAGAAAATCCAATGGAATCAGTAGTAAACAACAGAAATGATTTATTTGCTAAGATTGCTAAGGTTGATTGGGATATGTATTTCTATATTCCTTTTTTTGCTAAAAAATCGTCATTTTGGAAGCCCTTATTTTGTAATCATCAACATATAAAAATTATATATTTTAATCCAACCCCGATTGAAGGATTACGTTGGGTTAATCATATATTATATAAGAAAAATCTCGGAATGCCTCGTCCTCACAATGTTTTAACACCCTGTTTAATGTTTACCATTGCTCAAAAATATGAAAACGTATATTTGTTAGGAGCCGACCATTCTTGGTTACAGCACATATGGGTGTCGCCACATAATGAAGTATTGCTTACACAAAAACATTTTTACGATGCTGCTACTGCAAAGCCATTGCCCATGCAGAATTATAAAGAAAATAAAACGCGAGCATTACATGAAGTTTTGCATAAGTTTATGCTTGCCTTTGGCTCATACTTTTCCATTAAAACCTATGCTCAATCTCAGGGAGTTCGTATTATTAATGCCACTCCCGATTCATATATCGATGCTTTTGAAAGAGAGTTGTTACAGTAATTAACGTGAGGCGATATAATTTGAGTTCAGACCGCTTATAAATAGTAAGATTCGATTTAAAAATAACGAGTATTATCGGGATAAATCGAGATATTTTTAAGAAGAAGATTGCTGTTTATAAGCGGTTTATTGATAGCTTTGTGTAAAATATTGAATATTTGCGTTAAATCTCCTCATCTTATCCCGATAAGATTCATCGATTTGCCTTAATATTCAATATTTTATATCAATTCGTTAGAAAACGGATAAAATTCTGAACTTAAAAAATTACGTCGAACTCACGTTAAAATATGGGAATAGTTCGTAAACAATCAATCATTGGATCTGTTTTTATTTACATAGGAGCACTACTTGGATTTATTACAGGCGGACTCTTATTTCCACGAAATTTAATGGCAGAAGAAATAGGATTAATTAGTCTTCTTGTTACCTATGGTGTTTTGTTTGCACAATTAGCGTCTTTAGGTTTTTTACATACCATTACTCGTTTATTCCCTTATTTTAGAGATAAAGAACAAGAGCATAACGGATTTTTATTTCTTGCCTTAGCTGTATCGCTTGTAGGCTGTTGTTGTATGGTTATCGTATATTATGTAACAGAGCCATTGCTGCTTTCTAATAGTGCCCAAGAAAATTCATTGTTTACAGAATATGTTTTTCTCATTGTGCCACTGTTTATTTTTATTACTTTTTTTAATATTATTGATTCTTATACAAAAGCTTTGTTTAATGCTACTCGCGGAATAATTCAGCGAGAAGTAGTGTTGCGTATATTGATTCTTTCCGCGTTTTTCATGTATTTATATCAGGTAGTTTCTTTTGAATGGTTTGTATATATATATGTATTATCGTATGCGGTCATTTTATTCTATATGATTCTTCGCTTAATGCAAGAAGGTGAACTCTATCTTCGTCCTCGTTCGCATAAGCTTACCCCTGATATGATACGAGAAATAAAACAAGTGAGCATATACGGTATGCTTATTAGTGCCGCTAGTTTTATTATTTTGAATATTGATAGAATTATGATAGAAAAACTGGTGTTGCATGAACCGCTTGCTCAGGTAGGAATTTATACAACGTGCTCATTTTTTGCAACGCTGGTAATTTTACCTTCTCGTCCCTTACTTAAAATTACCTCTATTATTGTTGCCGAAGCATGGAAAGAAAGAAACATGCCGCTCTTAGCAGAAGTGTATGAAAAAAGTTCTGTGCACCAGTTTATTATAGGAGTGCTTATTTTTATTGGATTGTTGGTTAATATGGATAGTATTTTTATTATTCTCCCCGAAGTGTTTTCGCAAGGATTTTGGGTTATTATATGGATAGGATTGTTTTACGTATGCGAAATGATTGCCGGAGCAAATTCACTTATTATCGGAAATTCACCACAATACAGGGTTTTATCTCATATTACCCTTGGATTCATAATGTTACTTATAGGATTAAATCTATATTTTATTCCTCAGTATGGAATAACCGGAGCTGCGTTTGCGTCATTTTTAGCAAAGAGTATCTATATTTGTGTAACATTTCTATATGTAAAAAAACGATTTAAATTACAGCCCTATAGCAGTAAACATATAAAAATTATAGGCGTTGGATGCATTGCCTGTGTTGTTGCTTTTGTAATACCCCAATCAGAAAATTTATTTCTTGCCATAGTAATAAAAAGTAGTGTAGTGGCTCTTGTATATGTGGGCTTATTAGTACCACTTCGTATTTCAGAAGATATTTCGGAGCTTATTGCAGCGGGTAGAAAAAGATTGAAATTATAGAAATATTTTATAAAGCATGTATATTTGCAAAAAAAACATAACCTTTTTTTAAAATAATATAATGTAATTATGAATGTGAAAAAATCTTTATCGTATGCTGTGCTGTGTGTGTTAATGCTGTCATATCATAGTACCTTAGCAAATCCTTTTTCAGGTAGTTCTCAAATTTTTAAACAGGATGAATCAGAGTTAGGGAAAACGGATATACTGCAAGAAGGCAAAAATGATTATTTCGGTAGGAAGTCTTTTTCTGCATATCGAACAGTAATGTCATCTCAAAGTGGTGTTAAAAACGGGACATCAAACTCCGCATTTTTGTGGATTCTTAATGGATTTACCTTTGGATATTCAGTTTCAAATGCTATAGAGTTAGAACTGCAATTTGATATAAGAGCAATTAAAACGAGTAATAGTAATGCTAGTTTTTTAGGATTACAAGGTCATTTTTGCTCGTCTTCTTGGGCTAATCTTAATGTTCATATACTTGATTTTTCTAAACATAAAGTGAGTAATGCCGATTTGTATATTGGAGGTGGAGTTGGTAATTTTTTATATATATCAAAATGGCCTCATCATGTAACACTTACTGGTATGGGATTTAAGGCATTAGGTGGGTTCAATTATAGATTTGACAATTCTTTTTTTATGGGATTAATGGTAGATATTGGAAGTCTTGGTTTTGCAGGTAAGGAAGTTGATACCGGAACATCAACAATAACGTATACGGTGAATCAGTCTTTTTGGGGAATGCACCTACGTTTGGGAACATTGTTTTAATCAGTTGAAAATAACAGAACTCAGGTTTAAAGATATTTTATATCTTTGTAAAATAACAAAAATTGAAATTATACAAATATGGAAATAACAATAGGAATTGATATTGGAGGAACAAATACAGTACTGGGTTTTGTGGCAAAAGATGGAACCTTTTTAGCAGAAACCTCTACTCCAACTACAGAACATAAAGAAATTGAACCGTATATCGCAAATCTTACCGCAATAATAACCAAAGAACTACAAGCAAATCCTCAATGGAAATTGCAAGGAATTGGAGTGGGAGCTCCAAATGCAAATTATCATAAAGGCACTATAGAAGAAGCGCCTAATTTATCATGGAAGGGAACCGTGCATTTTTGCAAACTCTTACAAGAGCAGTTTCCTAATTGTACGGTAGCAATTACTAATGATGCTAATGCTGCAGCAATGGGCGAAATGATATATGGTGCGGCAAAAGGAATAAAAGATTTTGCAGTTATTACGCTTGGTACCGGTTTAGGGAGCGGTATTGTTGTAAATGGCGATTTAGTATATGGGCACGATGGATTTGCCGGAGAGGTGGGGCATACCACCGTATTCCCGGGAGGTAGACAGTGCGGATGCGGTAAACGCGGATGTTTAGAAACCTATGTTTCGGCTACAGCTATTGTGAGAACTATGTCAGAAATTTTATGTAATTCTAATAAACCATCACGCTTACGCGACATTCCGTATAATAAAATGAATGCGCTTGATATTGAACTTGCACTTAAAGATGGTGATGAATTGGCAAAAGAATGTTATGACTATACCGGTAAAATCTTAGGATTAAAATTAGCCGATTTAGTGTGCCATACCAGTCCTTCTCATATATTTCTTTTTGGCGGTGTAGCAAAAGCAGGAGATATTATTATTGCTCCAACAAAGCAGTCGATGGAAGAGAATTTACTGCCGATTTTCAAAAATAAAATTACCATTGCTCAGAGTGGCTTACTTAATGAAAATGCAGCCGTGTTAGGAGCAAGTGCTCTTGCATGGAACGAAATTGAAAAACAAAAGAAATAAGCATCTTTCAAAATATTCGAAGATAAAAAAACGTGAAACTCACAAGAGATTTCACGTTTTTACATATATTGAGGTATAGCTAAATGCTTATTTGCTGTGAATTAACTCGAATAATTCACGTAAATCCGGTGTTAAAATAATTTCACTTCTTCTGTTTCTTGCCCGTGCTTCAGGAGTGCTTGCGGTATCAATAGGTTTAAATTGACCTCTTCCGGCAACGGTAATTCGAGCTCCATCTATTGTTGAATTATCCAATAAAATATGAGAAATTGCTAGGGCTCTTTGTGTGCTTAATTCCCAATTACGTTTAGTCCCACCGGTATTATCGGTATGTCCCTCTATCATGATATTAATATCAGGATTTTGTTCTAATACTTTTGCTAAATTTTTGAGGGCTTCCTGTCCGCGAGCAGCAACATCACTTCTTCCAACACTAAAAAGGAGGGCTTCATCTAAAAGAACATAAATATTTCCATCACGTTCTTCAATGGTAAGTCCTTGTCCTTCAAATCCAACAAGAGCATTTTTTACTTTCATCCGAAGAGCTTCTGTAATAGAATCTTTTCTTCTAATCATATCTTCCATTTCTGCGATTTTTACATTCTTTGCAAAAATTTCTTCGTTTTTAATACCAAGTTCTTTTCGGATTTTATTAAGATTTTCACGCTCTTGTTCTAAATCTAAGCGAATAGAATCAAGAGCATCTTCTTGAATTTGTAATTGCCTGCGAGCATGCTGAATTTCTTCAAGAATTTTTCTGCTTTCAGCAATATTTTGTTGCATTAAGCGCGTTTGTTGTTTTGCTAAATTATTATTTAACTCTTCTAAGTCAGAAACTTGCAGAGCTAAATTTGCAAGTTGTCTGTTTTTAGAGGTTGTGTCTGAGCGTAACTGTAAAACTTGTTCTTGTAATTGTCTGTTTCGTTCTTCTACATTAAAAATATCTTTTTGTATAGATGCAAGAGCTACTCGTAAAGAATCTTGTGTGAGTTCACTACTGGTTTCAAGAGCTTGATATTTTTTTTGTGAAACACAAGAACTCATAACTATTGATAGAATAGCAATTTGTAAAATATTTTTTACCATAGCAGTTTTTTATTATAAATAATTTTAACAAAATTAGCACACGTTTTTGTAATCAAAGCGAGACTTGTTCGTCAACTTTTTAAAAAGATACTAACACAAAAGTTAGTTTATTGTATTCCTATGTGAACATTTAAACTTTCTTCGTATTTTTGTAGACATTATTTATGGAACTTTGGATTCATTACTCGAACATATTGAATTTCCTTCAGACCTACGGAAATTAGGAATAGAGCAGCTGGGAAAGGTTTGTGCGGAATTACGTAATTTTATTATTGACGAAAGCAGCAGGAATCCCGGGCATTTTGGTGCCTCTTTGGGAACGGTTGAATTAACCGTTGCTTTGCATTATGCATTACAAACACCGTATGATAGAATTGTGTGGGATGTTGGTCATCAAGCGTACGGACATAAAATTTTAACCGGTCGGCAAAAAAAGTTTCATACAAACAGAAAACTTGGCGGCATTTCCGGCTTCCCAAATCCTAAAGAAAGTGAGTATGACGCATTTATAGCTGGTCATTCTTCAACCTCTGTGTCTGCCGCTTTGGGAATGGCCTTGGCAGCTCAAAATAAAGGTGAAACAGACAGGCAAATAGTTGCAGTAATCGGAGATGGTTCATTAACCGGAGGTATGGCTTTTGAAGCACTCAATCATGCCGGTTTTTCTAAAGCAAATCTTTTAGTTATTTTAAATGATAACAACATGGCAATTGATGCCAATGTTGGTGCTTTAAATCAATATTTAATAGATATAACTACCTCAAAAACATATAATAAACTAAAAGATGAGGTGTGGCATCTACTTAAAAAAGTTAGTAGTTTTGGTCCTAATGCTCTTGCTGCAGCACAAAAAATTGAAAATGGATTTAAGTCAATTTTATTGAGAGACAGTAATTTATTTGAAGCATTAGATTTTAGATATTTTGGTCCTGTTGACGGACACGATGTATTTCATTTAGTGCGTACTATTCAAGATTTAAAAGATATTCCCGGCCCTAAACTTTTGCATATTAGAACAATTAAAGGAAAAGGATTTAAACCGGCAGAAGAATCTCAAACAACATGGCATGCTCCCGGTAAATTTGATAAAGAAACAGGTGAAATATATTCTAATGGAGATACAGGAATAACACCGCCGAAATACCAAGATGTGTTTGGCTTAACTCTGCTGGAATTGGCACAATTAGATGAAAGAATTGTTGGGGTTACTCCTGCAATGGCTTCAGGGTGCTCCATGAATATGCTTATGGAGCTAATGCCCGATAGGGCTTATGATGTTGGTATTGCCGAGCAGCATGCTGTTACATTATCGGCAGGTATGGCAAAAGATGGTTTAATTCCATTTTGTAACATATATTCCAGCTTTATGCAACGTGCATATGACCAGGTTATTCATGATGTTGCCTTGCAAAAACTTCCGGTTGTATTCTGTTTAGACAGAGCCGGATTAGTTGGTGCCGACGGCGCAACGCATCATGGTGTGTTTGATATTCCATATATGCGTGCAATTCCACATATGATTGTTGCATCTCCATTACATGAAATTGAACTCAGAAATTTAATGTACACTGCCTATCTGTCGCAAAAACCTTTTGTAATTCGTTATCCCCGAGGTAATGGTGAATTATTGGATTGGCAAAAACCATTAGAGCAAATAGAAATAGGTACCGGTGTATGTTTGCGTAAAGGTAGTGATGTTGCTATTTTAACCGTAGGCCCAATTGGAAATAGGGCATTAGAAGCAATAGAGAAAATAGAACAAGTCTATGGCGTATCATTGTCTTTGTATAATATGAGATTTGTGAAGCCGCTTGATGCAGACTTGTTGCAAACAATTTGTTCTACATATCAGAAAATACTTACAATAGAAGACGGAACTATTGTTGGCGGTTTTGGTTCGGCAGTTCTGGAACACGTGCAAGAGTATTCTTATAAAGGAACCCTTTACAGATTAGGTATTCCGGATACATTTATTCCTCATGGTACTCCCGAAGAATTATTTGATATATGTAATATAAGCACACAAAAAATTTATGATTTTTTATGTGCTCATGTATCAGTAATTTCTTAGATAGTATCTAATACACCTACTATCAGCATACTACTTTAGGATATTTATTTTTTATTGCAAGATGAGGTTTTTGGGTTTTATTGAAACATATTTTACCTAAAAAACAGTGTGTATAAAAAAAATGAATATATTTGCGGTCTTAAAATAAAGACTTTATAATAATTAATTATTAAAATTACAACACATGCAAAATAAAGGGTTTATTCGTGTTTTTACGGTTTTATTAATACTAGCCAGTTTATATTCACTTTCATTTACTTTCTTTACGCAAAAAGCACAACGTCAAGCTAATGCGTTCGCACAAGGAGATTTTTTAAAACGTCAGCAATTTCTAGATTCAATAGAATCAGTAGATAGTTATTATAACTTTTTTGGTCTTCGAAAATTTACGTATCGTGAATGTCAGGCACGTGAGGTAAATCTTGGTCTTGACCTTAAAGGGGGTATGAATGTTATGTTGCAAGTTTCTATTCGCGACATGATTATTAACCTTTCTGATAGAGGAGCTCAAGATACAATGCTTATTAAAACGCTTGATTATGCAGAAGTTCTTGAACGAACAAGCGGTGATGATTTTGTTACTTTATTCGGACGAGCTTTTCAGGAATTATATCCAGAAGCTAATATGCGTCTTATGTTTTTAGGAAATGAGGATTTAAAAAACAGAATTAATTTCCGTTCTACAAATAATGAAGTTCTTGCAGTGTTACGTTCAGAAGCTAATGCAGCATTTGATAATACATTTAATATTATTCGTACTCGTATTGACCGGTTTGGGGTTGCTCAACCAAATATTCAACGTGTTGGTGAACGTCGAATTTTAGTGGAATTACCGGGTGTTCAAGATCCTGATCGCGTACGCGAGTTATTAGAAAGTTCTGCTGACTTAGAGTTTTGGGAAACATTTAATGCGGCAGATGTTCTAGATATTCTGTTTGAAATAAACTCATTGGTTGCAGAATTACAAAAGTTGCAGGATGATGCAATTGAAGAAGTTGTTGCAGCAGAAGTTGCACCACAAACAATTGTTGCAGAAGCAGAAGAAGTTGTGCAAGATGAATTATCATTACGTGAGCAACTCATGCAAGATACATTGTCTGTTGTAGATGATATTGTACAACAAGATAGAAGTGCAGAAGAGCTCCGTCGTGAAAATCCATTATTCTATTATCTTACACCAAATATTTCTCGTGATGGTCGCCCGGGATTTGGACCGGTTGTAGGATATGCAAGTGCAATAGCGCTACGTCATGTCGATTCAATTTTAGCTATGCCTGAAGTGAAAAACTTATTGGCAGAACGAAATCCTGAATTAAAACTTTCATGGACAAGAAGAGCCGAAGAAAATGGATTTTATAGTTTAGTTGCGTTAAAAGATCATGGTGCTAACGGTCGTCCGGCTCTTGATGGAAAAGTAGTTGTTGATGCGCGTCCAATGTTTAGTCAAACAAGTGCATATGCAAGTGTGCAAATGACCATGAATAATGAAGGTGCAAGTGACTGGAGACGAATTACACGAGAAAATATAGGACGTTCGGTTGCTATTTTGCTTGATGGATATGTGTATTCATTCCCAACGGTGCAAAGTGAAATTGGGGATGGTATCTCTTCTATTACCGGTAATTTTACTATTCCTGAGGCAACAGATATGGCAAACATATTAAAATCAGGAAAGCTTTCTGCAAAAGCTGATATTATAAGTGCAGAGTTTGTTGGGCCAACCCTTGGTAAGGAGTCTGTGCAAAGTGGTATGCGTTCATTTATTATTGCATTCCTTTTTGTACTTGTATTTATGATTTTCTATTATCGTAGAGCGGGCTGGGTGGCAAATATTGCATTATTATTAAATATTTTCTTAGTGTTTGGGGTACTTGCTTCTTTAGGTGCCGCACTTACCTTACCGGGTATTGCCGGTTTAGTGTTAACCATTGGTATGTCTGTTGATGCTAACGTAATTATATTCGAGCGTATTCGTGAAGAATTATCCCAAGGAAAGGGAATAAAATTAGCAATTAGTGATGGGTATAAGAATGCATACTCTGCTATAATTGACGCGAACGTTACAACCTTAATTATCGGTATTATTCTCTATACCTTTGGTTCAGGTCCAATTCAAGGTTTTGCAACTACATTAATAATAGGTATTCTTACCTCATTATTCTGTGCAATATTTATAACTCGTTTATCATTTGAGCAATTCTTGGCTAAGAAATTACCAATTTCGTTTGATTCTAATCTTACTCGAAATGCATTTAATGATGTGAAATTTACCTTTATTGAAAATAGAAAAAAATATTACATCATTTCTGCTATCATTATTGTAATTGGAGTTTTCTCTATGACAGCTCGTCAATGGGATTTAGGAATCGATTTTAAAGGTGGACGTTCTTATATTGTGCAAATAGACGGAGAGCGTAATACGGCTGAAATTGAGCGGTCTTTACGAGATATTTTAGATGGTTCGTTAGAGGTTAAAACATACGGAAATACTGATGTTAAAATCACAACAGATTTTCTGATTTATGAAAAAGGTGCTCATGTAGATAGCATTGTGGAGTCTAAAATATATCAAGGTTTATTACCTGTTTTAGCCGATGACACAGATTTTCAAACATTCTTGCGAGTAAATGTTCGTCAATCAGATATGGTTGGTCCAACAATAGCTACAGATATCATTTATGGTGCTATTATATCTATAATCCTTGCATTACTCTTTATTTTCTTATATATCTTTATTCGATTTAGAAATTGGCAGTATGGTCTTGGCTCTGTTGTGGCATTATTCCATGATGTATTAATTGTACTGGGAGTATTTTCTCTCTTATGGGGTAGGGTGCCATTTTCATTAGAAATTGGGCAGTCTTTTATAGCTGCATTATTAACGGTTATTGGTTATTCAATAAATGACACGGTGGTTGTATTTGACCGAGTTCGTGAAATTACAACGGAATATCCAAAACGTGCAACTATAAAATTATTTAATCAAGGTCTAAACAGTACTATAAGTAGAACGGTAATTACGTCTCTTACCACATTTGTTGTATTACTCGCAATTTTAATCTTTGGTGGTGAATCTATTAGAGGATTTGTGTTTGCTATGACAATTGGTATAGTTATAGGTACATATTCATCATTGTTTATAGCTGCACCTATAGCATATGATTTCTTAAAAATTAAGAAAAAAACAATAGAAGAATAAAAATGGGTGAAATCACCCAAAAACCCTTATTAATACTGGAAATAAGCGTTTTACAAAGCAATTAGAGTAAATATTTAAAAAAAGAGGAAATTTTTTCCTCTTTTTTTTATTTTCTTTGCAACCAAATGGCTCCAAAAGCAGTCATATAAGTCCTTTTGAGTATTTTTTATATAATAATAAATCGATTGATAGTTATGAAGACGTTTTCCCCAACAAAATTTTTATGTGCAGTAGTTATTGCTGTGAGCTTTTCTGCTCAAACATTTAGTCAAAACTTAACAATTTCCGGAGGTTCAGCCCATTCTGTAATGATATGTGGAAAAGGATTAATTTATGCCTGGGGTAATAACAGGAATACAACTCCGCCAATGAACAATTTATTGGGAATGGCAAATCCGGCACAACAAAACTTAGAGTATATTACTACTCCAAGTCCGGTTCAATTACCTCCCGGTATTACATTTAAACAAGTTGATGCGGGGTCAGGAGATTTTAACATTGCTCTTTCTTGTGAAAATATAGTGTATATGTGGGGAGGCAACTCTCACCGACAGTTAGGTCAGGGTAATGGTACGCAACCAACACATTTAAGTATTCCAACGCCGGTTGTTCGTGGTGAAGCTCCGGCAAATGCTGTTCCTGGAATGGGGAATTTCTTAGGGAATGTGCAAATGGTTTCTGCTTCTACCTCATCAGGATACGCATTATTAGAAGATGGACGAGTAGTTGCATGGGGAGCTAATCAGTTTGGTCAGTTAGCTAATCCCGCGATAGCTGCAGCTCAATGGGGAGAACCTACATTTATGCGTAAACGAGACTGCCCTACGTGTCCGATTCAAATTGTGCAAAATGCTACATTTATTGATGCCGGTGATGAGCAAGTATTTGTATTAATAGACGAAAATGGGGATGGTGCCGGAACAGTTTATTCTGCCGGAGGAAACGCCTATGGTGACGATGAAAATGTACTCGGTCGACCAGCTGCTCAGCAAAATATATTAATGCCGGTACTTAAACTTGACGGAACACCTTTAGATAATATTAAAATGATGTCTGCCGGTGACGTGCATGGTATTGCTGTTGATGCAACTACCGGATATGTATGGAGTTGGGGTAACGATGGCTGGGGCTGTGTTACCGCTACAACCTTCCCAAATCCTCGTCCACCGGCAGAAGCTCAACGTGCAAACCGGGTTGTTTCAGGACAGTATAATACCGTTTCCGGTTTAGACTTCTTAACAAATATAAAAGAGGTTTCCGGAGGACGAGGGTTTACTGTTGCATTAACAAATGATGGCCGTGTGTTATCATGGGGAAATAACGAAAATAATGGTGGAAATTTAGGTTCAGGTTCTGCTGCAGGTAATTCATGTGCAACCGGACCACAATTTGTGCGATATGCAACGCCCGGAAATCCAATTGTGACAAATGCTGTTGCCGTTTCTACCGGTGATAACTGGGGATTTTTTATTAATGAAAATAATGACTTTTTCTCATGGGGATTTAATGAGAGAGGACAGCTTGGTGATGGAAGTATTATAACAAGAAACTATGCTGTTCCAATTACTAATAATATTCCTTGTGATATTCCTAATCCTTGTCCCTCAGCTGATATGCCGCCATATTATAATGTTTGTCCCGGACAAGCATTTGGGTTATATGCCGGCTTTAGACCACCGCTTGGACAGGATGCATTTTATATCTATCGTTGGTATTATGGCACAAGTAATACCGGTCCATGGACACAAATTACGGGTTCAACCCATACTGCTACAGTTTCAGAGCCGGGTTGGTATCGTGTAGAAATTGATTATACAGGTGTAGATATTCCTTGTGATCAGTGTCCAACTTCTATAGATATTGTTGAATTACGTCAAATTGATGCAAATTTTTATGATCCAATAGAGGATACAGATACCTTATTCTATTGTGGAAATTTAGCAAATGTTTTTGTGCGTCAACGTACAGCGTCTCCTACCGATGAGTATGAATGGTATCCATCATTTGCAGCCACAACTCCAGTTGCTTCAACAATTGGGACAGGAGCTACTACTATAGCTGTAACAGGTTTGGAGCAAGTAATAGCAGACTCAATTTATCGTGTATGGGTTGAAGATGTTTCTTCATTTTTAGTTACCGTAGCTCGAAAAACCGGTTCTTTTTCAGGAGCTTTTGTTAGTTCTGCCGGATATGGTGTGCAAAATGCCGATTCAGAAATAACCTTTACCTTAACCAATACGGTTACATTAAAATCTGTTAAATTTGAGCAACAATCGTGGGGAACTACAAATATTAATATTACTATTTCCGGAGGAACATTAGGAACTCCTGTTAATGTTACTACCGGTGATGCTCCTCCGGGTGTTGGGGGTGCTTGGGTTACCGTTACTGCTCATTTTAATGATTTAGTATTAGGCCCGGGAACATATACTCTACGTAATTCAAATGGCATGAGATGGTGGGAAGGTAATAATACTGCTACTATATTTCCTGCAAGTTTTGACCCGAATGGCTTCTTTATAAATAATGGTAAAGTTACCTCAGTATGGGGGCATAATAATGCGTATCCGGGTTGGTTCGATTTTGAGTTTGAGTCGGGTTCAAATTATCCTTGTGGTAGAGTACCTGTGTTATTATTCAAACAATGTCCTCCTTGCGAAAAACCCGGTGATATAACAATCTCAAGTACTGACACTGATGGATTTCTTTGTCCCGGTGGCACAACAACGCTTTCGACAACTCCGAATCAGCCAAATGCAACGCGTTTTGAATTTATGTGGTTTAGAGATGCTGATGTTGCAAGTACATCAATTTTAAATGCTACGCAACTACCTCCTGCTCCGGCAATAGGGGCTAATTCATCGAGAGTGGTAAATTATGGTAATCAAGGGACGTATTATGTGCGTGTGCGTGATGCCGAAAATCCTACTGCAGCTGAGTGTTATAAAGAAGCATCTATTGTTATTCGTGATGCGGTTAATCCTACTTATACTATAAGTGGAGGTGATACGTATTGTGCTAATGAAACTGTTTCTCCTGTTGTGGTTAGTTTTACTGCCGGAGTTCAAAATTATGCAATTGGATGGTCGTTAGATGGTGCCCCGCAAACGGCAATAAGCAATATTTCTGCTTCGTCTCAGGTTTTAGGGACTGCACCCGGCGTGTATAGAGTTACCTCTATATCAGATATGTATTGTACAGGAACTGCTACTGCTGCTACCTCAACAATTACCGTTAATCCTATTCCGGAAGCTACAATTTCTGCAAATAAACTCAGCTACTGTGGTGCAACAAGTGATGTTAATTTAAGTATTACACCTGCAACCGGTGTTACTCTTACGGGAGCAAACTATCAGTGGACAAGAAATGGTTCAAATATACCCGGAGCAACGAGTGCAACCTATAATAGTGCAGTAGCAGGGGAGTATCGTGTTGTTATTTCTTTGCTTGGTTGTAGCTATACTACCGACCCAATTACAATACTATCTAATCCACTACCAGAATATACAATAAGTGGTGGTGCAGAGTATTGTGCGGGAGCACCCATAACAAATGTTACGATTACCTTTACTCAGGGTGCAGCTCCCTTTACATTTAATGAAGCTACAGCTGGTTTAACGAACGAAATTAGTGCAACAAATACGTATACCATTACACCACCAACAGCTGTTGGTGTATATACGTATCAACCTACAAATATTAGAGATAATAATGGTTGTGTGGCAGCTCCAAGTACTCAAAATACGGTAGTTACCGTAAAAACAGTTCCGGGAATGCCAAGTGCTAATAATCATACGTATTGTGTAGATGCAACACCGTTACCGCTTACTGCAACAGGGGTAGCAGGTGCTACAATTCATTGGTATAATGCTCAAATTGGAGGCACTGAATATATTTCTGTTCCTACTATTTCTACAAATCCTGCTCATGTAACAAGTTATTTTGTGTCGCAACGCCTAGCAGGTTGTGAAAGTGAACGCAGAGAAGTTGTAGTTACCGTTAATGATAATTTAAGTCCAACTGTTACGGCAACACCCGGATTTGAAGTTTGTGCAGGTACTGCCATACAATTAAATCTTGCCGGAACCTTTTCTTCTCGTACTTGGTCAGGAACCGGTGCCACACATTTAAATAGTACGTCAGTAGCTAATCCAACATTCTCTGCTGCTGCTCCTCATGGGGCATACACTCTTCGTGTTGATGTTCAGGATGCAAATGGTTGTGAAGGATATACGGAAGAAACTATAATTATAAACCCGGTTCCAACAACCTCTCTGAGTGCCACACCACAAGTATTTTGTGTTGATGTAACTACTCCAGAAACTATTACTGCAACTATTACTCCTGCTATGACAGGTACAGGAACATGGACCGGTGCCGGCTTAACAGCTCAAGCTAATACTACTACCGGATTTAATCC
>OBJA01000648.1_pt1 | contig 28437 bp, 26 predicted proteins | sample 1519751 | NCBI WGS metagenome assembly OBJA01 (sample SAMEA3881238, study PRJEB22517) | soil metagenome | biome: lake sediment; feature: soda lake sediment; material: sediment, water from around vicinity | place: India | collected 2013-12-23 | depth 3 m
CATTCTCCGGCGTACTTAACTGATTGACATATGAACAACGATAACCGTTTACCTCGCGCACGCAATAGACATCATACTGGTAATTCTCTGCCGGACGTACAACGCCGCCGTTGTTCCATATCTGCGCATCACTTCGTAGATACAAGCTGTCAACCACCATGCCCATCCCGGCTTTATTCAAATAGGCCTGAACCATTGCGATTGCCTCGCTTGGTTTGAAGCCGACCTTGGAAAGAATATCTTCGGAAACATCGGCATCCTCCGCGACAGTAATGGCGGGTGCGTTATCCAATCTTACACCAGGGATAAGGTCAGTGTCGTAATAGACTATATTGAATACACCGAACTCTTCATCATTCACTACGAAAAAAACTTTGCCTAGATCTGTCGAAGGGTTAGCTGGTCTCTCGAAAGCAGAAATGCCTATATAGTTTTTTTTTGTACCAGGATATGTTAGTTCTCTTAGCTTTCCATCGGCCCGGTCTCTTTCAACGTGTTTGGGTGCGGTTCTAAGCTGCTCTTCAAGATACTCCAAATCGCTTATTGCCCACATCAAATCATCAGGATCGCGTGCCAGCTCCGGATTGGCCTCAAGCTCAGCTATACGCCTTTTGACAACAATGATTTCATCCTGAATGCGATCTTTTGTTATCGGTGTCTCATGCCACATTTCGGTATCACCGCACAATTCCCGAAAAAGAACATTCGACACTTCTTGAGAGAAGGGCACGGCTATTACCCGGAAAATCGGCATCCGGCTGCCTTCCGGTACGATCACGCGCGCATCCACTTTTATGTTTAAGTTCCCGTTTGAAGCTTCCATCTCAAATTGGTAGCGCTCGGGAATGTCGTATTGCTCGGAGAGGCTTTTGTCACTCTGTGGGCCGTTTCTTTGGGCCATCTCCAGCAGATTCTGAGCATCCTTTTTCACCACGGCATGCCTTTCGGGTGTTGCGTGACAAGCTGCGAGTGCCATAGCAAAAATTATAATTGCCCATGTGAGTAAAAACCTTTTCATAGCGTTCTCCTTTGGTATGTGATATGCATCAGCCGATCACCTCGCCCGTTATCGCGTCAATCACCATCACAAACACATCGGTGTTGCCGCTTCTTTCTCCCGAGGCAATACACCAAGCGGGACGATAGGTGGCGTAGGCCCTCCTGCCCGCAAATGATTTGAGAAGCTCGGCATCCTCAATCAAAACAGGATAATAAGCAAGCTCAATTTTGTTGATGTCGAATTCGGATTTTTCTGTGATGCCGTCAATATAATCCTGCGTGAATGCGTTGACTGTATCCACATAGAGTGTGAGGATGTTGAGCGCCTGTTCTAAGGCAATGATGGGGAAGCTCTCCTGCTTTTCAATGTCGCGTATAAAACCATGCGCACAAACCACCTTGCCATCCATAATCCAAACATCAATGCCTTCAGTATCAAGCGGTTCTGATTCATCATATAACCATAAAGGCTTGTCAACAAACAGCGGCAGTCCTTCAATAAGCCGATCATAGCGCAAAATACACACTGCTTTTTCGTCTTCCTCTGTTTGCACGGTATCGCTCGAGGTGCGTACAAGCCGATCTCCTGCGACAAAAGCCATAAAAGCATCGCCTAATGCTTCCGCATCCCTTTTATCCTCTTCGTTTATTTTTAGCGTATTGTTTTCTGCAATATGATGGCTATGGTCACCTTGTTGAAATGTAAACCACGAAATCGTCATGACATATGCAGCCAATTTTTCGATCTCGTCTATATCGCCTAAATAATAAGCAAAGGTTTCGTTGCTTAACTGAACTGTCAATTCGTCATTATACTCAAAATCATCAGGGTTAATCCCGTCATAGATATGCGTCAATTCACTCCTGTCAATGCCGGGGAAGAAATAGTCAAACCACACTTCATGGTCAATTTTGAGCGGACACGCGTCATACACGCCAAACTCCTTATCCGCGTATTCGGTCACATCTATATCAATATTGAGTTTGATTATTCTGCCCTCGATTGTTTTTTTGACATGGGAGAGTGTTTGGCCTTCCAGAGGCATTCGGTCAAGCATTTGCGATGTAAAGAGCTGACAGGCCGTCAGCGCCAACATAACGATAAAGAGTACGGACAGCCATGTTATTTTTCTCATTTGTTATCCTCCTGTTATGAATCAAATTGATCTATTAATAACCTTTTGAGTTGTCAATCACACTGCCATCAATGGCGTTGATGGTCATGAAGCTCTCGCCAATGGATTCCTCTGTTTGCTCACCTTCCTCAAAATCGTAAAAGGTTTCGGTAAGCTTGCCGTAGAAGTTCCATGCCGGAACCAACAGCCCCGTTCGATTGGCGTTTTGCTCTTCTATTCGGTGAAGCGAGAGTGTGACACGATCGATTTGAAAATGAAGCTTATGGTTTTTCGATGCCCTTGGTGCATATTGAATATGCACCATCTTCTCAAAGGTTTGCTGTATTTCTGAAAAGGGCAAAAGCTGTGTGTCTTCAATGACAGTATCAATCACCTCAATCGGAGAAAACCACATCAGTCCAAAAATGCCGTTGCTGTTGACTGAGAGTGTCATTGTCTCATACATCCAATGCGGTGCTGTGGCATCATTCTCCGGCGTACTTAACTGATTGACATATGAACAACGATAACCGTTTACCTCACGTACACAATAGATATCATACTGATAATATATAGAAGTGCTTGCAGCGCTGCTGCTGTTTCTAATCTGGCGGAGATATACGCTGTCGACCACCATACTCGCGCCGGTTTTATTCAAATATGCCTGAACCATTGCAGTTACCTCGCTTGGCTTGAAGCCGACCTTAGAAAGAATATCTTCGGGAATATCGGCATCCTGCACGACAGATGTGACGTGCGTGTACTCCATATTTTCGCGCGGTACAAAATCATAGTTGATAATAAACAAATTAAAAACACCCAACTCTTCGTCATTCACAATGTTGAACGACTTGCCCACGTCTGACAGATTAAAATATTGGTTAGTAGGCCGCTCATACGCAGAAAAGCCAATATGGGTTTTATTTGAACCAGGATATGCTCTTTCTATTAGCTTCCCGTCGGCTTTCTCTTTCTCGACGGTATCAGGTGCGGCATGTTGCTCTTCCTCCAAATATTCTAAATGTAGTTTAAGGTCAACCAGTTCTTCTGGATAATCTGCCAATGCATTATTGGCCTCAAGCTCGGCAATACGCCTTTTGACGCGTAATATTTCCTTGCCTATCTCGTTCTTTGTAGGCGGTGAGTACAGCCACATTTCTGTTTCGCCACAGAATTGCTGATAGAACACGTCTACCACTTCCTGAGAGAAGGGCACCCCTTTCACGCGGTAAATCGGCATCCGGCTGCCTTCCGGCACGATTACAACTGCATCCACCTTCACGCTTAGGTTTCCGTTTGATGCTTCTAGCTCAAACTGGTAGCGCTCGGGTATATCGTATTGCTCGGAGAGGCTTTTGTCACTCTGTGGGCCGTTTCTTTGGGCCATCTCCAGCAGATTCTGAGCATCCTTTTTCACCACGGCATGCCTTTCGGGTGTTGCGTGACAAGCTGCGAGTGCCATAGCAAAAATTATAATTGCCCATGTGAGTAAAAACCTTTTCATAGCGTTCTCCTTTGGTATGTGATATGCATCAGCCGATCACCTCGCCCGTTATCGCGTCAATCACCATCACAAACACATCGGTGTTGCCGCTTCTTTCTCCCGAGGCAATACACCAAGCGGGACGATAGGTGGCGTAGGCCCTCCTGCCCGCAAATGATTTGAGAAGCTCGGCATCCTCAATCAAAACAGGATAATAAGCAAGCTCAATTTTGTTGATGTCGAATTCGGATTTTTCTGTGATGCCGTCAATATAATCCTGCGTGAATGCGCTGACTGTATCCACATTTAGTGTGAGGATATTGAGCGCCTGCTCTAAGGCAATGATGGGGAAGCTCTCACGCTTCTCCGTTTCGCGAATAAAGCCCATTGCACGCACCACCTCGCCATCCATCACACATATCTCAAAGCTTTCAGCATCAATCGGCTTTTCGTGTTCGTACATCCAGTCATAATGATCAATAAACAGCGGCAGCCCTTCGATAAGCCGATCATAGCGTGTAACATAAATGACTTTTCCGTCTTTCTTTTTTTGAGCAATATCGCATGAGGTGCGGACAAGCTGATCCTTCGCTATAAAATCCATAAACGCATCGCTTAATGATTCCGCTTGCTGTATATCCGCTTCATTTGCTGTATTCTCATTATTCTCAGCGATATGAAAGGGGGCGCCTATTCCATAATAAAACCACGATGCTATCCTTGAATATTGAGTTGTTATATCATCATCTCTGAATTTATAATACCCTGATTCTCGACCAACGCCGTAATTGTCATAATAAAAAGATTCTCTGAGCGATTTCATGGTGAATTCTTGATCCTTATATTCATGTGTTTCAAAATAGCTATCTGGAAACACATTGCTTATCTCACTCCTGTCAATACCGGGAAAGAAATAGTCAAACCAAGCATCATGGTCGACTTTGAGCGGCCGCGCGTCATACACGCCAAACGCCTTATCCGGGTACTCGGTCACGTCTATATCAATATTGAGCTTAATCAGTTCACCTTCGATTGTTTTTTTGACATGTGAGAGTGTTTGGCCTTCAAGCGGCATTCGGTCAAGCATTTGTGATGGTGAGAGCTGACAGGCCGTCAGCGCCAGCACAGTCATGAGCAAAACGGCCCATACTATCTTCTTCATTGTTTTTACCCCTCCTATAATAACTGTATGATGCTGTTGATTCACGCGGTGAGCACTAATAGCCCTTTCTGTTGTCAATCACGCTGCCATCAATGGCATTGATGGTCATAAAGCTCTCACCCACTCGTTCCGTTACTTGTTGCTCATCACCCAACATATGGCTTTCAGTGGATTTGCCATAAAAGTTCCAAGCCGGTACCAGCAGGCCAAACTCATTCGAATTTTGCTCCACAATCCGGTGCAGGGAGAGCGTGACGCGGTTGATTTGAAAATCGAGTGTGCTGTATTTTGCCTGCGGCGCGTATTTGACGCGCATCATCCTCTCAAAAGTCTGCTGAATATCCGAAAAGGACAAAAGCTGCGCATCTTCAAGCACTGTTTCAAGAACCTCAATCGGACTGTCCCAGAGCATTGTAACGATACCGTTGCCGTTCACCCAGAAAACCAAGGATTCGTACCACCAAGACATTCCCGTTACATCATTCTCCGGTGTACTTGCTTCATTGACATATGAGCAGGGATAACCGTCTGCCATACGCACGCAGTAGACCTCATACTGATAATATGCGGCAGGCCGCTCGGCGCCCTTCCAGACCTGCGCATCGCTCTTCAGATAAATGCTGTCCACAACCATGTCAAGGCCGGTTTTATCTAATAAGGCCTGCACCATTGCCTTTGCCTCACTGGGCTTATATCTCACCTGTGACAATATACTCTCGGTGACATCCGCATCGTCTGTGATAAGTAAAATGGGCGCGTTTTCCACGTTAACCATGGGTAATGAATCAGAATTAATATACCTTATACCAAACGTAGCGTATTCCTCATTATTGTATACCGAGAATTGTTTGCCGTTACTTATGTAGCCCCATTTGTTTGCTTCGTTTGCTGTATACGTTATATACCCGGTATAGGGTCTCTCTTGCGATGAGAATCCTATGTAGACTGAATCTGTATCGGGAATTTTCATTTCTCTTAGCTTGCCATCGGCCCGTTCTCTGTCTACGGTTTCGGGCGCGGTGCTAAGCTGCTTTTCAAGTTGCTTCAAATCGCTTATTGCCCACATCAAATCATCAGGTTCGCGTGCCAGCTCCGGATTGGCCTCAAGCTCGGCTATACGCCTTTTGACGACAATGATTTCATCCTGAGTGCGATCTTTTGTGATTGGCATACTCTGCCACATTTCGGTATCACCGCACAATTCCCGAAAAAGAACGTCCGACACTTCTTGAGAGAAGGGTACGGCTTGCACCCGGTAAATCGGCATCCGGTTGCCTTGCGGCACGATCACGTCTGCATCCACCTTCACACTTAGGTTCCCGTTTGAAGCTTCCATCTCAAACTGGTAGCGCTCGGGTATGTCGTATTGCTCGGAGAGGCTTTTGTCGCTCTGTGGTCCGTTTCTTTGAGCCATCTCCAGCAGATTCTGAGCATCCTTTTTCACCACGGCATGCCTTTCGGGTGTTGCTTGGCAGGCGAGAACAGCCAGAGTAAATAATATCAGAACAGCTGCTAGCAAAATTCTTTTCATTGATCCCTCCTTGGTGATATAAATGAGGTTATCCGGCATCTTTATGATTATTAGCTAAAAAATCGAGCTTTGATTAAAGGATATTAAATACTCATTACTGGCAATTAATAAAGTGACTGCAATTAGTTTTGTTTTATTGCAACCTCCTTTTAATTGGATAGCATTACTATAAGCATATAGATAATAATAAATTATGTCAAGAATAAAATACCAATTGTAATTGTGTGCGGCTCTGATTAAGTCTCAAGCTAGTGGGTATAAAGGACGAGACTCTTCACTTTGTTCAGAGTGAAAAAACAGGCTGATAACTCGCATCCGAAATGTCATGCTGAGCGCCAGCGAAGCATCCCATAAAACCATTCATTTGGCTATCTTTGCTGTCGGTTATGGCGATATATTGCCACGGAATTTAACATAGCCGCTAAATTGACAAAAACTTTTTCATAAATACCTTGCAATACAAGGTACCGTGTGGTATGGTGTATATCGGAAGGGGGGGTGCCGTTGAATACGCAACTCAAAAAAGGCGTTCTGGAGCTGTGCGTTTTGGAGCTGCTGCGAACAGATGACAGATACGGCTACGAGCTTGTCGCGAAGATATCGGCGAGCGTGGCAATATCGGAAGGTACGATATACCCGCTTCTGCGGCGGCTGAAAAACGACGGGTATGTAAGCACTTATTTAAAAGAATCGAGCGAGGGACCGCCGCGCAAGTATTACCGGCTGACACAGAAGGGTGAAGAGACGCGCGCCGCACAGATGGCCGACTGGCACGCGTTTATCAATGGCATAGGCCGCATATTGGGAGGGCAGTGTGAATAAAGAGCAGTATTTGAAGCAGATGGCGCATTATTTGGGCAGAATGCCCAAGGAGGAGCGGGACGATATCATCGGCGAGTTGGCGGAGTTTTTCGAATGCGCAAAGGACGAGGATGACGAAGCGGCGCTTTGCGGACGGCTGGGAGATCCGCGTAAGTTATCGCGCGAATACCTGGCGCAAAGCGTGATTGCGAGCGCGAACGAGACAAAGAAGCTAAAGAAGCTCAAAAGCATGTTGCTGGCGTTCATGTATTCGGCGGGTCTTGGCATCGTCAATATGCTCTATGCGGTGTTTGTCGTCAGCATCGGCTATATTGGCATCAGCGTGTTTTACATTGTGGCGGTGGCGCTGGCGGCGGGGGCCGTTGCAGGGCTGATCGCCGCAGCCATACACCTAGCGGCTGGCGCGCTGGCGCTGTGGTTTTGCATTTTTGCCGCTGGCGCGCTGATATCCGCCGGTGTGCTGATGTTCATCGGCAATATGCAGCTGACAAAAGCATTCAATAAAGCCAATATGGCATTTTTGAATAATATTTCAGAGAAAATTAGAAAAGCAGGTGAAGAAAAATGAGCAATACCAAGAAAGTTGTATTGATTGTCACAGCGGTGCTGGTGGTGTGCCTGATTGGCGCAGGCACTGTGCTGTTGGCAGGCTACGGCGGAGAATTTCCGAACATACTTATACCGTCACGCGGCGGTACAGCGGTTCGGATAGACGAAAGCGAGACGCTGAGCACAAACGGCGTTGCCAAGGTCAGCATCGAATGCGTGATCGGCCGCATAATCATCGAAAAAGGAGACGCGCGTGCGGAGCTTACCGGCAATATCACAACCAACGCAGAAAAAGAAAAATATCTTGTTGTAGAGCCTCAGGGTGACACGCTTAATGTCCGGTTTGATGCGCAGACGAATTTTCCGGATTATCTGAACGGCGATGTGACGATGCGTGTCTGGCTTCCGGACGGCCTTGATGTATCGGCTTTCGGTGCTTCGGCCGGAATCGATGTTGATGGTTTACAGTTTGGCAATGCCTCGTTTCGCAGCGTCAGCGGCGCGGTTGGTGTGAACGATTGCAGCGGACAAAACCTTGAAGCGGCATCCACCTCTGGCGCGGTGAAGGTGCAAAGTGCGGGCTTTGGCCGCACAAACATATCCAGCACATCTGGCGGCGTACACGTTGGTGGTGCGGCTGGCGATGTGACGGTGAACAATATTTCCGGCGCGGTGCGTGTTGAGAATGCGGATGGTGATGTGAGCGTGGGCAACACCTCAGGCAGCGTGTTTGTATCGCAGACTCAATCAAATCCGTCTGTCAATGTCAGCACCATAAGCGGCAGCGCGGAAATCAGGCTGCGCGGCGATGCGTCGTTTGATTTAACTGCACGATCCACATCGGGCAGTCTGACAACGGATTTTGATGTGATGGTTAGCGGCAGCTTGAAGGCGAAGATCACCGGCACGGATGTGCAGGGCAGCGTAAACGGCGGCGGTGAGAATGTATCCATCACAACCGTTTCGGGCAGCATCCGCGTCACCAAGCAATAACGACGCAGTGAATCGGCAGCAAGTCGGGTAAATCCGCGACACAACAAGCAGGTTCATATCACGAATACGAAGGCTTTTCGACAAGCAGTAAGAGGCGTATCGCGCCTCTTTTTGCGTTGTAACATGAGTCATGGTCTTCGACAAGTCTTCTAAAATTCGACAAAAAAAGCATTGGCACATGACAGACGATGTGATAATATGTTATATCGTACCATTACCATACACAGATAGGGCTTAGCTAATTTACAAAATGAATCAGCAGCTGCGTTATGCGGGGCATAAGCGGCCTAGCCCGTTTTGCATTGGAGGATATGGAATTGAAGAAATGTGCATATTGCGAAAAGCCACTTGCCGAGGACACCGCGTTTTGTCATTATTGCGGCGGCCGGGTTCAGCGCGCCGGGGCAGCGTCGACGGATGACGTCAAGGTTAAAAAATCATGGCTCAAAAGGCCGTGGCCGTATATCGCACTTGCGGTTTTCGCGGTGGTTTTTGCCGTGCTAATTGTGATGGACGCTGCGCAGGATGTGCCTGCAACGGTTATCAACCCACCTTCGGTGACCATCGCATTCAACGATGACAACCTAGAGAATGCCGTGAGAGAGAAACTTAGTATCTGGGGCAAAGAAATCACACCTTCAGACGTTGAGGGCATCACAGCATTGGAGCTTGAGCAAAAGGATATCAAGAATATCAGCGCGCTGGCGTATTTTACGCAGCTTCGTTCGCTGGATTTGAGCGGTAATCAGATCGCGGACATCGGGCCGCTGTCACAACTTAAGCTTCTTGATGATCTGCGGCTTGATGATAACCGTATAGACAATGTGGAGGCTTTGGCAGGCCTTACCGAGCTTAAGAACCTGTCGCTTAACAACAACCAAATCAACGATATGGATGCATTATCTGCGCTTTCAAGCTTGCAGAGCCTGTCGCTTTGCGGCAATCAAATCAGCGATATCAGTGCCTTGTCGCAAACGGACGCGCTCAAACAGCTTGCGCTATCCGATAACGCCATCGAAAGCATCGAGCCATTATCAGCGCTCAGCATGCTGGAAAATGTGAGTTTGAGCAACAACAATATAAGCGACATACAGCCGCTTGAGCACTTGACAAACATAAAGCAGCTTGAACTGGCCGATAACCAGATAAGCGAAGTGTCGGCATTGCAAAACTGCACGGGTATGACAGAGCTTTTGCTGCAAAACAACCCCGTCACGGATATCAGCGTTGTTAATGGCATGCAGTCGCTTGTGCATATCAACATCGAGGGTACACAAGTCAGTGACATATCAGCGATCATACAAACGGCCGATATTTCCATCGATACGCCTGAGGCAATAGAGCTTTCGTTGCCACTCGGTGCGTATTTCATGATTGATGATCTGCGGCTGCCGCTTGATGTCGGTGATTCGGTGATTACATGGAGCTCTTCGGATACTGACGTTGTCACTATTGAAGACGGCAAGGTACAGGTGACCAATAAGCAAACAAACGCGCTGTATGAACGGTTTGATAAGACCGCCACGCTTTTGGGGCAGGTTGAAAATATGGATATCGCGTTTTCCTGCCAAATCAGCGTTTCACACGATTCGTACAGCCTTGATTATGATGACAAAAAGACGACGTATACATCGGGCAGCATGAAAACAACAGGGTATGCATATTTGATTGAGCCGCAGCTTGAAAATGTGATTGGTGCTGATTTGGATTACAACATCACGATCACAAAGGGAAAGCTCGAAAAATTTACACTGAGAGCTTATATAAACGGAAAATGGAAGAACATCGGTGAAATCAACGCCAAAAAAACACCAAGCGGCGTCGTCTATATTGATTTTGGCGGCACAGTCAATCTCTCAAAATATTGGGTGATCGCCACGGGAAGCAAGGCCGGAAGCTGGAACGATTTTTCGATCATGAGTACCGTTTATTATGCGCAAAGAGAAGCCGATCTGGGTGACTTGCACAAAGATGCTGTCTTGGCTGAACAGCCGGATGCGCCAAACGGCAATGAGGAACCCATCGAGGAATAAAGACAGCGGCGTTTTGCGTAAAAAACAAGGCTTTGTTAAGCGTCTCGTTGGTTTAAGGACGAGACTCTCCACTTCGTTCAGAGTGACACAATGGCTGCGGTTCAGCATGGCATCAGCCGCTGTTTATCCGCAGCCGATTTTATCAGCGCTGGGAACAGCCTCCCGCACAGCAAAGTCAATAACTTTTTAAATGCCGTTATGCCTGTTTAAAAGCGCCGTGATGGCAAGAGCGTATGAGTCAAAACCAAATCCGCATATTTGGCCGATGCAGCCCGCGGCAGTCACGGACTGATGACGGTAAGATTCGCGTGCGGCAATGTGGCTTAAATGTACCTCAACGGCGGGTACATCGCATGCTTTGAGCGCGTCCAATATGGCAATGCTGTAATGCGTGTATGCGCCAGGGTTGATGACGATGCCATCAAAGCAGCCGCGTGCGGCCTGTATTTTGTCGATCAGCGCACCCTCGCTGTTGGATTGAAACGTCTCCAGCGTCACGGAAAGCTTTTTCGCAAAATCAGCAAGCTCGTCAATGAGCGCGGCATAATCGCGTTTGCCGTAAATTTCGGGCTCGCGCGAGCCCAATAGGTTGATATTTGGCCCGTTGATCACCAGTATTTTCATTATATAAGCTCCTTTCGTTTTTCGAATATTTGTGCCGCACAGCTTTGCGCATCCGCCGCATTTTGCACGGTGATATCGGCATATTTGTGATACAGCGCACGGCGCTTTGAGTACAGCCCAATCAACCGCTGCCGCCCGCCGGCAAGCAAAGGCCGGTGCGTTGTATCCACCTCTTCAAGCAGCAGCTCGAGCGGCCGGTCTATGTACACAACAATGCCTGACTGTTTGAGCGCTTCTATCGCGTCTTCGGTCTGTATGATGCCGCCTCCCGTTGAGATAACGGTATCGGTGTGTGCTGCGGCCTGCCGTGCCGCTTGAAGCTCAAGCAAGCGGAACGCTGCCTCGCCCTGCTGAGAGAAGATATCCTGTATGCGCCCATGCGCCGATTCGACCAGCGCATCGGTATCAAGGAACGCGTGCGAGAGCTGCCGGGCCAGCATTTTGCCGATTGTCGATTTTCCGCTGCCCGGCATGCCGATCAATACGGTGTTGGTGCGTTTTGTCGGTTCGCGCAGTGTTCCGTATATCGTGGCACAAAGCGCTTCGTCAAACGGACGGCCTGTCCATATTTGCTGCGCCGCCAAAGCCTGCGCACACAGCATCCAAAGCCCGCCTGCGCATTCCTTGCCAAGTGCCGCCGCATTTTTAAGCAGCACCGTTTTCTCCGGGTTATAGATCAGATCAGCAACTGCCGCGCATTTCTCAATCACGTTGTCCGAAACAGGGCAGGCATCGGTATGCGGATACATACCCGCTGGCGTGGTGTTAATCAGCACATCAATGGCCTTTATATGATCGAGCGTATCATATGAGACGGCTTCGAACAACTCTTCAGCCAGATTTGGCTGGCGGCTGGCGACGATGATTTGGCGCGCACCCTCATCTATTGCGAGCCGAAACGCACAGCGTGCCGCCCCGCCAGAGCCGAGGATCACAACCGTTTTTTGCGCAAGCGTGATGCCGTGCCGCGCAAGCATCGATTGCAGGCCAAAGTAATCGGTGTTATGGCCGATCAGCCGTCCGTCTGAGAAGTGGATGGTATTGACCGAACCGATCGCGTCCGCCTCGGGCGATATGATATCCAAATAGCGCATCACAGCCGTTTTATGCGGTATCGTCACATTCACGCCTGTATAGCCTTTGCCGGCCAGCGCCGAAAGCTGCGCGCCAAGCTGTGACGCAGCCGTTTCAAGCAAAGAGTAGCGTCCCTGCTGTCCCGTCAGGTGCCAGTATTTTTGGTGTATCTGCGGCGAATAGCTGTGAGACAGCCTGCCGCCGATAAGCCCTGCTTTAATCATAACAGCTCCTTAAAGCGACATGCGCGGATATGAGCCGAGCCAGATCAGCTCCGCGGCATGCTCTTTGGCCTTACTGAGCACATCGGCAATGTGCGTATCATCGGCACTGCCCTCAAAATCAAGATGGAATAGGTATTCAAACGGCCTGCCTGCAAGCGGACGTGATTCAAGCTTTAAAATATTGATATCGCAGAAAAGGCGCAGCAGATCGAACAAGGAACCCGGCTTATGATCAAGCTTGAAGACGATGCTCGTTTTGTCGCTAATGGCAGAGAGCATTGGCTTGCGTGCAACCACGACAAAGCGAGTCGAGTTGTTCTGGCTGTCCTGAATATCCTCGGCAAGCACCTCAAGGCCGTATATTTTTGCCGCAAGCGCAGAGGCAATACAGCCCACCGTTTTGTTGCCAAGCTCCGCCACGCTGCTGGCCGCCTGCGCGGTGCTCAGCGCCGGATAGGCGGATATGTGCGGATGCGCGGCCAAAAAGCGGCTGCACTGCGCGATGGGCTCGGGATGCGAGCACACCATCTCGATCTGCTCGATGCGGGTGCCGGGCAGGCCCAGCAGGCTTTGCGAAACCTTGAGCAGCCGTTCGGCGACGATATAATAGCCGTATCGTGCCAGCAGATCGACAACAGCGGTGATGCTGCCCGTCTGTGTGTTTTCCGCAGGCAGTATCGCACGGCCGATTTGACCGGTGCGAAGCGCCTCAAACATCGATTCAAATGTGTCGCAGCTTAAAAGCGGCGCGTCCTCGCCAAATGCCTCGCATGCCGCGATATGCGAGAACGAACCGGGCAGCCCCAAATGACCGATAGGGGCCGGCACTTCCGCGTCGGTATCGGTTGGCGCGGGCAGATGCGTATGCTGGCGCTGCTTGCTTAAATCCATCAGTGCGCGGAAAAAGCGGCGTGCCACTTCGCCGTTGGCACCATCTTCAAGGCGAGAGAGCGCACGTGATATCACCGCGTTTTCGCGTCCCGCATCGAAAACCGGCTTGCCATAGCGCCGTTTGACATCGGCAATATCATCGGCGGCATGCATGCGTGCTTCAAAAAGCGGCACAAGCTTGGCGTCAATTTCATCTATCTTCGTACGCAATTGTGCGATTTCGTGTTCGTATCCCATCATCCGTTCCTTTCCATCAACAGGTCGAGTACGCCGATCAGCGCCGCCGCTTCAACGGCCGCCGCTGCGCGGGGTACAATACACGCATCGTGCCGCCCCTTGATTTCGATCGTTGCGGGCTCAAGTGTGATCAAATCAACCGTTTGCTGCGGTTGCGCGATGGAGGGTGTGGGCTTGATCACAACGGAAAACACAACAGGCATGCCATTTGTGATGCCGCCCAATACGCCGCCGTTGTTGTTTGTCGTGGTGACGATACGGCCATCGCTCACGGTGTAGGCATCGTTGGCCTCACTGCCGCGCTTATGCGCAAAATCAACACCCGCGCCGAACGAGACGCTTTTGATTGCGGGTACCGCAAAGAGCAGTGAAGAGAGCCGGCTTTCCACAGAACCGAAAAACGGATCGCCGATTCCGGCAGGCAGGCCGCAGATCGCACATTCGACGATACCGCCCACCGAATCACCCTCCGCAGCAGCCGCTTTGATTGCGGCCTCCATCGGTTTGCGCTGCGCTTGGTCGATCAGCGGAAATCGGGAGGCAGCGAGCCTTTGTGCCAGCTCCTTATCCATTTGTGTTTTGCTAAGCGGCGTATCCGCGATGCCCGCGATGCTGTGAATATGTGTTGCCGCGAATACGGCGCGCTTATCCAAAAGCTGCTGTGCCACTGCGCCCGCAAATGTCAGCGGCGCAGTCAGCCGTCCCGAAAAATGGCCGCCGCCGCGCGGGTCGTTAAAGCCGCCGTAGCGCACATGGCCGGTATAGTCGGCATGGCCGGGGCGGTTGGGCGGGTTTTGATAGTCGGACGAGCGCTGCGCGTTGTTGTGAAACAGCACGCAAAGCGGCGTGCCCGTCGCGTGCCCGTCAAAGTAGCCGCTGACAATCTCAAAATCGTCCGCTTCACCGCGTTTGGTGGACCATGCTTCGCCGCCCGGGCACCGTCTGTCCAAAAAAGCACGTATGCGCGGAAAGTCAAGCACTGTGCCCGCCGGTATGCCGCCGATCACCGCGCCGATTTTAGGCCCGTGCGATTCGCCGAACAGATTGACGGTAAAATGACGTCCCCATAGGCTGCTCATATCGTTTTTCCTCCTAATGATCTAAAATCATTGAAAAAATCAGGGTAAGACTTCTCCACGTGCTGCGCACCGCATACCGTGATGCACGCTTGCGCGCCGGTTGCGGCTATGGCGAAGGCCATTGCGATGCGGTGGTCGCCAAATGCGTCCACCTCGCCGCCGCCGATACAGCCGCCGGTGATGGTCAGCGAATCCGCCGTTTCGTCTGCTTTGATGCCAAGCTTATTCAAATTATGCGCAAGCGCGCTGAGTCTGTCGCATTCCTTGATGCGCAGCCGCGCCGCGCCGATGATGCGCGTTTCACCCTGCGCATAGGCGGCGGCCACAGCCAGCGGCGGGGCAAGATCCGGACATTGCGATATGTCGATTTCAATGCCGTGCAAAATGGATTTGTTGGCGATGAGAACGTCTCCGTCACGCGTGATATCGGCACCCATGCGTTCAAGCAGCGGCACAATCACGCTGTCGGGCTGAAGAGAGCTGTTTAAAAGCCCGCCAACGCGCACTTGACCGTTTATCGCGCCGCCCACAAGAAAGAACGCGGCTTGCGAATAATCACCCTCGATCGTGATATCCTGCGTCGCATAGCGCTGCTTGCCGGGTATGGAAAAACAATCGTTATGCGCATCGATTTGTATGCCGAATAAACGCAGCATACTGAGCGTCATGTCCACATAACCGCGAGACTCTAAACCGCCGTATATATGGATGTGTGAATCCTCATCAAGCAGAGGCAGTGCAAAAAGCAGCCCCGTCACATATTGCGAGCTGACATTGCCGTCAAGAGCAAAATCGCCGCCGTGCAGCTTCCCGTTAATGGTCAGCGGCAGATTCGCATCGCTAGGCTGTGAATAGGGCAAACACTGTTCATGAAATATGCGGATATACGCGTCTATCGGGCGCTGTGGCAGCCGCCCGCTGCCTGTGAAGGTGATGCTGCCGCCCAGTGCGCCCGCCACCGGTATCATAAAGCGCAATGTCGAGCCGGATTCGCCGCAGTCGATCTGCACGCTTTGATTGTGCTGCATAGCGCCGTCTATGGTCAGCGTGCACCGCGTATCCTGCGTGATGCCGATGCGGCTGCCGAGCGTGCGGCATGCGTTGATTGTGGCATGCATGTCGTTTGACAAATCGATATTGCGTATGGTGCTGCGGCCGTCTGCCAGCGCCGCCGCAATAATGGCGCGGTGTGCGGCGCTCTTGGAGGGCGGGATTAAGACACTCCCGGATAATGCACATGGCATAATCGTTGTTTTCATAGGCCTTCCTTATACATAGCGGCTGATTTCCCCGCGAGAAATCGGATGCAAAAATGCTTTGCCGGGCTGTCTGATCAGCACGAGATTGAGCTTGTCTGCTATGTTTTTCTTGTCGATCATCATGCCGGAAATCAGCTCGTCTCTGTCGAATTTTCCGATGTCATGCGGCAGCGCGTTTTTTTCCAGCACGCTGATGATGCGTGATGCCGTGCCCTGTGCCGTTTGTCCGGTGCGCTCTGCTGCCGCGGTAATGGCAGCCATGCCGATAGCGACAGCCTGACCGTGCGTCATCGGCAGCTGCTGCGCGGCGCACAGCCGCTCGATACCATGCCCGATGGTGTGGCCGAAATTGAGCAGCATGCGCTCGCCCGTATCCTTCTCGTCCTTCGCCACCACATCGCGCTTGATGCCAAGGTTGGCAACGATCAGGTTTTCAAGATCATCCGACTGCGCGGTGATGCGCTCGCCAGACTCAAGCCGTGCGAACATCGCAGCGTCCTTAATCAACGCGTGTTTGATGATCTCGGCCATGCCGTTGGCGAATTCCTCTTCTGATAGTGTCTTCAGCACATCGGTATCCGCGAAAACGGCGCTGGGCTGATGAAAAGCCCCGACCAGATTTTTACCTTCGGGCAAATTGATCGCCGTTTTGCCGCCGATGGCGCTGTCGATTTGCGCAAGCAGCGTTGTGGGCACCTGCACATAGCGTATGCCGCGCAGGTAAACGGCAGCCGCAAAGCCCGCCAAATCACCGATAACGCCGCCGCCCAATGCGATGATGACATCGGCACGGTTGTAGCCCTGCTTTGCCAGCGCACTGAGAAGCGTTGCGAGTGTTTGCGGGCTTTTGGACGCTTCGCCCGGCTGCACAGTCAAGATTTCGCAGCTTTGACCCGCGTCGATAAGAGACTGTTTGACCTTTGCCGCATAAAGCGGCTCGACAGTCGTATCGGTAATCAGCGCAAAACGGCTTTCCGGAAACAGCTGCTTTAAAAAATCAGGCAGCTTGGCAAGCAGCCCGTTTGCGATATAAACGCGGTAACGCCTTTTGCCCGCGCGTATGGTCAGCATATTCATGATGTGCCTCCTGTTTTTGACATGAGTTCCAGCTGCGCCTCAAGCGCCGCTGAATCGCCCGCTCGCAGTGCCTGCTCAAGCAGATCGATGTTGTGCCTGAACTGCTTCAGGCTTTGCAGCAAGTATTCTGCGTTGTCGCTCAATAGTCCTGCCCAGAGTGGTGCGTTTATATTGGCGACGCGTGTGGCGGCACGAAAGCTGCCGCCTGAGAAACGTTCGCATTCGCGGCCCGATTCCCACAGCGCAAGCGCCGCGATATGCGGCAGGTGACTGACGGTGGCGATCACCTCGTCGTGCCGCTTGGGCGAAAGCGTCAGCATCTGGCTGCATTTGATTGCACCTGCAAAAAAGTCTGCCCAAGAGAGCGCTTTATCATTGGTGTTTTGCGTGGGCGTGATAATCAGCGGCGCACCTGTAAACAACGCCGCGTCCGAATGCGCATAGCCCGATCTTTCGCTGCCCGCCATTGGGTGCAGGCAGAGCAGCACATGATGCGCCTGCATCGCGGCACAAAGCGTGCGAACGATGTTTGATTTGAGGCCAGAGAGCTCCGCGAAAACACCGCCTTCCGCAAGGCTGTCTTGCACCTGCCGATAAACAGGGGCAACGGCACGGTGGGGCACACTGCACACCACCAGATCATATTGCTTTGTATCCGGCGCATAGGCGGCATTGATAAGGCCGTCCGTCAGCGCCAGCTCTAGCGTTTTGGCATCGGTATCGGTGCCATCGATGTGACGGCAGCCCGCGACCCGCAGCGCTTTGATAAAAGACGCGCCGATAAGCCCAAGGCCCACCGCAAGTATGCTTTTGTCGCAAAAGTGCGTCTGCATGCTACACCTCTCTGTCCATCAGCGCCGCCGCACTTGCCAGCTGCTGTGCAACCGCCGAGAATTTCTCGGGCAGCAGCGACTGTTTGCCGTCGGAAAGCGCCTCGGTTGGCTGGGCGTGCACTTCAACCATCACGCCGTCCGCGCCCGCGCAAACCGCTGCCATTGCGAGCGGCCCGACTGCCCACCAAAGGCCCGTGGCATGGCTTGGGTCCACCACGATGGGCAGATGGCTCTGGCGCTTGATGACGGGCACTGCGCTGATATCGAGCGTGTTGCGTGTGGCTGTTTCAAATGTGCGGATGCCTCTCTCACACAGTATCACATTCGGGTTGCCGCCTGCCGCGATGTATTCGGCAGACATCAGCCATTCCTCGATGGTGGCTGAGAGCCCGCGCTTGAGCAGCACAGGCGTTTTGCTGTTGCCCAGCTCGCGCAGCAGCACAAAGTTTTGCATGTTGCGCGCGCCCACCTGTATCACGTCCACCTTATCCACAAACAAATCGACATACTGCACGCTGGTGATTTCGGTGACAATCGGCAGGCCTGTTTCGGCACGCGCCGTCTCCAGGTATTTAAGCCCCTCTGCGCCAAGCCCCTGAAAGCGGTATGGGCTGGTACGCGGTTTGAACGCGCCGCCGCGCAGAAAGTTCGCGCCTGCCTTCTTCACCTGATGCGCGATGGATATGATCTGCTCCTCGCTTTCGACAGAGCAGGGGCCCGCCATCAGCGCAAGCCGTTTGCCGCCGATCGTAAAGCCGTTGCCTTTTACGATGGTGTCTTCGGGATGAAACGCGCGGTTGACCTTTTTGTAAGGCTCCTGTACGCGCATCACCTTCTTGACGACCGAACGCTCCTGAATCGGCTCGGTATCCAGCGCAGCCGTATCCCCGATTAGGCCAAGTATCGAATAGTTGACGCCGTCCATACGCTGCACTTCAAGCGCATAGGCTTGCTCCAAGTGGCGTATCAGATCGGATACTTTCTCAGGCTCCGCGCCCGGCTTTAAAATAATAATCATGGTTTTCCCTCCGTATTCAAAATCAAAAAGGGAGCTCGGCATGAGCTCCCTTTAATGTACACAATTTTACCAAAGTGATCAAGCAACCCATTGCCGGTGTCCGCTATTCAACGCAAAGTAACCGAAGCCATAATAATAGCTCCGGTAGCTAAACGAAAAATATCTTTTTGCGGAAGAACCAGCGTCCATACGCGCTCCTTTTTTCTGCTTTGCGTTATTATATGCATGGCAGATGAATAAAGTCAAGCAGAAAATAGAAAAGGCTTAATCATTAAGCAATATAGACAATATCGCTTTGCTGTTTGATATGAAGCGCCTCAAAATAATGATCCTCGAGCGGTATCCACTCGTCAACAAACCGTTTGCAGAGGGCTTCGCCGCTGCGTTCGCGTATCCGCGCAAGCTGGGTCTCTCTGTCGATGTCAATGAAGATTTTGAGATCATAGCTGCTGGCAAGAGCCGGATGCAGGCTGTAGACGCCTTCAATGATGCGAAGAGGTGCGGGATGTACAAGAACGGCCGCGCCAAGTGCGTCCTTTTGGCAGTCATAAGCGCGGTAATCAAATGGCTGATCGCCGCTTAAGGGTATAAGCACCTCTTCTCTGAAACGTTCGTGGTCGATATTGCCGCCGGGCTGTGCGAGCCGCTCGGGCGTTTTGCGGTTTTTCGGCAGAAAGAAGTCGTCCATATGAAACACGCTGCAACGGTACACTTCGCCCAAAAGCGCCGCCAGTGTGGATTTTCCGGCACCGCTCGGCCCGTCTATGGCCACGGTTAACGGCTTGTTGTGATAGAGCCGCTTTTCGATTGCGTCAAAGGCTTTGACATGAGAACAATAATCTTTTTTGACGATGCGATAAGCCGGGCGGTAAGCCGCACGGTAAGCATCGCTGTGGCTTACCGGCGGCCAGCCCTGTTTTTCCAAATCTGAAAGATACGCACTCAGCGCATTTTGATCAAAAGGCAGCTCACCCGATGCGCAGCACTTTCTGAGCACATCCAGCTTCTTGAGAAAGCTTGCGGTGCTGCCATGCACGGCTTGGGCTGTGGCGGCAAACAGACGGCTGATGGTTTTGGCACCGATGCCCGCCTGCGCCGCATGCCACAGATGCAGACGGCACAATCCGCCGCCGATGTCCTCATAGGCAACGGATGGGCAGTGTGCGGCCTTATGGTATTCCGCCTCAAGCCGCTCGATGCTGTGCTGCCCGTGTGTGATCAGGTGGCCGCCCGCAAATTCGCTCTGATAGAGCAGCTTGACCATATCGATAAGCTGCATTTTTGGATAGCGCTTATGGTGCGCGCATAGAAGCTCCTTCATGCCGATGCTGTTTCGCTCCTTTTGAGCAGTTTGGCGCGGTCAAGCGCGATGACGATCAGCGGTATCAGCACGATCTGCAATATAATGCCCGGTAAGGCGTTGACCACAGCGCCGCCAAGGAAAATTTCAAATGTGAACGCCGTTTCGCCAAAGCCGTAGAGTATGTAACTCGCGGCACCCCAGGCAAGCCGTCCGCCGATCATCGCAAGTATCAGCGACACGTAGACAAAGCCGATCTTTTTGGGGAACAGCTTGTAGAAAAGCCCAGCCAAAAGGCCATACACCGCGAGCTCGAACGTCATCGCGACGGCTGTGGGCATCATCGGCGGCGCGCCAAGGGTTACACTGCGCAGCAGCGGCGCGATGCCGCCAACGGCCAGTCCGAAAACAGGGCCGCAAACAAAGCCGCAGAGCAGCACGGGCAGATGCATCGGCAGCAGCATGCTGCCGAACGTGGGCACCTGCAATGTCAGATACGGCAGCACCATGCACAGTGCAAGAAACAGCGCTGAGAGCAGCAGGTTTTTAAGATTTGTGTGAGTCATGTTGGTTTCCTCCAAAATAAAAAATACCACAAGCGGTTGGCTCTCCTTCGGGAGAGATCAAATACCTTCATGGTATCAAAGAAAAAGGCCTTATCATTTCCGCCCGTTCTCAGAAGCCAGCTTCATGCCGGCCACGGTCGGATTATCAGCATTAAAGCATTTTATACCGCCTTCGTCAAGACAAAATATAAAACTATGTGTTGAATCAGCGCAAATCAAAATATATTGACAATACACAGCCCGTTTCCTATACTGTAACTGTAGCATGGCAGTAATGGGGTAACATTTTCTTCTTGAGTATGGCAGCATGGCTAAAAGCCGATTATTCGTTTACCCTTTGGAATTGTGCCAAAGGGTTTTTCTATACCTCTAAATATTAATATATGGAAGGGTGGTGATCTTATGCTGGGTATGGGCGATTTCCCGATATTCCTGGTGTTTGTTTTGTGCGTGCTCTCAGCGCTGGCTTGTGTGGTGTACGGCATATTCAACTGGAATAAGGGCGTCGATGCAGACGAGCCGGATGTGGAAAAAGAGTGGCAGGATACCGAAAAAGACATTTCTGAGAATCTGGATATTTAAGAAAGGAGGGTTATTAGCATGGACAGTTTGGTTGTAAAAGTTATCATCATTGTTGTTTATCTGGGTGTTGTGGCGGTTTTGGGCGTTATGGGATACAAAAGAACGAAAACCGCAGGCGACTATCTTCTTGGCGGACGCCGGATACACCCTGTTATCATGGCGCTTTCATACGGAGCAACGTTTATCAGCACATCCGCCATCGTTGGATTTGGCGGAGCGGCAGGCGTGAACGGTTTGAGCCTGCTCTGGCTGACGTTTCTGAATATTTTCCTTGGCGTCTTTATTGCCTTCATATTCTTTGGAAAGCGGACGCGCCGTATCGGGCACAACATCAACGCGCATACATTTCCGGAATTTTTGGGCAAGCGCTATCAATCCAAGTTTATTCAGAAATTTGTGGGTTGGGTGATATTCATCTTTATGCCGATATACACGGCTGCCGTGATGATCGCCGTTGCAAAATTTCTGGAAACAGGCCTTGGGCTGCCTTATGATGTGGTGCTGCTGATATTCTCCGTTCTGGTGGCGGCTTATGTGCTTTTCGGCGGTCTCAAAGGCGTGATGTATTCGGACGCGTTTCAGGGCTCGCTGATGCTTGTGGGCATGACGGTACTCATCATCGCCGTGTATGCACATTTTGGCGGCGTGACGCCTGCGCATCAGAAACTGACAGATTTATCTACAAACCCCGCCGTTGCCGAGCACATCGGCGGCTTGCAGGCGCAGGGCTTTACCGGCTGGACCTCGATGCCGCAGCTTTTCTCACAAAACTGGTGGGTTGTCATCACCACCATCGTGATGGGCGTGGGCATCGGCGTGCTCGCGCAGCCGCAGCTGGCGGTGCGGTTTATGACTGTGAAGAGCGACCGCGAAATCAACCGTGCAATACCGATTGGCGGCGTGTTCATATTGCTGATGACGGGCGTGGCCTTTATGGTGGGTGCGCTCTCGAATGCGTATTTCTTTGATACGCAAGGCGTCACGGCGGCTGTCGCGACAGGCGGCAATATCATTCCCGGCTTTTTGGAAAGCTTTATGCCTGAATGGTTTATGATCGCCTTTCTTGTGATACTGCTCTCGGCGGGCATGTCGACCATCAGCTCTCAGTTCCATGCCATCGGAACGGCCGTGGGCAGGGACATATTCAAAATCAAGGATACAGATTCGAAAAAAAGCTTGCTGATTTCAAGGCTGGGCGTTCTTGCTGCCATCGTGCTGACCATTGTGCTGGCTTATGTGCTGCCAACGTTCTGGGATGGTGCAATCACCAGCGGCACGGCGCTTTTCTTCGGTCTTTGCTGCTCGGCGTTTTTGCCGATGTACTTTGGCGCGTTGTATATACGCAAAATGTCCAAAACAGCGGCCATTGCCGGTATGATCGCCGGTTTTGCAAGCAGCCTTTTGTGGATGCTGTTTGTGCACGCCGCCGAATCCTCAAAGCTTCTGTTGAGCAATGCTTTGTTTGGTGTTGATACACTGGCACCCGAGGGCACGCTGATGGCATTTGTTGATCCGCTGATTATATCGCTGCCGATATCAATACTGGTGACGATTATCGTGCAGATACTGAGCAAAAAGAAACTTGAGGCGGCGCATGTCGATAAATGCTTTGTTGGTATAAAAGGCAAGGCGCTGAGTGAATAAACTAACTTAATAAAATAATCAAAAAAGCAGAAGTCACGGCTTCTGCTTTTTGCTTGTTGAAACATATTATTCGGCCGGTTCTTTGCTGCCTGTAAAAGCAGATATGGTTATTCTTGCCTGCGCTCAGTCTGGCTGCATCAGTGTGAGTATACCTTGCTCAACCGCGGGTTGCATCAGCGCATGGGTGTCGTCAAGCGATTTTTGCGCTTTCCTCAAATTATACGAGGTGACAAGGTCGTAATCATCAGGCGAAGCGAGCGCTTTTTCCAGCGGCAGTATTGTGTAATAGCGTCTGCCGTCGATGGTGTCGAGCATCGTCCAGGTGGGCAGATACTCAATCGCACTCAGTTCCACAGATTCGCCAGGCTGTTTTGTGTATTTGACACTCAGCAGCATGGCATCTTCGTTATATGTCCATTTGGGGTTGTATCTTGATCGTTGGTTGGCTATAAAATTACCCAGAGAATAAGCCACAACCATGCGGTGCCCCGTGTTTGAGGTGATGATTTCGACAGGCTGCAGCACATGCGGATGCGCGCCAAAATAGATATCGACACCGGCCTCGCAAAGCCCTTTGGCCAGCTCTGTCTGGTATTTGTTCTGCTTGCGCGAGCCCTCTGAGCCGGCGTGTACCATAAACACCACGAGCTCAGCGCCGTCATTGCGCATGTCGTCCACAACCTGACGCATATGGATCAGGTCTTTCGCAATGTTCTTGTATTCGAATACATTGACCAGATCGGAGAGCTTCTTGTCAATCCGCGTGCCGTTGAGCGCCACGCTGTCTGAGCTCGGCCTTGTGCCGTATGAATAGGCTGTGACGCCCACGCGTATGCCTTTCACATCGATGATATAATAAAGCGGCTCGCTGACATCCTTTCTTGTACCCACGGCGATCATGTCGTGCTCGCGCACAACATCGACCGTGCGCAGCAAACCATCGGCGCGTCTGTCGTTGCTGTGGTTGTTGATCGTGGAGATTACATCAAAGCCTGCATCTTTGACAGCCTTTGCAGCCGTGTCGGGCGCGCTGAAGCTTTTAGAGTTCGGATACGAATAAGGCTTGTCCGGCCCAGCCAGCGGGCACTCGAGGTTGGCCATCGCCAAATCGGCGCTGCTGATGATATCCTTGATGAATTGGAAGCTGTAGCTAAAATCATGCGTATCCGTGGTTTTATCATACGCCGCGATGATCTGTGCGCCGTGAAACATGATATCACCCGCGGCCATGATGCTGATTTGAATAGGCTCAGGCTCGGGCGTGGGCTGCGGCTCCGGCTCCGGCTCGGGCGAAGGCTCGGGCTCAGGTAACGGATCTGTTTCATCCTCAGGCGGGGGGGCTGCATCCAAATCGGCCACAAGGTTTTCCTGTAAAAAGGCTGGCGCGGCTTCCCCGCATCCGGCAAGCAGTATGCAAATAAGCAATAGGAACAGTATTTTTTTCATTTCAACCACCAATAACAGAATTTCAAACAAGACAAGAAACGTGTATGTTTGATACCATATCGCTCATTATATCATAAAACACGCAAATATGCCCATGCAAAGATCGAATTGTGTGCGAATGACTCAAATTTTGGGTCGGCGCCAAAAGTTCAAACATCGGTTTTTTCTCTTGTCAGCGCTGCGAGGCTGTGTTATAATCCTTTGGTTGATTGAGGGCGGTCCGCTTTCCGCGCGCAGAATTGCGCCTATGATGACGGTTATGAACGCCTGTATTGGGAGGAGGAATCAGCATGAGCCAGATCATTAAAGCCATCGAGCAGGAGCATATGCGCCAAGATCTGCCCGAGCTTGAGATTGGCGATGTCGTTAAAGTGTTTGTCAAGGTTATTGAAGGCACAAGAGAGCGGCTTCAGGGATTCGAGGGCTACATTATCGCACGGCGCGGAGGCGGCTTGAAGGAAACGATCACCGTGAGGCGCGTATCGTTCGGTATCGGCATTGAGCGTACATTTCCGCTTCATTCGCCTAAAATCGCCAGCATCGAAAAGGTGCGCAGCAGCAAGGTGCGGCGGGCCAAGCTCTATTATCTGCGTGAGCGGGTCGGCAAGTCTGCGAAACTGAAAGAAAAGAGAAGATGACAGTCAAGGGAGCCGCTTAACGGCTTCTTTTCTTATATCAAAGATGGAGGAAGCATGGATATTCAGTGGTATCCGGGTCATATGGCCAAAACGCGGCGGCAGATCAGTGAGAAACTCAAGCTGATTAGCATAGCTGTGATCGCGGTGGATGCGCGTGCGCCGCAAAGCACGATGAGCCCCGATCTGCTAAAGCTGCTTTCGGGCAAGGCGTGCGTTATCGTGCTTAACAAAAGCGATCTTGCAAACGAGACACAGACAAAGCATTGGGCCGAATACTATCAGCGCCAGTTTGGCAGCGCGCTTCATTTCAGTGCCACGCAAGATAAAGCATCAAAGCTGCTTGGTGCCATCAGGGAAGCGTCTGCCCCCATCAAAAAACGCTATGCCCAAAAAGGCATGCGCAAAACCATCCGTGTGCTGGTGGCGGGCGTGCCCAACGTGGGCAAATCGGCCATCATCAACCGTTTGATCGGCAAAAAGAGCGCCAAGGAAGGCGACAAACCGGGTGTGACGCGTGGGCTTCAATGGGTCAGGCTCTCTGATGATCTGGAACTGCTCGATTCGCCGGGCTTGCTCTGGCCCAAAATCGAATCGCAGGAGGCTGCCGCCAAAATTGCAGTGCTGGGCAGCCTGAAAAATGAGATCACAGACGTGACGGCGCTGGCGCGCAGCCTGATCGACATGCTGGCCGATACGGCACCTGATGCCATTGCTACGCGCTATGGTGTGCAGGCTCAAGACGATGCGCAGGCCGTTCTTGATGCCATTTGTGAAAAAAGAGGATTTTTGCTCAAATTCGGCGAACTGGATACAGAGCGCGGCGCAAGAACGCTGCTGGATGAATTCAGGGAAGGCGCTTTGGGGCGTATCACGCTGGAGAGGCAAAACGAGCATGAAGGATAACGCGCAGGAGCGGCAGCGCTTGATGGACATGTGCCGCTTTGAACAACCGTATTGGGATAAGGGATTATGCGTTGCCGGTGTGGATGAAGCGGGCAGAGGGCCGCTGGCCGGGCCGTGCGTGGCAGCGGCTGTGGTGATGCCGCCGGGCTGTTTGATTGACGGCGTGAACGATTCCAAAAAACTATCCGAAAAAAAGCGCGAGGAGCTGTATGCCAAAATCACGGCACAGGCCGTGTGCTGGGCTGTCGGCATCGCGGATAACCGGATGATTGATCAAATCAACATATTAAAAGCAGCGCAATTCGCTTTCGCGCAGGCACTTGATGCGCTGGCAAGCCAGCCTGCTTTTGTTTTTTGCGACCGGATTGGCGGCCTTTGCACGCCTTATGAATATGAGCAAATCACCGGCGGTGACCGATTGTGCTACAGCATCGCGGCGGCATCGATTGTTGCGAAGGTGACCAGGGACAGAATGATGCGCGTCTTTGACGAGCAATACCAAGGCTACGGCTTTGCGCAGCATAAGGGCTATGGCACGCAGAAGCATTATGACGCGATTGCTGCGCTGGGCCTTTGCGGCATACACAGAACGTCGTTTTTAAAGCGTTTGTCGGTATGAGCATGCGGGAGCGGGGTAACCGCGGCGAAATGCAGGCGGCGGCTTATCTCGAAAATAAGGGCTATACCATTTTGGCGAGAAACCATTGTGTGCGCGGCGGTGAGGTGGATATCATCGCTCAGGACGGCAACACCACAGTGTTCTGCGAGGTTAAAACGCGCACGCAGCAGGCATTTGGCAGCGGCGCTGAAGCGGTTGATATCAAAAAGCAGCGACATATCTGCCGGGCCGCTCTCGATTACGCTTATAAAAACAGCTTGATGGACAATGCGATGCGGTTCGATGTGATTGAGATACAATATAGGCGCATATCCCACATTACAAACGCGTTTGACTTCATTGAGCCAGTGTAACGACTAAATAAGCCATAATGTTTCATTTTTCTAGGGCTGTTTGTATTTGCAAACAGCCTATTCTATTGATATAATGGTAATAATATCAATAACCGATCTGTACGGCTGAATAAAGGAGAGAGTCATGAAAAAAGCACTGGTGATTGTAATCGCGGTTTGCCTGCTGTTCGCGCTGACCGCATGCGAGGGCACAAAGCAAGAGCTTCCCACACCCACGCCGCCGCAGCAGGAGCCCACGCCTACACCAGAGCCCACGCCCACACCCACGCCGCCCCCCACGTCTGTTAAGGCAACGGCAAGACAGGACCTGATCGATTACGGATTTATCGTTGAGGAATATGACAAGGACGGCAATCCCAAGCTGACGATGGAGTCGCGTATATCTGATTCTGTCTACACCGTTTATTATCTCGACTATGTGATGGATGTTCATACTGTGGATGACGAGGGAAATTACGCGCTGATGGAGGCGGGAGAAAACAGCCAGCTCAGCACAAGCGGTACGCCCGGGTATATTTATCCTTGTATCGATGATGCAACGAAAAGAATACGTTATTACAGAAAGCAAATCGTCAATGACATTTTCGTGCCGACGATTCGGTATTATCCCGAAATCGATTCAACAATAACCTCGGCGGTGTATAAAGAACTCGAAGACAATGTGTTTTTCCATCTTCTTTCCGAAGGCTTTTGCTTTGATATCCCTGTGGGCATAGAGGAGCTTAGGGAGCAGTACCAAGAGGATAAGTTCATCATAAAGAATCATATCGACACGATTCCGGTGATTGAGGCCAACTGCTTCGGAGCCGTGGCGGCTTTTATCATCACCGACATTGTTTCGGAGCATATGGATTTAGATGCCGTTTATCAGCAAGCCATACAATTATATGAGGAACTTGAGCAAAATCTGATGCAGGAATTCTCGTTAACGCCGGAAGAGATGCTCAAACTCAAATAGCTTTTGAGCATTTTCCAATAATACAATTCTTTTGTGCGCTTATCTATGTAAAAGAAAGAGTTGATGTCAGCCAAATTTTTGATATAATATGAGCGGATACGGGACAAGCCGTGTTTGTTTTCTTGGGAAAGCGGGAGGCCTCATGCGCAGAGTTATTTTTTTTGTCATAGCTGCTTTGATAGCCTTGGTTTTGTTGACCTCAACGGCCTATGCGAATGATTTGGCACGTCCCTCGCGCGCGAGCGAACAGCAAACAATGCTGGCGACTGTTCTGACCATCGTGATGACGGCGTTGTTTACCATGGTGTGTGTGATGCTGTTTTTACGATCGGGAAGCCAGCAGGAGAGCGGACGCGTTTGGCCGGCGTTTTTACTGGCGGCCGCACTGGCTGTGGCGTTCCGTGTCATCGCCGCGCTGGTTTTTG
>OBJA01000649.1_pt1 | contig 28403 bp, 29 predicted proteins | sample 1519751 | NCBI WGS metagenome assembly OBJA01 (sample SAMEA3881238, study PRJEB22517) | soil metagenome | biome: lake sediment; feature: soda lake sediment; material: sediment, water from around vicinity | place: India | collected 2013-12-23 | depth 3 m
TTCCTCATCGGGCAGGTTTTTAAAATCGATGTTCGCCTGCTTGATCATACGCGCCAGCTCACGTGTGGTCAAAACAGCATCCACATCGCGCAGGCCGTTCACCGCCATCTCGTCGCGCTCTTTCTCAAACTTCTTCGCCGTACACGGCATGATCGATACCACATAGATGCTCTTGGGGTCGATATTGAACTTTTGTGCATAGTACGACTTGATCACCGCGCCGCCCATCTGATGCGGGGATTTGCAGGTGGACAGGTTGTCGAGCATGTCGGGGAAGAAATGCTCGCAGTATTTGATCCAGCCCGGGCTGCACGACGTGATCATCGGCAGCTTGCCGCCGTTCTTGATGCGATTAAGAAGCTCGGTGCCCTCTTCCATGATCGTCAAATCCGCGGAGAAATCCACGTCGAATATCTTGTCAAAACCGATACGCCGCAGCGCCGTAACCATCTTGCCGGTCACACTGGTGCCCACGGGTATGCCAAACTCTTCGCCAAGCCCGAACCGCACCGCAGGAGCGGTCTGTACCACAACGTGCTTATCCGGATCCTCAAGCGCCGCCCAAACATCGTTTATCTCGCTTTTCTCGGTCAGCGCGCCCACAGGGCATGCCGTGATGCATTGGCCGCAGTTCACGCACGGCACGGCATCCAGCGACTTGCCGAACACCGGCTCGACAGACGTTTGGTATCCACGATGCGTTGCGCCCACAGCGCCAATCTTTTGCACATTGCCGCATACAGCCACGCAGCGCCTGCACAGTATGCACTTGTTGGGGTCGCGCACAACGGATGGGGAGAGCGTATCAAGCGGCTTGTCGGCCTTTTCGTCCGCGTACGGCACATCATCCACGCCCAGCTCTTCGCACAGCGTCTGCAGCTCGCAGCTGCGGTTTCGCACGCACGAGAGGCAGCGCTTATCGTGGTTGGAGAGTATCAGCTCCAAATTCACGCGCCGTGCTTCCTGTACAGCCCGTGATTTTGTGGAAATCACCATGCCGTCTGTGGCGGGCAGCACGCACGAAGCCTGCAATCCGCAGCCGCCTTCAAGCATCTCAACAAGACACATGCGGCACGCGCCAATCGCGTTAACGCCTTTTAAGTAGCACAGTGTGGGTATTTTGATGTTGGCCGCCCGCGCCGCCTCCAGCACGGAGGTGTTATCGGGAACGGTGACCTTTACGCCATCTATCGTCAAAGATATCATCTTTTCTCTCCTCCCTATTTCTTCTCAATCGCGCCGAACTTGCACTTGGTCATGCACGCGCCGCACTTGATGCACTTGCTCTGGTCGATTTCATACGGCTCTTTGAGCTTGCCCGAAATCGCGCTGGTGGGGCAGATCCTTGCGCACACGCTGCATCCGACGCACTTTTGCTTGTCGATGATGTAGGAGAGCAATGCCTTGCAGTGTCCGGCCGGACACTTCTTGTCGCGTATATGCGCCTCGTACTCGTCGCGGAAATAACGCAGCGTGGAGAGCACGGGGTTCGGTGCTGTTTTGCCAAGTCCGCACAGTGAAGCACTCTTGATATTCTTGCCAAGATGCTCAAGCAGCTCGATATCGCCCTCTTCGCCCTGGCCTGATACAATACGCTCGAGTATCTCGAGCATGCGCTTTGTGCCGATACGGCACGGCGAGCACTGCCCGCACGATTCGTCCACGGTGAAATCGAGGAAGTAACGCGCCACATCCACCATACAGTTGTCCTCGTCCATTACGATCAGTCCGCCGCTGCCCATCATCGAGCCGATGGCCGTCAGCGAATCGTAATCGATCGGTGTATCAAGATGCTCGGCCGGTATGCAGCCGCCGGAAGGGCCGCCCGTCTGCGCTGCCTTGAAAGCCTTGCCGCCGGGTATGCCGCCGCCTATCTCATAAATGATCTCGCGCAGCGTTGTGCCCATCGGTATCTCGACCAAACCGGTATTGTTGATTTTGCCGCCCAAGGCAAACACCTTGGTGCCATTGCTCTTCTCGGTACCCATCGAAGCAAACCATTCGGCCCCATTGAGTATTATCTGCGGAATGTTGGCAAAAGTTTCGACATTGTTGATAATGGTCGGTTTGCCGAACAGGCCTCTTTGCGCCGGGAACGGCGGCTTGGGACGAGGCTCGCCGCGGTTGCCTTCAATCGAGGCAATCAACGCCATCTCTTCGCCGCACACAAACGCGCCAGCGCCAAGACGTATTTCCGCATCGAAATCAAACCCGCTGCCGAAAAGGTCCTTACCCAGCAGACCCGCCTCACGCGCCTGCTCGATGGCGATCTCCAAACGCTTGACAGCGATGGGGTATTCAGCACGCACATAGATATAGCCCATGCTTGCGCCGATGGCGTATCCGGCGATGGCCATGGCCTCAAGCACCGCGTGCGGATCGCCCTCCAAAACGCTTCTGTCCATAAACGCGCCGGGGTCGCCCTCGTCCGCGTTGCAAATCACGTATTTTTGTTCACTCTTCACGTCGTGGCAAAACTGCCATTTAAGGCCCGTGGGGAAGCCGCCGCCGCCGCGACCGCGCAGGCCGCTTTGCTTGATGATGTCAATCACCTGTTGGGGCGTGTATTCCGTCAGGCACGTTCCGAGTGCCTTGTAACCGTCAAGCGCGATATATTCTTCGAGCTTCTCGGGATCGATCACACCGCAGTTGCGCAGCGCGACACGCTTTTGCTTTTTGTAAAAGCCGATATTATCGAGCGACATCTCGACTTCCTGTGCCTCGCCCTTGTAGAGCAAACGCTGCACAATACGCCCTTTAAGCAGATGCTCGCCAACGATCTCCGGTACATCCGATACCTTGACATGCGAATAAAAGCTGCCTTCGGGGTATATGACGACGACCGGACCGGCCTCGCACAAACCAAAGCAGCCTGTTTGCACAACCTTGACTTCCTTTTCAAGCCCGGCGCCTGTGATTTCCTCGTTGAGCTTCTCTATGATTTTGGGCGAATCCGACGATGTGCAGCCGGTACCGCCGCATACGAGCACATGAGAACGAAAAAGATCCATTGCTGTTTACCTCCCTTGCTGTTCTTCGTAGTAGCCGATGGTGTATTCTGTGACGGGGTTGCCGTTAACGATATGCTCGGCCACGATACGGCCAACCATTTCGGGTGTTACTTTGACATAAGTGATTTTATCGCCGCTGGGGGCGTAAACCTCAACCATGGGCTCCAAACGGCACGCGCCGATGCAGCCCGTCTGCGTCACGGTGACATCAGAGAGCTTTCTTTTTGAGACTTCCTCGACAAGAGCGGATAAAACAGGCCGCGCGCCGGCTGCGATGCCGCATGTCGCCATTCCCACGACGACGCGTATGCCGTCACCCTTTGTCCGCAGATCGATCTGCGCCAGCGCTTTATTTCTGATCTCTTCGAGTTCTTTTAATGATTTCATAATTCTGTACCTCCAAAAACCTGTTTGAGTCCTTCCTGTAAGTATTGTTGTATAAAAGCCGACACCTGCGGCCGGGTGACGGGCACAGGGCCCAGCGTTTCTTTGATCTGCCGCGTGTCGTATGCAAATGCTTTTTCATCGCTGATGGCATTCAGCACAAAATCCGCATTTGGGTTTGTCACCGTCAGCATGGCCATCGTCTGCGCGATATCACCCAGAGGCGGCCGGTCTATGTGCGATAATGCCAGCGTGGCCGTGATCTGTGTACCTTCACCAAGCTGGGATGTGATTGTCAAGCTGCCGTCTGCGCTTTCGCAGCTTTGTGCAAACAGCGGTATCCCAAGGCCCACATCTCTTGTCCGTCGCGAAGTCACAAAAGGGCTTGTTACCTTTTTTATCATTTCTTCGCTCATACCGCTGCCGTTATCGGCGATTGTGATCGTCAGCATGTCGCTTTTCGTATCGGCAGCCACGGAAATTTTCACGATACTGCTTTTGGCCGATAGCGAATTCTGTACGATATCCAGTATGTGCAAAGACAAATCGCGCATCGCTACTCTTTAAACTTGGCCAGAATATCCGGCACGTCATCCGGTGAAAGCCGTCCAAACACCTGATCGTCGATCATGATGACGGGGGCTAGCCCGCAGCAGCCGATGCAGCGCGTTGCCTCGAGCGTAAAGCGCTTATCATCGGTCGTCTCGCCGGGAGAAATGCCAAGCTCCTCGCTCAATTTTTCCATCACCTTTTCGATATTGCGCACATAGCAGGCCGTGCCCATACACACGCTGATGATGTGCTTGCCCTTGGGGACCAGCGCAAACTGCGAGTAGAACGTGGCAACACCATACACATCGCTCATGGGGATGCCAAGCTGCTCGGCAATCAGCTCCTGAACATCAAATGTGAGCGCGCCGAATATTGACTGCGCCTTCTGCATGACAGGCATCAGCGGTCCCGGTTTTTTCTTCTGTTCTGTGATAAAACTGATGAGCTGATCGCGCATGAGCTTATCCTCCACATTGGTCATGTCAAACCCTCCTGATGACGCTTTATATATAAGATTGATAAAAAAGTAACAAACAATCCAGCGGACATTTTATCACAAAACATTCACATTTGCACCCATTATTTTATGTATTTATTGTGAATATCACAGAAAATTTTAAAAAGTTCGTATTGGTACATATTAGGAGAGATATGAATCAGTGATTTGACACAGTTTCGTTAACAAAAAGAACAAAATCATTGGCACTATTAATATGAGGCAATGAATGCTTTGGCTCCGCGATGTCGCCAAGCGTATGTGCGTCTGACGAGTAAAGAACACGTATATGGCTCTCAAGCGGGGGACACGGTGCTGATGGCATAACCTCCACGCAGCCAAAAAGGCCGGGCGGCAAAAACCCGAGGTTTGAAAAAACAGAAAACGACTCGCGGTTGATATGCGCGGGCACTGCGCAGCCGCCGTGCTCTCGTGCCATGGCGGTGATTTGCTCGAGCGTGAAGGGTGTGGCGGAAAGCAGCAGCTTATCCAGCCTGCGGTCTTTTTTATCATACGTGTTCATCACGATCTGCTGCCCGAAGATATCCGGACGGTGCGGTATTTCCGGAAGTGATGCATAGAGGATGTCGCCGAAATGTACAGCCGCCTGTACGTCATCGAAATAAGTCAGTATGTGCACTTCTTCGCTGGAGGTCACCTCAATGCCTGGTACGAATATCATGCCATCGGCCGCTGCAGCCATCGCGGGCAGATTCGCGCCGCTGTTGTGGTCGGTCAATGCGATCAGCGAAAGCCGCTTGAGCCGCGCCATGGCGGCAATATTGGCTGGTGTCATGTCATCATCGGCGCAGGGCGAGAGGCAGGAATGTATGTGAAGATCGTAATAAACGCTCATTGGCTCACTTCGCCGATGCCAAAGTCCGAAAGCGCGGCCGCCGCACCAAAAGCGGTACAGGGCGCGCTTATAATGCATATATTTTTGGTGCGTGCTGCATCAAGCGTTTCCTGCGAAACGGCGGTACGCTCGGCAATCACCACGCAAGCACAGCCTGTCAGCGATGCCACGGCAACAACATTGACATGAGACTGTATCGTGATCCACACGGTGCCTTCCGATGCCTTTGCCATCGCGCAGCTTAGCAGATCGCAGACATACGCGGATAAGACAGGCAAGTCCGGCGCAAATGTGAGGGCATCCCATCCGGTTTTTTTAACCAGATCCTTAACCGTCATATGTTTTGTCCTCCTGTTTGGTTTTGCCGGTTAATTCGACCATCTGCTCAGCCAGCGAAGTCACCTTATCGCGCAGCTTGAATACGCAGTCCATCTCTTTGGCATCGCCGCGTACGATATCCTCGGCCATTGCGCGGCATGAGGGAGACCCGCAAGAGCCGCAATCGAGCCCCGGCAGCCTGCCGGCAATGCGCTCGATCTCCTCAAGCTTCTTTATGGCGGTCGCCATATCGTCGTCAATACGCATGATGGAGCGCGCCTTGATGCTGTGCTTCATATAGACCGAGCCATCGTCAATAAACGGCTGCGCATAAGCGCAGGAAGGCTGGCTGTTTTTGATTTTTTTAGAAAGCTCACGTATGCGTGTGCGTGCCACATACGGGTTCTCAAATGTGAGCGGCCCGCCCACACAGCCGCCGGGACACGCCTGACCCTCAAAGAATTCAAGATCGTTAAGCTTCTGGTTCTCCATCTCCTCAAGCACCTTGATGACATTCCAAATACCATCCACAGCAAGGTAATTCTCGATGCCCGCAGCGTTGGATTCACCGCCCGAATTGGCCCAGTTAACGCCGCAAATGGAGGCCGTTTCACCCTCTGCCACAACGATGCCCGGTTTTTTAAGCTGACCGGCCAGCAGGCCGTAAATATCGATAACGGAAAAAGCGCCGCTGACATGGCTTCTCTCGATGCCGTATGGGTTTTTGATGCTTGTCATCTTGGCGGGGCAGGGGGTGATGAAGAACACACCGATATCCCTTGGGTTCACGTCGTGCTTTTGAGCATATTCGCGCCGAGCCGCTATGGCCGCCATCTCCATTGGTGTCTGCATGTCAATTATGTTGTCGATCATGCTGGGGAACCGCACCTGAATCAGCCGAACAATCGCCGGGCATGCCGATGAGATTGCCGGCAGGTTATCCGCTTTTTTCTGGCGCGATGCACAGCTGATGATATCGGCACCGCGTGCCACCTCGTATACATCGTCAAAGCCCATCAGCTTCAGGCCCAGCACCACGCGGTCGATACTCTGAAGCTTCTTAAACTGGCCGTAAAGCGCAGGCGCAGGCAGCGCGATTTTATGCTTGTACCGCCCGATATCCGAAAAGGGATCGGTATAAGCGATTTTTGCATGATAAGGACACACGCGGATGCATTCGCCGCAATCGATGCAGCGCTCCGCGATGATCTGTGCTTTGCCGCTCCGTACGCGTATTGCTTCGGTGGGGCAGTGTTTGATACAATTGGTGCAGCCCTTGCATTTATCCTTGTCCAGCCGCACGGAATGAAAATATGTCTGCATAGACTCCCGCCTTTATTGAATTAGAAAATGCATATCAAGCTCGGTGCCGTTCTTGTCCGAATGTATATTAAGCGTATCGCTGTTTCTTTTGATGTTGGGCAGACCCATACCCGCACCAAAGCCCATCATGCGTATGTGCGACGATGCCGTTGAATAGCCTTCGCGCATGGCCAAATCGATGTCGTCGATGCCAGGGCCGATGTCGCGGCAATTCAGATAGATGGTATCCGGAGTGATCTTCAATGTCATTTCACCCCCGAGGCTGTGAATCGCCATGTTCATTTCGGCTTCATAAGCGGCGATTGTGACGCGCCTTGTCAGCGCCGGATCGATACCCACCATACGCAATATGCTCTTTATTTTCGCAGATGCTTCGCCTGCCGCGGCAAAGTCGCCCGCGCAAACAGCGAAGGCTTCCGTATAGACGTCTGCCATGGCTACAGCCTCTTGCAAGGGGATAGCCCGCTCTGATAAAGCCGGCCGCATGCCTCATAGAGCGTCATGTCACAGCAAATCAGTATCACGCCCGTCTGCTTGGCAAGCGCACACACATCTTCGGTGGGCTTTTTGCCGCGTACAAAACAGATGCACAACACATCAAGCATCTCGGCAGTGCGTACCACATGCTGATTGACCATGCCGGTCAGCAGCATGCTGCCCTCTTTGGCAAAGGCCAGCACATCGCTCATCAGATCCGCCCCGCAGGCGGAAGAAAGCGGCTTGTCCATATCTTGACCGCAGATCAGAGTTGCCCCCAATACCGTGGCCGCTTCGCGTATTGTCATAAAATCCTCCGGTAAATCAACCGCTGATTTCATCAAGAAACGACGAGTAATCAACGACGATACTGATGATATTATACTTTAAACGTGATGAAAAAGCTATCTCCGATACACTGGATGACGCGGGTATATCGCCAAGCGTTTGACAAAAAACATCCATAAACGTACGCAAACGCTCTACGGCTTCAATATCCGAGGTGACAACCATGCGCAAATTGGTCGTCACTTGATCCGCATTTTGCCCAAGCTCCAAAAGGCGCGCATCCACATTCTGCCCCTTGTCGGCATCGTAGATAATCTGCTGCAGTGCGTCTACCGTATCCGGAACGATATCAAAGCATGCTTTAACAGCATCGATTTGCGCCTGCTCGGCTTCGATTCTGAATTCGAGCGCGCCCGACTCAAGCACAAAAACCGTGCAGACCACACCTTGGCTTATCAGCTCACTCTTCACGCTGCTTGCGTCTTCCTGGCTGGTGTATCCGGCAATTAGTGTGCGGTAGAGGCTGCCATCATACGCCACAAAACCGGCGCCGCCCGCATTGGCGACCTCCTTTGCTGCGGCTGTTGCGTTCTCCTTATCTGCGAATGCGCCTGACTGCAGCGTATAAAGTGATATGCTGCGCGCTGTGATTTTCTCTTCGGCCCGTGCCGTCGAGACTGTGGGTGTAGGGCTGGTTTGGGCAGTCTCTGTTGACGGGTGCGTTGTGTCTTGCATCGGCGGTGTTGGCGATTCGGTCACGCTGGGATTGAACACCGGATTGATCACATGCTCGGCAAGCCAGCCGCCAGCCGCACCGGCGCCCACCAGATAAGCGGTGATGCCCAAAATCACCGCGACAATCACCAGATTCGCACCTTTTCTTTTTCGTTTTGGCTGCTGATCGGGCAGCATGCGTGAGTATCTCATGTTTATCCTCCGTAAATCGATATACTCAATAAATATGAAGACGGATGGACAAATATGAAAACACGCTCACGCGTTATCGGGCAGAAATGAAAAGGCCCCGGTTTGCACCGAAGCCTTAAAATGTAAGTTAATGATATTACCGTGTTTTACCCATAAAGAAAAGCGCGATTGTGCCGGGGCCTGCGTGCGCGCCGATCACAGCGCCAAGAGGGCTGATCATGATTTCGCCAATGCCCGGGAATTGCTCTTTAACCATATCGGCCACTTTTTGTGCGGCTTCCTCATCATCGCCATGGCTGATGAATATGGTCTGTCCATCGGGCTTAATAACCGATTCGGCCATTTTTTCAACCAGACATTTGAGTGCGCGTTTGCGGCCCTTCTCCTTTTCGCGCGGTATCAGATGGCCTTCATGATCCACGTTGAGAACAGGCTTGATATGAAGCAGGTTGCCGACAAATGCTGCCGCGCCTGTCACGCGCCCGCCGCGGCGCAGATGCGCCAGACTGTCCACGGTAAACCAATGGTTAATCGCCAGCTTGTTGGCTTCCACCCACTTGGCCACGTCTTCGATTGATTTACCTGCGTCACGCATTTTCACGGCATAATCGACCAGCAGCCCGTGTCCAAGCGATGCGCAAAGCGAATCGATCACAATTATCTTTCTGTCCGGATATTTATCCTTCAATTCTCTGGATACGAGCATCACGTTGTTGCAGCTGCCCGATAGACCGGAAGAGAAAGCGATGTAAAGCAAATCGTTACCCGCCTGCAAAACCTTTTCGATCTCTTCGGTGATGTAGTCAGGCGTGAGCAGTGAGGTTGACGGCATATGCCCTTCCCGCTCCATATTAAAGAATTTTTTGGTATCCATGTCGCCGTCTTTGTATTCTTTGTTGTCAATCGTAAATGTGTATTTAAGTACCAGTATATTGTGCTTATCCGTATAGCTTTTTGGCAAATCGGATGTGGAACACGCGCCGATGATATAACTTGACATCATTTCATCCTCCTTTTTTTGTTATTCTAATATGCTAATCCGCCATAAAGCAAGCATCAACGGCCAAGTTCATACTTTATTCATATATTACCCAAAGAATATCCGGCCCATTATTCGTGCTATGGACAATACAAAGAATTTGCGAAACGGAAGATAGGTGCGGCGCATCTTGCACGCGTTAGGCGATGGCACCTCAAGATGCAATATTGACGATACAATCATGCATTTTTTTAAAATAAACAGTTGAATAATGAGTATATCTATGCTAATATAATCAACAAATGAAGGTTTGAAATTTGCATGATGCAAATTAATCTATAAACCGCGAGGTTGTTATGGTATTATCAAGCAAGGCGATGGGCATTGCGCCATCGGTTACACTCAAAATCACTGCGCTTGCAAAGCAAATGCGGCAGGAAGGCCATGATGTTGTCGGATTCGGAGCCGGAGAGCCCGATTTTGATACGCCGCAAAATGTGATAGAGGCCGCTAAGGTGGCACTGGACGCTGGGCACACGCGCTACACGCCCGCATCAGGGCTGCCTGCGCTAAAAGCCGCCGTTGCGCAGCGTTTGTCGCACAAGTACGGGCTTGTCTATGCGCCTGAAGATATCGTGATATCAAACGGCGCGAAGCATTCTCTGTTTAACGCCTTCGCGGCGCTGCTCAATCCGGGCGATGAGGTGATTATCCCCGTGCCGTACTGGCTGACTTATCCCGAGCTTGTCCGCATGTCCGACGGGGTTCCCGTTTATGTACAGACGGATGATTCGTTCAAAATGACCGCGGCACAGCTGCGCGCGGCGCTAACGGGCAAAACCAAAGCGCTGATACTCAATTCGCCGTCCAATCCGTGCGGCACCGTATACACCCGTCAGGAGCTCGAAGAAATTGCCGCAGTCGCGGTGGAAGCAGGCATTGTGGTTGTATCGGATGAAATATATGACGAGCTCATCTATGAGGGCGAGCATGTGAGCATCGCGTCTCTTGGAAAGCAGATCAAGGAACAAACGATACTGGTCAATGGTCTGTCCAAGACATATGCGATGACAGGCTGGCGTATCGGATACACAGCCAGCAGCCGCGAGATTGCCAAGGTAATGGGCGCGTATCAGTCGCACGCGGCTTCCAACGCCAACTCCATCGCGCAGCACGCGGCCATCGAAGCACTGACTGGCCCTCAGGATACGATTCAAATCATGCGTGATGCGTTCGATAAGCGCAGGAAGATGCTGTGCGGGCTGATCGATCAGGTTGAGGGCTTGTCATGCATCGTGCCCAGCGGCGCATTTTATGTGATGATGGACATCAAAGGCGTTATCGGCAAAACGTGTGACGGCGTACCGATTACCGGCTCTTTGGACTTTTCGCAAATGCTGCTGGAGAAAAAGCAGACAGCGGTGATACCCGGTGAAGCTTTCGGCGCGGACAACTATGTGCGCTTAAGCTATGCCATCAGTGAACAGAACATCAACAAAGGCCTTGAACGGATCGGTGAGTTTGTACGGTCGCTCAAGCCATAGAAAGAGGTATAATGATGCATAACGATAATACAAAACGAGGGGTCAGCCTCAACAACAGATGGAATTTGCTTGAAGAGAACGATTATATGTTTTCTTTTCAGGATGTGGCCGAGCCGCAATTGTTCCGGGACGTATTTGAATACACGTCGGTGCCCAAAATCACGTTCAACCACAGGGTTGTGCCAATGCGCATGCCCGAAGAAATTTGGATAACCGATACGACGTTCCGTGACGGTCAGCAGTCGCGCACGCCTTTTACCGTACAGCAGGTGGTTGATCTCTATAAGCTGCAGCATAAGCTGGGCGGCCCAAAGGGTATCATCCGTCAGAGTGAATTCTTTGTATACACCGAGAAAGACAAAGAAGCGTTGCAGGCGTGCCTTGATCTTGGTTATGAATTTCCTGAGGTGACCACATGGATTCGCGCCAGCAAAAAGGATTTTGAGCTGATCAAAACATTCGGCATCAAGGAAACCGGCATACTTGTGAGCTGCTCAGATTATCACATCTTCAACAAGATGGGACTCTCGCGCAAACAGGCGATGGAGAAATACCTCGACGTCGTCAAAATGGCGATTGAATACGGCATTCGCCCGCGCTGCCACTTTGAAGACATCACGCGTGCCGATTTTTACGGCTTTGTCGTGCCGTTTGCCGATGAACTCAAGAAGCTGATGGATGAGAGCGGTATTCCCATCAAAATACGCATGTGCGATACGATGGGCTATGGCATCACCTATCCCGGCGCTTCGCTGCCGCGCAGTGTGCAGGGTATCGTCTATGGTCTGCGCTCATTCTCGGGATTTTCACCAAGCCTTCTTGAATGGCACGGCCATAACGATTTTTACAAGGTTGTCACCAATGCCGCCACAGCATGGCTTTACGGTGCGTCTGCCGTTAACTGCTCGCTGCTGGGCATTGGCGAGCGCACGGGCAACTGCCCGCTTGAGGCGATGGTCATCGAATACTGCGGCTTAAAGGGAACCGATGACGGCATGGACTTGACTGTGATTACTGAAATCGCGCAGTATTTCGAAAACGAACTGGGTATGCACATACCGTCGCGTATGCCGTTTGTCGGGCGCAACTTCAACTCGACCCGGGCCGGTATACACGCCGATGGTCTATTGAAGGACGAGGAAATCTACAATATATTCGATACAGAAAAGCTGCTCAATCGCCCCGTTACAGTGGCAATCGGCGCGCACTCGGGCCTTGCGGGCATCGCGCACTGGATCAACGCGCACTTTAATCTCAAAGGCGACTGTGCTGTCAGCAAGCATGACGCGATCGTTGAGAAGGTGCGGCAGGAAGTCGATAAAGAGTTCGCGCAGGGCCGTACAACTACGTTCGGTGACTTTGAGCTAGAGGCGATCATCAAGGATGCCGATGAAGAAGGGTACATCGCGATGTGCCATCACAGAAAGGCTCGGGGCAGAAAAGAAGACTAGAGTGCTGAGCAAAAAAAGTCTGGCATAAACGTTTATATTGTATATGTTTTGCTGGACAAACCCACCCCAGTGTGGTATCGTCAAAAAGAACAGAAGAGCCCTTTAAATCGGTCCAGAGAGTCCGGCAAGGTGGATACCCAAGGTTTGTTTGTGATGCAAAGCCTTGCCGTTTGGCAGGCTTTTTTGTGTGTGAGAAGGAGAGTGAAACGATGGATAAAGCGCTGGTTATGGACGATGTCGCGCTGGACAGGGCGCTAAAGCGCATCGCGCATGAAATCATCGAAAAGAACAAAGGAGCCAAAGGGCTCGCGCTGATCGGCATTCATCGGCGCGGCGTTCCAATCGCGCAGCGTATTGCCGATTATATCGAAACGTTCGAAGGCGAGCGTGTTTTGCTTGGGACGCTGGACATCACATTTTACAGGGATGATCTATCGCTGCTTGCGGACCACCCCGTCATCAAAGGAACCGACATCGCGTTTGACCTAAACAACATCACCGTGGTGCTGTGCGACGATGTGCTCTATACAGGCCGCACCGCGAGAGCCGCGCTCGATGCGCTGATGGATTTGGGACGCCCGAACGCGATACAGCTTGCCGTGGTGGTGGACAGAGGCCACAGAGAGCTGCCGATTCGTGCCGATTACGTGGGGAAAAACATACCCACTTCCAGAAGCGAAGTTGTGAGTGTGCGTGTGAGCGAATTCGACGGCGTTGACAATGTTGTCATCAATGATTTGCCGGGCTGACCTTATCGTTGATAAGGTTTTTTTATGTCAGGATTACTTATTTTAATTAGGGAGGGTATTATGGAAAAAGTCAAAAAGGGATGGGGTAAAATGGCCGTGCTTGGCTTGCAGCACATGTTTGCCATGTTTGGTGCAACAATTGTGGTGCCGGCGATCACTGGGCTTGATCCGGCTGTTGCGCTGTTTGCGGCAGGTGGCGGTACACTGCTGTTTCACTTCATCACAAAGCGTAAAGTCCCCGTGTTTCTCGGCTCAAGCTTTGCTTTCATGCTGGCCATCAAATTTGTGGTTGAGAGTGAGGGGAAAGAGTTTGCTACAGGTGCGATCATAGTGGCTGGTGCATGTTATCTGCTGTTTGCGCTGTTGGTCAAGCTAATTGGCACAGAACGGGTGAAAAAGCTATTCCCCGCAATCGTTACGGGACCTGTCATTGTTGTCATCGGCCTCACTCTTGCGCCCACGGTCATATTCAACGATATTACGGCGGATTTTGTGGGCGGCATTCTGTGGACAAAATGGGTGGTCGCGGCTTCGGTTGTGTTGACGGTCGTGGTGGTATCCATATTCATTAAGGGCTTCTTCAAGCTGCTGCCAATTCTATGTGGACTGGCTATGGGTTATATCGTCTCGCTGGTGCTGCACTATACAGTGCCGGTTTCCGAAGGCGTTGCGCCATTGATGAACCTGGGCGTTTTTACTGATGCAACCATTGTGGCGATACCCAAATTCCATCTGCCCGCCTTTAGCTTAAGCTCAATACTGATCATCGCGCCGATTTCTGTCGCGACTTTTATGGAGCATCTTGGCGACATCACCACAAATGGCGCGGTTGTCGGCAAGAACTTCTTTGAAGACCCAGGCCTGCATCGCACATTGATCGGCGATGGCGTGGCCACAGCTTTTGCGGGCCTTATCGGTGGCCCTGCCAACACCACATACGGTGAGAACACAGGCGTACTCGCGGTCACCAAGAACTACAACCCGCAGGTGATTCGTCTTGCGGCCGTTTATGCCATGGTGCTCTCGGTCATCGGCTATTTCGGAGCGTTTCTTCAGTCTATACCTGCTCCCATTATCGGCGGTATGAGTATTGTGCTGTTCGGTATGATATCTGCCATTGGTATTCGCACAATGTCCGAAGCCAAGGTGGATTTCACCAGCAGTAGGAATTTGTTGATACTCTCCATTACACTGGTCGTGGGTATTGGCCTGACCATCCCTATCAACGATAACTTCAGTATTTCAGGCGTGGCGCTGGCTGCCTTTGTGGGTATCATACTCAATGCCGTGCTTCCGGAAAAGCTGGATGTCAGCAAAGAATAAAAGAGGTATTATTTCAGGGGAGTCATTGGGCTCCCCTGAATAAAACGGAGTCTAAAAAATGCAGTTAAAAAACAAAGACCTGCTCGGCCTTGCCGACATGGATGCACAAGAAATTGTGACGATACTCGACTCAGCCGCCACAATGAAGCAGCTTTTGCGCCAAAAGGCCAAAAGAATGCCACATTTGCAAAGTAAATCCGTTGTTGCGCTGTTTTACGAGAACAGCACGCGCACGCGGCTGAGCTTTGAGCTTGCGGCCAAATATCTGGGAGCCGCATTCAGCAATCTTGGCGTATCATCCAGCAGCGTTGCGAAGGGTGAAACACTGCTGGATACCGGCAGTACCATCGAAGCGATGGAAACAGACGTCATCATCATCCGCCATCCGTACGCCGGTGCGCCGGAGCTTTTGGCGCGAAACTTTTCCGGCAGCGTGATCAACGCGGGAGACGGTATGCACGAGCATCCCACACAGGCACTGCTCGATATGTTCACGATGCGCGAACGCCTCGGGCGTATCGAAGGGCTCAAGGTGGCCATTGTGGGCGATATCTATCACAGCCGCGTGGCGCGCAGCAACATCTGGGGGCTATTAAAGCTGGGCGCTAAGGTGACGCTGTGCGCGCCCAAAACGCTGCTGCCCCAAGGTATTGAAACCACCGGCGCATGCATCATCACCGATGTGGAAAAAGCGGTGCGGGATGCGGATGTGGTGATGGGCCTTCGTATACAAAAAGAGAGGCTGCAGGGCGCGTATCTTTCCACGCTGCGCGAATACCACAACTTCTTTGGCATCAATGAACAGCTATTAACGCAGTGCAAGGATAAGGTGCTGATCATGCACCCGGGCCCTGTCAACAGAGGCGTAGAAATGTCGGGCGCGGTTGCCGATTCGGGCGATTCGGCGATCAACGAGCAGGTGACAAACGGTGTGGCTGTGCGCATGGCGCTGTTGTACCTGCTGACAAGGAGGCCCCAAGATGCGCATTAAACTTTGCGGCGGTATGCTTGCCAACCCGGCCGGCGATAAAAAAGGCAGGCTGGATATATTGATAGAAGACGGTCTGATTGCCGCCATCGGCAGCGATTTGGGCGATGCGGACAAGGTGATTGATATTTCGGGTAAAACGGTTTTCCCGGGCTTTATTGATCTGCACTGCCACCTGCGCGAGCCGGGGCAGGAATATAAAGAAGATATTTCGTCGGGCACAAGGGCGGCAGCCAAGGGCGGCTTTACAGCCGTTTGCTGCATGCCCAATACCGTGCCTGCTGTTGATAATGCGGCGGTGTGCGCGCTTGTACTGGAAAAAGCACGCAGTGCCAGCACAAAGGTATATCCCGTGGGTGCAGCCACCAAGGCGCTTGCGGGCAAAGAGCTTACAGAAATGGGTGAGCTGGCGCAAATGGGCTGTGTCGCTTTTTCGGATGATGGACGGCCGATTGAGGATGGCTCTGTGATGCGGGCGGCAATGCAGTACGCGGACACATATGGCCGTTTTATCATGGCGCATGAGGAGTGTCTCTCTCTTCGGGGCAGCGGTGTGATGAATGAGGGGGCCTGCGCGATGAAGCTGGGCTTGCCGGGCATTACGCGCGTTGCGGAGGAAACGATGATCGCACGCGACCTGCTGCTGGCGAAAGAGTACGGCCTGCGTGTGCACATACAGCATGTGTCCACACGCGGCGGCACAGAATTGATACGCGCTGCCAAGAAAAGCGGTGTGCGTGTCACCTGCGAGACAGCGCCGCACTATTTTTCGGCGGATGAATCATTTTGTCAGGGCTACAACACCAGCGCGAAGGTCAATCCGCCGCTGAGGTCGGAGGATGATGTGAAAGCCATACGCGAAGCGCTGCTTGACGGCACGATAGACGCGATCGCGACCGACCATGCGCCGCACCATAAGGACGAGAAAAACATCGAATTCGCGTTGGCACAAAGCGGCATATCCGGCTTTGAAACGGCGTTTTCGCTTGCCGTCACCTATCTATCAAACGATGCGGATACGCTGGCGCGGCTGCTGTCGGTGAACCCCGCGCGCATCATCGCAAAGACGGGCGGCGTGATCGGGGAGGGTGCGCCTGCCGACTTGACAATAGCGGATTTGAGCGCCGCATACACATTGAAGGAAGAGGATATCAACTCAAAAGGAAAGAACTCGCCGTTCATCGGACAAAAGCTGAGCGGCATTGTGACGCATACGCTTGTGGATGGCCGGCTTGTGTACGATGGAGGAAGCATATGAGAATAGACGCGCTTTGCGAGGCCATATCACGCACGCAATGTCCGGTATGCGCCGGTCTAGATACCGAGTACGGCCATCTGCCAGAGAGCCATCGCGCGGCTTGCGATAAGCCGGACAACAGCGAAATCACGGCGTGTGTTTTGCGGTACAATTGTGACATAATCGACGCCATTGCCGATGTGGTGCCGTCCGTGAAGGTGCAGGCGGCCTACTACGAGCAGTATGGCGCGGAAGGCTTTGCATGCTTTTTGGATACAATGGCTTATGCCAAGCAAAAAGGATTGATTGTGATCGCCGATGTCAAACGCAACGATATCGGCTCAACGGCTGCGGCGTATGCGAGGGCGCATATCACGCAAAGCCCTGCTGATTTTGTGACGGTCAACGCGTATCTGGGGCAGGACGGTATCGCGCCGTTTGTCGAAGCCTGTGCGAAAGAGGGCAAGGGGATATTCGTGCTCGTCAAAACGTCCAATCCATCGGGCGGCGAATTTCAGGATCTTGATGTGGGCGGCCAAAAGCTGTATGAGGCCATGGCCGACAAGGTCAAGCTTTGGGGCGCGGATTGCATCGGCCGGTGCGGCTACAGCAGCGTGGGTGCTGTTGTCGGCGCAACGTATCCAATGCAGGCAAAGGCTTTGCGGGCGCGTATGCCGCATACATTTTTCCTTGTGCCGGGCTACGGTGCGCAGGGTGCGGGCGCGGACGATATTGCGGTGAATTTTGACCAAAAAGGACTGGGCGCAGTGGTGAATTCATCGCGCGGCATACTGCTGGCCTACAAGAACAAGGCTTATGCGGGGCTCGATGCGCCAAATGCAGCCAGAGCCGCAGTGCTTTGCATGAAAGAGGATATTTTAGGTGCAATGGCGCGCCTTTAAATAGTTTGACATAAGGAGATCGACATGGCGATACTGACATTGGAAGACGGCACGCGCTTTGTGGGGGAAAGCTTCGGCGCAAAGCATGACATGATCGGAGAGGTGGTTTTCAACACCGGCATGACGGGTTATCAGGAAGTATTGACAGACCCGTCTTACTGCGGACAGATTGTGACGATGACATACCCGCTGATCGGCAATTACGGTGTGAACGAGGCCGACCCCGAATCGGCGAAGCCCCAGGTTTCGGGCTTTGTTGTGCGTGAGGTTTGCGGCTGCCCGTCCAACTGGCGCAGCGAAGGTGACCTAAACAGCTATCTTGAGAAAAACGGCATTTGCGGACTGTGCGGTATCGATACGCGCGCGCTCACACGCATCATACGCGAAAAGGGCACGATGCGCGGCATCATCACGCAGGGCGAGCCCACAGAGCAGCAGCTTTCAAGCATGCGCGCTTACGCCTGCCCGAGTCCGGTGGATAAGGTGACCTGCGACGAGCCGTATGAATATTGCCCGGGCAGCCCCAAGGTGGCTGTGCTGGATTTTGGCTTAAAGCGCAACATACTGCGCAGCCTGAAAAAACGCGGCTGCGGCGTCACGGTGTTTCCTGCAAGGACAAAGCCTGAGCAGATACTGGAAGGCGGTTTTGACGGCATCATGCTCACCAACGGCCCGGGAGACCCGAAGGACAACACAGAGGTGATTGAAAACATCAAGCAATTGATCGGCAAAAAGCCGATATTCGGCATCTGCCTTGGACATCAGCTATTGGCGCTTGCGATGGGTGCGGATACCGAAAAGCTCAAATACGGCCACCGCGGTGCCAATCATCCGGTCAAAGATCTAGAAAACGACCGCGTTTATATCACATCACAGAATCACGGCTACACCATCGTTGAGGATTCTCTTCCAAACAATGTGCTAGTCAGCCATCGCAACTGGAACGACGGCACGATTGAAGGGCTGCGGTACATGAGCCATTTGATGTCAACCGTTCAGTTTCACCCAGAGGCATCACCCGGCCCGGAGGATACCGCCTACTTATTTGACGAATTTATTCGCAGTATGGGGAAATAGCGTATGCCAAGATTAAATCATATCAAAAAGGTGCTTGTGATCGGCTCGGGGCCCATCATCATCGGGCAGGCGGCCGAGTTTGACTACGCAGGCACGCAAGCTTGCCGCGCATTGCGTGAGGAAGGCATCGAGGTGGTGCTGGTCAATTCTAATCCGGCTACCATCATGACCGATTCCGAATTCGCCGACAGAGTCTACATCGAGCCGCTGACGGTCAATGTGATCAAGAATATCATCGCGAAGGAGCGCCCCGACAGCATGCTCGCGACGCTGGGCGGTCAGACGGGTCTTAATCTCGCGATGGAGCTGCATGAGAACGGCATACTCTGTGAATACGGCGTTGAATTGCTGGGCACAGGCATTGAATCGATACGCAAGGCGGAGGGCAGAGAAGAGTTTAAAACGCTGATGGAGCAAATCGGCGAGCCGTGCATCGAAAGCGTCATTGCCAAAACCACTCAGCAGGCGCTTGATTTTGCGCAAGAGCATGGTTTCCCGCTGATTGTGCGTCCGGCCTATACGCTTGGGGGCACCGGCGGCGGCATCGCTGATAATGAAGATGAGCTTTTAAGCATATGCAAATCCGGTCTGTCGGCCAGCCGCGTTGGCGAGGTGCTGATCGAAAAGAGCGTTTCGGGCTACAAGGAGATCGAATACGAGGTGATCCGCGATGCCAAGGGCAACTGCATCACCGTCTGCAACATGGAAAACATTGATCCTGTGGGCATACACACCGGTGACAGCATCGTTGTGGCACCCTCGCAGACGCTGCGTGATCCGGAATACCAGCTGCTGCGCAGCGCGTCGCTCAACATCATCAACGCACTGAAAATCAAAGGCGGCTGCAATGTGCAGTTTGCGCTGGATACCCAAAGCATGCGCTATTATGTCATCGAAGTCAATCCGCGTGTTTCGCGTTCATCCGCGCTTGCAAGCAAGGCCACGGGCTACCCAATCGCCAAAATCGCCACCATGATCGCAATCGGCTACGGGCTTGACGAGATCAGGAACGGTGTGACGGGCAAGACGTTTGCGTGCTTTGAGCCCACACTTGATTATGTGGTTTTAAAATTCCCGCGCTGGCCTTTTGATAAATTCACCACGGCGGACAAGCAGCTTGGTACACGAATGAAGGCCACCGGTGAGGTGATGGCCATCGGCTCCAATTTCGAAAGTGCCTTTTTAAAGGCCGTGCGTTCGCTGGAGCTGAATCTGTATTCACTGGCGTTTCCTTTCGCGGATGAGTTTGATGATAAGGCGCTGCTTTTGCGCATCGCGCAGCAGGATGATGAACGCATTTTTCTTGTTGCGACGGCGCTGCGCCGCGGTATATCCGCTCAGCGTATCCACGAACTGACAAGAATCGATTTATGGTATCTGGACAAGCTTAAGGCCATCATCGATCTGGAAGAAGAGTTTGCGGCCTTGGGCAAGGATGCGCTTGGCTATGAACGCTTAAGGCGCGCCAAAAGGATGGGGTTTTCCGACTTTGCCATAGCGCGGCTTTGCGGCAATGACGAAAAATCGGTGCGCCATCTGCGCATGCAGCTTGGCATCGTGCCCGCCTTTAAAATGGTGGATACATGCGGCGCGGAGTTCGACGCGGTCAGTCCCTATTATTATTCGACATATGAGCAGGAAAACGAGGCGGCCATCAGCGGCAATAAAACTGTCGTCGTTTTGGGCTCGGGGCCGATACGCATCGGGCAGGGCATCGAGTTTGATTATTGCAGCGTGCATTGTATTTGGGCACTCAAGGAAGCGGGTTATGAAACCGTCATCATCAACAACAATCCCGAAACGGTTTCGACCGATTTTGATACCTCGGACAGGCTGTATTTCGAGCCGCTGACACCCGAAGAAGTGGGCAATGTGCTCGAGCAGGAGCAGCCCTATGGCGTAATCGTGCAGTTTGGCGGACAGACCGCCATCAAGCTTGCCAAGCATGTGGAAGCGATGGAGTACCGCATCATCGGTACACCGCTTGCCAGTATCGACCGCGCGGAGGACAGAAAGGAATTTGAAGCGCTTTTGGAGTCGCTGCAAATCCGCCGCCCGAAAGCGCGTACAGTGCGGTCAGAGCAGCAGGCTGTGGATGCTGCCGCTGAGCTCGGATTTCCGGTGCTTGTGCGCCCGTCGTATGTGCTGGGGGGACAGGGCATGGAAATCGCATATAATAAAGATGATATACGCGAATATATGCGCATTATCGGCCGACACGAGCAGGAGCATCCGGTGCTTGTGGACAAATACATGACAGGGCTTGAGCTTGAGGTGGATGCCATCAGCGATGGCAAGGATGTGCTGATACCCGGCATTATGGAGCATATCGAGCGTGCGGGTGTGCATTCGGGCGATTCGATATCCGTCTATCCGGCGCGGCGCATCACACAGGCGCAGCAGGACGAGCTTGTGGATATCACCAATAAGCTGGCGCTGGCGCTGCAAGTGAAGGGAATTGTCAACATACAATATGTGATATCCGGCGGAGAGATCTACGTGATTGAGGTCAACCCGCGTTCAAGCCGCACCGTGCCGTACATCTCTAAGGTCACCGGTGTGCCGATGATAGCACTGGCAGTGCGCGCTTCTCTCGGCCAGTCGCTTTGCGACATGGGCTTTGGCACAGGGCTGTTTCCAAAAAAGCGTACGATCGCAGTCAAGGTGCCGGTATTCTCGTTTGAGAAGCTGCCCGATGTGGAGGTGGGGCTTGGGCCGGAGATGAAATCCACCGGAGAGGTGCTTGGCATATCGGAAGATTATGCGCAGGCACTGCTCAAAGGGCTGATAGCCTCGGGCTTGACCATGCCGAAGAAAAAAGGTGCGGTGCTGCTCACGGTAGCGGATAACGACAAGCAGGAGCTGCTGCCCATCGCAGCCGTGCTTGATTATTTGGGATTTGATATCTATGCGACCACAGGCACAGCCAATCTGCTCAACTTCAATTTCGTGGCGGCAAACGCGGTGCCCAAGCTATCGAAAGACCCAAGCGGCATCATAGAACTGATTGAGAGCGGAAGGCTTGTGCTGATACTCAATACACCCACCAAAGGCCGCCGTGCCGACAGAGACGGTTTTCGGATCAGGCGCATGGCGGTGGAGCACCGCATTCCCTGCTTAACCTCTCTTGATACCGCACGCGTGCTGCTCGAAAGCCTAAAGTCGGGACAAACGGACGCGGATTTGATTCCGATCTGCTTAAAGGATATATAAGAGGAAGAGAAGATGCTGAAAAACATAACAGCCACGGTGCAGCATAACGAAAAAATTGCGGAGGGCATTGTCCGCATTGTGCTGCATTGTCCGGATGCGGATATTGCGCATTTTGTACCCGGCCAGTTTGCGCATCTGCGTGTGCCCGGGCATGATGAGCTGCTGCTGGGGCGGCCTATAAGCGTTAATGATGCGGACGAGATTGCACAAACGGTGACGCTGATCTGTCAGATTTGCGGTAAGGGCACAAAGGCGCTCTCGCAAATGCAGTCAGGCACAGAGCTTGGCGCAATACTGCCCATCGGCAGGGGGTTCAACCTGCAAAGCGCAGAAAAAACCGTGTTCCTCGTGGGCGGCGGCGTTGGCATTGCCCCGCTGCCGACCGTAATCAAACGATGGCCGGATAAAAGCTACGAGGCGTTTTTAGGATACAAGAGCCGTACGGTGGCGTACGGTATTGATGATTTTTCAGCCTGCGAAGCGCTGCACATCGCGTCGGAGGACGGCTCGATCGGTGAAAAAGGCTATGTCACATCGCTGCTGAAAAAAAGAATCGCGGAAAGACAGCCGGATGTGGTGCTGGCCTGCGGACCCGTGCCGATGCTGTGCGCGCTCAAAAAGCTGATGGAGCCGCTTGATATCAAGTGCCAGGCATCGTTGGAGCAGCGCATGTGCTGTGGCTTTGGTGCGTGTGCGGCGTGCGTGTGTGCTGTCAAAACGCAGAACGGTGCTGACTACAAAAAGGTGTGCGTGGAAGGGCCGGTATTCGATTTGGATGAGGTGATGCTCTGATGGCGGTCAACATGCAGACGAGCTTGTGCGGTGTGCTTTTGAAAAACCCGGTGATCGCGGCCTCGGGCACGTTTGCGTTCGGTCAGCAGCACGCGTGGTTTATCGATGTCTCAAAGCTGGGCGGCATTGCGCTCAAATCACTGACGCCTAAAAGACGGGAAGGCAACAAGCCGCCGCGCATCGCGGAGACAGCCTCTGGCATCATCAACAGCATCGGTTTGCAAAACCCGGGCGTTGACGCGTTTCTTGAGGACACATATGAGAAAATCCGCCAGTTTGATACGGTTCTGATTGCCAACATCGCGGGCGCACAAACAGACGATTATATCTCTGTTGCAGAAAGCCTCAACGATACGGCGATTGGCCTATATGAGCTGAATATATCATGCCCGAATGTGCGGCTTGGCGGCGCAAGCCTCGGCACAAATCCCGAATCGGCGGCGGCATGCGTGCGCGCAGTCAAGGCGGCTGCCAAAAAGCCGGTGATCGTCAAACTAACGCCCGCCGCGGATGTGGTATTGATCGCAAAAGCGGTGCGTGACGCGGGCGCCGATGCCATATCGCTGATCAATACGCTGCCTGCGATGGCGGTGGATGTGTATAAAAAGCGGCCGATTCTCGGCAACATCACAGGCGGACTCTCGGGCCCTTGCATCATGCCCGTCGCGCTCAAGATGGTGTATGATGTATCCCGCGCTGTCGATATTCCTATCGTCGGCATGGGCGGTATCATGACGGGTGAGGATGCGGCGGCCTTTATGCTGTGCGGCGCGAGCTGCGTGATGGTGGGTACGGCGGGCTTGCGTGATCCAGATGCGCCCCTTCGCATCATCGACGAGCTGCAAAGCTATGCGGAGCGGATGAACATAAACGATATAAGTGCGCTGAAGGGAGCGCTGGAGGTATAGCATGACGCAAGAACAGATACTCGATATTTTCAGAGAACAGGGCGTGCTGCAGGAGGGCCATTTTGTGCTCACATCAGGGCGGCATTCCGACAAATACATGCAGTGTGCCAAGCTGTTTCGCAACGCGGAGGTATCCGAGATGCTTGCGAAGGAGCTGGCATCGCAGTTTGATGGTATAGACCTCGTTGTCGGCCCCGCGGTGGGCGGCATCATACTGGCATACGAGGTTTCGCGCCAGCTGCGTGTGCCCAATATTTTCGCGGAACGTGAGAACGGCAGCATGACGCTTCGGCGCGGCTTTGAGGTGCCTAAGGGCGCGCGTGTGCTTGTTGTGGAGGACGTTGTCACAACAGGCGGCTCTGTCAAAGAGGTGATTGCGCTGCTGAAAAGTCTTGGCGCGCAAACCGTGGGCGTGGGCAGCATCGTTGACCGATCGAACGGCGCTGTGGACTTCGGCGTGCCTTTCCGCGCGGTGCTGCAGATGGAGGTCATATCCTATCTGCCGGAGGAGTGCCCGCTGTGTCAAAAGGGTCTGCCCGCCGTTAAGCCCGGCAGCCGCGGGCTGAAAAATGCATAGAAAAACGGGTAAAGAATCATGATCAGAGACAATTTGCTGCTTGATAGCCACTGCGTTTTTGCGGCAAAGGATATCGAGAAGACAGCCGCTTACTATCAGCAATTCCTGGGTTTTCGTGTTGTTCCATATTTAAGTGCAGCCGAGCCGCATATTTGTTTATACAGGGACAACACAGAGATCATATTGATTGACGCCAAGGGCAAGGACATCATGACAAACCGTGCGCTTTACGGTTACGGCGAAGATGCGTATTTCATCACCGATCAACAGGAAGCGCTTTTTGGGGAATTTCAGAAAGCCGGTGTTAAAATTGTGCGGCCAATCAGCTTAACAGACTACAACAACAAGGAATTTGCCATCGAAGATATTGACGGGCGCTGGATTTGCTTTGGCATCAAGCAGGGCTGATTCGAGGACGAAGTGTAAGGGCGATCTTTGATCGCCCGCCAAACCGATCGATACAAGCCTATAGGTATTCGGGTACGAATCATTTGATTTGGGTTGAGTGAAGAGGACGCGGTTGATGGTAGTTAGGCAGCTTGAAAAACCGGATATCAACAATGCGTTGGCATTGGTTTGGCGTGTGTTTTTGTCGTTTGAAGCGCCGGATTACGCAGAAGAAGGCGTTTCCGAATTCAAGGCCTTTATTTCGTACGATTCGATCACGCAGAAAATGCAGGCCGGTACGCTCGTGTTCTGGGGCTGTTTCGAAAACGGTGTTTTGCTGGGCGTGATAGCGGTGCGCGATCAATGCCACATCTGTTTGCTGTTTGTGGATAAGGCACACCATCGACGCGGTATCGCGAGAAGGCTGTTTGAGATCGTAAAGCTGCATTGCCAAAGCGGCGGCGCAGAAAAAATCACCGTCTATTCATCGCCCTATGCGGCGGAGGCGTACCGTCATCTTGGCTTTTGCGATACCGATGCTGAGCAAACGGTAAATGGCATTCGCTTTATACCGATGACGCATTGGCTGGGCCGCAATCAAATAAGTGACGCATCGATAACGGGCGATCTTTGATCGCCCGTTATCGACTTATCAATATTAATTGATTGGCTTTATGAAAGTGCAGCTTCAATGGCTTTGAGTATCACCTTGCTGCTGTATGTGGCACCGGAAACAACGTCCACATCCAGTGATTGCGCATCGATAACTTTTTGCGGCATCACTTCAGCAGATGTACCTAGTCCGTGACTGTGCTCAATCAGATTGATTTGTGTTATGGCATGGGACAACACACGTACCTCTACCTTAACCGACACTGGAAATACACTGTAGCTGCCATGATAAACGCCGTCCGGTTTTTGAGAAAGATCGATATCCTGTATGGCTACCTGTGAAAGTTGTTCCAGATTGGCGCCGGCATTTTTTATAACGATAAAGGCAGTGATTACAAGAGCTGCGACTATTGTCATAATAATAAGAATAATGCGTCTTTTTCTTTTCATGATGGTAACCCCATTTGCATCTTGTCTTGAACTTGAGCGATTAAACTGTCCCGATTTTTAGACGACCAGTTAATTATGCCTGTATCATACAAAGCGCCTTCTTTGCTTTCGCAAAGCGCCTTCATTTGTTTTATGGCGCGGCTGCCGCCCATCCACGGCTTGGGGAAATGCTGCGTAACAAAGCACCCGACAATTTTTTCTTTGAGTGAAGGCAGCTGCTTCAAATAGGCTCTCATCACGGGTGAAAGAGAATACCCTCGTACAGGTGCACCAAAGATAAGTGCATCATAGCCTATGGTGTTGGGCGCATTTTTTAGCTGAACAGCACCTTTTGCAGACGGATCCTCGTTGACTGCACAAACCCGTTCAATAACGGCTGAGTGGCCTTTGTCAACAAGCGTTTCTTTGATCTTCTCGGCAACAAAGAGTGTATTGCCAGTGTGAGAGTGAATAATCAGACCGATTTTCATGCTAACCTCTTTCCTTCAGAATGTATTCTGTTATTTGATCAATATCTTCATACAGCATCTTTTTTGTAATGCCATTATTAGAAAAATAAAGAGTGAGCATACCGTGTATAGCATAAATAATAGTTTTCGCCACAATAGCCACATCCGTTTGCTTAAGCGTGCCGTTCTCAACAAAAGCTTTATAAGTGTGGTTCCAACTTTGCTCAAAATCAGGTATGCCTGAATCGCTTTTAGAATCAAACTTATAAGAATAAAAGAATTGAAAGATATGCGGCCGCTCAAAATAATAATCGATATAAATATGATTAATGCGCTTGATATCATCAAGATCAAAAACCTCTTGCATGGCATGACTACCCATGTGGTTTTGAACATCTGTAATCATCATCGCTTTGACTTCTTGCAAAAGTTCATTGATATCCGCGAAGTAATTATAAATGGAAGCGTACGAATAGCCGGAGATTTCAGCAATTCTACGCACAGTGACAAAGGCGACCCCATCTTTGATAATGATTTGCCTGGCAGCATCCAAAAAGTAATTTTTTATCCGCATTGTCTTTAGCGATTCGTTATTTGTAGAGTGATGCATATTATTATAGCCTCTGAACTAAGATCAATAAATTAACTAAGTTAACATTACAACACAACTAATCAACTGTCAAGCAGACAAATGGGATTATTTGAGCACTGTTGTTTTGTAGCACCATCATTACTCTCATATTTTCTTATCCTCTGCGCCATAATAAAGCCATATTGTATTGCGGGAGGACAACATGATACGGACAGATCTGGCTATGGAAGCCGATAATATCGGCCAGCGTATACCCGGCGTGGAGGTGATTAACGACGATGTGGCGCAGGGCGTTCACCGCGTGCGCGTTAACATCGCGTCAAAAGAGGGCGAAGAGGCACTCGGCAAGAAGATAGGCATGTATGTGACGATCGAAGCCGAAGCGCTGGCACAGGGAGATGCGGATATCGATGAAGGCTGTGCCAAAGCACTGGCCGATGAGATCAAGCACATGGCGGGCGATGCGCTTTCGGGCAGCGTGCTGATCGTGGGTCTTGGCAACCGCATGGTGACACCGGATTCTCTTGGCCCCGCCGTTTGCGATGCGGTGTTTGTCACAAGGCATATACATGAATACGCACCCGACAGCATCGATGAACGCATCGGCACAGTCAGCGCGCTCTCGCCGGGTGTGCTTGGCATTACCGGCATTGAAACGGGCGAAATCATCGAAGGCGTGGTCAGCCGCCTTAAGCCCTCGCTTGTGATCGCGGTGGATTCGCTGGCATCGCGCAGCATCGAACGCGTGCGCAAAACGATACAGCTCGCGGATTCGGGCATTTCTCCGGGTGCGGGCATCGGCAACAAAAGAAAAGCGCTGGATAAAGAAACGCTGGGCGTGCCAGTGCTGGCCTTGGGTGTGCCGCTTGTTGTCTACGCCTCCACGGTCGCGCAGGATCTGCTTTCTGCAGCGCTGGAAAAAACACCGACAGACGCTTCAATAAAGCCCACACTTGAGCGTGTGTTTTCTGCGATGACTGAGAGCCCGGGCGCGGAGATGATCGTGACGCCCAAAGAAATAGACAAAGTGGTCAGCGATCTGGCACGCATCATCGCGGACGCGCTCAACATCGCGCTGCATCAAAGCTTAACGCTCGAAGAAACACGCCGGTATATGCATTGACAATGTGTACAGCACAGTGACACGCATATCACATCACAACGTCGCATACCTTTTTGTAGAGGTGACGAATGATGGAATACCGAACGTGGCAAAAGAAATATCAAAAGAGAAGAACATTCTGTGAACCGAGAAAAACCCGTTTTTATGTGCAGGCCGCGCTGCTGCTTGGCATTATACTCGGGCTTTTTTTGTCGGCTGTGTTTGTGCGCAGCGCGAACGATGGGGCAGAGCAGATGGTGGCGGCGCAGAGCCAGTCGGTTGCCGATGCGCAGCGCTACGACGCATCCGGAGAGGATATGCTCGAATCGGCTTTTATAGACCCAAGGCTGATACTTGGCACCGAGCTCCCGGTGATATACGGCGTGGATTTGCAGGAGGTGTATGAGAACGAGCGAATCGAGGCGGACGCACCGCAGAC
>OBJA01000650.1_pt1 | contig 28383 bp, 29 predicted proteins | sample 1519751 | NCBI WGS metagenome assembly OBJA01 (sample SAMEA3881238, study PRJEB22517) | soil metagenome | biome: lake sediment; feature: soda lake sediment; material: sediment, water from around vicinity | place: India | collected 2013-12-23 | depth 3 m
CCAGAAATCGGGGAAGGACTTGCCGACGCACATCTCCCCGGCAATCTTCACGCCGGGTATCCTGAGGCCCGCCACGGCCAGGCTCATCGCCATCCTGTGGTCTTCATAGGTTTCGATCTCGGCGCCGTGGAGCCCAGCCCCTCCCCGGCCATGAATGATCATGACCGCCTCGCGCTCTTCTACCTCGACGCCCAGCTTGGTCAGCTCCGCGACCACCGCGGAGAGCCGGTCGCACTCCTTGATGCGGAGGTGGGCAATGTTCTCGATGACCGTCGTCCCCTCGGCAAACGCCGCGACAACGGCCAAAGTCGGCACCACATCGGGCATATCGCCCATGTTGACGGTGATGCCCTCGAGTCTCTCGGGCCCCTGCAGGGTTATCCCGTGCTCCGTTTTGGTGACCTCGCAGCCCATCCGGCCGAGAAGCGGCACCAGGAGCGCATCCCCCTGCAGGGATGGCACCGGAACGTTGGTCACCGTCACCCGGCCGCCGGTGACCGCCGCGGCGGCCCAGAAATACGAAGCATTCGAGGCATCGCCTTCGATCCGATATTCCTTCGCCTGGTAGCAGCCCTGGGGAATGGTGAAGGAACTGAAATCGCGGGCGCACGAAACCTCAATGCCGAATTCGGCCATTACCGCCAGGGTCATGGCCACATAGGGCTTGGAGAGCACCTCCCCTTCCACCTTCAGGATTGCCGGCCTCTCGGCGTACGGCGCCACGAGGAGAAGGGAAGAAAGATACTGGCTGCTTTTGCCCTCGGGCAGGACGGTCGTCCCTCCCGCCAGGCCTTTGGCGTTGATGCGCAGGGGTGGGCAACCGGTCCCCCGGGTGGAGACGATGTCCACCCCCCACCCCTGCAGGGCGGCCATCAGCGGGCCGATCGGCCGCTGATGCATCCGGGCGTCGCCGTCGATGGTAAATGTCGATAGGCCGAGGGCGGCAACCGAGGTCAGGAATCTGGTGGCGGTGCCGTTGTTGCCAAGATAGATCGGGGCATCGGAGGCCTTGATGTGACCGCCGTTGCCGATAACCCGCCAGTCCCTTGCCTTTTCCACGGTGACTCCCATCTGCATCAGGGCTTTCGCCGAATAGGCGGTGTCATCGCTTTCCAGGGGGCCGATAAGCCTGCTTTCTCCTTTGGCCAGGGCGGCGGCGATAAGCGCTCGCTGGGTGAGGCTCTTCGAGCCGGGTACTTCTATTGCGGCATCCACTTTGGCAACGGGTTCTATTTCTATCATGTTGGTATCAACAGGTAGGGAGTTGTTCGAAGGGGCTGACGGGGGCGGCCTTGACCAGGAGGCCGCCGATGATCGAGCGGATAGTCAGCAGTTTTTCAGCTTCGGCATAGGCATACATGCCTTCGATAATCTCCTCGGTGACCCGGGGATTGACGAAGTTTGCGGTGCCGACCTGCACGGCGGTCGCCCCGGCCAGCATGAACTCTAGGGCGTCTTCCGCGGATTCTATGCCGCCGATGCCGATTACCGGTATTTTCACTGCCTGGGCGACCTGATAGACCATCCGCAGGGCCACCGGCTTTATGGCGGGACCGGAAAGACCACCGAAGATATTGGCCAAAGCGGGTCGCCTGGTTTTCAGGTCGATAGCCATGCCGATCAGGGTATTGATGAGGGACAGCGAATCCGCCCCGGCATCTTCCACGGCCCTGGCTACGGCGGTAATATCGGTGACATTGGGCGACAACTTGATCATGACCGGGACATCGGCCGCTTTCTTGATCGCCGCGGTGACGGATGCGGCCATCGCCGGTTCGGTGCCGAAGGCCACCCCGCCTTTTTTCACGTTGGGGCAGGAGATGTTCACCTCGATGCCGGCCACGCCGGGAACACCTTTCAGCCTTTCGGTGATCTCGACGTACTCGGCCAGGGAGTCGCCAAGGATATTGACGATTACCGGCACGTTCAGCCCCGCAAGGTACTGCATCTTTTCCGCAACGAAACGGTCCACTCCGACGTTCTGCAGGCCGATGGCGTTGAGCATGCCGCAGGCGGTCTCGACGATGCGGGGCGGCGGGTTGCCGACCCGGGGGTGCAGGGAAATGCCTTTGACGATGACGGCGCCCAGTCGATGGAGGTTCATCAGGTTTTCAAACTCCCGGGCGTAGCCGAAGGTGCCCGAGGCCGTCATCACCGGATTGGCGAGCTCCAGCGACCCGATATTGACCCGCAGATCCGGCAACGTCTCGTCCCTTGGGATCATATATTCCATATCAGTTCCTCCGCATCGTACACCGGACCGTTGACACAGACGTGGGTGTAGGTGCCGTTCCTGGCCGGCCTGCTGCAGCCGAGACAGGCCCCCATCCCGCAGGCCATGACACTCTCCACGGATACCTGACAGGAGACGCCCTGGTACCGGCAGATTTCATTGACTCCGGCCATCATCGACTCAGGGCCGCAGGCATAGACGGTACAGCCTGCCGGCAGTTCGACCGACTGCAGCACCTCGGTGACGAAGCCGTGGTGGCCGAGGGAACCGTCGTCGGTGGCCGTGAGGAGTTTCTGGCCGAACTGCCGGAAATCCTCGAGGAGTGGGGCGATCTCGTCTTTCCCGCGGGCGCCGAGGATGATCAGATCGTCATCGAAATTCTTTTTCAACCTACTGATTTCCTTTACCAAAAACAGCATCGGGGCGATACCCAGGCCTCCTCCGACGATGACTGCAGGAGTATGGGAATCGAGACGGAATCCCTTGCCCAGCGGTCCAAAGACGGAGAGTTCCTCTCCCACTTTCACATGGGCGAGGATATGCGTCCCCCTGCCGACCACCTTGAAATAAATCTGAATCCTGCCGCCTTTACTGGTCTGATGGATGGAGAATGGCCGCCGCAGCAGTGGGTCCTTGCCGACCGCGGTGCGGATCATGACGAACTGTCCGGGTTTGGCGCTTCCGGCGATGAGCGGACAATCGAGCGTCAGCCGGAAATTTTTCTCGGAAAACTGTTCAACCCGGACAACCGTCGCTTTTTCCTGGTATTGTGACATACTTACCTATACACTGAGAACGATTTGAAGTTCCTGTTGTTATCTTACTCAGGTGCACTTCAATCTCTTTAATGAAGTAGAAGTACAACCTACGGTACATTGCTTCTTCAGCCCCAAACTGACCTGGGCAAGGCATGAAGCGTAGGGTGCATGAAATGCCCCTACGATGCTGTAATAGTACTTTAGAAACTCATTTTTTGAGAATTTCGTAAAGTTACTTTTCCCTTCTGATGCGGGAGGGATCAACCCCAAAGAAACCGTTCCTTTGCTCCTTGGAATCAACCTATAGTTTTTACCCGCTTAGATTATGTTCCCGGAATTTTTCCTTCTTATTGCCGCCGGCCTTTTCGGCGCTGTCGTCGGCAGTTTTCTCAACGTCGTCATTCTGCGGCTACCCACAGGCGACCAATCGATAATCTTCCCTGGTTCCCATTGCCCGCGGTGTTCCACCCCTCTTGCCTGGTATGACAATATCCCGGTCCTGAGTTTTATCGCGCTCCGCGGCAAGTGCCGTCACTGCCGGGCAGGCATCTCGATCCAGTATCCCGTGGTCGAACTGTTGATGGCCCTGCTCTCCGCGGCCCTTTTGTACAGGTTCGACCTGACGCTTGCGGCCGCAGGATATTTCCTCTTTTGTGCAGCACTCCTGGTGATCATCTTCATCGATATCCACCACCAGATCATCCCGGATGTTATCAGCCTTCCCGGGATAGTCGCCGGCTTTTTTTTCTCGCTGGCGAGCGATTCCCTTACCTGGCAGAGTTCGCTCATCGGCCTCCTGCTCGGGGGTGGAGTCTTATATGCCGTGGCCCTAGCCTACGCCTTGCTCCGCAAGATAGACGGAATGGGAGGGGGGGACATAAAACTCCTGGCCATGATCGGTGCCTGGCTGGGCTGGCAGTCACTTCCTTTCGTTATCCTGGTGAGTTCGGCAACCGGCTCTATTGCCGGTCTCATCGCCATGCGCAGCCAGAGAAAGGGGGGACAGACCCGCATTCCCTTCGGGCCCTTTCTCTCTTTGGCAGCACTGCTGTATACTTTCTTTTCCAGGGAAATTCTCTACTTTTATCATCTTTATGCCACCGGCCAATGGCCGTGAGCGTGAGAACTGGAGGAAGAGAGCAGCCTCCCTTCATGCTTCGTTCAGTAATTTCAGTCCTATCTCCCTGCCCTTGTTCATGGCCATCAGCCCCTGTTCCTTGCTGTGGCCATATCCCGGATAGCGCTTCCTGAACCATGCCTTTCGAATCATCTTTCCTCGCAACTGCAGGAACAGTCCGATAAACCGCCATGGTTCACTCATCGGATGGGTAAAGACTATCGGTTCTTCCACCGAGGCGCCGATCTTCTCCAGTCGTGACCGCAGGTTCCGATGATGCCAGCGCCAATAGGACCGGCAGGAGATGAAGGGGATCACTTTTTTCCCGGCGCAGACCTCCCGACCGTACCGGTCGAGAAATTCGAGCATGGGGCCGCTGGGATGATACGACCAGGTCGGCCCTGCCAGAATGATTCTATCCCAGTCACCGGAGCACTGGGATGAGACCGGGAGTATCTGCATCCTCTTGCGGAAGAAGGTCTCGACCATCGCCAAAGCAAGTCGGTAATTCGTCCTGAAGGGGAATTCGTAAGGATGGAAGGGTTCGATTCGCTCCTGTACCACTTCTATATCACAACTTTCAAGTCCTGCCGCAAGTTGTTTCACCTGCAACTTGGTCTGCTGAGTGAATGAGTAGAAGATTATGAGTACTCTCTTGTTCGGCAAGGCGATTCCCTTTCCTTATTCTTACTCCTATAATTTGACACTGCTCCATGATGTTCTTTTTAACAAAAAAAAAGGCCCCCGACAAGTCGGAGGCCTTTTCTCATCTATCGTCGGTATGATCGAAGACTCAATGACCTTCTACTTCGTGTTCGACTTTCACCGCGATCTTGTAGAGGACGGTCACCAGGAGGATTCCTGTTGCCCAGATACCCAGGGAGATCGCTATTTCATTGGCAGTCGGGTAATACTCGACGATCTCGTCGAGGGGATTGACCACGAGGCCGCCCATGACGAAGCCGAGGCCTTTATCCAGCCAGAGAGAAATGAAGGTCAACGCGCAGGCGACACCGATCATCAGGTCGGTTCCGCTTTTGGTGATCTTCATATAGCCAAAGATCGCCAGACCGGTGAACAGGAAGACAACGGAAGTCCACATGAAAGGCACGAGATTGTTGTACACGTGACCATGATGCTCGAGACCGAAGAACAGGTACTCCAGGGCGTGCTTGTGGCCGGGGATGTTGGAATACCAGCCGACGAAGAACTCGAGGCCCACGAAGAAGGCATTGATGATCGCCGCATACATGATGATGGTGGTGATCTTGTTGATCGCCTCTTTACCTGCATCGAAGTTGGCGATGCGCTTCATGATCAGACAGGCGATGACGATCAGAGCCGGGCCCGCCGCAAACGCCGAGGCCAGGAAGCGCGGGGCGGTGATGGCAGTCAGCCAGAAGTGCCTGCCCGGCAGACCGCAGTACAGCATGGCGGTGACGGTATGGATGGAGACGGCGAAGGGTATGGAGATGTAGACGAAGACATATACCCACTTCGGCGGCTTGACCTGTTTACGTTCTGAGGTCAGGATGACCCAGCCGCAGATGATGTTCAGGGTCAGGTAGCCGAGAAGAACCACCATATCCCAGAACAGCATGGAATTGGGAGTCGGATGCAGGATCATGTTCAGGCCGCGGATCGGCTGGCCGATATCAGCCATGATGAACATGAGGCACATGACGATGGAGGCGATGGCCAGGAATTCGCCAAGGATGGTTATCCGACCGAAGGCCTTGTAGTTGTGGATATAGTAGGGAAGGACAAGCATCAAGCCTCCCGCCGCGACACCGACCAGGAAGGTGAACTGGGAGATGTAGAGCCCCCACGCCAGATCGCGGCCCATCCCTGTCAATCCCATACCAAACATGTACTGTCTGAGATAACAGATCCCTCCGACTGCGATGAATGCGGTCAGGAACGCCAGCCACATCCAGTAGTTAGAGTTTCCTCTTAACGCTTTTTCGATCATGACATCCTCACACTATGTAAAAGACTGACGGTTTGGTTCCAAGGGCCGCTTGCCTCTGGATGGTATGTTCCTGGTCAAGAATCCGGCGAATCTCGGAATCGGGGTCGTTCAAATCCCCGAAAACGATGGCGCCCACCTCCTTGACGGCCTCTACACACGCAGGTTCCTGACCTAGCGCAAGACGTTCCCCGCAGAAATTGCATTTTTCGACGACACCGCGCATCCTGGTGGGGAAATCGGCATTCAATTCCTTGATATAAGGACGTGGATCGAACCAGTTAAAGCTTCGTGCACCATAGGGACAGCCCATCATGCAGAAACGGCAACCAATGCACCGGTGATAATCCATCCCGACGATGCCGCTATTCTTTTCGACATACGTGGCCTTGGTGGGGCAGACCCGAACGCAGGGCGGCTCGTCGCAGTGGTTGCAGAGGACCAGAAAGTCGTTCTCCCTGGTTGCTTTCGAGGAGTGATAGGCAGCCTGATCGATGAAGGCATTGGCATAAGGAGTTTTCCAGATCCACTTGATTTCACTCTTCTTGCTGTCGATGGCCGGAATGTTGTGCGCCTTGTTGCACGCCGCGACGGCCTTGTCGAGCAGATCGGGGCGGCCGTAGAGCTTGCGCATGTCGATGACCATCCCAAGGCGAACGCCTTTGCCGGCTGCTTCCGCTCCATGCCCGCCCTGAGCTCCATGGGCATCGGCTTTTCCTGCATTTGAGGCAGCCAGTACCGGAGACGCAGTCAATTTGACGACAGCCGGCGCACCGATGCCGGCAAGCGCCGTCGCGCCGGCGATCTTCAGAAATTTTCTTCTTTGCTTATCCATTAGTGTGTCTCCTTCTTTGCCTGGTCAGGGGTCAAATGGCAATCCCAGCAGTAGGGCTTGACCGATGTATACACGTGGCAGGAGTCACAAAATTTCTCTTTATTGGTGTGACATTCCATGCAGGCCATCTGCAACCCTCTTCGATATTCCTTGCCGCCTACAGTTACCGTATTGCGCTCGCCGTCACGCAACACCTCGTCACGCCACTCGTTCAGCATGATCATATGGCTGGCGCGCATCTCGGCTGCAGGGGCGACACACTCTTTCTCACCACCCGGAGGCAACTCGGGCTTCGGCAAATCGCTGGCAGTGGAAAATGCGTTGAACCAGAGCGGGAAAGTCACCAGCAGGACGAAAATTATCAGCCCCGGTATTATAGTTCCTTTATTGTACATTACCTTTACTCCTATATTCGGTTCAGGATTTCCTAAAGCATCGTACGGAGGCCTTCGTCAAGTTCACCGCGGGTTTCACCTTCCACCACCAGCGCGTTGGCGACCAGTTCGGTGAGTCCGCAGACGGAAACTCCCGGATTCCAGTAATTCATCAGAGAGGTCAGTGTCGCCCTGTCGATCGCACAGACACACGCCAGCATGTTCACGCCGTGTTTCTCGTGAACGTACTTGACGGCGTTGGCGCGCGGCAGTCCTGAACGCATTCTCAGTTCCATGATTTCGTCGGTATTGAGGCCGGTGCCCGAACCGCAGCAGAAGGTCTGCTCGCGGATGGTGTTCTCCGGCATCTCCACCCAGTCGACCACATGGTCCAGGATATATCGGGGCTCATCCAGGAGTCCCATGGCCCGGGAAGTGTTGCACGAGTCATGGAAGGTTGCCTTCACATGGCTGTTGCGACTCTTGTCGAACTTGATCTTGCCGTGCTTGATGAGGTCGGCGGTGAACTCGCTGATATGGACCATCTTGGTGGATGCGGCGTTCTCGAAGACCGTCCCGGTGACCGGGGAGACCGGTTTCTCCAGGAAATCCGCCGGCCCGTTCATGGTGTCCATGTACTGGTGGAGCACACGCCACATATGGCCGCACTCGCCGCCGATGATGTACTTGACCCCTAGGCGTTTGGCCTCGGCATACATCTTGGCGTTCAGCTTCTTCATGGTCTCGTTGTTGGTGAAGAGACCGAAGTTGCCGCCCTCGGAAGCGTAGGTGGACCAGGTGTAGTCGAGTCCGATCGCCTCGAAGAGCAGGAGATAGCCCATGGCGGTGTAGAGGCCGGGCTCGGCGAAAACGTCGGCGGAGGGGGTGATGAAGAGGATCTCCGCGCCCTTCCGGTTGAAGCTGATGTTCGGCCGGATACCTGTCAGGTTCTCGACGTCGTCGAGGAGAAACTCGACGTTGTCCTTGAAGGTATGCGGCTGCAGGCCCATATGGTTGCCGGTCCGGTTGGAGTTGGAGGCCGGCTCCAGGATCCAGTTGATGCCGACGCCGACAAGGTGGAGAAGCTCGCGGAGCATCATGGTCACCTCGGCGGTATCGATGCCGTAGGGGCAAAAGACCGAGCAACGCCGGCATTCGGTACACTGGTAGGAATACATGAACCATTCCTTGAGGACACCGACTGTCATTTCCCTGGCACCGGCCATCTTGCCGAGAATCTTGCCCGCCAGGGTGAAGTCGTTGCGGTATACCGACCGGAGCAGCTCGGCCCGGAGGACCGGCATGTTTTTCGGATCGCCGGTTCCGAGGAAGAAATGGCACTTGTCCGCGCAGGCGCCGCAACGGACGCAGCAATCCATGAAGATCTTCAGGGACCGGAACTTGTCCAGGCGTTCCTTCAAACCCTTCAAGATGATATCCTTCCAGTCCTCCGGCAGCTTCCAGTCATCGTCTTCCGGCGACCATTCCCGGGCATTGGGGAAATGCAGGCCGGACTGGCTGTTAAGATATTCGACTTTTTCCTTTTTGGCAGGGTAGGCGTAATTCCCGGACTTGAAAACCACCGGGACATCCATCCAGTCCTTGGTAGGTATCGCACCTGTGGCCAAGGTAGGGCCCTGCACTACGCTTTTCGCTAATTGTTGTAATTTTGGAACTGCCATCGTTAACTCGTCCTCACTCAGCTAGTAATTGATCAATTAATCTCTTCAGCCTTTGCCGGAGACAGCTCCTTTTCGACCGGAATCCCCGCATTTACCATGTATTCGCGGAATTCATCCTCATAGCCTGAATAGGAATGCGGCAGGATTCTCGGGTTCCAAGGATTGATATGCCGTACGGCGCGGCTGTCGTTTTTCATGTTTCTGGTCGGGCTGAGAAATACCCCGGCGAAATGTACGAGCTTGCTGAACGGGAAGTAGGCGAGCAAGACACAGACCAGGAACAGGTGGACATAGAAGATTGCCCCGATCTCAGCGCCGATGGTCGGTGAAAAAGTGACCAAGCCGACCAGCAGTTGCTTGATGTTGACGATGTCGATGTCGGTCCGCAGGAAGTAGCGCATCAGGATGCCGGTCACGGCGATGGCGAAAATGAGGACCAGCGGGAAGTAATCGTTGACCAGGGAGATGACCCGGACATGACGGGTGATGAGCCGCCTGCCGAAAAGCAGAATGCAGCCGAGCACCAGTCCCACATCGGTTATGTACCAGTTGGGAGCGCCAACCTGGAAGATTCCGTCGATGAACTCCAGCCACTCGACGAAAAACGGGACCGGGTCCAGAAACATTCGCATATGCCGGACAATGATGATGAAGAAGCAGTAATGGAAGATAAGGGCGAACATCCACAGCCATTTCGACGACTCGTAGGTGAGATGCGGACCGTCGTGAATCTCCGATTTGGTGTTTCTGAACAGGGACCTGAAGGTCACGATCTCCAGAAACATTCTTGCCACGACCTCGGCGGTCGTGTGAGGAGCCTCAAGCCTGTCATGCTTGATAAAGTCCAGTGATTTCGCTTGGCCGCAGGTGGTCTGGATCGAAAATGGCACAGGGGACTTGGCCCACTGCACCACCTTATAGACGCACCCGCCAAGGAAGATCATGATGGCCAGATACGGGAGAGCCACACCAAACAGGTATTGCATTCCCGGAATCTGTGATCCGAGCCAAGCAATCAATATCAAAGCAATGACTGCCAGGAATGAGAAGGCGTACTTCATTTCTTACCTCGCTTCAGTTGAACTGTTTTGGAAACCATGCGACAGGCGGCTATCCGCCGACCGCCTCCGCCCGGAAACCAGTTAAAAACCATTAACCCTTTTAAGACCTTGTATTCCATCAGAAAGCATCTGCGAAGGGCATTTGCTCCCTGCCAATATATGGTTTCCGGTTCGGATCTCATCGATGCGGACCTGACTCAGCCGCTCCCGGTACTGCATGTAGATATCGAACGCCGCCAGCACTGCCAGATCGACGGCGAATTCGAAATCGTACAATTCATTCACCAGGTGGCTTCGTTCCTTATCGGCGGCGAAGACTTCCCGGGTTATATGCTTTACCGCGTTGAGCGGAGAGACCGCCTGCGACGGCGTGAATTCCTGCACGGCCCGAATGCTGATTATCTGTTCGAGGGGGGAGACGAATTCCTTCGGGTCGGAGCCTTTTGCGAGCAGTAGGAAAAGCCTGCTCAAGGCTTCTCGAATGTTACCGCCGACCGGGTTGGCGAACTTGTCGCTTTCTTTGAGGAAGAATCCGGAGGAATGGTATGTTGAAAGGGTATATTCCACCCATTTATTGACGATTTTTTCTTTATGGTTCCTAAAACCTTCGGCAAGATCCATACACTACAACCTTCTAATATTACAATTTCGTCACGAGAGAAAGAGATACACGGAGAAAAAACAAGTGAATGACCATTCATCAAATAGACAAATCTCTAGCATCTTTTCCCCTCTTTTTCAAGACATTTTTCTCCGGCACAGTAAGCTTAAGGAGGGCGCAAAAAAGAGGTTTCACGGGTATTTCCCGTGATAACCTCTTTCATGTTGATAGGGTCACCGGCAGCTGAGGTGACTCCTAGAAAAGGACATGTTTTCCAGGCTGCGCTACGATCCGGAGTAGACGATCATATCGCCGATGATGTTGACTGCTTCACGAATATAGGGATCCTGCTGGACATTTTTCAGCCAGACCTCTCTCGGGTCGGCCTTGTCATCCTCGGACTGGGTAAATTCGCCGTCTTCATCCTGCGCCTCCCGATATTTCCGGTAATGGGCCCCCACCTTTTCCCGTACGATACGCGCTTCTTCGCGCTTGCTGCGCATATCTTCGAGATCGATGGCGACTACCGTGTTCTCCGCCCGCTCGGCGGCCTTCACCGCTTCTTCCGCAATGATCTTGAACGCCTCGTCGTTTGCGACCCGTTCGGAGCTCTTCTTCCGGAGCAGGTCGAGATCAAACGGTTTGTCAGTCCAGGGGGTGAAGGGCACCGGCTCGATAGAGTCCCAGGGCAGAGAATAATCGAGGTAGCGTTCTCCGGACTTGATGTGCTCGAACAGGTTCGGCAGCACGATATCCGATTCCACCCCCTTCCATTGATTCGACCCTCCGGTCACCCGGTAAAATTTCTGGATCATGACCTTGAGCGCCCCGAGGTCATCGTACTTCTTGAGGTGCAGCAGCGGGATGTTCTCATTGAGGTCGATGATGGTCTGCACCGTGCCTTTGCCATGGGTGTGCTTGCCGCCGACGATGACCGCCCTCTTGTAGTCCTGCAGTGCCGCGGCGACGATTTCCGAAGCCGATGCGGAGAATTTGTTGACCAGAACGACCAAGGGTCCGTCATAGTTGATCTTCTGATCGGTATCGCTGAGGATCCGCTTATCGCCGAAGCTGTTCTTCACCTGCACGATCGGCCCGCTCTTGATGAAAAGGCCGGCAATATCGACGGCGTCGACCAGAGCGCCGCCGCCGTCGTCACGGAGGTCGAGCACGATGCCCTGGACGTTCTGCTTTTTCAGGTTTTCGATCTCCCGCAGGGTGTCGTCGGTGGAGTTTCTTCCCTTCGAGCCGTTTCTCGTCCCCTCGAAATCCCTGTAAAAACTGGGAATGTAGATATAGCCGGTCTTTCGCCCGTCTGCGGAGGTGAATACGGTGCCTTTGACGAAGGTCTCCTCGATCTGCACCACATCCCGTACGATCTTTATGACTTCCGTGCCGCCTTCCGGCTTTTTCACCGTCAGGGTGACCGCCTTTCCTTTGGGGCCGCGGATCAGACGCACCGCATCCCGCAGTCGCATATCGGTGATGTCCACCGGTTCCTCGCCTTCCTGGGTCACCTGCAGGATGACGTCCTCAGCCTTGAGCCGGCCTTCTATAGCGGAAGCGCTTCCCGGGATAATCCTGATAACCTTGATGAAGCCGTCGTCTTCCCGGAGCAGGGCGCCGATCCCTTCCAGGCTGCCTCGCATGTTGATATCGAACTGTTCCTTGCCGGCCGGGGGGATATAATTGGTATGGGGATCGAAGGCCCTGGTGATGCAGTTGAAGAACCTGTCGTAGTGATCCTGAAGCGTTTCCTGGCGGAGGCGCTGGAAGAACGTCTTGTTTCTCTTGCCGACCTTGGCGAGGGCTTCCTTCCAGAGTTCTTCTTCACTCTTGACCTGAAAGGGCTTCCCCCGATCCTTGTCCTTCTGTTCCCCTGCTTTTTGCTGCTCTTCGAGCAGGTCCAGATACTGAGTATTTATCTGCGCTTTCAGGACCTTCCGCCACCGCTCCTTGAGCTCGGCCAGATTTTCGACGAAATCGGCCTTTTCCGGATCCGTCTCGTAGGCCTCTTTCTGGCGGACATCGAAATTCCCCACCATCAGGACCCCCTCGCCGGATGCCGGGCCGCCGCCCTTGACCGTGGAAGAATCCTTGCGGGGAATCATCCTGATCGTGTCGTTGCCCAGCATGGTCTCGACCATTTCCTCAACCAGGCCTATCTTCTCGGTCAGGATGTCGTAACCGGTGTCAGGCAGGGAAATCCTGCCATTTGCCAGATTGTCGTCGATATGCGGGGCGAACGCCCTGAGCTGCTCGACGTCTTTCTTCAGCAGGAACCGCTTCTGGTAATCCAGCTGTTTGATGTAGAGATTGAAAGCGGCCAGCGCCAATTCGTCATTGACGACCTTGTCGCTGAAGTGAAGGGCCGGCAGTTGCTTGCTCAGCAGATAGCCGATGAACTTGTTTCTCTTGGCGTCGAATTTCACCGCATCCTCGGCGATGCCGAAGGCGGCCGTGAAAAGGATCACCAGAGAGAGTAAGGCAAGAAATATTTTCTGTATTTTTTTCATATGCGTATTTAGAGAGTACTCAACAACAAGGTAACGATTTTCGTGTAATCCATGAAATTGTAATGAAGAAATAACAAAACGGCCAGACAAATACCACGACAAAGGCAAATTCAGGGAAAGGAGACGAACGATTATTCCACGGCAGAACAGAGTGCTGCAAGTTCCGCAAATCTGGAATCGATCTCGATGCCAAGATCTTCCGCGAACGATTTCAATGCCCCGAAGGAGCAGTTCACGATGGAAGGCCTTTGCCGCTGTCTGATTTCCGCCGCCTCTACTTCCAGAAAATTCAGAAGGGCTGCCGCAGCCGATTCCCGCAGGACGGAGCTGCTGATCTTCTGCCGCTCGCAAAAGGTGCAGAATCGCCGGTAATTGATTATTGACCTCTCGATGCCTCGATAAATCGAAGTCCCATAGTTGGCGTGCCGGAGATCGCGAACGATGATCTCGTTAAATCGATCGACCGCCGCCTGTCGCAGCCAACCGATCTGCTCCTCATTCAGGCTCAGCCCCGGACCGTCCCTGGATACGGTAAGATAATAGAGGGCGGAATGCAATGCAATCTCCGGCGTTTCACCGGAATTCCTGACGATATACCACTCGTCCTCCAGCGATTCGGCAACCTTATCGTCCACAGTCTCCATTGCCTAAGCCGAAAAGCTCCCGGACAAGGGTAATCTTGAGGTCGCTGTTGTCCCTCCCGGCACACGATTCGCTCTTCAGGTAGGTCAGCGGGTCGTGGAGAATCTTGGCGATGACAGCGGCCATCATCTTCTCCATATTTTTCCTCTCCACTTCATCGAGTCGTGGCATGCGCGCCATCGTCCTGTCCAGTTCCGCCCGCCCGATCTCTTCGAATTTGTCCTTCAGGGCGACAATGGTAGGTGTGACCGCAACCCCTTGGTACCATTTCTGGAACTTGATCGTTTCCTCTTCGACTATGCGCGCCGCCTTCACGGCTTCCCGGTCGCGGTCCGCCTTGTTGATCTCCACCACACTGTTGAGATCGTCGATATCGTAGAGATACACGTTATCGAGTTCGATGAGCCGGGGATCGAGGTCCCGGGGAACGGCGATATCGATGAAAAAGAGCGGTCGGTTCATGCGGGCCCGCATCACCGGCTTTACCTGATCCTTTGCGAGAATGATATCGGTGGCCCCGGTGGAGCTGATAATGATATCTACATGTTCAAGTTGCTGCACCAGTTCCTGGAAGGAAACGGCATGGCCCCTGAAGCGCTTGGCCAGATCGACCGCGCGGGACAGGGTACGGTTGGCGACCACTACCTCGCCGACCCCTTGACCGACCAGATGTTCGGCCGCAAGTTCTGCCATTTCCCCGGCTCCCACCAGCAGGACCTTTTTGCCCTTGAGGTTGCCGAATATCTTCTTGGCCAGCTGTACCGCGGCGTAGCTGATCGAGACGGCGGAGGAGCCGATGGCCGTTTCCGTGCGGACCCTCTTGGCAACGGAAAAGGATTTGTGCAGCAGCTTGTTGAGAAAAGGACCGGTGCAGCCGAATTTTGCGGCATGCCGGTATGCCTCCTTCAGCTGGCCGAGGATCTGGGCCTCGCCGACCACCATCGAATCGAGGCTGGACGCGACCATGAAGAGATGGCGAACCGCCGCCTGGCCTGAAAAAACATACAGATAGCGACGCCACTCCTCGGGGTCGACCCTGCCACCGAACAGGAACCGGAAGATCTCCTCCTCGACGGCGACATCCGGTTCGGCCACGAGCAGAAGCTCCACCCGGTTGCAGGTGGAAAGCAGGTAATACTCGCGCAGGCCTGCGAAGCTCTTGAGCGTAACGAGCGGTTCCTGGTATCCGTTGGTCAAGGCAATCTTTTCCCGAATCTCGACCGGAGTGGTTTTGTGGTTCACTCCCAGCAGGAGGATCTTCTCATCCGGCATAACTGTGAATCCCTCCCAACAGGTAGGTCACGCCCCACAGGGTGAAGACGACCGATCCGAATCCGATGACGGCCATCACCGCCGCCTTCTTGCCGCGCCAGCCGACGGTGAACCGCTGGTGAAGCTGGACGAGATACAGGAACCAGGTGATCAGCGACCAGGTTTCCTTCGGGTCCCATTGCCAGTACGCCCCCCAGGCCTGCCGCGCCCAGATCGAGCCGGTGACGATCCCCAGGGTCAGGAAGATGAAACCGGCGGTCAGACAATGGTTGTTCAGCTGATCGAGCGAATCGAGAGACGGAAATCGCTCGAAAATATAGCCGAACCGTTTTCGTTTCAGCTCTCTCTCGAGCAGCAGGTACATGAGGCCGCCGCAGAAGGCAAGCGACAGGAAGCCGTAGGCAATGAGCGATACCCCGCCATGAATCGGCAGCCAGACGCTCTGCAGGGCCGGCAGCAGTGGGGCGATTTCCCGCGGCGAAAAAGCCGAAATCAAGAGCAGGGCCAGGACATTGATGGAAACGAAGGTGCCGAAGTTCCTGACCGTATAGCGCCAGCGAAAGGAAAGGTAGGCCCAGGTGGTGGCCCAGGCGAAAAAGACCACCGCCTCGTGCTGGGAGGTAAGGGGGGTATGACCGGCCTGAACGTAGCGCAGCGCGATATAGAGCGTCTGCAGGATGCCCGAGATGAGAAAGAGGACTCGGGCGGCTTTGCGTACTTCCTTGCCCTGGCTGACAAAAAAAACCACGTATGCCGCCGCCGCCAGGAAGGTAGCCCCAAGCACGGCCGAAAAGAGGAGAGTGTTTATTCCTTCCATGATGGGAATCCGATGATTCTGTAATCGTAAACCGACAAGTTCAAAGCTGTAATACTTGTTATACCGTCTTGTCGTGCTTCTCCAGGAAATGCCGCATCAAGGAAACCGCATCGATATCTTCGGGCAGTTCCTGCAGCAGCAGCATCTGCAGTTCGAACCACTTGGCTTCGAGGAGCAGATCGACGAGACCGGCGTGCAGCAATCGCCGAAACAGCTCGCCATGTCCGGCGGAATCATCGTTTCTGCCGACCACCTGCTCTCTGATCAGCGAGAGCAGATCGACGACCGCCTCGTATTCGGGCACGATATTTTCTTCCAGCTGTTCCCGGATCCGTTTGGCCAGGGCGGGACTCCCCCCGCCGGTGGAGACCGTGATCAGCATCTTGCCGCGCCGGAAATGGGCCGGAACATGAAAATCGCTCCGCTCGGGGTCGTCGGCGCTGTTCAGGAGGATCGCCGAATTATCCGCCTCCTTCATGATCATGGCCTGCACCGCGCTGTTGTCGGTGACAGCGAAGGCCAGAAAGGCGCCCCGCAGGTCCCCTTCGACATATTGCCGCGCCAACCATTCTATTGCCTGCGATTCGCTCATCCGGCGCAGCTCCGGCTCCACTTCCGGGCTTATCACCCGAACGCGGGCCCCGCCCTGCAGCAGTCCTCTGACCTTCCGCAGAGCGACGGAACCGCCACCTATCACCAGGCACAAGCGGTCGGTGATCCGTAAGTTGATGGGGTAGTAAGACATAATGGCTTGGCGTTCTTCGTTACTGCCTGAAGTTAAAGCACCTTGGAAATATCGGGGGTTATTACCTTAGAAATCATTTCTTGCTGTTCGTACCGTAGAAATTCATTTCTTGTTTGAGAATGCATTTCGTGAAGGTACTTATCCCTTCTGCCGTGGGAGGAGATGGCAACCCTTGGGTTGCGGGCGTCGGCCGCACTAGTTCTTGTGGCGCAATCTGTTTATAATTATGAGTCTTTCTTTGCCATCCCGTTTTATCGTCTGCTTTTTCAGAGAAATCTCGAAATCATCCTGCGCCAGTTTCAAGAATTTCGGAAGGCTCTGCCGGCTCGCGTCGTGGGCAAGAATGATCATGCCGTCTTTTTTCAGATACTGCTTGAAGATGGTCAAGAGCGGCTGGAAAAATGTCTCGCGGAAAAGTATCTCGGCCCCGACTACCATATCGAAAGGGTCAAGGGCCGGCGGATTCAGCCAGTCGAGATGGATGAACTCGATTCCTTCCAGACCGGAAGCTGCCGCACTCACCCGCTGGAAATCCATGATAATATCTTCGTAATCGCTGATGGTCACCCCGTATCCGGCTGCAGCGGCGGCCAGTCCGGGCGCCCCGAGGCCGGCACCGAGCTCGAGCAGCTTCTTCCCCGCGACATCCTTCTGACTGCCAAGCACATAGGCCAGTATCATCGCCGCATCCCACAGGCGAATCCAGAACGGAAACTCCGAGACATTGGCAAAAGGATCCTTGTCACCGAGAAATTCAGCAAGATCGGCTACCTTCAGAAGCCTCAGCTCCTTTTCCCCGACTTTCAGGCGATCGAAGGTCAAGCGGTACTGTGCGCGGATGCGATTGTAGATCTGCCGCTCCCGTTCCGGGAGATTTCGAATATCCATGCAATACTGCTCCAAATGAGAACAAAGCTCATTCAATGAAAGTTACGATACATCATGTTGCAAAGGGGGGTGACGACCAAAACCGGCGAGAGAAGCAGAAGTTGCGGCAAAACCTACCGATCTTTTTGCTGATTATACCAAGCACTAGAATAATTGCAAAATCCTGTATACGCTTCCGTCCAGGCAGGGGAAAAGCACACGCTCCCTTCCAAAAAAAAGGGCCAGCCGACCCAAACGATCGACTGACCCTGGAAAAATACTGAAAAAAGAATCCTATGTCAATCAACAACCCTCAACTGCGCCCTTCTTGGCTGTTGCAACCTTGACCTTTTCACCGGGGGTCAACTTGCCTGCGTCCTTGCAGGTCATGGTGACTTTGTCGCCTTCCACTCCGGTTACTTCACAGTCAACCTTGGCGGCGTAACCGAATCCCGCAATACCCAGCACAAAAGCACTCGCCACCACACAAGCCGCAATCTTCTTGTTCATTGCATTCTCCTTTTTCTGAGGGTTGATGGAGTCCAACTCCTACATTGTAGCACAACTGCTTGATGTCATTATCAAACCAAGTCATTGTATTTCAACTTGGGATGAAATGCAACCCTGATCGATTCTTCAGAGAAGACTGCGAATATCTCTTTCGAGAATGGCGTGGTCCACATACCCGCTATATTTCTTCACGACATTACCAGCCTTATTCACCAGAAAGGCCACGGGAATGCCATATATGCCGCCGAAGTCCATGGTGGTCTTCGATTGGGCCAGGAGCACCGGATAATTTATGTCTCTTTTTTCGACGAACTTGGCGATGACGGCCGGCTCCTGCTGATCTACGGACATCCCGATCACCGAAAAACCGGCACCCTCCATCTCCTTCTGCAATTTGACCAGAATCGGAACCTCTTCGAGACACGGCGGACACCAGGTGGCAAAAAAAGTCAACAGCAGGACCCTGCCCTTGAATGACTCTGAGTCGACGATTTTTCCATTTCGAACATCCTGCAGGGCAAAGGAGGGCATCTTGGTGGCTGCCCGGCTTTCCGCGGCGGACAGCAATCCGATTAACGCCAGCATGGCAAGCATGCTTCTGAAAAGATGGCCGGTTTTTTTCATGTGGCGGCTCCAGGGAAGTTTTCAATAACGGTGCTTCTATGATATACTCTCGCGAGAAAATATTCCACTATCTTTGAAAGTCAACCGCCGCACAGCCGGGGTGATTGTGCAATTTACGATTGCCTTCTGCCATGACCGGAGGCTATTATATGCGGTCATTGTCCTTCCGGACATCCATGACATTCGTCTGAAAAAAATTACCTGGGATTTCGATGAAAGTTCTTTTTTTGCTGCTGTCCCCCGGGCATCTCTTCCGGCAGATGCTCATAGTAGTCATGTGTAGTCTGTTGTTTCCAGGCTGGGGGAGAGCGGAACTGGTGGACAAGGTCGTCGCCGTCGTGAACGATGAAATCATCACCCTCTCCGAGGTCGAGGAAGAGGCCGCCAGAGCATACCAATCACTGGCGAGGGAGTATTCAGGACAGGGACTGGCGGATTCCCTTGCGGAATTGAAGGAAGAGATCCTGGATTCGATGATCGACCGCCGGCTCATCAGCCAGAAGGCGAGGCAGACCAACACCACAGTCACGGAAGAAGAGGTGACCACCGCTTACGAAAATACCCGGAGCCGCTTCGACCTCGACCCCGCCCTATTCCGGGAAAAACTCGCCGCCTCGGGGCTTACCGAAGAACTGTACCGGAAGCAACTCAAGGATCAGATACTGCAGAGCAAGCTGGTCAATTTCGATGTGCGGGCGAAGGTGGTGATCACCGAAGGGATGTTGAAGGACTATTTCAATGAACACTACGCCGCAAACAAGGAGAAGGGGAGCTACTACCTGCTGCAGATGGGTTTTATCTGGGAGAGCGACTCCCATGATGCGGAAACGGTCAAAGAAGAAACCAGGAAAAAAGCGGAGCGAATCCTCGACCAGGTCCGCCGCGGCGAAGATTTCAAGACCCTTGCCAAGGAATTTTCCGACCTGCCCTCGGCAAGCGATGGCGGCGATATCGGCGTCATGGACCTCGAGGACATGGCTCCGGCCATGCGGGAAGCAATCTCCCGTTTGGAACCTGGGCAACTGACCGGTATAATCGAGACAGTCGAGAGTTTCCAGTTTTATAAGGTGCTGTCCGGGAAAGAGAAAGAACAGGCATCCTCCGCTTCCTTCGAGGCGGTGAAGGAGGAAATCCGGGAAAAGCTCTATGACGAAAAGATGAAGGCGGCGTATGCGGAGTGGGTAAAAAAACTGAAAGATGATGCATTCATTCAAAAATTATAGCAAGACCACCGGACAGCTCGGGATAAAAGCATGACCTTTTACTCTACCGATTCAGAAAACGCCACCGTCGGTGAGATCCTCCGCGAAACACGCATGAGACGCGGCCTGGATTTGGAGAGGGTGGCCGAGGAAACGAGAATTTCCCCGAAACACCTGCAGGCGATGGAAGACGGCGACCTTGCCTCCCTGCCGGCGGAAGTGTATGCCCGGGGGTATTACACCATGTATGCCAGAATGCTCACCCTTGATCCGGGCGAAGTACTCGTTATGTATGGCCGGGAGAGGAGAAAACTGCCCAAGGTTCAGACCCGTTCGACCCCTCCCCCCAACAGGCTGGCCCAAGATATGGCAAGTCTCGCCGAACGTCCCGCGTCCCCACCCTCTTCCTATATCGGTTTCACAATCTTTGCCTTTCTGCTGTTCGGCGCCTTTCTCTGCTGGTATTTCGGCTGGAATCCCGCCTCCTTCCTCAGCGAAAAGCTGCGCAGCCTGGAAAACCCGCAGAGACAGGAACAGGTGAAGAGCGAAGAGCCCGCCTCCGAGCAGGTCTTCTCCATGACTACGCCTGAGGCACCGCCTGCAAGAAAGCCGGAATCCCTCGGCCTGTTCTCGCCCACGCCGGTTACCGCCGCTACCACCCAACCTGAAAGGTTTGCCAAAGATATCCTGCGATAATCATGGTTTTCACATGGGAACCGAGGCCATTGTCCTTGATTGCAGCGACCACGGCGAGGCAGACGTCATCGTTTCACTCTTCTGCCGGGATGTCGGCAGGCTCACCGCAATCGCCAAGAGCGCCAGGAAGAGTCAGAGACGCTTTGTCAACAAGCTGGAACCATTCAGCTTTCTCCACATCTCCTGCAACCGGAAAAACAACCGCAGCCTCGCCTTCCTCGCCGAAGCCGACCTCCACGCGAGCTTTATCAATATCCGCCGGGACCTGGAACTCTATGCACTTGCCTCGATAATCGGCGAGGTCCTTCTGCTCGGCATCAGTGAAGGGGAGTCCGACGAGAAGACCTTTCGTCTCACCCTCTGGGCCTTGCACCATCTCGACCGCAGGGACCACCCCAGAGCCGTCCTCGCCCTCTTTCTCATCCGCTATTTCGATTACCTCGGATACCGCCCGAATCTCGATACCTGCAGGAACTGCGGGACCCCGGTTTCGATCGGAAGAAGGTATGCCTTTCATCCCGGCGGGGGCAGGATCGCCTGCTGGTCATGCAATGGAGACACGGCATCATGGGGAAGGGAGATATCCCACGGCACCATCAAGATTCTCAGGGCCGCGCAGGATTGTCCGCTGGAACGGTTGCATCGGCTGAAACTGGCCGGCCCGGTCCTCTCGGAAACGCTCTCAATGCTTCACCAGTACGGCAGGATGATTTTCCAGAGGGAGATCATTTCCTGGAAGACCATGCAGAAGTATATCGGCGGATGATACCGCCGAAGGATGGCGGATCCAGCGGATTCTCGAAAGTCATCTCTAATGTCCCGCAACCCAAGGGCTGTTATCCCCTCCAACAGCAGAGGGGATAGTACCTTCACGATATTCGTTTCAAAAAAAAACGAGAAACGAATTTCTAAGGTACTAACAGCAAAAGACGACGACTTGCCAGGGTACTAACCCAGGTAACGGACCTCGCCGCTCAGCTCGGTCTTCACGAAACCATCGTCAAGGCGGAGAATGAGGCCACCGGCGGAATCGAGGCCCAGCACGTCGGCCTGGTACTGGGGGGCGGTCATGACATCGAAGCCGTAGACGACGCGCCGGCCGATGGTGTCGGAGTGATTCAGCCACTCCTCGAGCAGAATATGCCGACCGTTTCGGCCGGACCACGGCTCCCCGTCCAGTTCCTTCGTCTCTTCGCAGGAAAGGAGACCGAAGTTCCAGGCTAGTCTCGCGAGAAATATCGCCGTGAATTCCGAAAGGTCCGTTTCCTTCCCCAGCACCTGCCGGAGGCTCGTCGCCGTGTCGGCCAGTTCGCCGGGAAAGGAGGTATTGTTCACATTGATGCCGAAGCCGATCAGGGCGAACTCCTCCCCGTGAACCGGTTCGATGAACCCTTCCACCAGGAAACCGGCAAGCTTCTTCCCGCCGCACAGGACATCGTTGACCCAGCGGATGGCGCTGTCCGCCCCGCCGCATTCGCGCACCGCCTCGCAGCAGGCGACTCCGGCCGCCAGAGGGATGAAGTTCCGCGATCCGGGCAGCAGCGTATTGGCAAAAACCATGCAACCCCACACTCCTCCCGGGGGGGCATGCCACGTCCTGGCGAATCGTCCCCGGCAATGGGTCATGGTGTCGGCCAGGATGACCGTGCCGCTGGCGAAGGATCGGCCGGAGGCAGCTGAAGCGCCAATGAGCCGGCGGGCATGCTCCATCGCCCTCGGCAAGGAAGCATGGCATTCGATCACCGAGCCGACGATCGAACCGTACCGAACGACGGCCTCCGCATCGATGCGCGCGGCCTCTTGCCCTGTCGGCTCCCGCCGCAGGCGCTGCAGGACCATCTGCGGCGTGGGTTTATTTACCGGGTTCTGCAAGCTACGAAAAAATAATGGAAGGCATTAATGCTCGCTGTCCCAGTCCGCCTTCACCCGGGTGATGATCTTCTGGATCAGCGGCAGTTTTTCCGGAGCGCATACGCCGATCAGCGGGGCACCCTGTTCGACCGACACCCCCGGTTTGAAGTAGACGGAGTGGATGACGCCCCGTTCTCCCTTGTAATAGATCGGGGTATCCCGTTTCATCAGGGACATGGTCAGGATTTCATCGCCCGGATCGATGGTGACCTCCCTCGCTCCTTTCTTGTCGATGCGCGACTGGATATCCAGGGCAAAGAAATATTTCGCGGTCTCGGGGGCGTGGAAGAGGGACAACACCTCTTTCAGGATGTTCTCGATGATCTCCTTCTTTTTGAGGGGGTGTTTGATCGTCATCAGCTTCTCTCCGGCTTCGACGAATTGCCCGTCCAGCTCGGTATTGATCTGGGCGACGATTCCATTGGTCAGCGCGGGAATGCTTTTCCGATTACGCTCCCGATCGATCTCGTAGAGGGTCGTACCCGGGATCTGCAGCCAGTCCCCGGCTGCCACCGACACCTCCTGACCTTCCACTACCTTGAACAGCACCCGGCCGGTATGCACCGCCAGGACATCCACATAATCGTAGGGATCCGATTTATATTTGCTCAGCAACTCGTCGAAATCTATTTCGTTAGACATAAGAATCCGTTTTACTTTTTATCTTCCCCAACCGGAGGCGGAAAACTCCGATCCACAGGCATCATCCGGCGCCAGCCTCTGGGCATACGTTTATACTGGCAGTCGCCCTGCAAGGCAAGACGATTTTTTCCCGATGCCCGCCCCTCCGTCTCGCCGCCTTGCCGCGAATTCGACCTGGGTCGCCTGAGCGAGGTATGCGCACGCCTGGCATTTTTTATTTTCCAGGCCCGGCAAGAGTGGTATAGTCCCCTCCCATGACCGACGCCCAGAAAGATACCCTTTTCCAGGTCGACTCGATTCCCGAGGATTTCGCCTTCAACGAGCGGGTGGTCGAGGTCTTCGACGACATGCTCGATCGGTCCATCCCCTTCTACCGGGAGGTGATCGAGGCATCCGCCCGGCTGCTCGACAATTTCCTGGTCCCCGGCGACACCGTCTACGATCTGGGCTGCGCCAACGGCAGCAGCCTGCTCGAGTTCAGCAGGCTGCTGCAGCACAAGGATCTGGGCTTCATCGGTCTCGACAACTCGCGGGCCATGCTCGACAAGGCCAGGCTCAAGGCGGAACTGTACCGCAAGCAGGACAGGATCGCCTTTTGTCTCGAGGACATCACCGCCTTCAACCATCCGGGTGCCGGCGGAGTGATCCTCAACTACACCCTTCAGTTCATCCGGCCTCTGCAGCGGGAACCGTTTCTCAAGAATATTTTCGATCACCTCAGGCCGGGCGGAATCCTCCTGGTCGGTGAAAAGGTGATCAGCCACGATCCCCGGCTCAACCGTGAGTATATCGATATCTACCATCGTTTCAAAAAATCAAGGGGGTATTCCGAGCTCGAAATCGCCAGGAAGCGTGAGGCGCTGGAGAATGTCCTCATCCCCTTTTCGGTCGCCGAGAATCTCGCCATGCTGGGCAAGGCGGGCTTTACGCCAGTCGAAACCTATTTCCGCTGGTTCAACTTCGCCTCCTTCGTCGCGGTAAAACCCTCCTGATTCGTGGTACCCATGCATTACCTTGCCCATCTTCCCGCCTCGGCGGACTCGACGGCGATCACCACTCTTCACCGGAAACGGCAGGCCTGGGTCAATCAGGATAAAAAAGGCTTCCTGCGCTACCGCCAGCCGGCCCTGGACCTGGCCAGGTACGGTGCGGCCACCGTCGAATGTTCTAACGACACGGTGATCATCGGCCGGCCGGACGAGGTAGGCGACCATGAGCGGAGGCTGATCGAAGAAAAGCTCAGGGCCTTCATGCCCTGGCGCAAAGGCCCTTTCTCCGTGTTCGGCATCGACATCGACGCCGAGTGGCGTAGCGAGCGGAAGTGGCGGAGGCTCCTCCCCGGTCTGCCAGACCTGACCGGCAAGGTCATCGCCGATATCGGTTGCAACAACGGCTACTACATGTTCCGCATGGCGGCCGCCCGACCGAAGCTGGTGCTGGGTTTCGAGCCGTCAGTACAGCACTACTACTGTTTCCGGGCGCTGAACGGGATGGCCCGCAGCCCTTTCCTGGACATCGACCTCCTGGGCGTCGAACATCTCTCCCTGTTCCGGGAATGCTTCGATGTGATCTTCCTGATGGGGGTCATCTACCACCGCCCGTCGCCCATCGACACCCTGCGGGACATCCTTACCGCCTTGAAACCGGGCGGGACGCTCATCCTCGAATCGCAGGCGATTCCCGGCGACCAGCCGGTCGCCCTCTTTCCGGGTGAGACTTACGCCAAGGTGCCCGGCACCTACTTCGTGCCGACCGGCCCCTGCCTGCTCAACTGGCTGAGGAAGGCCGGCTATGCCGGCGTCGAGCTCTTCTGCAGTCACCCCATGTCATCGGCGGAACAACGCCGGACCCCCTGGATGACCTTCGAATCCTTTACCGATTATATCGACAGGGAGGATCCGACCCTGACCGTGGAAGGGTATCCGGCGCCCTGGCGGATTTTTGTCAGGGCCGAAAAGAAAACCTGAAGCTTTCGCGGCAAAAAAACCGGGGGATATTGCCTTTCCGTATTACCGGGGTTACACTTAGGCAAATTTTCCAGATTAAATGATGTTTATCTTATGAGGAGTCATTCAATGAAGTTATCCGATTACACCCTTTTCAGCAGCGGCCTTAAAGGTGCCGAAGCATATTTCGGTGAAACAGCGGAAAAGCTGGGCATCAAGGAGGTGATCTACTCTTTTGAAGGCCACAAGCTCACCCGCGACAAGAATGTGGTCATTCTCGGAAAAGAACAGCTTGAACGGGGTGATATCAGTATGGAACTCGCCTCCCGCATGCTCAACCGCACCTACTATGAGACGGACAAAATCAGAAAGGTCCTGCAGACCATCTTCCACATGGTCAACAGCGGCCATCAGGTCTTTGTCGTCGGCACCATCCAGGATGACAACTCGGTGAAGGGCGGCACCGGCTGGGCGGTGGAACTCGCCAAGATGTTCAATCGCCCCCTGCATGTGTTCGACCAGCCGCAGAAAAAGTGGTTCACCTGGAAAAACGGCTGGCACGAGGATTCTCCCCGCATCGAATACGATACCTTCGTCGGCAGCGGCACCCGCTACCTGAGCGATGCCGGACGAGAGGCCATCGAGCAGCTGTTCGAGGCCTCGTTCGGCGACAAGAAATAATACACCCCTCGTCCAAGGGGCGGGCTTTCCGCCCCATTCTCTTTCGTCTTTCTCCTGTAACAAAAACCCAATTGATGTTCCTTGGCTAATTTGCTTGCATTTTCTCGCGAAACAATATAATTAATTTATTAATTAGTATATTTCTTTTCTCAGAAGAAAAATCAAGATGATGAGGTGACCATGAAAAAGACGATCCTGAAACTCGGCCTCGGTGCCCTGCTGGCGGCCAACGCTCTGATCCTGAGCGAGGCGATCCTGCCCTCCTCGGGCCTGATATTGGCGGCGGAGAAGGCAGCGACGACAGCGCCGGCGGAAACGAAGACCGTCCAGGGAAAAATCGCCAATATTTCGCAAAAAGCGAAAACGATCGCCCTCGCCACCGCCGATGGCCAGTTTTTCCTGATGAAATTTACCGACACCACCACCTTCGGCGGTGGGGCGGCGGCGGATTTCAAGGAGGATGAGGCGATCATCGCCCAATACACCGAAGTCGGAGGCGAAAACTTTGCCACCTCGATCGAGAAGGATGTGATCAAATTGCCGGAAGGGGTCGAGGAAATCAAGACGGAGGAGCTGGCCAAGCTTGTCGGAGGCGGCAAGGCAGTCATCATCGACTCCCGCCCGGCGGCGAAATACGACGAGGGACATATTCCCGGCGCGATCTCCATCCCTCTTGCCAAACTCATGGCCGAAAACGATGGAGGCACCAAGCTTCTGGCCCCGTATCAGGACAGGCAACTGGTCTTCTACTGCGGCGGCTCCACCTGAACGATGAGTCCCAAATCCGCCGGTCTGGCGAAAAAATGGGGGCACAAGAATCCGCTGGTTTATGTTGACGGGCTTCCGGCCTGGAAAAAGGCGGGCAAACACCTGAACCCGTCGATTGATTTCGTGGCCGAGGGTAATATCGTCCTCATCGATCTTCGGGAAAAAGCCGAAGCCGAAAAGGGTTATATTCCCAGGGCCTATTCCATTCCCATGAGCGAGCTGGAGGATGCCGAGGATGCCTTCCCCAAGGGCAAGGGCGCTCCTGTCTATCTCTATTCCGACAAGGATGCCGATATCTCCGCGGCCAGGAAAATCATGACAGCAGAGTGGGGATATAAAAATGTCACCGGGTTCCATGGCGCTCTCGCGGCCTGGAAAGAGGCCGGCAGGGAGCTGCGGGTCGGAACCATCCCCGCCGCAACCGAGGATAACCCCATCGAGTGGCAGAAGCAGCTGGGTCCCGGCGAAATCAGCATCAGCGATTTCACCAAATCGCTGAAGTCCGACCTGATCTTCGTCGTCGACGCCCGCACTCCGACGGAATACGAAAGCGGCCATTTCCCCAATGCCATCAACATACCGCTGGAACAGATGAAGGGCCGGATAGCTGAGATCCCCATCGACAAGTTCATCATCGTCCACTGCAAGACGGGCGGGCGGGGAGAAATCGGCTACAAGATGCTGAAGGAGGTGGGGTATTCGGTGAAATTCCTCAATGCCGAATGCGAGTGCTCGCCTTCCGGGCAATATGAGATCTGGTAGGAAGGAGCGCCGATACGCTGCACATCCCTCTGCAGGAGCGACCTTTGCAGGGGCGAATGAATTTTCGCCCCTGCATATCGCGAAATCATCCACTCAACCCCATGCTTCCGCAAGTATCAGCCTGAAACGCCCCTCAAACGTCGTTTTCCCGGTCCGTTGACTCCGTCAAGGTTTCCGCTTATCCTTACTGACAGGGTTTTTGTTCTCCACTCTCCGGGCGCGACCATGAACTACACCAAGCCACTTCGATTTCAGCAGCCTTCCCTGGCTCACCAGTCCGCGGCACCAGCTCGAACTGCATGGTGTCGCCATCGGCCTGATCAAGCTGCCTCCCAATGAAGGCTACACCTTCACCCATCGCCATAGAGAACAGGAGGAGGTCTATCTGGTCATCGAGGGCAGCGGCCTGGTTCTGGTGGACGACGAACTGCTCGAATTGACGAGAGGAGATGCGGTGCGGGTCTCTCCCGCAGCCCGGCGGGCCCTCAAGGCGCACGGAGACGGACTCCTGGTGGTCTGCGCCGGCGGGGTGGCGTACGGTTATCCGCACGATCCGAATTCCCGCTACATGATCGATGACGGCATTCCCGATTACGACGACATCCCTCCCTGGTACGCAGGCAATCCCCTCGTCGCCGAGCGCAATGCCCGGCTGAAGGAACGCATGGAGAAGACTCAGGCCAGGAAAAAATCCCATAATTCCTGATCATTGGACACATCCCGCATTATTCCCCCCTTTTTCGCCGCGCCATTGGCCGCAGTCGCCGGAGGAGTTTTCTCGACAGAACGGCGGCAAGAGAATAGAGTATCAGCGAACGCTTGCCCCAAAACCTTGCCTGCGACGAAACTTTTCAGGAGAGAGCATGCCGGCGAACAAAACCTCCAGGGCCCTGCTTTGCCCCAACTGTAGAAAACTGGTCAGCAATTCGGCCCCCCACTGTCCCCATTGCGGCTTGAAAAAACCGGGGGCGAAATGGAAAAGCACCCTGCTCTTTTCCGGTCCCGGCGCCTCCGACAGGTTCGTTACCGCCCTGATCGTCGTCAACGTGTTCATGTTCCTGTTGTCGCTGGCCATCGGTTTTCGCGCCGCCAACCTCAGTTTCAATCCGCTGGCCTTTCTGTCGCCGAGCAGCGGAAGCCTCATCGAACTCG
>OBJA01000651.1_pt1 | contig 28347 bp, 15 predicted proteins | sample 1519751 | NCBI WGS metagenome assembly OBJA01 (sample SAMEA3881238, study PRJEB22517) | soil metagenome | biome: lake sediment; feature: soda lake sediment; material: sediment, water from around vicinity | place: India | collected 2013-12-23 | depth 3 m
TATTTCTTTTCTAGAGGTTTTTTACGGAGAGACCAACTCTAATCTTATAAATGATATCTTAGTAAGTCAGGTGGCAATATTTAGTGTAGAGATGGCGCTAACTAATTTATGGGCAAGTATTGGTATTACCCCTGATACTGTGGTTGGGCACAGCCTCGGTGAATATTCGGCTGCATGTGTGGCTGGGGTTTTAGGTATCGAGGATTGCATCAAGTTGCTTGTAGTTAGAGGACAACTGCTTAAGAAAATGGGGAATGACTTTAAAACGATCTCTGTAAGGGTACCATCTCTTGAAATGCTTAACAGCCTTTTGGAAGAACAGGAGATTGACCTGTCTTTTGTAGCGAAAAACACTCCCGAGGCTTATGTGTTTTCTGGCAAAAGCAATGGAATAGTGAAGCTATGTAGTTTGTTAGACCAAAAGGGGATAATTTATGACTCCGTAAATATTGAGACTGCTGGTCATTCGAAAGCGTTAGAGCAGTATGTGCCAGAGTTCAAAAGGATCTTATCTGAAATAAAGTTTTGTCAACCAACGATTAATATGATTTCAGCTTTAAACGGTGAGGCTCTAAAAGAGGAATCTATCAATAAAGAATATTGGTGTAAACAATTAATTAACCCAGTGCTGTTTGAACAAGCTATCGTTAAACTCGCTGAAGATAAATATGATGCTTTGATTGAGGTTGGGCCTACTCCAGTTTTACTTGGGTTGGCAATGGAGTGTTTGCCAGCATACGATACTTTATGGCTCCCGAGTTTTAGACCATCACAAGGAAACTGGCAGCAATTGTTCTATAGTTTAGAAAAGCTATATTTAAAAGGTTTTAGCATAAAATGGGATGAGATATACTTAGGAAACAAAATAAGTCTTCCAACGTACCCTTTCCAAAGAAAGAAGTATTGGATTTCATATTTAGGAAGTTGTTCAACAGAAAAGAATAATACCCATACTTTTGAAGAAGAATGGAAAAATGAATGCTATAACCTCTTATGGGAAGAAAAAGAGTTAGAAAGAGACGATCAAAACGATAAAGGTTGTTTGAATGAGGCGAATTGGCTAATTTTCTGTGATAGTATGGCTCAATCTAGCTTAAATGATTCTATAGAATCACTGCGAGGTAGATATATCTTTATAGTAAAAGGAGAGAAAAATCAAAAGGTTAGTAAAAACTTAATAAATATATGTTTCGATAGAGAAGACTCTTACGATTTCCTTTATAAAATTCTTGGAGAGAAACGATATAAAGCATTATATATATGGAATAACAACAATGAGAATCTAATTATTAATGACCAGGTTAACTTGGACAGAATCATAAAGGACTGTCTTGAACTAGTATACCTATTTAGAAAATCGTCTGAGATTAATATCTGCAACGAGTTCTGGTTAGTTAGGTACCCGTGGAAGGCAAATGGCGATAGAATTGACAACGTTAAAGAAAACATGATTTTAGCTTTATCAAGAGTCATAGAATTGGAATACTCCTCGGCAAAAATAAAAAGGATTAGTTTTGATGGGACTTATACCAAAAGCTGTATGAACCAATTATTAATTAATGAGATAAATAACAATATATCAGATGATTATGTTGCTTATAGCAATCATACGAGAAAAACATTAATGCTTAGAAAGCATTCAGTTATTGATAGTGAAAGACAATGGACGGTGAAAAAGGAGGGCGTTTATTTAGTAACCGGAGGGTTGGGTGGGTTAGGGAGACTTGTAACTAATTGGTTAGTAGATAACGGAGCAGAAAACATAATAATTTTAAATAGGAAAGAGCCAAGCCTTGCAATTATGAAGGATTTGGACAAAATTAACAAACATAAACTCGTCGTAGATGTTAGACAGATAGATATTACTGACTATACACTGATGGAAGAGTTATTTAAGAGTATCTATGAAAAAAACCTAGGTTTAAATGGAGTATTTCATATTGCAGGTGTACTAGAAGATTCGACTATTAATGAAATTAATTATGAAAAGTTCCAAAGAGTACTTTTTCCTAAAGTCCAGGGAAGTTGGAATTTGCATAAGTTAACAGAGAAGTATTTTGCAAACATCGAATTATTTGTGATGTTTTCTTCTGCTACAGCTGTTATTGGAAATGCTGGCCAAGCGAATCATGCAGCTGCTAATGGTTTCATGGACGGATTGGCTAGCCTTAGAAAAAGCCAAGGTTTGGAAGCTATATCAATCAATTGGGGAGTATGGGAAAAAGTAGGCCATTTAAAAGATATGAATGAATTGCTCTCGAAAATGAAACGAAAAGGGTTTCAAACAATTTCTCCGGGAAATGGCTTAAAAGCAATGGAGTATATAATAAAGGAAAGAATTAATAACATTGCAGTGATGCCCATGGATTGGGATAAGTTTATAAGGTATAACAGTTTAAATGATAAGAGTATGTATGAGGAGATTAAAGAGGGTCGCGTTGTGGGCGAAGACTACAACGAAGGCGAACTAGCAAAAAGTTTTTCTCTTACAAAAAAGGATAGGCCGGCCACCGATATTACTAATTATTTAAAATGCATTGCTAATGAAATATTAGGAGTGAATTTTAGTGATGAAAGTGATTTGGATAAGTCGTTTTTCTTGTTTGGGATGGATTCATTATCATCAATTGAATTGAGGAATAAAATACAGCGAGATTTAGGAGTGAATCTTCCTGCGACATTTGTATACGAAAATAACTGTATTAATAAAATCAGGAAAAGAATTACCGAAATATTAGAGATTGACTTTGATACTAACGAGACAGTTGAGGGTATCTCTTTCCAACAACGAAGGTGGTTAAAGTTAATCGAATTAAAATATGGTGAAAGAGTAATTCCTATTATATTCAATAATCCGTTAAATAAAGAAGCCTTTATGAAAGCTTTCCGAGCCATGCTAATAAGACACAAATCTCTTAGGTGGTATTTCCCTAATAAGCAAATTAAAGAATTAAGTGTTGAACATGTAATAAAATTGAATGAAGAAATTTTCTGCGATTTGAGTAATAAGACTGAACAAGAAAGAAAAGATAAGATAGCTGAGCTTGTACTAAATATGTTTCGTGATATGCCATCGCCATATGATCGGACATCTTGGGCAATTAAATGTATTAAGTTGGAACAAGAACGATTTGCCATCCTAATGGCTGTACAACATATTGACTTTGATGGTAGTTCTATATCGATATTTACCAATGAATTTAACGAGTACTATTTGCATTACCTTTTGGGAAAGAGTTTATCAATGGAAGATGAGGTCACACAATATAATGAATATATAGTCTGGCAGAAGACATATTTGGAGAACATGGTCGTTTCAGACAGAGAGTTTTTCAAAGGTCTTTATGGAACTTTAAGAAAAACGACTTTGTTACCCAGTCGTTTCGAATTTAGTATGGGAACCCCAATGATGTCATCTAAGCTTTGTCCGCCAGTAAAAAAAGGTTTATGGAAAAATATCTGTAATACGTCATCAAAAATGGATGTGTCAAGTTTTTCATTGCTTTTAGCAGCATATTCGATATTTATATCGGAACTTGTCAATAGCCATGAGGTTGTAATAGCTACTATTGTAAACGGCCGTACAGAAAAAAGGTTTAAGAATACCATAGGACCATTTACTGCTCCTTTTCCCATTAGAATCTGGACGGGTAATTTAGCTGCTCGTGAGATTGTTGAACAATGTAATATAGAAATAGCAGAAATAAACTCGCGATCACACTATCCTGTTATTGATCTAATAGACACTATACAATCTTTTAAACACTTTCCTATAGAAACATACTTTTCAGACGTTGGGATTAACTTTACCAATTATAAAAAGAACAGTGAGAAAGATTCAAACGAGTACAAAATCCTAGAAGTATTGGGATCGATTTCTGATGAAGAGTTTGCAATCTTTAATAAGATTCAATTTAAGCGGGTTCCGGGTTTGCATCTTGTTATTAATGAGGTAGAGGCGGATTTAGCATTTAATTTCTATTACCATTCTGAAAGATTCAGTAAAGATGAGGTAATGCATTGGGCTGATAGGTATTTTATTATTTTAGATAATATTGTGGAGACTCTAAGCAAGCCGGATTTGATGTAATTTATTGGGGTTAAAAAAGTAAAGTACTTACTTCTTCTACAATGAGGGGAATTGTGAAATGGATCGAAAATCAGTAAACCCTACAAAGAGGTTTTCAGATCGTGTAGAAACATACATTATGTATAGACCAAGCTACCCAAAACAATTAATTGAATATCTTAATAAACAGCTTCACTTAAAGAATCTAGTCGTTGCCGATATTGGTGCGGGAACTGGAATTTTAACAAAGTTGCTTTTGGATAATGGAAATTCAGTTTGTGCAATTGAACCAAACATTAATATGAGAAATGCCTGCATTAGCCTATTATCAAGTTATGAAAACGTTACATTTATAGATGGTACAGCCGAAAAAACATATTTAAAAGATGATAGCGTTGATGCAATATTTGTAGCACAAGCATTTCACTGGTTTAGAGCAAATGAGGCTGTTAAAGAGTTTTATAGGATTATAAAGAAAAACGGTTATATTGTTTTGCTATGGAATGAATTGAAAGAGAATAGTGCAGGCTTTTCAGATGATTACTATGCGCTGTTTAATAAGTATTCATTAGAATATAGTACTAATAATCAGACGGTTGAAGATATGGAACTAGATAAAATATTCGTCCCGAATAAGATTCATAAAGTTACCTTTGACAATTTTCAGGTATTAAATTATGAACAATTTATTGGTAGGTTATTATCGAGTTCATTTAGTCCGAACAAAAATGATAAGTCCTATGATTGTTTTTTACGCGATGCGACCGAGATATTCAAAAAACATGTGAAAGAAGCCGTCGTTAAAGTGGATTATGATACATTGATGTTTTACTGTAAAGTGGAAAAACGGTCTTAGATTTGGATTGGGAGAAACTGATATTGAGATAACCTTCCTAGGAGGGGGGAGGGGTATAATAAAGAATGATATGAGAAGGTGATTAATTGAATACCCTTGTCGAGCTTTTCAAACTACAGGTGAGTAAAACTCCTGACAAAGTATCTTTAATACATAATGGAAAAACGATGACTTATAAAGAGTTGGATATTAAATCAGATGTTATAGCTAACAAACTAATAAATGATAAACTAACAAAAGATGATCTTATTGCGGTAAAGATAAAGCCATCCTTTGAAATGATTATTATCATTCTCGGAATATTAAAGGCTGGATGTGCATTTCTTCCAGTTGATCTGGATTATCCTAAAGAGTGGCAGGATTATGTTCTAACTAATAGTAATGCAAAATTCATAATTACAAAGGATACTTATAAAGATATTTCACTCGAAACATTGATTCTTCAAGCTGAGAATATCACAATATCAGATGATAGCTTAGCTTATGTAATTTATACTTCTGGTTCTACTGGTAAACCTAAAGGTGTTATGATTGAGCACAGAAATGTTCTTGCTTATATAGAGGCTTTTCAAAATGAATTTAATATCACTGAAAGTGATGTTGTTCTACAACAAGCCTCTTATTCTTTTGATACTTTTATTGAAGAAGTATTTCCTGCATTAACTTGTGGAGCAAGCATTGTACTAAGCAATAAAGATGATGTTCGGAACATTAATAGACTCAAGAAACTAATAGAGAGAAACTCAGTGACCGTTATAAGTTGCTCTCCGCTTTTGCTAAATGAGTTAAATAAACTTAAGCCATTTATTACCGTAAGGTTGTTTATAAGCGGCGGGGATGTATTAATATACAAAAACATAAGTAATTTAGTTCAGTATGCAGATGTATACAATACATATGGTCCAACAGAAGCCACTATCTGTGCATGTTACTTTAAATGCCCTAAAGTGGAGTTGGATAAGATACCTATTGGAAAACCCATTTTAGGCTACGAGGTTTTTATAATGGATGGAGATCTCAAACTAGAGAATGGTGTGGTGGGAGAAGTATGCATTGCAGGCAAAGGAGTTGCAAGGGGGTACTTAAACAATAGCCAATTGAGTTCGGAAAGATTTATTAAGGATCCCTTAGAACAAGGGAAACGTATATACCGGACAGGAGATTTAGGCAAAAGACTTGATAATGGTAATATTGAATTTGTTGGACGACTAGACAACCAAGTGAAGATAAGGGGCTACCGAATAGAATTAGAGGATATCGAATTACATTTAATGAGCAATAATAAAATTAATAAAGCAGTTGTTGTCGTTAAAGAGGGTAAAGAGAACACGAAATACTTATGTGCCTATTATGTTTCTCAACAAAAATTGAAACCCAGTGAAACAAGAAAGTTTTTAGCTAGTCGTTTGCCTGGATATATGATTCCTGACTATTTTATTGAGCTAGAAAGTTTACCCATAACACCCAATGAGAAGGTCGATAAGGATGCTTTGCCGGATCCAGTCCCATTATTGAAATTTCAATTAGGACAAAAAATAAAATCAAAAAGGAAACAATCAGAACCCAATGATATAGAAGAAAAGATAAGAGCAATTGTGAGTGAAAACATGGATATACCGATCCCTGCAGAAAAAGTTGCTTTGAATAAAAACATAAAAGAAATAGGTATTCATTCAATTGCGTTCATAAGAATTCTTGTTGCTATCGAAAATGAATTAGGATTAACGTTTGATGATGAAGGGCTAAATATAGATAATTACTCTACTTTAAAAGACTTATTAGCTTATGTAAGTAGTCGGTTGGTGGGTGATGTGTGCAATGGGTAATAATTATGATTGTTTATTAATCGGATGGAATGCTCGAAATCCTAAAGCTCAAGAAGATTTGATTAATAGTGCAATTGATAATACTCCAATTCACCTTGAAAAACCATATAGTGGAACAATTGCTTACCTTGGCAGTTATCTATATCGATCAAATATGAGTTTTGATTACGTTTTTTCGTTTAGAGACGATAATGAAGAATTGATAAAAAAACTTAAAACGAATAAATATCACTCTATTGGCATATCTACCACGCATATTTCGAGCGTAGATGACATAAAAAATGTTGTTGCTGTTGTTAAAAGGTATAATTCCACAGCAAAAGTAATCGTTGGAGGTACCTTTTTATATTCAAGATTACTTGAATTATCTGGTGTTGAATTACAATTTTTCTTGAGACAGATTAATGCAGACTTTTATGCGGATTGTTATCAAGGCGGTGGAGCTGTTTTAACAGATCTTATAAAAGCTATTAAAAATAACACAAACTTTGGAGAGGTAACCAATATACATTACCGGCAAAGCAATCAATACATATCATCTCCAAAGTGTAATCAGGAAACAGACCTGGAAGATATTATTTGCTGGGATTTATTTAAAGATAAAATAGGGTCATATGTAAGTATCAATACTTCGATTTCATGTCCTTATTCTTGTTCGTTTTGCTCGTTTCCTAAACTAGGGGGTAGATATAGAACTAGAAGTTTGGAGTCCTTAGAAAAAGAACTTAATTCTCTTAAAGCATTAGGAAAAAATAAAGTTATATTCTTTATCGATGACACTTTCAATGTTCCTCGTGAGAGATTTAAAGATATTTTGCAAATGCTGGTACGGAAAGAGTACGGTTTCAAATGGCATTCATATATAAGAAGTCAGTTTCTTGATAAAGAGATCGTAGAATTAATGGTGGAAAGCGGATGCGATGGGGTAATGTTGGGAATAGAATCTGGTAATCAAGAGATGCTGGATAGAATGAACAAGATGACTACTATAGAGAAGATGTTTAAAGGTCATAGCTTACTAAAAGAAAACGGTATCACTACGACGGCGTTATTTTTTATCGGGTTTCCCGGCGAGAGCATTCAAACTGTTAAAGATACAGTTGAATATATAAATGAATTGAAACCAGACTTTTATGGTGTTGACCCATGGTTTTTTAACAAAACAACACCTATAAATAATGAAAGCGAAAAATATAATATTAAAGGTTCATATTATAATTGGTCTCACGAAACTATGGATTACACTACTGCAAATAACCTGACACAGGAAATACCCCTTCTTATTAAGAAGTCTTTATATAATTCGTTAACTTACTCTTCTATGTATCAATTAAGAGCTCGCGGAATGGAATGGGAAAAGATAAAACAAATTGTAGCTAAGATTAATAGTTGTAAATATGATGCTGAGTATTCAACAAAAATATCTAAAATATTGAGGAGATGAATGAAATGTTGGTTGATACGGTTATTGAGGAACATTCTTGTGTAACAAACAATGGGTTTCTTTACCAAGCCGTGCAATTTTGCTGATAAATACATTTCTGATTAAATGAGGGGGAAACCCACATGACAATTACTGTACATGAGAAAAAAACATTGTATACTCCTGAACAAGTAGGATATTTACCAGAGAAAATTCAAGAAATTGATAGTCATTTTATGAATTTAATAAGTACTAAAAGACTTGTATCGGCTGGATATATTCTTTCTAAGGAAGGCAAGGTATTTGCACATAAGTCTATGGGAAGACTGAGGTACAATGTTGAAAATAAAGATTTATTACCGGATTCATTAAGACGAATTGCTTCTATGACAAAAATATTTACTGCCATTTCTATTATGCAATTAGTAGAAAAGGGTAAAATACACATAAACCAACCTGTTAAAACGATAATTAAAGAGTTTGATAAACATATTATTAATGAGGTAACGATATTCCATCTGTTGACACATACCAGTGGAATTAGCCCAACACCTGGCTCGTTAAAAGAACCATATCCCGCTGACCAAAGTTATATAACAAAAAAGGATTGGATTACGGAAGGATTAAGAGGTTATTTATATGCGGAACCTGGACAAAGATGGGCATATTCATCGTTTGGATTTATGATACTGTCTGAAATTATTTCAAGAATTACGGGGGTAAAATATGAGGATTATGTCTATGAAAACATAATAAAAAGGCTTGATCTAAATAATACATTTTTTTATGTTCCGGAAGGTTATGAAGATAGGATTTGTATTTCTGACAAACATAGTGAAAATCTGCTAATTGAGTTAAAAGAAGAAATGCGAAAGAATATAGATTGGAACATTCCCAAAGGTCATTCGGGTATATATTCCAATCTCCAAGATATGCATGTAATTGGTCAGATGTTTCTTAATAAAGGAGTTATTAACGGAGTAAGAATTTTATCAAGAAAAACAGTTGAAGCTATGATAAGAAATCAATTAACTGATAATACTGTTTCGTATAGTTTTAATGATAAGGGAATGACAATCAAATATGGTCTTGGGCTACGTATTTGTCCCAGTGATTCTTTAGCCTCGCCAGGTACTTTTGGTCATGAGGGAACGGGGTTATGTGGTCTTTTTGTTGATCCAGTAGAAAATTTTGTTATGGTATATTTTAGTAATCTCCCAATACCAATTTGGATACCAGAACCCGTTATTAACTTAAGGAATATTGTTTGGTCTGGAATAATATAGAATGCCCCATATATGGAAATTAGTAATGGAGCGAGACGGAGATAATATAGGACTTATAATCTTGGCGATGGGGGACAAAATGAGAAGTAAAATCATAAGAATAGCTGATTTTATTACGATTAAGTCCCCGATAGGCATAATTATATTTATGTCCCTGCTTTTCTATATGAATTTCTTCGTTTCTAATCTGTTTCAAGTGGAAGTGTATGAAAAAGTTAAAATAGAAAATTATACCGTAAAAGGGAATACAATCGAATTTACATTTTCGAATTCAAAAGCATTAGTTAAAACAGGCGATATAATTTTCGCTTACAATGAAAATAAGGAAATGAGACAAAAATGCTTTGTTAAATTTAAAAATAATAAAAAATATTGTATGAAAACGGCTTTCAATAAACAAATTATTAAGGAGAAATACTTTTATATAGATGTGCTAGTAAATTACGAGAATATCTATAAAAAAATTTTTAACTCGATTATTTTTGCCTCGGGGTGACATATGGAAAAAAACATAAAGTATTTATGGAAATTAGCAAAAGGCTATAGGATATATTATTTTTCGATGCTTTTCTTCTTGGTATTTGAGGTACTATTATGTTTTCTGATGCCTTTGATTTTGTCGGAGTTAATTAATCAAATTGTATACTATAGAAATGTAAAAACGTTTGTAATGATTGCATCCACATACTTAATATTACTAATTGGTTATACAACCAATTACTTTTGGAGAATGATGTTATACCAAGCGATTGAAAACCGCTTTATTAATAAAATAAAGGTCGATCTATTTTACAAAATTACGAATTCCACTTCTAATAACTTGATAAATATAAAAAGTGGAGATTTAGTAGAGACAATTGATAGAGATTCGGAACAAATTCATTCCTCAATTATACACGGCTTTTATATAAGGTCAATAAGTGATGGGTTTGGGGTAATACTTATAATGACAATAGTCATGCTAATAAATTACAAAATTGGTTTATTAATTACTTTGTTATCGTCCTTGTCTATATATGTTTCGCAAAAAGCCAATAAGGACATTTACTTTCTTAACGAAAGTAATAGAAATCAGTATACATCGTATATTAGCTGGTTATATGAGGTAATAAAAGGAATAGAAGATATACGGTTGTTTTCTGGGCGGAAGTGGGTAATCACTAAGTTCTTAAAATACAATAAAACATTCATTAAAAATGAAGTAAAGCTTGAGCAAAAAAAGATCATTGTAACAAAATTAAACGATTTTTTATCACTATTATGTAATATTGCTTTCTACATAATCTGTGCTTTTCTTATCAAAAACAAGGAAATAAGTATTGGTTACTTTTTTACATTTACAATATATTACGCTCAGGTAAATTCTTTTATGAGTAATTTAATAGAAAGATTATATATGTTTCAAAAAGGGAAAGTATCCGCAGAAAAAGTTAACTCGCTATGTCGACTGCCGGTAGAAAATGGAGAAAGAAAAAAAGACCTAGTTATAAACAAGGGTAATATACAATTTCGCAATGTAAGTTTTTCATATAATTCTAATAGATATATCTTAAGAAATGTTTCTTTTGATATATTTGCTCGAACTAAAATTGGTATTGTAGGCGATAGCGGTGAAGGTAAAAGTACATTAGCGTATTTACTTGCTGCTTTCTATCATCCTCTAACAGGTGAGATTATAGTAGATGGAAATGACATTGGGCAATACTCTACAAAATCGATTAGAGAAAATATTAGTATTGTAGGTCAAACTCCCGTCGTTTTCAATGGAACAATAAGATTTAACTTATGTTTAGGTAATCCATTTATCACAGATGAACAGATATGGGCGATGTGTGAAAAGGTACGTCTTGTTAAGGTTATAGAAAGTTTGCCCAAAGGTTTAGATACCATCATAGGAAAGAATGGAATTTCACTTTCGGGTGGACAATACCAGCGGTTGAATATTGGCAGAGTATTATTAAGAAATACACCAATCATTATTTTTGATGAAGTCACTTCATCTCTTGACAAGCATACGGAGAAATTCATATTAAACTGTATCGAATCTCTGAAAGATAATCATACCATAATACTCATTTCACATCGGTTATATACACTTGTCGATTGTGATAAAATCATAATTATGAAGGGCGGCAAAAAAATAGCTGAGGGAACGCATAATGAAATGATTCGGGAATGTCATCATTACAAAAAGTTATATCGTCAACAAAGGACACGAATTAATGGTTAGTCGCATAAATAATTTAAGTATTGTTAAAGGATATAATCGGAAGGATAAAGTCTTATTATTCATCTTTTCGCTCGTAGTAGGAATTACAGGTTATTTCAATCCTATACTCTACAAAATGCTGATCGATGATGTATTTATTAAAGGTGAATTAAACGGTTTGTATCTTATTGCATCAATGTTAGTTATTCTATTTGTGATTGAAACAGTATTGTCGTTACTAAAGCAGTACTACTTTATAAAAAACAATAAGCTTAATAGAGTAAGAATAAAACTAAAAATAATAAAATGTTTATTTGGAAAAGACATAGAGCTAGGATTAAAGCATGATTCTAGTAAAATAAATATGAGTATTGAAGAAGATGTTGATGCAGTAAGCGTCTTTATGACGAATTATGTAATTGATCTAAGTGTTAAGGTTATATACTCGCTAATATATTTTACCCTGTTGTTTTTTGTAAATTTTAAATTACTACTAATGGTGCTTTTAATAATACCTGTTAATTTACTAATATCCATCATTATGGGGTATCAGTATGAAAAAATATCAAAAGAACTCTGGGAGGTTAACGAAAATAAAAGGGCTTTTATGTTTGAAGTCTTTCAAAAATGGAAGGAAGTTAAAAGTTTATGTTTAGAAGAAGATAATTTCGATAAATTTGTGGGCTATATAGATAAACTAAAAATCTTATCAATGAAGTGGATGGTAAAGTATATTTTGTTTGAAAATACTTATAAAACGTTCAGAAGCGAACTCGTAGATAAACTATTTCTTTATTTTGTCGGGGGTTTACTTATAATAAAGGGTCAATTAACTATTGGTTCTCTTGTGCAATTTATGGCTTATTTTTCAAAACTAATCTCCGAAATCGATGGCATTAGCATGACCAACACCGATTACTACAAAATTAAGCCTGCACTTGAGCGAATCACAAAAATAATAGGAAGCACAACTACTCCAAGCTGCCAGGAAAGGAAAAAAAAGCTATATGGTGATATTAACTTCAAAAATGTTTCTTATAAGTACTCTGAGGAATTACCTGTTGTTTTAGATGGTGTAAATATTAGAATTAATGCATGCCAAAAAGTTGCCATTTGCGCGGCAAGTGGCCGAGGGAAAACAACATTAGTCAAATTGCTTTTGGGAGTAATAAAACCAACCCAAGGAGAAATAACGGTTGATGGAATAAATATTGATCGTATTAGTGCTGTTGATTTGCATAAGAATATATCCTCTGTTATGCAAGAACATATCTTTTTTAACTTATCTATACGAGAAAACTTGTATTTGGCTAAAATGAATGCAACAGAGGAAGAATTAATTTGTGCTTGTAAAAAGGCAGATATAATGGAGTGTATTGAAAATTTGCCTGAAGGATTCGATACAATTATCGGTGAAAATGGAATTAAGCTTTCGGGGGGGCAGAAGCAACGTTTGGCAATTGCTCGGGTATTATTAACAGATTCCCCTATAATGATATTTGATGAAGCAACTTCTTCTCTTGATTCTATTTCAGCTTCTAAAATATATAAAGAAATAATCGGTATGAGCAACAAGACCATTGTTATAATTTCGCATAGATTGCCAGATGGTTTATTATATGATAAAATTATAAAAATATAAACTAGAAAGAGACGCCAACTATTCAATAAAGGGGATCAAATTAATGTCTGAAAAAAAATATGTTGAAGAAATCACATCAATGAATGAGGATTTCGCAAAATGGTATACGGATATCGTTATTAAAGCAGACTTGTTAGACTATTCTTCTGTTAGGGGTTGCATGATAATTCGGCCATATGGTTATGCCATATGGGAATTGATACAAAAAAAGTTAGATCATATGTTTAAGCAAACAGGACATGAAAATATATATATGCCAATGTTTATTCCTGAAAGTTTGCTAGAAAAAGAAAAAGATCATGTTGAGGGATTTTCCCCTGAGGTTGCATGGGTAACACATGCTGGAGAAGAACAACTTTCTGAAAGATTATGTGTTAGGCCTACGTCTGAAACCCTATTCTGCGAGCATTATGCTAAGATAATTCATTCTCATCGAGATTTACCAAAACTGTACAATCAATGGTGTTCTGTTGTCCGATGGGAAAAAACAACCAGACCATTTCTAAGATCTGTAGAATTTCTATGGCAGGAAGGTCACACAGCGCATGCAACAGCTGAAGAAGCTGTAGAAGAGACGGTTAAAATTCTTAACCTATATGCTGAATTCTGTGAAAAAACCCTATCGATCCCCATTATTAAAGGGAAGAAAACCGATAAAGAAAAATTCGCAGGAGCGCAAGAAACATATACTATTGAGAGCCTTATGCACGACGGTAAGATTCTCCAGTCCGGTACATCCCATAATTTTGGCGATGGGTTTGCGAAAGCATTTGGAATCCAATATCAAGACATCAATAATGAACTAAAATATGTCTATCAAACCTCTTGGGGCGTTACAACAAGATTAATTGGGGCTCTTATTATGGTGCATAGCGATAATAATGGTTTAGTTTTACCTCCGGAAATTGCTCCTGTTCAAATGGTTATTGTACCTATTTCAAATAGTAATAACAAAGTCATGGAGAAAGCGAACGATATTTATAATAGAATGTCAAAAACAGTAAGGGTTAAAATGGATGACAGTAATAAAAAGCCCGGTTGGAAATTTAGCGAGTATGAGATGAGAGGTGTTCCGGTTCGTCTTGAGATTGGGCCAAAAGATATTGAACAAAATCAAGTTGTACTCGTTAGGCGCGATACTCACGAAAAGTTAATAATCGCTAATGAACAGTTAGAGGTGATAGTGCCAGAGATTCTAGAAAAAGTTCAGAAGAACCTTTTCGACAAAGCGAAGGATTTAAGAGATAACAAAACTCATACCGTGCACAGTTTTAATCAATTTCGGGAGGTTCTTTCTGAAACTCCCGGTTTTATAAAGGCAATGTGGTGTGGAGAACAAGCATGTGAGGACAAAATAAAGGAGCTAACAACAGCAACTGCCAGATGCATCCCATTTGAACAAGAGCAAATAGATACTCAATGTGTTTATTGTGGGAAAGAAGCGAAACACCTTGTGTTTTGGGGTAAAGCTTATTAGTAAAGTAGGAAAGCATAGTTGTGTCAAGAAAAACCGGTTTTACGCTTGGTTTGATCTATGATTTTGCCCTTCATCCCCGCAAATGAATGGCGACAAGATAACAGTTTATAAGCTAAGAGGTAATAAAGATGAATCTAAAAGTTGGTAAAATATTAAAAACACGAAACCATTATGACCTTCTTGATCACTATTACCAAGAGTCAAGAAGAACAAAAGTTGTCAACTGGTGGATAGGGAACGAATGTAATTATCGATGTAGCTATTGTCCTGAATGTTATCATAATGGATCAAAAGAATGGGCTGATTATGAAATTGCTAAAAAGTTTTGCGGGAATATTCTTGAAAAATTTCAAGGGGATAAGGTTCTATTTGAATTTACCGGAGGAGAGATTACATTATGGAAACATTTTGTAAATCTCGCCACGTTTCTCAAGGAAAACCATGCATATATAGGGATTATATCCAATGGAAGCCGAAACGTTAAATGGTGGCATGAACACATTAATCTATTTGATATAGTAAATTTGAGTTACCACTCTGAATTTGTTGATGAGGATCATTTTTTAGCTGTATTAAATGAGATTAGAAACAAATTAAGAGTTCATGTAAATATTATGATGCTACCAAAGAATTTTACTGCTTGTATCAAATTTGCTCGAAAAGTAGTTGAAATGGGCAATATGTCAGTTGCCCTCCAACCTTTACTTGTCAATATGCGGAATGAAATATATGGATACAGCAAGGCTCAATTAAGAATAATCAACAACCAAGAAAAATTAGTTAGCAAAGTTAAATGGACAAAAGAATTCCCGATTTTTCGATGCCCTATGAATAAATTTAATAGTGCGAAGCAAAAAGGGGAAATGGTTTCTCCTCATACATTAGTTGCCAACAATGAGAACACATGGAAGGGTTGGCAGTGCTATGCTGGTGTTGAACAAATAGTTATTGATCCGAATGGGGATATATATCGAGGAAGATGTGAAGAAGGAGGGAAAATTGGTAATATCTATGAGCAGTCCATCAGCTTGCCAACAGAACCAATCATATGTTCCAAGGATAGATGTACATGCAATTTTGATATTGCGTGCACCAAAAAAATAACAAGTTAAGGGAAAGGTAAAAATCATTGGATAAGATAAAATTGTATTGTCTACCTTATGCGGGAGCCTCTGCGGAACAATTATATTCCAGTTGGCAACAGTTCATTACGAATAAAGGGTTTTTAGATATAGTACCATTGGAGCTTCCTGGGAGAGGCAAACGATTCAAAGAGCAATACATATTAGATTTTCGTGAACTAGTCAATGACTTACTTAATAATATAAAAGAGGGTTTACCTAATAATCATTATGCATTTTTTGGACATAGTTTAGGTGGTTTGTTGTCTTATGAAATGAGTCATTTAATAAGTGATTGTGAGATTACAAAGCCGATCTACCTCTTTATCTCCGGCTGCGATTCTCCTAACGAAATTGTAAAAAAAGAAATGGACTTATCAGATGCGGGGCTCATGAATGTGTTGTTAAATTACGGAGGAACATCGCCCCAATTACTTTGGGATAAGGAACTATTGGATTTATATATGCCGAGGTTGCGCTCTGACTTTTTGGCTCTCAAAAGCTACAGTTTTGTCTCAAATCGAAAACCTCTTGATATTCCAATGAGTGTTTTCCATGGAAGTAATGATAAAACCTTAGTGGGAGAAACAACTGAATGGGCAAGATTCTCAAAAGGGAAAATACAGTATAAAAGTTTTAATGGAGGGCATTGTTTTATTCGGCAGGAAATTAGCGCTGTAGTGAAAACTATAGAGCAAACTCTCAGAACTTCTCTGGGGTAAGGGGGTTAGATAAGGTCTATGTACCAAAACCTCTCTGATATTTTAGTTAATGTTGCTGAGGAAAGTTTAAATGGAGTTATATTTATAACTGATGATAAAGGCGAAGATTTTCTTTCGTATCGTGAGCTGTTTAATAAATCAATTCGCATCTTGGGGAGTTTGGACCTAATTGGACTCAAGCAGGGGGACGAGGTTGTCTTTCAGATAGATGATGCAAAAAATTATATTTGCATCTTTTGGGCGTGTATTCTAGGAGGATATATACCGGTTCCTTTATCGGTGGGATTTTTGGAGGAAAATAGTAATAAACTAATTAACGCATGGAAAACATTGAGATGTCCATGGCTGATTACAACAGAAGTAATTTACGCCAAATTGATAGAGTCTTTTTGGGAGCGAATCGATTTCAATAGGATGATTAAGGGACGATTAATTTATTGTTCTCATTTGGAACAATCGGATAGAAAAGGAACGATAAAGAAGCTTTCACCAGATAAAATAGCCTTTATTCAATTTTCTTCAGGATCAACTAATCTTCCGAAAGGTGTTGTTTTAACCCACGAAAATATCTTAACTAATAGTTGCGCAATAATTAAGAGGGCGGAACTTACAAACAAAGATTCGTCTTTGAATTGGATGCCCCTAACACATGATATGGGTTTGATTGGGTTTCATATTACCCCATTAGTTGTCGGCATAAATCAGTACCAGTTGCGAACAGCTACATTTATTAGAAACCCTGGATTATGGCTAGCAAAAGCTTCCGAACATAAAATAAGTCTGCTCGCTTCTCCTAGTTTTGGGATGAAGCATTTTCTGAACTGGTTTGAAAGAAACCAAGATAAACGTTGGGATTTATCTAACATTAGACTTATTTTTAATGGGGCTGAACCTATTTCATTTAGTTTATGCGAGGAGTTTTTAAGTAAATTAAAGATATTTGGCCTTCGGAATAATGCGATTTTCCCGTGTTATGGTTTGGCTGAAGCGTCTTTGGCTGTTACTTTACCGTCAGTCGATGAAGTATTACAAAAGGTTAGCTTAGATCGAAGCTCAATTAAGATCGGGGAACCTGTAAAGCATGTTTCCGAAAACAGTAATAATATAAGTTTTGTTGATGTTGGCTTTCCAGTAGAAGAAATGGGAATACGGATATGTGATGAAGAAGCGCGTAACTTACCTACTGAATTTGTTGGCCACATTCAGATAAAAGGCAGAAGCGTAACTAAGGGGTATTATGATAAAGACCATATAAGGGAAGAAGCATATACAAATGATGGGTGGCTTAATACAGGGGATATAGGCTTTTTGAAAGAAGACAATCACCTTATAGTTACTGGAAGAAGCAAAGAAATTATTTTTATCAATGGGAGTAATTATTATCCACATGATTTGGAGCTAATTATTAGCCAACAGTGTAAAGATATTGAAATGGGGCGAGTAGCAATTTGTAGTGTGCCAAGTGTAGAGATTTTTTCTGAAGAGATAATCGCATTTGTGCAATATAGAAAAGCTATCGATGGTTTTTTTGGAATCTTAGAAGCTGTAAAATCTATAGTAGTTGAAAAAGTGGGTATCTGTATCAAAGAAGTTATTCCCGTTCATCATATTCCTAAAACGACGAGTGGGAAAATACAGAGATGTAAGTTAAAACAAAAATACATAGACGGTGAATTCGACAGCGTGATCTTACAAATTGCCACATTGAAGCGGAATTCACTCGATTGTGAACAAGATAAAGTTGAAATTAAATTAAAGTCGATTTGGCACACGTTGACCGGAAATACAGTTAATAATAATGAAAACCTGATGGATGCAGGCGGGACTTCTTTTATATTTGCTCAGTTTATTACGGAAGTTGATAAAACCTATCCAGGTCTATTTAATATAACCGATTTATTTGGTAACCCGAACTTACTGATGATTTCTTCAATAATTGAAGAAAGAATGCAGAAAAAAAATACATATAAACATGCTTTCTGTAACTCTGATAATTTATTAAGGTTTCCTAACGAATTTTTTAGTGAAGATGACATGGATGGAGATTCTTATAGAATTGAAGTGGAGTTTCAGAATTTGCCTCAAGAAAACATCGTTTTCGAGAAGATGCTCTTCACTTTAGCATTATTATTTAGTGGAATAACCAGATTAAATGTTATTCCGATTTACACAGTTCTTAATAAACAAGGTATGGTTGAAATAGTAACAATCCAAGTCACAGAGAATGACTATAAAATAACATATCAAAACCCAAGTATTAAATTGAATATCCTTGAACAGTGGTTACCCAATCGTCAGGAACTTGTTTTATATCCCATCGTATATGCAAAGAACTCTGTAAAAGATAGATTAGCATTAAATCATTTTGATTTACTCCTAGGAATTGAGATGTTTCGAAATTCAATCGAGATAACCTTTGACTTTCATAAGCGGCTTAATGCTAACAAGATGGAAAAATTCATGGAAGAATTTGTAGAGCGATTCACAAAAAGCTTATTGGAATCTGATTAAATTAGGATGTGATATAATGAAGGTTGCCTTGCTCTTTCCAGGACAGGGATCTCAATATGTCGGCATGGGTAAAAGAATATTTGAGGAACACTCTACCATCGCTAAAGAGGTCTTTGAAGAAGCAAGTGAGGCGCTTCAATTTGATCTAAAGAAATTGTGTTTGGAAGGACCCGGCGAAACATTATCCAAGACGGAATACGCTCAACCGGCGTTATTAGCAGTCAGTTGGGCTATGACTAAGATTTACTTTCAGGAGATCGGGGTTCCCCCTGCCTATTTGGCGGGACATAGCCTTGGCGAGTATTCAGCTTTGGTATGTTCTGGAGTGATAGAGTTTTCTGATGGGATTTCTTTGGTACATAAACGGGGACAGTTAATGCAAGATTGTGTAAAAGTTGACGAAGGATTAATGGCATCTATTAGTGATATAGACTATATTTCGGTATTAAAAATAAAAAATAAGTACGACCACGTTTCAGTTGCATGTTATAATTCCCCGCTTCAAACAGTTATTTCGGGGTCAAGAGCAAAGGTCATTGAATTCATGAGTGATATTTTAAAGGTGGGAGCTAAAGTAAAAAGTCTTGATGTAAGTGTACCATCCCATTGTTATTTTATGAAAAAAGCTGCGAATTCATTGCAATGTATATTAAGTCATGTTGAATACGGGAACTTTAAATGGCCAGTTATTTCAAATGCAACCGCTTTGCCTTATGAAGAGTCACAAATCATTCCAACCTTAATTAAGCAAATGACAAATCCTGTTAAGTGGTTTCAGTCGATTAATTATGCGATTGAAAAGGGAGTTAGTGTTTTTATTGAGGTCGGCCCCAAAACAACTCTAAAAAAACTTATTCAAGAGATTTCTGTGGTGCACCCATCTTTTTCGACGGATTTATCCAAAGACATTTCTGACATTGTCAGTACTACAAATCATTATATAAAAAACGCGATTTCCAAGTGTTTTGCTTTGGCGGTTAGTGCGCAAAACTTTAATTATGATTCGGAAGAATACCTAAATGGTGTTATATTACATTGTCGACGGCTAAAAGAGTTATTAAACAATGAAAAGAATGATATTCAAGTATTAAACGAAGCATATAAAGTTTTGAAAAATATTCTTGAGACAAAGAAATTACCTCCACAACATATGAAAGAAAGATTAGGAGAAGTTGAAAGTATTGAACTGAATTATTAGTACGGGGGTTGTGAGGGTATGAACATTAAAATTAACAAAATAAGTAACAATGATATAGCTGTAATAGGATTAGCGGCCAATTTGCCTTCCGCTAGTAACATCAATGAATTCTGGGATAATATTAAGAACGGAAAGGATTTGATTTCGGAGCTTCCTAAAAACAGAAAAAAAGACTCAGATATTATGTTTAATACAAGCTATAGTCATTTAACTAAAGAAGCACCGGTTTATACTAAGGGAGCTTTTTTAAATGAAATTGATCTATTTGACTATAGCTTTTTTAAGCTTTCTCCTAGAGAAGCGAGCTTAATGGATCCAATTCAAAGATTATTCTTACAGACGGTTTGGCACGTAATTGAGGATGCAGGATATAGCGGAGACAAATTAATCGGAAGTAAAACGGGCATATTTATGGGTTATGCCTCAAATTTAATTGATACATATCTAAAAAACATCTCGGATATAGATTATTCGTCATTGCAAATTGCTATTCCCGGAAATATTCAAGCAATAATTCCGAGTAGAATATCCTATATATTGGATTTGAAAGGTCCTACTATGGTAATAGATACAGCGTGTTCCTCATCTCTTGTTGCAATTCATATGGCTTGCCAAAGCATAATCAGTGGGGATTGTGAACAAGCCATTGTAGGAGGAGCTAAAATATATCTTCTACCTATCGATGCTCCTGATTATAAGCTGGGGATTGAATCCTCCGATTATAAAACCAAATCATTTGATGATAGTTCTGATGGAACAGGGATTGGTGAAGGCATCATTGCTGTAATGTTGAAACCTTTAAAAACTGCATTGTCAGATGGCGATAATATCTATGCGGTGATTAAGGGCTCAGCAATCAATCAAGATGGACATTCATTGGGGTTAACGGCTCCAAATGTTAATGCTCAAGCAGAAGTAATAGAGAGCGCATGGAAGAACTCTAGAGTGGATCCTCTGACAATCAGTTATATCGAAACCCATGGCACAGGCACTAGATTAGGTGATCCTATCGAGATAGCTGGAATACAAAAAGCTTTTGAAAGGTATACGAAGAGAAAACAGTTTTGCGGTGTTGGCTCTGTAAAAACAAATACTGGACACTTGTTCGAAGCTTCGGGAATACTAGGCTTCTTAAAGGCAGTTTTGGCATTAAAATATCATCAAATTCCTCCAAACCTTCATTTTAACTGCCCAAATCAGTATATAAATTTTGAGGAATCCCCAGTCTATGTCGTTGACAGACTGACTAAGTGGGAAGGAGAATATCCACTAAGATGCGGTGTGAACGCCTTTGGATTTAGTGGCACAAATTGTCATGTTGTATTAGAGGAAGCCCCGGATCATATAAAAAAAGAATGGAATTCATATGATGATATAGAAGACTTATTACTAATTTCAGCAAAAACCGAAAGTGGTCTAGATACACTACTTAAAGAGTACTTAAGCATAATTGCAAACTCGGAATTTGATCTTAAAGACATCTGTTATACTGCAAATACTGGGAGAGAGCATTTTAATTTTAGAATAGCGATTCTTATAAATAAAGAGAGTATCAATCTCTTGCAAAACAAGTTTAGAGACATTCAGGTTGAAGAGATTAAAAAAGGCAAGTACTATAATATGTTTTTTGCTCATATAAACAGTGATGTTGATTCGACGAAATTGCAAGATGCTGTTAACACAGTTGTTAATAAATATAATTCTGATGTAAATTCAATAAAGAGTTTGTTACGGGAACTCGGTGAATTATTTATTAATGGAGCGGAAATCAATTGGGAATATTTTTATAACAAAGAGAAGCGCAATAAAGTAAGTCTTCCTTTGTATCCCTTTCAAAAACAAAGATGTTGGCTAGCTAAACCGATAGAAACTGAAAACTTATTCTACTCAATAGAGTGGATTACTAAAGACTGTGACGAATATTCCAATGAAAACCCTAAGACGATGATTGTTCTCAAAGATCATAATGAACTTAGCACAAAAATAGTAGAAGAACTGCGCAAAAAGGGTAACGATGTCATTGAGATAGATTTCGGAGAGAGATTTTATGGCGTTCATAAGGATAAGTTTGTAATTGATAATTCTGAGAACAGCTACCGGGAATTATTTAACCAGCTTGCAGAGAGGGAAATAAGTACTATTATTCATTTGACCACGGCAAATGGGAATATAAAGACTAATAACCTTTCGGAACAAGAGAATAAGTTCGAACGTGGTGTCTATAGTCTATTTAACCTTATAAAAGTTGTCGGTAAACGGCGACAAGAATTAGACATTGTGATTGTTTCTGAGTGTGTCAATGAGGTTAATGGTAAGGAAAAATGGATTCATCCCGAGAATGCTTCATTGTTTGGCTTAGCCAAAATTATTAATCGCGAGGTTCCACAGATTAAATGTCGGTGCATTGATATCGATGATGACACAGAAGTTAATTGTATATTAAATGAAATTGACGCTAGTGATTTTTATCAGTGTATTGCGTATCGCGGCTCCAAGAGATTTGTTGAAAGATTTACGGAAGTACAAGAAGAGAAGTTTGATCGGGATAGCATTGCCATTAGAGATAATGGCGTATATTTAATTACAGGTGGAACAGGCGGGATAGGACTCGAAATTGCTTAACATCTGGCTAAGGAAAGACCAATTTCCCTCTTTTTAGTTAATCGTTCTAAATTTCCAGAACGTGAATCGTGGGATTGTATTCTTAAAGGGAACCATGAAAAGATAAAAGAGAAAATAAAACGAATTAAACAAATCGAATCAAATGGGACCAAAGTCCATCTCTATTCAGCTGACGTATCAGAAATTAACGATATGACTTCAATAATTGAAGACATTAATCGATCTACCGGGAAGATTAATGGTATTATTCACAGTGCCGGGTTATCGGGAAAAGGATTTATCGACAGTGAAACTTTAGAAGACTTTAAAATAATAATGTCATCGAAGACGAAAGGTACATGGATTTTAGGGCAGATCATTGATATTCAATCATTAGACTTTTTCGTGATGTTTTCCTCGGTGGCTACAATTTTCGGAGCTCCAGGACAAGGGGATTATGCAGCTGCCAATTCATATCTTGATTCCTTTGCAAATTTGCTCAGAAAAAATGGACAAAATGCAAAAGCGGTTAATTGGGTTGCTTGGAAAGAAACGGGAATGGCTGTTGACAATAATATTAATATTGATACCTTCTTTAAGTCTATCAGTAACGAATGCGCCGTTGATGCATTTGATAAAGTGTTGAATATGGATGCGACGAATGTTTTAGTAGGGGAAATTAATTATGGAAGTGAATGGATGGAGCTATTTAAACGATTTCCCATTGAATTATCCAATGATATTAGTTCGAAGATTGAAGCTGGAAAGGTGACCGTCAAGAGACCGACTCAAAAGCATAGCTCAGAAAATGTAAAAGTAAAAGGGAAATCAAGTAATGAAGTTTCTAGTACTGAAATGACCATCGCCAAGATTTGGGGGGAAATGCTAGGTTATAATGAAATTGGGATAAACGATAATTTTTATGAGTTGGGCGGCGATTCATTAATAGCAATAAAAATAGTCCACCGGCTAAATAATGAGCTTAACATGGATATAAAGCTTGTCGAAGCGATTAGTTACTTAACAATCGAGGAACTGGCTTGCTATCTTGAACAAAAGATGGAAGAAGATATTCCGTTAATAAAAGAAGATAATGATAGTGGACACGAAAATAATAGTATGACGAAAGATGTAGCTGAAAGTGTTAATGCTGAACGGATTACTTCTGCTTATGAGAATGAGATGTTACAATTTAACGTAATTAAGGATGAAGAAAACTTATTTGAGTCTTGTCTTCAGAAAAAAGGTATGAGTAAGAAACTAAGCGTAAAGCTTCAAAACGAAATAAATACCTATTTGCATTGGGCATATCCCTTATGTGTTATTTTGAGTGATGAAAAATATTATCCATGGTTTTACGAGAACTTTATAAACATATTTGCTCATGTCGAAGAAGACGGTAAGTTGTTCGTCGATTTCCTTGAAAAATGGTGTAATTATGAAGACTTTATGTTTGAGATTAATTTGGGATATAAATTCCTGGAAAGTGAAAAGGATATTTTACATTATATAAAAAGTAAGATTGATTCAGGGTTTTATATTGGGTTATTTCTTGATGAATATTATCTATCACCAATGCAATCTTATAATAAAGTGCATTTTATTCATAACAATTTTATTTATGGTTATGATGACGACCAGTTATTATTGATTGGATTTGATTCAAACAAGGTATTTAGTTTTCTTAGAATAACCAACAGCGAATTTGTTAAGGCATTTGATTCTGGAAGATTAAAACACAAGGAGTTAGCCCCTTGGGCTAGTCTCTTTTCTATGCAATTGCTTTATTTTAAAGACAGAAATTATGAATGCCAATTTAACAAGGAGGCGTTTCTAAACAACCTAAGAAACTATATTTGTTCAAAGGGAAATCCGGTCGTGGAGTTCTCAAGAAAGCTTAATAGTCAAACTAGGTTCGGAAGTAGTGTTTGGAATGCAGTTATCGAGCACATTACAAATCTTCTTAATGGGAAGGTTACCTTAGATTACAGGGCTATTCACTTATTATTTGAACATAAAAGAGGGTTATATAAACGCTTTAATTATCTGCTAGAAACAGGTACTCAATTAACAAGTGAGTTAGCTCAATTCAAGGAGATTATCAAAAGGTTGAATGATATTAGGTTATCGTTTCTCAAAATGGAATATACCAAGTTTAACAAAAAAGAAGTACAACGAATCATCAGTGAGATGGAAGAGATAAAAGCTCGAGAAGATAAATTGCTTCGCTCAATTTATTATGGTTTAGGTGGAAGCAACTTGGATGAATAAACTAATTTTATGAGAGCTGTCAGCTACTTTTAAAAAGAAAAGGTTAGGTAATGCGAATGCTCCTAATAAGCATAATCGTTATCTCTTATAACCAAGGGTATGAACTCGGTCTAATGCTAGAGGCACTGGCACTGCAAACATTTCCTCTTGAACAATTTGAAGTAGTTATTATCGATGATGGCTCTGAAAATAATTCAAAGGTAATCGTAGATAAGTACAGCGATATATTGACAATTCGTTATCAAAGGAACGAACATACGGGTAATCGGAGTAAGAATCGAAACACGGGTATTGTTAAATCAAACTCTCCTATACTTTTATTTTTAGATGGCGACATTATTCCCGAGGTAGATTTTGTTGAACAACACTATAACTCGGTTAAAGATAACAGCCGTGCGATCTGTATGGGACAAAGATTTCAATTAAACCCTTTCAATAGAGAGCTAATATCAAATGAAACAATAAAAAACCATTTTGATATTATCAGACAGCTTCCTGCCCAGACTGATGAGAGATGTTGGTATTTTAAATGGTTAGAAATGAATGGTTTATCTTTGCACGACCAGTGGTTTATTACATATAGCAACAATATTTCTATATGGAAAGATTTCTATTTAGAGTTGGGTGGCTTTGATTCAAAATTTACCAGAGGATGGGGAGCCGAAGATATAGAGCTTGGTTATCGAGCATATTGTAATGATGGTAAAATAATGATCAATAAAGATATCGTTTGTTATCATATATATCATGATGACAGCTTTCTCTCGAAAAAGTTGCAGTTAAAAAGCAATTTAGAATACTTTTACAACAAATACCTAGATTGGGAAACTGAGTTATTTACTTATGAACATTTTATATGGCCTATTAATTATGCAGAACTTAGGTTTGCGGTCATAACAAAAAAACACTTATTAAGTGAGTTTAACAATATTAAAGAAATAATTAACCATATGTCAGGGAGAACCATTAACTTTGGGGTTATTGACCCTTTAGTTATAAATAATAAATTAATCACTTGCCATTTGCTATCGAATTATGAAGGTAAAAGTGAGAATTCCTTGTCTTTGTTGGGAACGAAAACTAACTTTAATGATAAGGAGTTTGATTTAGCGTTAGTTTCTGAGAATTATGCACTTCTTGGTAAAGAATTCTTTGAACTAGTTGTAGCAGAAGCAAGTAGGGTTAGCAAAAGGATTTTTATTGCAAGTGAGAAAGAGACCATCACAGAATATGAATTTGTCAAAAGGGATGGACAACATTTTTACTATCGAAAAAATCCTAAGGTCAAGTTAATTGTCTCATCTTTCGACCCCAATCATTGTTTCGATACGTATTACATGTTGAATTTGGCATTTTTCCTTGAACAAAACGGTGTGGAAGTTGCTTTAGAAATAAGCCGTGATCTTTTAAGAACTGAGGACATTTTCGAAACGTTTCTGAGTGTCGATCCCCCAAAAAGAGTGGCAGTACATGAGATGTTGGGAAGAAATTTTAGTTATTACGACTATAATATCCCGACTATCATGGATACTATGAATTATGGCAACTTTATTAGAGCATTTGAACAGAAGTTTTTATGGGGAGAAAACTACTACCCTAATTACGAGAACATTTATAAGTTACCTATTGAATGCGAATTTAACACTTTTCTTTATCGAAAAAAAGACGATTCGAATATAACTGGTAAGCCTTCTTTCTATTTACCTATCGGGATAGATGTTCAAAAGCTTAATCAATACCTCAAAGAACGAATGGATAACCAGAATGAAACCATAAGTTTTGTATATATTCAACCCGTACTAAATCAAGGTTCCGAATATTTTCCGTTAATTAATGCATTTAAAAAAACATTTGAAGATCTATCAAATGTTAAACTGACTATCGTTTTTGGAGAAAACAGTTTAGACAGGTACAATTGGTTGATTACAAGACTACAAAACAATCATTCTTATTGTAAATATATAGAGAAGACTCATCAGATCGAAAATGAACATTATAAAAATGCCATAAAACGTATAAATAACTTGATACGTGATGATGCAAGAATTACGTTGATCAATCAAGATTTGGGAGAAGATGAGATTCTCCAGCTAATTAATCATCATGATTATTTAATCGACTTAAGTCCTGGCCTATGTTTATCTCCCTTTGTTCTGTTTTCTGCCGGTTTGGGAAAAAAGGTAATTACGGCAACAAAGGCAGCGTATAAAGACTACTTGCCAAGTGAATTTTTCATTGAATTAGGTTGTCTATGGAAAAGTGGTATTTTTAATGACCCCCCTTTGGAGGACTGTTATCATAATAACCATTCTAAAGGAAGGCATTTTCTTTACAAATATTTTGAGGAAGGCGAAATAGCCAAAGCATTGTTGGAGGCATTTCATTGTTACGCAACTAATTCAATCAGTGAGGCTTCAATTGAGAAATTCATAAATCAATTTGATTGGAACCTAATTGCTGAAAAATTTATAAACAAGTATTACAAGAGATTAATTAGTTATTGAAGATGTTTAGTATCAACCAATTTATTATAAAACTCACTGTTAAGCTATTTTCTTAACTCGCAGCCAGCCCATGTTATATCATGGAAATATCATGATAGACGCATAGTTCTGCTATATCTCGGTTATAATCAAAGCCGTATGTTTTATATGTCTAGTACGTGCCATTCGTATCTGTCAAATATAATCTTACCTCTTACTTGCATATTTACCTCGCCTTATTTGGACTTCCCTTCATTTGTTTCTATCTTATTCACAAAGTCCATATTGTAATGCACTGCGCCATGATCTTTCATTATTGTGCCTCTTGTAAGGCGGATTGCCATTATGCAGCAATTTTCATCCTTCTCATTGTTCGCTATGTCGTACCAATCGGCAAATACCGCGCGAAGTTTACTCCTTAATTCACCATTTTTTGGGTCTAATACCCAACCAAGATTTTCACCTATTCCGTTGCCGTAAAACCCCTCGAAATTAACTGAAAACGCAACTTCTTTGTTATGTAATATTTGCTCTATTTTATTTGACTTCGCATACGTAACAACATAAAAAACGCCGTCCTCATAATAGGCGTCCACATCGCGGACAACGGGTATTGGGTTTCCATCAGCGCTCGGCTCTGTGGCAATCGTTG
>OBJA01000652.1_pt1 | contig 28344 bp, 21 predicted proteins | sample 1519751 | NCBI WGS metagenome assembly OBJA01 (sample SAMEA3881238, study PRJEB22517) | soil metagenome | biome: lake sediment; feature: soda lake sediment; material: sediment, water from around vicinity | place: India | collected 2013-12-23 | depth 3 m
ACCTGGTTGTCGGCGATCAAAAACTTTTTGAGAAGTTGAACCCGATTGCTGCTGAAATCGCCGCAATAAAGGGAGTTTATGCTTTTGAAGAAGTTGCCGGCTGCAAACATTTCCACGAAATCATGTCGCTCGGGAAAGCCAACGAAGGCGTTTTAGCCGAAGAGTTGGAAAAGATAAAAACGTCCATTACTTCGGACGAACTGGCCACGATTATTTACACTTCCGGTACTACCGGAATTCCAAAAGGCGTGATGCTGACTCAGGGGAATCTCGTGTCGAACTTTGTTACCCACTCCAAAATGCACCACCTGGGCAAAGAGCACCGCGTGATCAGCTTTCTGCCGCTTTGCCATGTTTACGAGCGAAGTGTCAACTATCATTTTCAATATAAAGGGATGGGCATTTATTATGTCGGTAATTTGGGGCAGATTGTTGCGGCCATCAAAGAAATTAAACCGCACATGTTTAACTCGGTGCCACGTTTGCTTGAGCGGGTTTACGATGGTTTTGTGTCAAAGGGCAAGGAGCTTACCGGGCTGAAAAAGGTGGTTTATTTTTGGGCGCTCAACCTGACCCGCCACTTCGAATACAATAAAAAATACAACCTGTTTTTGAAGCTGCGGATTAAACTGGCCGACAAATTGGTGTATTCGAAATGGCGTGAAGCTTTGGGAAACAACATCGTGTACATTGTGTCGGGCGGGGCGGCTTTGCAACCGCGCATTGCACGGGTGTTGGGTATGGCTGGCATGTACAACCTCGAAGGCTATGGACTGACGGAAACTTCGCCGGTTATTGCAGTAAACAATCCTGCTTTGGGTGAAATGAAAATCGGGACCGTGGGACCCGTGCTCGAAAATGTGGAGGTGAAAATTGCCGATGACGGCGAAATTCTTTGCAAAGGCCCTTCCGTCATGAAAGGTTATTACAAAGAACCTGGACTGACAGCCGAAGTAATTGATGAAGAAGGGTGGTTCCACACGGGCGATATTGGTTTTCTGGATGAAGGGAAATACCTGAAAATTACCGACCGCAAAAAGGAGATGTTTAAAATGTCGGGTGGCAAATACATTGCTCCGCAAATGATCGAAAACAAGCTGAAAGAGTCTTTTTTTATCGAACAGGCGATGGTAATCGGGGAGAATGAAAAGTTTGCCAGCGCGTTGATTTCGCCTAATTTCGAGTACCTGCACGACTGGTGTGCACAGCATAAAATCCATTACCGCGATAATGAAGAACTGGTTCAGAAGAAGGAAGTTATCGCTCAGTATGTGAAAGAAGTGGCCACTATCAACAAGTCGCTCGGGCAGCATGAGGAAATTAAACGTTTTCGACTGGTATGCGAAGAATGGAACGCACAAAACGGCGAACTGTCGCCAACCTTAAAGTTGAGGCGGAACTATGTGAAGAAAAAGTACCAGCACATCGTTGATGAAATTTATGCAACACAAAAACAGGGCAATGGAAACTTCATCAAATTACCAAAAGTGAAAATCAACTTCGATGTGAACGAACTGCTGAAGAGGCTGAAGTTTTAAAATTCAGCACGATTTCATAAAACCATGTAAACGAAAATACCGGGGGTTGTTTCCTCCGGTATTTCTCGTCTACACACTTCCTGAAACAGTGTCTAAAATTCTATTTTGTAGCTTAAATTTGGTACTACGATTCGATCGAATTGTTTTTCGGGCTTCCCGGTTTTCAGGTTAAATTCATAATCACGGTACTCTTTATGCCCCAAAACATTCAGCAAATGAAGCGACCAGGTGCTGGCATGCCTGGGTTTGTTTCTCCGGTACGAAAAACTTAATGACAGCACGGTCGCGGGATCTTCCTGTTCTTCAAAAGCGCGGGCGTAATCATACATCAACTTCCCTTCGGCAACTGACTCGTCTTCAAGCAAGGCCGTATAACGGTTGCCACCAAGCAGGCTGAACCTGCCGTTTATACCGAGCAAATTGGCTTTGTCTTTTCCCAAATGCCATTCTTTGCCGCCCAACAGGTTGACGATATAATTTTTGTTGTACCGGCTGTTCCGCTCAATGCCGTCGCCGCCTTTGTATTTCGACTCGAAAACTGAAGCGGTTGCGAGGTAATAAAACCCGTTATTCAGAAAACGTTCGAGTGTCAAATCAAGCCCGAGATTGGTTCCGGTGCCGTCGTTCACCAGTGTTTCGTTGAAGAACCAGTCCAGATCGAGGTTTTGCAGCGAAAAATAGCTTCCCGGCACCACCGGCACATCGAACAAATATTGGAAATACGGTTCAGCTTTCAGTCGCGTATTTTCATTCAGCATCACATCATAAGCCAGCCCGAAATGATGAGCTTTGGTCATTTTTAAGTCGCGGTTGGGCTGAATTATTTGCCCGTCTACTGTTTGTTGCGCCAGGTAAAAACCGATCATTTCAATCCGGCTGTTTAAGCCGTACGCAGCACCAACCGACTGCGTTGGGCTGAACTGCCATTTCAGTCCGGCACGCGGTTCAACCGAAACTTCTTTGTTTAAGTCAAAATAATGCAAGTGCAGGCCGATGTTCAAATCGAACTGTTTACCCATCTTTACGGTTGATTGCGAAAACGCCTGCACGGAACTTGTACTTCCGTCTTCGTTGGCAAAAATGGTGAGCGGTGCACCCGGGGTCTCGGCTTCGCGGTTAAAAACGGCGTAGTGGTGCCGGTTCAAAACAATGCCGGTGCGGTTGTTGTGCCGGGCTCCGAATTTGTGGTTCAGGGTGCTTGTCAAGCTATATTTCCAGGTGTTGTTTTTAACCCGTTCGCGTTCGTTTAGCACCCGTTCATCATTCAATTCGTCGTATTTTGTTTTAATGCCATTGCCCGATGCCGCGAGGGTGGTATGCAAATAAGTTTTTGTGTTGAAAAGCATCCGGTGCGTCAGCCCGATGGCGCCGGTCAGCAAATCCAGTTCATAACCTTCCCGGTCTTGTTTGGTTTCCCAATCGGCCGGATCGTCAAACGGATCGCGGCTTTGAGCATCAAGCGCACCGATTCCCCAGAGGGTAAAGTTACCTGCATTTTTTGTGGGGAAATTCATTTTGAATGACAGGTCCTGGTACCCGATCGATCCGGCTTCTTCGGGAATGAGTGGGCCCAGCAGGGCGTAGGTCGAATAGCGGTAATTGAACAGGTAGGAAGCACCGCCTTTTTTGAAAGGTCCTTCCGAAGAAAAATCAATCCCGGTAATCCCTGCCTGGAAAGTATGTTCGTGGTTCTCGTTGTTGCCGTTCCGCATGCGGACGTCAAAAACGCCGGAAAGTGCATTGCCATATTCTGCAGGGAAAGCGCCCGTGTAAAAGTCTGAATTGGCCAACATATGGGCCGACAATGCGGTGATGCCGCCCGCGCCGAAAGCAATCACATCGGCAAAGTGGGTGGGGTTGGATATTTCAACTCCTTCCAGCCGCCAGAGCAAGTTGCGGGGTGAATTTCCGCGAATGACAATGCCGTTGTTGCCGATTTCGGAAGCTACTCCGGCAAACGATCCTGCCAGCCGCGCCGGGTCATCAAAACCTCCCGCGTACCGGTTGGCTTCTTCCACGCTTAGCTGCCGGGCGCTGATAGTTGCCATAGAATTGATCGGCTGCTCTTTCGAGCTGTGCGCAGTAACCCTGATTTCTTCCAGTTCTTCAGGAAGCTCTTTCATCGTTACGTTCACCACAACTTCTTTTCCCGAGCCTACCAATACTTCCCGCGCCAAATAACTTTCATAACCAATAAAGCTGACGAGGATGTTATAGCGCCCCGGGTTGATGTTCCACAGCCGGAACTTCCCGTTTTCATCAGAAATAGTTCCCAACTGCGGTTCAGTCTCTGTAATGACGATGGATGCGCCAGGCAACGGAGCTTGCGTGACGGCATCGGTCACCTGTCCTTTGATTACTTGTCCTTGTTGCGCTACTGAAGTAATATGAAAAATAGGCAACAGCAATAGTATAGCAATTTTTCTGATCATGGTTGAATTGTTTTCATCTTGTTTTCTACTTGACAAAGTTCATTTTTAGGCCTATTTTTAGCAATACTGATAAATCAGTAAAAACAATGGAAAAACAAGTAGAAACACACTGGCAGAAACAGGAGTTTGATCATAGCATCCTGGACTACTCCATTCTTAATAAGCATATTGAGTTTTTAGAGTCAATTAAATCAGTTCACAGCAGCGCCATTTCCATTTTTGATCTGGCTAAATTGCAACACAGTTACCTTTCTTCAACTTTCGAAGACCTGCTTGGGTGGGATTTGGAAGAAGCCCGGAAACCGGGACATCAATACATCGACAGCCGGATGCATCCCGAAGACCTGGAACATTTAAACCGGGTGTCGTTCCAATTTTTTGAATTGATGCTGAAGGTGAAAAAGGAAGACCGGGCCAATATTGGTCATTATAAAATGATTATGGATTATCGGACGAAAGGGAAAGACGGCAACTTTGTGAGGGTAATCGAACAGCATAAATTACTTGAACTGGACAGCCAGGGAAACATCTGGTTGTCACTGAGTATCCTCGATCTTTCGCCTGACCGCGATGTGCAGGGAATGTGTCGGTACCGGCTTGTCAATGTAAAAACCGGCGAATTGTATCATTTCCCGAAAGAAGGCCTGCCCGGAAACCTGAGCATGCGCGAACAGGAGATCCTGCAATTATTGTCGAAAGGACTGATCAGCAAACAAATCGCCGATCAGCTTTTTATTTCGGTAAATACGGTCAACACCCACCGGCAAAGGATCATCGAAAAACTCAATGTCAGCAACACTGCCGAGGCTATTCAACATGCTTTCTCAATCGGTGTAATCTGATAAAACCATGCAACCTTTTGTGCGTTTTTCTTTTTGATGACGGGTTTCAGATCGGATCGTTTACCTTTGCCTACAAATCGTGTACGAATGTCCACAATGGGAAACTGATATTTCAGAGAACTGTTTCTGTTCCAAAAACGGATGAACTGTTTTTATCGTTCATCATTATCTTGAAATACCGGCGACAACGACAACCAAGCTTGATCCAGATGGAATAATAATAGCTTGAACTCCTTTGATTTTCTGGTGTTTAAATAGTTAAACTGCAAATCATTCCTATTCCGGTTAAATTTCGCCTTTTGTACATGGTTCTTGTGAAGGCTTACACTTTTGTTGATACTAACCTGCGCTCATCAGCCCGCCACTATTCGCGGAACGATTTTAGCTTTATCTGCTAATGACTAAGAGAAGGAGACCGGTTTCCTTCGGTAACATCAAGAAAGCAAAAAGGGAAAATATGAAAAATGAAAAACGCGAGTACACACTAATCACCGGGGCCAGTATGGGCTTGGGGAAAGAATTTGCAATTGCCTGCGCGAAACGTAAAATGAACCTGATCCTTGTTTCCCTGCCTTTTGAAAACCTGAACGGTTTGTGTGACGAACTGGCGCAGGCTTACGACGTCCGGGTTTATTGTCATGAAACCGACCTGACCAAACGTGATGCCGTGGAGGAGCTTGCGCTGTGGGTGAATGAAAATTTTTCAGTCAGCATGCTGATTAACAATGCAGGTATTGGTGGGAGCCGTATTTTTGCCGATTCGCCGGTAGATTATCTTGAAAACATCATCCAATTAAATATCAATGCTATGGTGTTGCTTACCAGGTTGTTGCTTCCGGAGTTGAAAAGGCACCCATCAGCTTATATTTTAAATGTGTCCAGTCTGGCTGCTTTTTCGCCGGTGCCCTATAAAACGGTTTATCCGGCGTCGAAGGCGTTTATTCATCATTTTAGCCGCGGCTTGAAAGCTGAATTGAAGGACACGAATGTCAGCGTTAGTGTATTAAGTCCGGGGCCCATACTTACCAATTCGGATGTGACCAAACGTATCAACGGGCAGAGTTCCTACATCAAACGATGCATCCTCCCGGCGGAAACAATTGCTGAAACAGCCATTCAAAAACTGCTAAAAGGCAGGGCCGTTATCATCCCGGGCTTCCTGAACAAACTCAACGCATTTATGATCCGCCTCACCCCGGTTGACATCCGCATCAATATTGGCACGACAATTTTCAAAAGGGAACTAAAGAAGAAACAAATCCATGAAAATACTCATTACCGGGGCAAACGGGCTTCTTGGCAGCAACTTGGTCAGGAAACTGTTACAGAACGGCTTCGGGGTTAGGGCGATGGTCCGCGAAAGCAGCAACCTGCTTTCACTGTCAGGCAGCGGAGCGGAGTTGTTTAAAGGTGATTTTCTAAACAGAAGTGAACTGCAAAAGGCGCTGTCCGGCTGCGAGGTTGTTGTTCATACTGCTGCCAATACTTCGCAATGGCCAACCGCGTATGCACATTATCAAAAAATTAATGTTGAAGGAGTGCGGTTGTTGCTTGAAGCGAGCCTGGATGAGGGTGTCGAACGTTTTGTTTTTGTGAGTTCGGCCAATGCTTTTGGGCCGGGAACCAAAGAAAATCCGGGAAATGAATCGTCGGTATTTACACCAGCTCAGTTTCGCTCAGGTTACATGCGCAGCAAATACGAAGCCCAGCAATTGGTCCTCAATTTTGTTGAAAAACACCGCTTCCCGGCCGTGGTTGTCAACCCCACTTTTATGTTGGGAAAATACGATGCCAAACCCAGTTCGGGGCAAATCCTGTTGATGGCTGATGGTAAAAATCTGATGTTTTGTCCGTCTGGTGGGAAAAACTTTGTTCATGTTGAAGATGTGGCCGACGGAATTGTCAGTGCCATTCAGCAAGGGAAAGCCGGCGAGTGTTATCTGCTCGCCAATGAAAACCTGAGTTACGTCGAATTTTTCAGCAAAATGAAAGCGGTTTGCGGTTATCCCAGGCAGTTGGTCCGGCTTCCCCGCCAGGTTCTTTCTGTTGCCGAATATGCCGGGAGTTTGTATGAAAAAATAACCGGCAAACCGGCGAAGCTGAACCACATCAACGCACAATTTCTGCAAACTGAAAATTATTATTCACCGGCAAAAGCCATCCGGGAACTCCGGTTACCGCAAACTCCCATCGAGCGGGCTATTGAAGATGCACTTGGATGGTTTGGAGAGAATGGTTATTTGAAAAAATAATCATAACAGAAACTCCAGGAAGTTCTCCTTTGAGATTATCTGAAATTCGGAATCAGGATAAGCTTCGGCCCATGCTTTAGGTGCTTTTACATTTTTTGCCTGCCATTTAAATTCGTAACCAAACAGCTTACCTTCACGTTCTTCGACCAAATCGATTTCCTGCCGGTCATAAGTACGCCAGAAATAATCATTTGAAAAAGTTCGTTTGTATGATTTTGTTTTCAGGCGCTCCATAAACAGAAAATTCTCCCAAAGCATGCCTACGTCGTTCCGTTGGCCGGGTGGGTTGAAGTTGTTGATGATGGCATTCCTGATTCCGTTGTCCCAAAAGTAATAACGGGCAGTTTTTACCACTTCTTTTCTGAGGTTTCTGGAAAAACCGCCAACTTTTTTAATTATGAATGTCTTTTCAAGCAAATCCAGGTATCGTTCTACGCTTTGTTTGGCTATTCCTAAACTGTTACCCAATTCGTTCAGTGATACCTCCTGACCAATCTGAAATGCCAACAACTTCAGTAAATCCGTTAATTTTGAAGGATTTCTCACATTCTCCAGTTCCAAAATATCTTTAAATAAATAGGAATCGCGTATGTCAAAAAGAAATTCTTTTTTGTCCTCTTGTGAATTTGCGTTCAGCACGTCAGGATAAGCCCCAAAAATCATCAGGTTTTCCAAAAGTTGCAGCACATGCATGCCTCCAAATTGACTGTAAAGTTCGAGCACCGAAATGGGAAACAGCGTGCGGACCTTGTTTCTTCCGGTCAACGGTTCCCCAATCTTGTTTGACAAATCAAATGACGATGAGCCTGTAACAATGATCACCATATCCGGGAAATGGTCAATCAACAACTTCAGCCCATAACCCACCTCCGGAATACGCTGTGCTTCATCAATAAACAAAAGCTGGTAACCGTTAAAAGCGGTTTGCAAAAGACTTAATTTTTGAGAAGCCAACAGGTCGCGGAGTTCCTGGTTATCTCCCGTTCCTGAGTATATTTTTCCATCAAATCCTATAGTTAGCTTTTTAATCAATTCTGTTTTTCCTACCCGTCGCGGCCCGTAAAGGACAAAAACTTTTCCAGGGGTAAATAGTGTATTTACGGCATCTTCGAAATATCTTCTATACCAGTTCGATTCCATGTTTCCCTGTTTTAATGTACAAACTTAACCACTTTGCTGCAGAATCACAAATTTGGCAACTTAACTTCCCATATTTAGCTAATTTCGGCAAGTTAAGTTGCCAAATTCATTAAAATTTGGGAAGTTCAGAGTTTTCAGGATTTAAAAGTAAATGACCGCTGCAGAAGAAAAGTGATGATAATGATGATGCCGGTTGTGATTATTTTGGAAGGCGTGGGATAAAACCGCAATTGTTCGACAAAAAGTTTCAGCAACACGTAGTTCAGAAAGATATTCAACATGGCCACCGAAAAATAACGAACCAACTGAATCCTGCCGCGCAAAACAGAATTGGGGAATACCATGGCACGCATCAGCATAAATCCGATTGGGAAAGTGATGGCGAAAGCAATAATAAAAGCGCCGATATGAGGACTGATGGCGCCAAAACCCGGTACAGTGATGATTTTTTTTTCAAGCACAAAGTTATAGGAAACAAAATACAGGAAAATGTCCAGCATGGTATTTGAGCCACCAACAGCCAGGTAGCGGAAAGTTTGCAAATCCATAAAAGGACGAAAAAGCGGATAAAAAACATCGATCTTGCTGAGAAAGAATGTTTTCGTTTTTACATATTTTACTGATCCAGCCATTTCCTGCACGAAAGTTCAACGAGTTAAAGCAGTTTTTTTTGCCATTCTGATTTTAGCGGGTACAAGAAACGCATTATTTTGAGAAAAAAAAAGTCAACCGTTTTAGTGGAGTTTTTCGCCCTTTGAAAGCATGTCCAATATTTTTTCCATACGTCTTTTCCGTGTTTCGGGTTTTTTGGCAGTTTGAAGACGCCAGGCAATTGCGTACAGGTTTGTTTTGTTAAGCGATTCAAAAAACTTCAACGCATGCTGGTCCTTCGAAAGTTCTTGCAGGAAGTCATCAGGTATTTGCATGTTACCGGGCGAATCGTAAGCTTGCTGCCATCTTCCGTCAGCTTTTGCGGCCTCAATTTCCTGCATTCCCGCGGCTTGCATCTTCCCTTCTTCAATCAGTTGCTCCACATAGCCGGTGTTTCGTTTCGACCAAATGCTGCCTTTCCGGCGGGGAGTAAATTTCTGCATGTATGAGTCATCATCGACCTTTTTTGCCTGCCCGTCAATCCAGCCATAACACAACGCAATCAACAAGGCTTCGCGGTAGTTGAAGGTTTGTTTTCCCGAGTCTTTTTTAAAAAACCGCAGCCATACACCGGGAGTGGCGGCATGGTTTGCAGTCAGCCAGTTCTGCCATTCATCCGCACTTCCGAAGGTGATTAGTTCATATTCTTTTGCCATATTCTTTTTGGAATGATTTTTTACGAATTTTCGTTCATCCGGTACTTTACAATCTTTTTTATCAACGGCCAGGGCATTGGTTTGCCAAGTGAAAACCGGACAGTCCCTTTTCCGGACGTTTCATAGGTGGACAGCTCTTTTATTGCAGTTGTCATTTCAGCAGTAATGGGATAGAGGCTAACGTGTTTTTTCCATCCGGCGAAATAGATCAATATTTTGCCATTTAATTTGAAAGCAGGTATTTGATAGCTAATAACTTCCTGTGCGCCGGGTGCTTCTTCTTTGATAAACTGCCGTAATTCTTCCAACACAAGCTGTACGTCTTCTGTAAATGTGCCGATGTAGTCATCTATCGTTTTAAAATCGGTTTTTGCCATGTTTTTCTTCTTTTGTTTTATTAAACCTGAACGGTTTTCCATTTTCCTCTTGTAAATAGCCACAAGGTAAACAATCCCACCGAAGTTTCAGAAACAAATACACCCCAAAACACACCCGAATGTTCGAGGTTAAGGTGGATTGCCAGATAGTAGCATAAGGGAATCTGGATCAGCCAGAAAAAGACGAGGTTGATTTTTGTTGGTGTGCGTGTGTCGCCTGCGCCGTTAAAAGCCTGCGCCGACACCATCCACCATCCGTAAACAAAATACGAGTAGGAAAGAATGCGCAGCCATTCGCTGCCAACCGCAATCACCTGCCTGTCGTCGGTAAAAAAGCCCATGAGCTCACGATTGAAGAAAAAATAGACAAATGAAACTCCCACCAGAAAGATCATATTGCAGACGCCGATTTTCCAAACCGCAGATTCGGCACGTTCCGGGTTTCCCGCGCCCAGGTTTTGTCCCACCAGGGTTGCGGCAGCATTGGCCAAACCCCACGCGGGCATCATCGTGAACATCATCAACCGCAGTGCGATGGTTGAGCCGGCAACCGCTTCGCTTCCCACGCCCGCCAGTATCCGCATCAGAAAAATCCAGGAGGTCATGCCGACAATCATTTGCCCGATTCCGCCCAGCGAAGTTCGCAGGATATTAACCATGGTTTTGGCGTCCCAATAAAGTTGAGAAAAGCTAACCTGAATGTGTTTTCCGCCTTTAAAAAGCGTCCACAGCTGGATGGCCACACCGATACCCCGGCCAATATTGGTGGCCATGGCCGCGCCTTCAATACCAAAGGCCGGAATCGGGCCCCAGCCGAAAATCAGTAGCGGGTCAAGGATGATGTTCAGCCCGTTGGCGATCCAAAGGATGCGCATGGCGATAGCCGCGTCTCCCGCCCCGCGGAAAATGGCGTTGATAATGAACAACAACATGATCACAAAATTTCCGCCGAGCATCCATTGGGTGTAACGGTAACCGTGAGTGGTAGCCCATTCGTCGCCGCCCATTAACGCCAGTAGTTCTTTGGCAAATATAATTCCGCCAATGGCGAATGGCAGAGAAACCAGCAGCGCGACAAAAATGGATTGGACGGCGGAAATCCCTGCTGCTTCCCTGTTTTTTTCACCAATCCGTCGCGCGATGATCGCCGTGACAGCCATTGCCAATCCCATGGCAACAGAATAGAGCAAAAACAGGTAAGTTTCAGTCAGCCCAACGGTAGCCACTGCCGAAGGCCCAAGCTTGCCAACAAAATAAATATCAACTACGGCAAAGGTCGATTCCATGACCAATTCCAGAATCATAGGAACCGCCAATAAAAAGATCGCCTTTTTTAGCCCGATTTGTGTGTAATCTGCTTCCGTGCCTCGGATGGCATTTTTCAATTCGCGCCAAATGGACGCCATTGACATAGAATTTTGCTGAAGTGATTTTTCCTTTTGCTGTGACATTATTTTACAATTTCCGGATGAAAAATAAATTGAGACCGTTATGTCTCTTTTTTATATGGTTAATGTTTAACAATTTTCATTCTGAAACGGATCATTCGTTTTGCTGTTTCTTGTGCAGCCATAATGCTTTTTTTAATCCTGATTTGTGGTTTTTCTGCGGAAGGGCAGTAAAGACAGTTTCTCTTTGTGGTTCTTTTTTGGTAGCCGCGGAAAGCCGGCGACTGATACAAAAATACAGCCGTCTTCCGGATCAGGTGCTGTGTTAGCCCGACAATTACAGGGGGCTATTCCGACAAAAATCTGAATCATAGAGCGGCCAGTTCTTTTTGTGTCTTTTTATTTCAGAATGAAAAAATCACAACATATAGGGATTGTTTTTCCACCGGTTAACCTTTATTTTTCCGCTTGCCAAATTTTAAAAAACCACAATCGCTTTCCGAACGGGTGAATTCTCCTGTTGTCACCGCCTATTCAAGTTAAAAATGAAATAAAAGAAACTGACGTGCAAATCCGGACACTTACACTTGCCCTATTGATGCTGTTGCTTAATGGGGTTTTGCCAGCCAATGCTGAAAATGATGGTAACATCCAGGTCATTATTCACCTGCTCGACTATATTTCTGCCGATTACCCGGCTGCAATCAATCGGGGTGAAATTATTAGTGCTGAAGAGTATGCTGAAATGCAGGAGTTCAGTCAGAAAGTAAAAGAACTGACTGCTGAAATGACACACGAAGTGGCCGGCCGGGTCGAAAACGATCTGTCGAAGCTGGTAGCTTTGGTGGATAAAAAGGCTCCACACGAAGAGATTGTAGCGGTAACCGGTAGCGTCAAAGCGCAAATTGTTGAAGCAACTGGCTACAAAACAGCGCCGGCTGCCTGGCCGGACCTTGAGCGCGGCAAGCAGGCTTACCTGGCAAATTGTGTAATCTGCCACGGAGCCAACGGCGATGGTAACGGGCAGCTCGCCCGCGGCATGGAGCCGGCACCAACCAATTTTTTGGACGATACGCTGATGGCGCGCCTGTCTCCGTTTCATGCTTTCAACACCATCAGGCTGGGAGTTGAAGGCACAGCCATGGTTCCCTTCGATACGCTGACCGATGAGCAGGTTTGGGACCTGGCATTTTATATCAAGTCGATGCGTTTTGACAAAAAAGAAGCTGGTGACGCCCGTTTAAAGGAAATGCCCGAAGGAATCAGTTTGCAGGAAGTTGCCACGCTGAACGACCGCGAACTGCTGGTGCAAATCGGGAGCGGGCCTGGCGCAGGCCAAACACTGGCGGCTTTGCGAACCGCCTCGCCGGATATCAGTCAGCCAAGTCCGCTCGAAATCGCTAAAAAATATTTGCGGGATGCCATGCATACTTATTCGCCCGAAAATAACGGATTGGCGCGGCAAAATGCCTTGCTGGCTTATCTTGAAGGGATTGAGCCGGTTGAAGCCCGCATCAATGCCAATGATCCGAAGTTTGTTGTTGCTCTCGAACAACAATTTTTCCTTGTCCGCAACGTGATCGAGAAGAAACGCGAAAAGGCTGAAGTGCAGGCTGAGATTGAAACTGCCCTTGCGATGATCGGCCAGGCAGAGGACATTTTACACGAGTCGAAGATCACCTATTGGCTGGCTTTTCTGCTTTCGTTTTCAATCATCGTGCGCGAAGGGTTGGAGGCTTTTCTTATTATTGCACTGATTGTGGCCTTGATCCGTTCGTCGGGAAACCGCAAAGCATTGGTTTGGCTGCACAGTGGCTGGCTGGCTGCTTTGGCGCTTAGTTTTGCGGGTTGGTTTTTATCTGAATGGGTCATCAGTATTAGCGGTAAAAACCGGGAAATTATGGAAGGTATGGTTGCCCTGCTGGCGGTACTGGTGTTGACCTCGGTGGGGGTTTGGCTTCATAACCAGTCGCATGTTAAAAAATGGAAAGTTTTTATTGAAAGCAAGGTGAGCCGGATGCTTCAAAAGAAAAATATGACCGGATTGGCGCTTTTTTCTTTTATGGTTGTTTTCAGAGAGGCTTTTGAATCTATCCTTTTTCTTCAGGCCATCAACATCGAAACCGCACAAACCGACCGCTCAGCAATTGGGGTGGGGGTGCTGGCCGCTTTCGGGCTGATCGGGCTTGTGGTATTTTTCTTCTTAAAATATTCGGGAAAAATCCCTTTACGTCAGCTATTCAGATATTCTTCATGGGCAATTACCATTCTGGCCATTATCCTGATGGGTAAAGGAATACATGCCATACAGGAAGCAGGTTGGGTTTCGGTTACACGCTCGCCGGTAGCACTGCGTATTGATTGGCTGGGACTCTATCCAACGGTTGAAACCCTGTTATCACAGGTATTGCTGGCCGGGCTGCTGGGCTTGCTTTATTACTTCAGCAACCGGAAACTGAATAAACCTGCTGTTGTCTCCAATGCGAAGGACTGAGTTATCTTTGTCCGGTAATCTGTGATCAGTAATCAGTAATCAGTAATCAGTAATCAGTAATCGGTAATCAGTAATCAGTGTTCAGTATTCTGTGATTACTGAACAGTAATCGGTATGCAAAAAAAAAGCCTGTATTGCTACAGGCTTAAGTGTCAATTAATCTGGTCCTTGACTAATTAACTTGCTATCAGAAATTCACTTGGCAGGTGCATTCTGTGGCATTTTTAAAAACATGCCCGGCGGGTTGGGCCGGTGTATTGGGACTATGGGAAATGGGAAAAATTGAAACAAGGCAGCCTGTTGGCTTGCCTTGTTTCGTTAAGTAAAGAAATCATCCAGTGTAACTAGGGCTGGAATCGAAGTAATAGCTGTTTTTCTTTCTGTAACTGTAATCGGCCCCGTATGATCCCACATGGGCATGTTTTGAAAGGTTGATGTCGTTCAGGATAATTCCTGCGTTTTTCATTGATTTTCGCTTGTTCACATGATCGATGAACCGTATTTCGCTTTTTTTGCTGAAATCCTGACGGGTAACAAACAGGTTGATGTCAACCTTCTGCCCGATCACAATCCCATCGGATACCAGCGAAAGCGGCGGGTTGTCAAAAACAATAAAGTCGAATAAGTCGCGGCATTGTTCAATCAAAGCTTCCAGCCTGCCGTTTTCAAGCAGTTCGGATGGATTTGGCGGGATTGGCCCGGCCGATACGAAGTGCAGGTTTTCGACCCTGGTTTGGCGTACAATATCTTCAAAACTGCTGAAGTCGGTCAGGAAAGTGCTGAGTCCTTCTTTATTTTTATATTTCATCCGGTTGTGAAGGCCTGGTTTTCTCAAGTCGCAATCAACCAGTAAAACCTTTTTATTATTCAGCGCAATCATCGACGACAGGTTTGCCGCCGTAAATGATTTCCCTTCTCCCGGGATTACCGAATTTATCCCGATAATAATGGCCCCATCTTTATTTTTAGGCGAAATAAACTGCAGGTTTGTTCGTAACTCGCGGAACGATTCGGCAATGGCCGAACGCGGATTGTCGATGGCAGCCAGGTATTCGGCACCCAAACTGGCGTTCACAATGTTGCCCACGATTGGAATATCAGTATAGACTTCAATGTCTTCGGCTGATTTGATCTTGTCGTAAAAATAGGTGGACAGCATAATCACGACGAGCGGTAATACCAGTCCAAGTGCAAACCCTCCGGCAATGTTCAATATCCGGTTTGGTCCCAGCATAACAGCCAGTTCGGGGCGTGCCTGGTCGAGCACTTTCGTGTCCGAAACATTTGAAGCGTGCGTGATAGCCGCATCAGCCCGTTTTTTCAATAAAAATGTGTATAATTCGTTGTTCAGGTCGAACATCCGTTTCATGTTGGTCATTTCCTGTTCGGTTTTCGGATAAGCCGTCAACTGCGAATTCACTTTTTCGATCCTTCTGTCAATTCCCTGGATTTGGACAATCCCGTTGTTGATCAGGTTTTTAAGATTTTCCTGCAGGTTTCTTTTCACCAGGTCGATTTCATTTTCCAATACAATCAACCTGGGGTTTTTTTCCCGGGCAGTGTACGAAATGACTTCGCGGCTTTGGTACAATTCGCTTAACCGTCCCACCAGCTTGTTGAGGTTCTCGTCAACAATGCCGATTACAGACGGGGCAACAACATCCTTCATCCGTTCTGTGTCGTTGAGGTATTTTTGCAGGTTGCGGTAATAATCCAAATGGGTTTGAGCCTGCGACCTTTCTGCATCCAACTGTACCAGGCGTTCTACAATAATGCCACCTTCCTGGCTCATGTCAACAATTTGATTTTTAGATCGGAACGAAGTGAAGTTATTCCCGGCAACTTCCAGCGTGTCGATCACATCTTTTAGTTGCGAATCAATAAACTGGATGGTTGTTGCCGATCGATGGTTTTTCTCACGTAATTCATAATTCGTATAAACCTTACTGAGTTCGTTTAAATAGTCGGCAGCTTTTTGCTCTACATGATCAACCAGAATCAGGTTAATGAGGTCGGAATTTTGATCTACTTCCTCCACACTTAAGCGCCTGGTGTAACTCCACACCTGGCTTCTCATGTCGTTAAATGTGAAGTAGTACTTCTCTCCGGGTACGGCGTTTTTCCTGTAAAGTGTAAAATTAAAGTACTCGTGCTGAAAAGGTTTCCCGACGGTTCCTTTCTGATTGATGTCGATGACGATTTCTTTGCTTCCCAGACTGACCTTCTCATTGACTTGTACCCGGAAGGACGCTGTGTCGATCATCTGAATGTGGATCGGCACGTTTTTTAAGTTGACGGCGTCTGTATTGAACATGATGTTGTAAGGTTCGTTGCCATAAACTTCCTGCTCGCGAAAAAACAGTTTCTGGTACCACGAAGTTGACCAGTTGAGGTTTTGGAGCACTTGCTGGTTGATGGAGTAGGAGGTTAAAACCCCAATGTGGTTTTGCAGGTTCACCTTTCCCGGCATATTTCGGGCAATCGGCATGTCCATCGTAATTTGTGGCTTGTCGTCCTGTTTTATAAGGAACAGACTTTCAAGTTGGTAGGTGGGTACAGTAACTTCGCTGTATAAAAAGCCAGCTACCGCACCAAACATACTGGCAATAGCAAACCAGTACCATTGGCGCTTTAGCTTGTGAAAAAACTTTTTAATCGCAAGCATATCTTCTCTCTCCATGGCGTTGGAGAATGCTTCCATTGTAGTTTTCATAGATTGAATCTTTACTTAATATGATTTTGTAGTTCAAATTGATAATCAACCAATGCCCTAGTTAACGAAAGAAGTTAATTATCAATAGGATAGTCGATAGCGCTGATAGCCCGACTGTATAAAATGATGCGTTCAGCCTGAAGTTTTTCAACTGTTGCGGGCGAATGACAATGACATCGTTTGGGTTCAGGTAAAACGCCTCGGAATAAAGAATGTCTTTGCTGGTCAGGTCGAGTTTGTACGGGTGAACCTTATCCTCATTCTGGCGAACGACGATGACATCATTCAGGTTGGCAAACTCGGTGGTTCCCCCGGCCATACCAACTGCTTCCAAAACAGTGAGCGTGTTGTTGTAGTTGTAAAAAAGCCCCGGATTTCGCACTTCGCCTAACACACTGACTTTAAAATTGAGCAAACGGATCTGAATGTCAGCATCTTTTAAATATTCGTTCGACCTGATTTGAATTTGCTCTTTGGCCTCTTTCAACGTACGTCCGCCAACATTCACAGCGCCCATGATGGGTAAGGTGATGTCGCCGTTGTTGTCAACCTGATAGCCCAAGATGTGTTGTCCGGCGGGCGACCCGTAAATATTAGAGCTCCCCATTCCGCCACCGTCGCCGGTTGTAAACATCTCATTTACTTCGGGGTTAATGGTTTTTACACTTACATATAAGTTGTCATTTGGTTTGATTCGGTACTCGTCATCGGCTTGTTGTACATCCCTGGCATCGACGCCCGCATCAAAATCCCGGAAAAAAGTGACGCTCTTTTCTGAAACGCAAGACCCCAGTACGGAAGCCAATAAAACGATCATAAAAAGAACTGATCTTCGTTTGTTTGAAAATTTCATATGAGTTGTGTTAAATAATAATAATTAAATGGGTCAGTTGACCGGTTTTTTATTTTTCCGGCTGTTTATTTTCCGTCACCAACCAGCATGACTTTAACGGTTTTAAGTATCAGCATGGCATCACGCGACAACGACCAGTTGTCGATGTATTCCATGTCGAGTTTCATCCATTCTTCAAATGGAATGTTGTTTCTTCCTGAAACCTGCCAGATGCAGGTGATTCCAGGCTTCATGCTTAACCGGCGAATCTGCCAGCGTTTGTATTTTTCAACTTCATCGGGGATGGGCGGACGTGGCCCAACAACCGACATTTCGCCCCGGATGACGTTGATAAACTGAGGCAGTTCGTCCAGCGAGGTTTTTCTCAAAAACCGTCCGATCCGTGTCACCCGCGGGTCCATTGTAATTTTAAAAACGGGCCCTTCCTGTTCGTTTTGTCCCATCAACGAAGCTTTTAGCGCTTCGGCATTGGCAACCATCGTGCGAAATTTATAACAGGAGAAGCGTCGCCCGTTTAAACCCACCCGTTCCTGTTTGAAAAACACCGGGCCGCCATCGTCAAGCTTAATGGCAATGGCAATCACCAGGAAAACAGGTGAAACCAGAAAAAGGACGAATAAGCTGAAGAAAAAGTCGAAGCTGGCTTTGACCTTCAGTCCGATGTAATTGTCGGGCGAATTCATATAGGTTACAAACGGAATCTGGTTCACCACCGAAAAGCGTGGTTTCCCCAGTTGTTTTCCGTAAGCTTTCGGAATCATGCCGGTGTAATGATGGAAGTTGATGCCAATCTCGGCACATTCAGCAATAAATTGCGTAATTTCCTGATGGTTATAATCTGTCTTGCAGTAAATTACTTCGTCGATTGTTTCCCGGTCCAAAACTTCTTTCAGGTTTTTTCTTTCGGGAAGCACTTTGTAGGTGTTTTCATACATCGACCTGATAATTTTACTTCCGGTGATAATGGCCCGGATGTTATAACCCCAGTCTTTTGTATGAATGATTTTTTCGACATACGGCAAAGAATCTTCGTCGGCAATCACTAGTATCTGACGGCTGCTGTAACCACGTCGCCTGAAAAACCGCATGGCGGTGTAGTAGGAGTGGTGAAATGCCGACAGAACGAGCAGGTTCAATGCACTAAAATAGAAAAGATTGTCAACATCAAGCGCTTCATAACCAATGAGGATGTTTATCACAAACAGGAAAGTCACGCCGATAGAAACCAATTTTACGTATGCTACAAACAGTCGCATGTAGCTGACTGTCCGCATCATCTTTCCCAATCCGAACTGATCAAGCAAAACGAACCACAGCAATGCAATGAAAATCAGAGAATTTTGCAGTTCATTGATTGATCCGGCCTCCATGGCTGCAGGAGGTGTTTCCAACCGCCAAATGAGCGCAAAGCAGGCAAGGGTCAATAAGATTTGAAAGATGGTACTGACTATTTCTAAGGTGTATTCGCGTTCTCTTAACATGATAATTATATTTTATTTACGACAACAAGGTCTAATTGCACAATTTTGAATGAATGGCAATTAGCGCACAGAATCAATGTTTAAAACTTGGCGTTTTATATCCTTATCAATCCTAAATGAGAGATGGCAACTTTTAATTGCCTTTAAGAGCAGGTTTTGGTTTGGGGAAAGCAGAGAACTCGCGGAGGACGGTCATTTTGTCCTCGATGCTTTGTGTTGAAAGGCTTTGATACGTTGTTCTTCGCCTTTGCTGCAAATTAGCAGCACGTTATTCGACTCAACAACAATATATTCACTCAAGCCCTGCACAACCACCACTTTGTCCTCGGGGACATGAATGATGTTGTTAGATGTTTCATACAAATAAGCTTTGTCCGAAGAAACCGTGTCGCCACTGTAAGTGCGCTGTGATTTCTCCCATAAAGCGGTCCAGGTGCCAAGGTCGGACCAGTCGAAACTGGCTTTTTGCACATACAGGTTATTTGCTTTTTCAAGCATGCTGTAATCTATTGAAATGCTTTCAAAAGTAGGGTAAACCAGGTCGATAAAACCCTGTTCTTTTTCGGTGAAATAAAGTTCGTCGCCGTTGTCGAAAACCCTTGCCATCGAAGGCATGTAAGTTTCAAAAGCTTTGACGATCGTTTTTACCGACCACAGAAAGATTCCGGCATTCCAGAGATAGCCGCCGCTGCTTAGATAGTTCTTCGCGGTTTCCAAATCTGGTTTTTCCTTGAAAGCTTTTACTTCGCCAATTTCTTTGTCGGCGTTTTTCATCTGGATATAACCATAGCCAGTTTCCGGGCGGTGTGGCTGAATCCCGATCGTGAGGATCGCTTCGCGGTCTTTTACAAAGTTCACCCCGTTTTGTAAGGTTCTCTGGAATAACATCTTCTGCTCAATCAGGTGGTCGGATGGCGTCACAATGATGGTGGCATCCTTGTTTAGTTTCCTGATTTTGTAACTTGCATAGGCAATGCAGGGCGCTGTGTTCCTCATAACCGGCTCGGCCAGTATGTTCGATTCAGGAATGTCGGGGCCTTGCTCTTTTGCAATATCAATGTATTGGGAAGCAGTTACTACAAAAATGTTTCTGGCTGGAATGAAATCACTGAAGCGATCAATGGTATGCTGGAAAAGCGTTTTACCGGTTCCCAGCATATCAAGGAATTGTTTGGGCTTCTTCTCCGTACTTACCGGCCAAAACCTGCTGCCAATGCCCCCGGCCATAATAATTAAAAAAATGTCACTTTTCATCTCTTCACTTATATTTGTTTTGTTTTTACTAACAGGTAATCGCAACTTAAATCAACTTGCTTCGCGGTACCACCGGTACAATTTTGAAATTCCTTCTTCGATTTCAACCTGGTGTTTCCACCCCAGTTGATGTAACTTCGACGGGTCGGTCAGTTTACGCATGGTGCCGTCGGGCTTGCTGGAGTTAAAAACCAGTTCGCCGTTAAAACCGATGGTCGACCGGATCAGTTTCGCCAATTCCCCGATGCTGATTTCTTTTCCGGTTCCTATGTTGATGTGGGCATTGCGTATTTCGCCCGAGCTGGCGATAACCGGGTCGTTGTTTGCAATTTCTTCGAAATTTTTGTTTTCCATGATGAAAACGCAGGCGTCAGCCATGTCTTCGCTCCACAGAAATTCGCGCATGGGGTTGCCGCTGCCCCAAATTTCAACCGATACTTTTGATGTTTCCTCGTTTCTTTTAATGCCGAATGGAGCCAGCACATCCAATATCTTTTCGGGCGAACTTAAATCGTCGAATGCTTTCACCGGGCGCGCTCTCAAATCGCGTCTGATGGCTTCCAGGTTATTTTCTTCGAGATATTTTCCCAACAGGATTTTGCGCACCAACGCGGGCAGAACGTGTGATTTTTCTAGGTCGAAGTTGTCATTCGGGCCATACAAGTTGGTTGGCATCACCGACAGAAAATTCGTTCCATACTGGATGTTGTAACTTTCGCACAGTTTGATGCCGGCAATTTTGGCAATGGCATATGGCTCATTGGTATATTCAAGCACCGAGCTTAAAAGCAAATCTTCGCTCATTGGCTGTGGTGCTTCCCGTGGATAAATGCAGGTGCTTCCAAGAAACAGCAACTTCTTAACGCCGTTGAGGTAGGCTTGGTGTATGACATTGTTTTGTATCATCAGGTTTTCGTAGATGAACTCGCCCCGGTAAATATTATTGGCCATAATTCCCCCCACTTTTGCTGCTGCCAGAAAAACATATTCGGGTTTTTCGCTTGCAAAAAATGAAGCCACTTCCTGCTGGCTGACCAAATCGAGTTCAGCATGGGTTCTTAATACAAAATTGTGATAGCCTTTTTTTTCAAGGCTGCGTAAAATTGCAGAACCTACCAGTCCGCGGTGGCCCGCAATGTAAATTTTACTGTCTTTTTTCATTTCTGAAATTCCTGATAAGGGGTGTTTGGTTAAATATGATAAAACTGAATGCCGAAAGTAAGCCTGCATTTACCTCTGCAAATGCAGCTATACTTTCAGCTAAATACTCAGCGTGGACTATTCAAAAAAGTTTAATATCCGGTAACCTTGTTCTTTCAGATAAGCTTCTTTTTTAAACAAGGTGACGTCTGATTGCATCATGTCGGCCACCAGAGCCTGCAGATTGTATTTTGGCGTCCATCCCAATATTCGTTGTGATTTGGATGGGTCGCCGATCAGCAGATCAACTTCGGTGGGGCGGAAATACATTGGGTCAACACTCACAATCTCTGTTTTGCCGGTCAGCAGCCGTTGGTGCATTCCTTCATAAAATTCTTCTCCAACCTGCGTGCAGAATTTGTGCTCATCAATTCCGGTAAGGTAGCCGGTTTCGTCGGCGCCTTTTCCTTTAAAGGCAATCTCCAGCCCAATCTCTTCGCATGACATTTTGATAAAATCGCGGATCGTAGTGGTGATTCCTGTGGCAATGACATAGTCGTCGGGACGATCTTGCTGAAGGATCAGGTACATGGCGCGGACATAATCTTTGGCATGTCCCCAGTCGCGTTTAGATGACAGGTTGCCCATGTACACTTTGTCCATCATGCCTAAAGCTATTTTTGAAACTGCACGGGTCACTTTACGGGTGACAAATGTTTCGCCACGAAGGGGTGACTCGTGGTTAAACAAAATCCCGTTGCTGGCATGCATGCCATAAGCTTCGCGATAATTAACGGTGATCCAGTAGGCGTACATTTTGGCCACTGCGTACGGCGAACGCGGGTAAAAAGGCGTTTTTTCCGATTGCGGAACTTCCTGCACCAGACCATAAAGCTCGGATGTTGACGCCTGGTAAATTCTGGTGTTTTTCAAACCGAGCAGGCGCACTGCTTCCAGAATACGGAGGGTGCCGATGCCATCGGCGTTGGCGGTATATTCGGGCGTATCAAAACTTACTTTTACATGGCTCATGGCAGCCAGGTTGTATATTTCATCGGGCTGTACTTCCTGTACAATACGCGTCAGGTTCATACTGTCGGTCAGGTCGCCGTAGTGGAGAATAAAGTTCCGTTCTGTCGTGTGCGGATCCTGGTAGAGGTGGTCGATCCGGTCGGTGTTAAACATGGAGGAACGGCGTTTTAGCCCGTGTACCACGTATCCTTTCTTCAGCAAATACTCCGAGAGGTATGCTCCATCCTGACCGGTGACACCAGTTATTAATGCAACTTTTGACATAGTTCTAAAATTTTAAAGTGAATAATTATTTCAACTGAAAGCAGTCTATTCACTGCTTTCAGTTGATTTTAATTCAGTTTTGGTTCGGTTCGATCGTTTACGGTTTATTCAGGTGAGAATTCACTCCTGCTTCTGAATGTTTCTGCAGCAACGAATTAACAGTTCATCTCAACATTGATAAGATCGGGACGAAAAGTTTCTGTTTGTTCTGTCCTTAGCCGGTCACACAGCCTCCCTGCCGGAAGTTCGACATCGTCGTAAGTAATCACCTGGTTGAGTGCAATGTCATTTTTCAGGCGGCATCCGCCCGCAATTCCCATTGGAAGCAGGTTTTCTCTTCTGGCCAGCTCGTAATTTTCGCATTGGCCGTAGGTCATGTATTCTCCCAAACCGTCGAGTAGCATACCAGCTTTTAACGGCACTTTTGCTGTGGCCACCACTTCAACCACCGGACCAGCAATCGGTGCCAAAGCTGCGTCTCCGAAGAGTACGGCCCGGGCAACTGTCAATGGCACTTCAAAATGGCAAAGGTGGTATGGGTTGTAAAAAAGATAGAGCGGCCCTTCGCCCAACTTATAAAGGTTGAGGTAGTGCTGCTGAATCGGGTCGTCATGCGTCCCCAGAACAAACACGCCCGGAGACGGCTGCGGCCCAACTACATAGTCTACAATTCCGGGGCCTTCTGTTAGTTGTTCATACGGAAACAGGTTGTGTACCACGTCTTGCAGCGGCGTGCCTGTTTCTACGGTCGGGCCATACATACCCCGCTTGCCAACTTTCATTCCGGTTCCGTTTGCTACAATAGCTTGCTCGAACGAAATTTTCGTACCGTCGGCAAACGATGTCACCATCGCCGGGTTTTGTCCCCATTTTTTGGCGAAACCTTCCTGTGTGGTCGGGTTTCTGAATGGGTCGTGAAGCCCTTTGATATTTCCGCACAAAACCGGCTTGACGCCGATTGACTTGACAAACCGGTACAGGTTCATTTCCACCCCCGGTTGGTCACCATCAGCAAATGTCAGTACAACGCCCGCCTGATCAGCATATTTTTTCAGGATCGGGCCAATCGTACCGTCAACTTCGGCATTCATCTGAATGACATGCTTTTTATGCTCGAAAGCTTTCAGAATCAGCCTGGCGCTAAATTCAACGGTACCGGTTACTTCAATAATGGCATCAATGCCTTCAGCTTCACAAATCAGGTCTGGTTGATCCGTGACGCTGTACCTGCCTTTCCGGATGTTATCTTCCATATCGGCGAGTTTTTCTGTTCGGTAAACATTTGTTATTCCCGACAGATGATAAGCGTTTTCCGCTTTTTCAATTTTGCGGTTTGAAATAGCGACCAACTCCATTCCCGGAACTGATTTGCAGATTTGGACCGCAATTCCGCGTCCCATAAAACCTGCACCGATCAGACCGACTCTGATTGGATTTTTTTCTTCGTGCCTTTTTTGGAGGGCTGTGTCAACAATGATCATGTTTTTACGTGTTTGAGGGTAAATAATCGACTCGTCAGAATCTAATAGTTTCTGTCATCTCCCTAATTACGATTTTTTGCTTTCGGACGTGAATTATTTTCTTAAAGAGTTGTTTATATCCATTCAGTCAACAGAAAAATAAACCGAAGATTGTCCGTCAATTTCATTTCTATATTCAAACTCGTCGAATTTAAAACCAGCCTCCGTAAACAAGGAGAGAAAGTATCCTTTTTCAAAACGGAACACGCTGTTTGGGTATTTGTATGTTAACCCGTACCCATCGGGATTGCTTGTTACCGGAGGAACGTTTTCTTCGATAAAATTTGTGACGAACAATTTTCCTCCGTGCCTAAGTATCCTGAAATAGTCTTTCGCAAAAATTCTGATTTCATGATCGGTCCAGTTTGGCAGCACAGAGCTGAGGTAAATCAAGTCAAATGATTGGTCCGGAACGTCCAGTGTGAAAGTTTCGTCCACCTTTATTTTGCCGGATTTATTGAATAGATGGTGTTGTAAATCAATCAGGCGAAACTCGCACCAGTGGTATTTACCTGAAATGTATTTTTTGCACCAATCTACATTTTGCGCCCGCGAATCATACCCAACGTATCTTTTTATTTTTCCTGCTTTTTGAATAAGGCCAATCACCGACCGCCCTGATGAACATCCGATTTCCAGTATTTCACTGTTGATATCGACGTTTAATCTATTGGTAAAACGTTCGCCTTCCTGCAATGCGGTGTCCAAATAATATTGATCATTCTCGAGTTTCTTCCCCATCAACCTCATTTCCACAGGAGGCAAAATGATGCCTTGGTGCTTGTGGTATTTTTTTTTGATCCGGTTTTTGATTCCCGCGACTGCCTGGGATAATAATGCATTCTTTTTTAGTCCGCTTTTTATTCGGGTCAATTGGCTTTCCATTGATTCAGTTTAACTGGTAAAATGAGTAAAACGAATTTTCACAGAACAATTTTCCGGGAGTAAAACGCCTCTGCAAACCCGGTTGCAGACTCCATTCCCCGGATGCGGGGGAGCGCGCTGAAAGTTGCTTCGTCAAACCAGTGTTTTGACTGTTGCGAAACAAAGGTTTCCAGTAGAATTTTATTTCGTTTTGCAAGGTAATGGCCGTCAAGCGGCACATAAAAATTAGGAATGCCCAGATCGCCGTCATACTTGGGAATTTCGTATTCCAGGATCAGATGGTTTCGCCATGTGTTCCATGTCAGATCGCTGATCAGCCTGTGGTCTTGATGGCGGTCGTTGCGATAATGAGTAAAAATGAGATCCGGCGCAATTTCCTGTTTGATCAGTTCGAAATACTCTTTGATTTCGGGAGCCTGAAATGGCAGGAATCCGTCTCGGAAGCTGTGAACTGTTATTTCCGTGCCGGAAACACCGGCAAGAAATTTCAGGGCGCTGTCAGTTGCTTCCTGTTTTCTGGTGTCATTGGAGGCAAACACAACCCATCTGACTTTTTCAACTTCGTATTCACTCAAAATTTTTAACAAGGTTCCTCCTGCTCCGATTTCAATGTCGTCGCAGTGTGCGCCGAGGCACAAAATGTTTAAAGGAACTTCATTCCTGAATTTAAATGGCAACATAACTAAAAAACATTTTTTCCATCCGGGTGCTTTTTCTTCCCGGATTTTCCATCTTGTTCCAAACCTCCCACGGAGCATGCCCCTGTGCATAAATATCATCCAAAGTCTTTTTATCTTTAAAAGTATCCATGCTGGCCCAGAAACCTTTGTGTTCCCACGAGATGAGTTTGTTGGTTTTTATCAATCTCTGAAATGGTTTCTCAACCAACTCATCCCCATATTCAATCGAATCAAATATCTCATTCCTGAAAATGAAATATCCGGTATTCATATACAGGCCTGACGATCCCATGTGGTTTATTTCCTTCACGCTGCCGTCGTCGTTGCGGTGTACGATATGAAAACTTTGTGTTGGCTGGTAAACCATAAAAGCGGCAGTTTTATCTTTTGCCTTTGAAAACCAGTCGATCATAGTGGGAAGGTGGAGGTCGGTTAAACCATCGCTGTAGTTTGCAAGGAACATCTTTTCTCCCTTCAGGTAATCTTTCACTTGCATTAAACGCATGCCAATGTTCGAGTTCAGCCCGGTATCGACGAAAGTAATTTTCCAGTCGTCAATGTCGTTGTTTAAAAGTTCGATGTTCCGTCCACCTTTCGTGAAAATGAAATCATTGGAGATGGTCTCGTCGTAATGGATAAAATAGTCTTTTATCACATCGGCTTTATAACCAAGGCACAAGATAAATTCTTTATGCCCATAGCTTGCGTAATATTTCATAATGTTCCATAAAATGGGACGATATCCGATTCTTACCATTGGTTTTGGTATCTGATCGGAGTAATCCCACAGGCGGATGCCCTGTCCGCCGCAAAACAATACCACTTTCATAAAGGATAAATTTTATTCAAATAAGGTTTTTTAAAAAGAAGAGTATATATAAGTCAATTAATAATACTTAGTTCCGGAATTGGGACAACAAATTTTCCTCCCCATTCCCGGATGTATTGATGGTGACTTATAATTTCGTCTTTTAAATTCCACGGAAGAATTAAGACGTAGTCGGGTTTGGTTTTTTGTAATTGATCAGGGTGATGAACCGGGATGTGCGTTCCCGGCAGAAAATTACCCTGCTTGTGAGGGCTGCGGTCAACCGTGTAGTCCAGGAAATCAGTCCTGATGCTGCAATAGTTGAGCAATGTATTGCCTTTCCCAGGAGCGCCGTAACCTACTACCTGTTTCCCTTCTCTTTTTGCTTGAATCAAAAATTCAAGGATTTTCCTTTTCGTTTCCTTCACCTTTTCATTGAAGGTTTTGTAGTAGCCCATGCTGTTTAGCCCCAACCTTTCTTCCTTTTCCAACAGCCTGGCCACCCGGTTGTGGACAGGCTGTGTATTGTTGCCGGCATGGCATCCGTAAATACGCAACGACCCGCCGTGAGTCGGGAGTTCGTCCACATCGAACAATTCAATTTCGTATTTACTGAAAATCCTTCTGGCAGTGGAAAAAGAAAGGTACGAGAAGTGCTCGTGATAAATCGTGTCAAATTGATTGCCCTCGACAAGGCGATGCAAATGAGGAAATTCCATGGTGATTATCCCGTTTGGCTTTAGGAAAAGCTTTATTCCCTGAACAAAGTCGTTGATGTCGGGCACATGAGCCAGCACATTGTTTCCAATGATCAGATCGGCTTTTCCATAGGTATTTGCCAGATACTTTGCAGTCGCTGCACCAAAAAACCGTATTTCGGTCCTGACACCTTTTTCCTGAATGGCATGTTTGGCAACTGCTTCGGATGGATCAATGCCAAGGACAGGAATATCTTTTTCAACAAAATATTGCAACAGATACCCGTCGTTGCTTGCGATTTCCGCGACAAGACTTTTTCGGTCAATTCCAAATCTTGGAATCGCTGTCTCAACGTATTTGCGTGCGTGGTTCAGCCAAAAATCCGAAAATGAAGAATAGTAGCCATAATCCCTGTAGATTATTTCCGGCGAAACGCTCTCCGGAACCTGCACCAAAAAACAATTGTCGCATACATATACTTTTAGCGGATAATGAGGTTCCATGGCGTTAAGGTTCTCCGGCCTGATCCTTTCTTCACAAAGCGGCTGCATGCCTAAATCCACCATCACGTATTTCAACGGTTTTTTACAAAAATTGCATTGGCGTGGAAAACCTCCGTTGGCGGTTATATTGGGGCACATACAAATTCGATATTAAAGGCCTATTTTTCTATTGTAACAAGATTTCCGTTTTTAATCAACGCTTGACTTTCAGAGTCGTTTGTTTTCCATGCCCATTCCAGGTTCATGTTGAGATCTCCTTGTTCCTGCAGTCCCGCAAGTATTTTAAGGCGCATAAACTTTGACTGGCGGAAGTTCGGATCTGTCAGGTTCATGCCTGCTATCTGATTATATAATCCTTTGATGGTTGCGTGTAAGTCGTATTGAGGTTGATGATTCGGAGCCAGTTTTTTATAAAGATCGAAGTTCACTTTATAGGACCGTTTGTCAGGAGCAGCGTTCGGATTCATGGTAATTTTACAGCCGGGAACAATTTCGCCAACTGCGAGAGCCAGGTCTTTAATCTGGTAATTCCATCCGCTTGTGCCGGTATTGATCGCTAAAAAATTTCCGCCAACAGAAGACGTCCGTTGAACACCCCATTCGATGGCCAGTGCCATATCCCTGATGTTGATTAGCGGGCGCCACGGGCTTCCGTCGCTCAAAATATTGATTTCTTTTGAAATGATTGCGCCCGCAACAAAATCGTTTAACACTAAATCGAGTCGTAGACGGGGGCTTGCGC
>OBJA01000653.1_pt1 | contig 28325 bp, 29 predicted proteins | sample 1519751 | NCBI WGS metagenome assembly OBJA01 (sample SAMEA3881238, study PRJEB22517) | soil metagenome | biome: lake sediment; feature: soda lake sediment; material: sediment, water from around vicinity | place: India | collected 2013-12-23 | depth 3 m
TCATAAGGATTGACCCAACAGGACTAGCCGACTATATCCATGGAACCTCTCCGCCAAAAATGACAAAGTTTTATGCCAAGAAGAATTAACTTGAAAAGGGGTGGTATTAATAAACTTACCTTTTTTAGTTGTTATAATAATATTAACAACCTTCGGTAGTTGGTATAGATTAAGTGTATATGGTAATTTTCCTCCTAAAATCGGTTTGATTATGGCATTAATACTAGATTTAATTATTATTTATTTCTATTTAAAGTATTAGTACCTTATACCCTACGCGATCCTCCCAAAGTGAGGTTGTTCTCGGCCATTGATGTCTTTCGTGATAGTTCTGTACAAAGATACGAATTTTTTTTAACCACAGACACGAAGGCCACGAAGTGGTAGTGTGATATGAAAGGGAATTATAGAATAAATATATTACAACATAAGGCACACCATGTATTTCAAGCTCAACAACAAGAGCTTCTTCCCCATTCTTCATGCTCTTCATGTCCTTCATGGTTTATAAAAATCCCGCGGTTTAAATTCCATAATCTTCATGGCCTTCACGGATTTAAGAAAATATCCTCATCCACAGCCTCGAATATTAGTCGAAAGTGCACGAAAAAAGAGACCGTCACTGTGACAGTCTCTTTTTTGCTTTAATCACAATCAATTAAAGGAAGGAAGCTTAAAGGAGAGTTTCTGGAAGCCCGCGGGTATTTCGAAGAGGGAGTTGGGTTGAGGGCCGACCTTAACTTCCTTTGCCTCCATGGTTGTCGTTTGCTTACCCTCAACAGTAACGCTTTTTAAGAGGATGCCCAGTTTTTGCGCAATGGAAACCTTGGAGACGGATTTGCCGGACTTGTACTCATAGATGTCACAGGTGTATCCCAGGATCGTTTCGGTACCGATCTTTTTGGCCTTTGTCTCCAAGAAATCTTCATCAGCCCGATAGTTGCTCAACGCATTGGGATCAAAAGCTTGCTCAATATAGGACTTGTCAGGGATCATCAACAGCCAGGTGACCTTTTTATCCATACGGACAATGGAGACGACATCTCCTTGTTTGCTCTTCATCTCCATCCGAAATTTCGTGGCATTGCTCTGAGTGTAGATGGTTTGTTCCATCGTTTCTTTCCCTGTAGTGACCAGGTATTTGGCCATATAGTCCGGCAGGCCGGCGGCGAAGCCGATGGAACTGCAAATGAGAATGATCAAGAGACATATGGATATAAACGGATAACGTTTCAAGATTAACCCCTCCATTACGTTTATTACGTTTTCAATACATTCGTTATCGATGGGGAAAATCCTTCCAATTAATAGCAGGCTTGTCCCAACATGTTCATGTGATCGCTGGAGGTTTTGAAGCTGTAGAGAAACCTTAAAAAAGATCGTTGAAGTAAGGGACGAAATGGGGGAAGCATTGGCGTAACGAATCAGGGGTATCTTGCAGAAGGCCGAAGCTCCATGCCGCCCATTGTTGGATGGGGGTAAGCGGGAGGGAGTCGGACGGCGGTATGTTCTCCAGTTCTCCGCGGCCATGATGGATCTGCAGGCGAAAATAGCCGTTATTGGGCTCCAACAAGGGGTCGGAAAGGCGAAATTCAAAAGAAGCGCTTAACACGGGGTTAAAGGGGATTTTCTGAATGAACCGAGGGAACGAGACAATCCTTGCCATAGCAAAAGGCGTGTTAATGGAGTTGATTGTATCCTCAGACACGGGTTGACCCGGCCATGCTTGCCATTTAATCGGAGTTTGCGGATATTCCTTTCGAAGCAGCGCGAGGGCGGCATGGCCGTCTTCGGCATGGGGAAAAGCCATTTCCCGGATGAGAAGATAGTCCGGCAGACGACGGACTAAAAGGTATCCCATGGGCTTCTCTGGAGAATGGCGATATAGCCACAGCTTACCCCCGTCCATTAAATGATCGTGCAAAAGATCCTTCCAGTCCTGCGCTCGGCGAAGCAAAAATACGCGGGCTTGTGAAAAATAACGGCTATACCAGGAAATGAGCTGTTCAATATCGTTGAATGAACCGGGGGAGAGTATACCTTGGTGGGCTTCGTTCGTTTGAGGCGCGATCGTATCGAGACGATGGAAAAAGACATGGGACCAGCCGCGGTCTTTATAAAAATCAGGTACGGCTGGGATGAGAAGGTTTAGGCACTGATCTTCTTCATAGAGCTCCATCAACATGGTTCGGAGCAGATCGGTGGCAAGGCCTTGACCTCGCAAGGAGGCCTGAGTACAAAGGCCAACGAGATAGGTAATGGGGAGAGAGGAACCGTGCCAGGCTAAACGGTAAGGTACAAGCTGTCCCATGGCTTGCAATTGAACGCCTTGAAATATGCCTCGCGTTTGTTGGGGTGAAAAACGCTGGCTAAAGTACCAATCCACAAAGGATGAAGGATCATCGAATGAATGCTCCCAGAGGGTCTGTGCCTGGGAAAGGTCATAGGTTGTCAACGCCCGGTACACGCTTGGTTCCTCCTTTCAACAGTGTTAATGCATGCTAAAGATTGGGATTAATCCAAGAACTCGAGGGTATATTTCTCGACCATGCCCACGGGATGCAAGCGGTTTTTGGCTTCTCGTAGATTGGGGAGGCCAAGGTCATCTTCGCGATTGACGGTTTGTGTATGATGCCAGGCATGATGGAGAAACTCCCAGTTCATAGCGGCATAGATGCCTTGATACTCGGGATGGGCTTTTTCAAAGTGGATCAGCGCGGTCTCCGGGGTCAGCGCGCTTCCCATGGCAAAGGCCACCAGTTTTTCGTCGATTCGTAAGCCGCCGCCTTTGATCCCTAAATCATGCTGATGGTGTATGGCCTCGTTTAGGGCGATGCGTTCGTCATCGACGGAATGGGAGTCGGGATGTGCTTCGGCCCACGCGTCAAAGACGGATTCGATGGCGGATCGATCAGAAGAAACCAATGGCGTATAGGCATAGCTGTATTTTTGGCGAAATTTTCGCAAGGCTTGGCGTTGCTGTTGGTACTTGCGTCCTTTCAGCTCCAACAAGTCCTGTGTGCGATAGACATAGTCCCAGGACGGTCGATCCTCGATCATGCGAACCTTATATTCGGCCGCTTCCAATATGGGGCGGACCATCGCTGTGGGAATGGAACGAAACACCAGTGTTGACCCGTTGGCCATCGAGTATCGTTGTAGGTGGTGGATAACCAGGGGTAGTTTATGCCAATGAGCCCCCAACGGAGGCAGAAAATAGGTTTCTCCCCGATAGCGGCAACGGATACAAAGAAAATCTTCGATAATAGTCCAGGAAACATCGTAAGGTCTTCTCCAGATCCACAAAGAGACAAGCGAAAGATCGGAGAGTTCATAAAGGTTGGATGGGAAATGGTGTAGGTAGACCCCTTTGAAGTCAACGGTAATCGGCTTGAATTCGATAATTAATCCCCCCGATGAAACAAGCTCCTGCGAGATGCCAGGAGCTTTCTTGTGAAAAATGCTAGGTTTGTATTTCCTTACAATTATATTCCCAAACTGTTTCCAAATCAATGTTGTTCTATGATTGTTTAAGTCCATGGGGCTGAATTGGACTATTATCCAAAATATACTGGGCGGCTTCGGAGGGATCGTCGGTTAACCTGAAGAGGTTAAGATCGTTTGGGCCGATGGCGCCAGCTTTAATTGGAGCATCGGCCAACCAATCCACAAGTCCTTGCCAAAAGGAACGTCCCAGCAGAACGATGGGGAAATGGTCAATCTTGTCGGTCTGGACCAGGGTTAGCGCTTCAAACATCTCGTCAAACGTTCCATAACCGCCAGGTAAGATCACAAAGCCCAAAGCGTATTTGATGAACATCAATTTTCGGACAAAGAAATAACGAAAGGACAAGGCAATGGTCTGGAAGGGATTGGGGACGGGTTCTTGAGGCAGTTGGATGCTGCATCCTACAGAGATGCCTTTTACTTCAAAGGCTCCCTGATTGGCTGCTTCCATCAAGCCCGGTCCGCCTCCGGTGATGATGCCGAATCCCTTTTGGCTAAGAATGCGTGCCAATTCACGTCCTTGTTCGTAGTATGGGCTCTCTGTTCCCATGCGGGCGGAGCCGAAAAAGGCTACTGACGGAGGTAGTTTCGAAAGGGCGTCAAAGCCTTCCACCAGTTCGCCCTGGATGCGTAGAATACGCCAGGGATCTTCTTGGGTAAAGTCTTTTTGCAGGGGTGGGGTTTGAAGTAATTCTTTATCCTCATTGTCTTGAAAGCCTATCGGCTTTTTTAGCGATTCCATGATCCACCGTCCTTCGATAGAAATATAATTTATGTTTCTACTTAGTATGTGCCGAATACATCGTCTTAACGCAGCATGATAAGGGAGAATCATCCCCATGACAAAGGAGATGATAATAAAAGGGAGGTGAGAACGTGGCTGAGGAAAAGAATCCGAAGCTGGAGAGCGCGAAGGAAAAGATGAAATGGGAGACTGCACGAGAACTTGGGCTCGATGATGATCTGGCCGCAGGCGGAGATGAATTATCCGTTAAGGAAGCAGGCAAGATCGGGGGCAATATGGTAAAAAAGCTTGTCAAGAAGGGTGAGGAAGTAATCGCTGATCCAAAGGACCTATAGAAATCGGGCCGACCAAATCAAAGCAGCATCTTCGAGGGCATAAAGCCCTCGAACTACTTTATATGCGGCCTAGAGGATATTCTCCAGATTGAACTTCTCCTTCGTTGGTATATGGTTGACCAATCTTAAAATAGCGGACAATTCCTCAAGCGCTTTATTCCTTTCTTCTAACTTCAGGTTGCTTTTGAATCGCACCCAAGAATCTTCAATCATATCGATTTCATGATGATCGGTGATTAGAGACCAACGAACACGGGTTTTTTCCCAGAGAGGCTCTGCAGCCGCCAGATGTCTTTTCGCGCTGGAAAAATCTTGGTTCATGAGTGAACTATGGATGTGTTGAAGTCTCTTGGCAAGCCTTCGGGACGAGGTGTTCAACATGTGCTGGGACACAAAAGAGGACGTAATGATGATGGCCAAAATGATAAGAAGCATGATTAGGGTTCGCAAGGATTCGACCTCCTCATGAAGATTGAGTGGTGTTGTTTTTTGAAAAACACTTATTTAGACTAACGGTAACTCCAATGTTAGTTGCTCTTCCTCTGCAAGAAGAGTTTACCTTTGGAGTCGACGGTTGCCACGAGGGTGGTTTCGGGCGTCAGACCTTGAGCAGTCAGTGCGTTATACAGCCACTCCTGGGTTAAATTGGCTTCTTTTAAATTGGAATCTATAATCGAGCCATCGACGATTAATAGCAGAGGAAGGCCTTCATAGTCGGCATTGATCTTCAAATCTCCGGGGTTGACGGGTCGTTTTTGCGACTTAGGAATGACACTCAAGTCCCCGTTGGTCTCCAAGATGGCGTACTCCACATCTTCGAGGTTAGGGTAGCCTTTAGCTCGCAGTTGCTCCATTAAGTCGTTCATATTGTAGAGATTCTTCTTCATGGATTTCTCTACCAATTCTCCTTTTCTCACCAGAATCGTGGGGGTACCACAGACGATGCTCCGAATTCGTGTACTGCGAAGGCATATATAGGAGATGGCGAGTTGCGCAAAGAGCAGTGTTAAGACGGGAATGATGCCGTTGATCAGTGCAATCTCTTTATCCTGCATAGGAACTGCCACCAGATCCGCGATCATGAGCGTGACGACGAACTCGAAGGGTTGAAGCTCTCCAATCTGCCGTTTGCCCATAAGACGCATAACCACAAGAACCAAGGAGAAAAGGATGAGTGTGCGAAAGAAGACGATCAGCAAATCTACAGACCTCCGGTTGGAATAGAAGTAGCGGGTTACGAGTTGAGAGTAACAGATTTAAGAGCCAACGAATGGGAGAAGGGTATTGTTGTTAGAGATTTCATCGACCTTGCAAAATTCAATGATGGCCGGTCAACGGCCTTACGGGTTATTCGACAAATTGTGACGATTATGATACTTTTCCCCAATGAAGTCTGTTTTATTATGGTGTTTCGCAATGTGAAAATCGTATATTGTATTCACGTTCCGAATCCCTTGACAAGCGGTCATGCATTCACTATATTAAATATGAAAATGTTTTTCATAATGTGGAAAAAACCTGGTTCTGTCTTCGATATCCGGATATCGAACCTACAGATCAGGCAATAGAAAGGAAGGGTTATAGTCCATGTCATACGTGTCCGAAATTTATGACAAAGTTCAGCAACGGAACCCCAATGAACCCGAATTCCTTCAGGCTGTTAAAGAAGTTTTGGATTCCTTGGCGCCTGTGGTGGAGCGGCATCCTGAGCTTCAGAAAGCAGGGCTTCTGGAGAGGATCGTCGAACCTGAGCGGCAGATCATTTTTCGCATTCCCTGGGTCGACGATCAAGGCAAAACACAGGTGAATCGCGGCTTCCGTGTTCAATTCAACTCCGCCATTGGTCCATATAAAGGCGGCCTTCGTTTTCATCCCTCCGTCAACCTTGGCATTATCAAGTTCCTCGGTTTTGAACAGATCTTCAAAAACTCCTTAACCGGTCTTCCCATCGGCGGCGGCAAGGGCGGAAGCGATTTCGACCCCAAAGGCAAGTCCGACGGCGAAATCATGCGGTTCTGCCAAAGCTTCATGACCGAGCTCTATCGTCATATCTCTGCGGACAACGACGTTCCTGCTGGAGATATCGGCGTCGGCGCACGGGAGATCGGATTTATGTACGGCCAGTATAAACGAATCCGCAACGTCTACGAGGGCGTTTTAACCGGCAAAGGCCTTACTTATGGCGGCAGCTTGGCACGGACTGAAGCCACCGGTTATGGCACCTGCTACTTTGTGGATGAGATGATCAAAGCAAAGGGCAAGTCTTTCCAGGGGTCGACGGTGGTTGTCTCTGGTTCGGGCAACGTTTCTATCTACGCATTGCAAAAGGTTCAGCAATTGGGCGGCAAAGTCGTGGCCATGAGCGATTCCAACGGTTACGTGGTGGATCCTAACGGTATCGACTTCGCTTTAATGAAGCAGATCAAAGAGGTTGAGCGAAAGCGAATCAAAGAGTACGCTACAGCCAAATCCGGTGTGGAGTATCATGAGGGTTGTAGTGGAATTTGGAACGTCAAGTGCGATATCGCCCTTCCCTGCGCAACACAGAACGAAATCGATGAAGCGTCTGCCAAAAAGTTAGTGGCGAACGGTTGCTGGGCTGTAGGTGAAGGCGCAAACATGCCATCTACGCCAGAAGCTGTTGAAGTCTTTTTAGCCAATAAAGTTCTTTTTGCACCTGCAAAGGCCGCTAATGCCGGTGGCGTGGCCACCTCTGCATTGGAGATGTCCCAAAACAGCATGAGATATTCCTGGACCTTTGAGGAAGTCGATGCAAAGTTAAAGGACATCATGGTTAATATCTATAAAAAGGCAAGCGAAGCAGCGAAGGAATATGGCGCCGAAGATAATTTAGTGGTTGGCGCTAACATCGCCGGTTTTATGAAAGTCGCCAATGCCATGATGGCTCAAGGTATCATCTAAGACTAGGCTTGCCATTGAGGGGAAAGACGGGGCGGTTTTACCGCCCCTTTTTTTAAGCGGTTGCAAAATGTTTTCACATGATGATAGTTGCGGCAATTTAATGGATTGTGATAAAATGTTATGAAGTTATATCCAGGCGCGGTTTTGTGGCGACGTTGTCATAACCGTGGTAAATGACCTGAAAGAGGGATGAAACGTGCCAAATCGAATCCTAAGCAAAGATCAGCTTGCTCCGACAATTCAGCGCTTCGTTATTGAAGCGCCGCTTATTGCCCAAAAAGCTAAACCCGGACATTTTGTCGTTCTTCGCCATCATGAGAAAGGTGAGCGGATACCGCTGACCATCGCCGATAACGATGCGGAAGCCGGGACCATTACCCTCATCTGTCAAGGTGTAGGCAAAAGTACGATGGAGATAAATCAATTGGAACCTGGCGAGATGATCCTGGATCTCATGGGACCATTGGGTGCAGTCTGCCCGATTCGTGATGGAGGAACTGTGGTCTGTGTGGCCGGCGGTCTTGGCGCCGCGCCCTTATATCCCAAAGTGAAGGCCCTAAAAGCAGAGGGATGTCGGATCATTGCCATCATCGGCGCTCAACGAGAGGAGCTTCTGATTCTCCGAGATGAAATAACGGCGCTCAGCGATGAGGTGTATATTAGTACCGATGATGGAAGTGTTGGTCATAAAGGTTTTGTTACGGGGCCCCTTCGCGAGATCCTAGAGAAAGAGAAGGTCGACGAGGTCATCGCTATCGGCCCCGTGCCGATGATGGCAGCCTGTGTTAAGGTGGCCAACGAATTCAACACTGACGTGTTGGTTAGCCTTAACGCCGTGATGGTGGATGGTACAGGGATGTGCGGCGGTTGCCGGGTGACTGTTGGAGGAGAGACCAAGTTCTGCTGTGTAGACGGACCGACCTTTGATGGTGCAAAGGTTGACTTCGATGAACTGATGAAACGTTTGTCCTATTACCGCAAAGAGGAGCATGACGCGGCAAACCCGTGCCGTTTGGAAGGAGTGACATCATAGGATGGCATCAAGACAAGAGATGCTAAAACAAGATCCAAAGGCGCGCCGGAGTAACTTCGACGAAGTCGCCCTGGGATATACTCCGGAACAAGCTGCCGTAGAAGCTGCGCGTTGTCTGAACTGTAAAAAGCCCTTTTGCGTCGAAGGGTGCCCTGTCGAAGTCGATATACCTTCTTTTATCAATAAAATAAAAGACGGCGATCTTCATGGCGCTGCTGAAACCATCAAAGAAAAGAATAGCCTCCCTGCGATCTGTGGACGGGTATGTCCCCAGGAATCGCAATGCGAAGCCCGTTGTGTTGTTGGGCGCAAGGGAGAACCCGTGGCTATCGGCGCATTGGAGCGATTTGTCGCCGATTGGAGTCGAGAGAATAACGGGAAAAGCGTACCGCAGAACCAGAAGAAAACTGGGATTAAGGCAGCGGTAATCGGAGCTGGACCTGCGGGATTGACTGCGGCGGCGGACCTCGCTTTGATGGGTTATGATGTTACGATCTTTGAGTCGCTCCATGCCCCAGGCGGTGTTTTACGATATGGTATACCCGAGTTTCGCCTGCCAAAATCCATTGTGGAGCAGGAAGTTCAGTATATTCAATCCCTTGGCGTCGAATTAGCCACCAATTACCTGATGGGACAGACCTTAACCATTCCGGAGTTGTTTGCCCAAGGTTATCGTGCTGTTTTTGTCGGCACAGGCGCAGGATTGCCTTATTTCCTAAACATTCCGGGGGAAAATCTAAATGGCGTTTACTCCGCCAACGAGTTTTTGACACGCGTGAATCTCATGAAGGCATACCTGTTTCCCGATTTTGATACGCCAATTAAGATCGGCAAACGCGTCATTGTAGTAGGCGCCGGTAATGTGGCGATGGATGCTGCGCGGACAGCTCTGCGCTTAGGCGCCGAGGAGGTAAGTGTTGTCTATCGCCGATCACGGGAGGAGATGCCGGCGCGTCGGGACGAGATCGAAAACGCCGAGGAGGAAGGGGTAATCTTCCGTTTGCTCACCAATCCGCTGCAGATCCTTGGCGATGATAAGGGGCACGTCACCGGCATGGTCTGCCAAGCGATGGAACTCGGAGAACCCGATGCCTCAGGACGACGTCGGCCGGTTCCAGTCGAGGGATCGGAGTTTACCATGGATGTGGATACCGTCGTCGTGGCCATTGGCCAAGGACCAAACCCCATCCTGCTCCGGAATTCTCCCGGTTTGGAATTGAATAAGTACGGATATATTGAAGCGGACCAAGAAACCTTAGCCACTAGCATCCCCGGGGTTTTCGCCGGCGGCGATATAGTGACGGGAGCCGCCACGGTGATTGCAGCCATGGGTGCTGGTAAAAAAGCAGCCCGTTCCATCCATGAATATCTAACGCAAAACCAGGCCTAATCAACACTGAAAGGCTGTCCCAGAAGTAAGTCTTCTGGGACAGCCTTTTGTCGTCCAAGCCTTCGAAGTCTTTTTACCTCTCGCCAAGAACGCGAAGATTTTATAATAATAGATATCCCAAATAATCCACCCCCACCCTTTGCGCCTTTGCGAGAGAACCCGTTCCTCATTCTCGCAAAGGTTCTCTCCCAAGCCTCTGGGGTCTTTATATTTCTCGCCAAGATCGCTAAGATCGCCAAGAATTTAAATAATAGATATCCTAAAAAATCCACTCCTACCTTTGCGCCTTCGCGTCTTTGCGAGAGAACCGTTCCTCATTCTCACAAAGGCTCTCTCCCAGGCCTCTGGGGTCTTTATTTTCTCGCCAAGATCGCCAAGAAACGCGAAGATTTTATATTAAATGATATCCTAAAAAATCCACTTCCACCTTTGCGCCTTCGCGTCTTTGCGAGAGAACCGTTCCTCATTCTCACAAAGGCTCTCTCCCAGGCATCTGGAGTCTTTATTTTCTCGCCAAGATCGCCAAGAACGCGAAGATTTTATATTAAATGATATCCTAAAAAATCCACTCACACCTTTGCGTCTTTGCGAGAGAACACCGTTTCTTCTCCAAAGGCCTTCTCCCAAGCATTGTGGTCTATTACATCTCGCTAAGATTATCCGCTTGCCAGCTGTTGCATGGAGTTCCTTAACCTTTTAGCGCGGGAAGGTCGCGCAGACATTTCCTTCCGGATCCATTCGTATCATTGTGGTTCGACCTGCTCTCAGCTGAAGAGGGAACCGGTCGGAAGCAAAAACTGGGGTGGTTGCGTTGGGAACAACGATACGAGCCGTGAAATCTCCTTCCTGAAGATGGGTGATAACCGAAGACAGAGCAGTTCCATGGAGTGATAAATCTTTATACGTTGCCCGATTGGTTGTGGGATCAAAATAAATGCCAACTCTTCCTTTGGTAATCGTGTCGCCGATCCCGGGTATTCGGGACGCATCGAAGGCCATATCCAACGTGGCTTTTGCCAGTTGCATTGTGACCGTCAATTCCGTTTCTTCACCCGTATTGATTTTAACCTTCGTATCATTGAATAATACGTTGTACCCTTCGTTATCCACTGCTGTTATTGTAAGTTGCCAGTTTCCGGGATATAGGTCGCTAAAATGAAAAGCTCCGGCGAAGCTATTGAATGGTATCTCTGAAACCTTGGCAATAGATGGAGTGCTTAAATATAACTGAGCTTTTATAGACAGAATATCTCTTTCGGAGCAATCGATGTCTTCGGCATATTGGAGAGAGACGGAGAGGGATGCGGGGGTGAATCCCGGGAGTTCGGGTTTGTTAAGACAACCAGTTATAAACAGTGTTTGAATCACCAACAAAAAGAGCGCTTTCTTCAATTTCATACCTCCTTTTGATATAAAAATTAGAGAATTCGGTTAAAAATCCTTCTAAAAAATTAAAAAATTATGAAAATAAAATAAAGTATGAGTAATACAAGAATCCGATGCTATGCTACTTGATCCACCCACGCTCTCCAAAAATAGACTAACAAAGGCATCTCTTGCCCAACCTATAGCAGGAAAATGGAGAGAATGCGTCGAAATTTGCGTAGAATAAAATGAATTCAACTCCATTTAGGAGGTCTTTTTTGATGAAAGGTATGATCATGGCGGCGGGTGTAGGATCGCGGCTTGAGCCACTGACATGCAATATTCCAAAGCCCATGGTGCCGGTGGCGAACCGACCAGCTATGGAGCATATTATCCGTCTTTTGGCAAAACATCAAGTTCAGCAGATCGCAGCGAATCTATGGTATCTGCCGGATAAGATCGAAGGCTATTTTGGAGATGGAGCGAATTACGATGTATCTTTGAGATACTCAAGGGAAGAAAGCCTGATGGGTACAGCCGGTGGAGTCAAACGGCTTGAGTCGTTTTTTGACGAAACCTTCCTTGTGATCTCCGGAGATGCGCTAACCGATATTAATCTTATGGATTTGTTGGCTTATCATCGGGAACAAAAGGCTATTGCCACGATTGCGCTGAAAGAGGTAGAGGATCCCCGGCAATTCGGAGTGGTCATCACCGATGAAAATGGCCGGATAAAAGCCTTTCAGGAAAAACCTGAACCCGGCGAAGAGCTCAGTCGCCTTGCAAATACCGGCATCTATGTTTTTGAGCCGGAGATCTTTCGCTATATTCCAGAGCAGACCGTCTTTGACTTCGGAAAACAGCTCTTTCCCAACCTTGTCCAGTCCCAGTTGCCATTCTTTGGTTATGCAACAAACGATTATTGGTGTGATATCGGAACCCTAACCCAATACCGATGGGCGAATTATGATGTGTTAAAAGGACTTGTTAAGATCGATATTCCCGGCATTTGGCATCCGGGCGCCGTTTATGTGGGGGAGAATACGTATATTGCCCCGACGGCAAAGATCGGTTCGAAAGTTCTTATCGGTAAAGGTTGTCGTATAGCGGACGGTGTCGAGATCGTCGGAGAGACGGTGATCGGCGACAACTGTGTGATTCAAGAAAACACCACCATCTTCGCCAGCGTGGTATGGAATAATACGCGGATCGATCGCGGAAGTCGGTTGGTGGAATGCGTCGTCGGTAGTGAGTGTTATCTCAAAGAAGGTTCCGTTATCGGCGCAGGAGTGATTCTCAGCGACTCCTGTGTCATCGAATCCCGACGGGTTATTGAAGCCAACGCGAAGATTTGGCCCCAAAAGATCGTGGATAAAAAAGAGGAGGACTAATTTTGAAGAGATTATGGATGATTCTTCTCACGCTTTCTTTCGTTGCAGGATTCGTCGTAGCAGCTTCTACCAGCAATGAGCCGTATCGTTTGGGACCGGGAGATGTTTTAACGATTGGTGTTTGGGGCCATCCAGATCTACAAGGGGATATTCGAATTATGCCGGATGGGGATATCGTCTTTCCCCTTTTGGGAAGTGTTCGATTAGCGGATTTAACGTTGGCCGAGGCTCAACAGAAGCTCCAAACGGAGTTGGCAGTCTTTATCCGGGACCCCCAGGTTTCAATGACTGTTAAAGAGATGCGCGCCATTGAGGTAAAGGTTCTCGGTGAAGTAGTTCGCCCTGGCATCTATAAGATCCGACCGGGAAGCACATTGATGGATGGCATCGCAATAGCTGGAGGACCTGCAAGGCGTGCTGAATTAAGAAATGTGGGCATCTTTGGGCCGAGCCAATCCGAGCCTCGCATGATTATTGCAGCGGGCAAACGGAACCGCTTATATAAAGGGATGACGAATGAGGTTCCTGAGCTTTTCGATGGTGATACGGTTTATATACCGGAGACATATAACCCCAATTGGTTGTTGATCTTCTCGTATATTAACGGATTGAATAATCTCAAGGATTTAGTGCAGGATTAGGAACTCAATACCTTGATAAGATGGGATTGAAGGAATGTGTGATGAACTATGTTACGGTTGGGAGGGAATGTCCCGAATGGCAAGTTATGGTAACTTGTCTTTCTCATGAGACATTTTCGTCAGAAACAGAATATGAGCCACGGTTTCGCTTGGTTTTGGTGGAGGAGGGTACGGGAATAATGACTTGGGGTAATAAACGCCAAGTTTTTATTGCTCCGGCCCTCTTTTGCTTTAGCGAAACGGAGCACCCTCGATTGGAAAAAAGCCAGCGACTCCGCGCGCGTTCCATCTACTTTCATCCCAATGTTATCTATACGGATTATACCTTCGAAAATGTCCGAGATGGGGTGGGATTACCTGTTTCGGCTTTGCAAGACTTGACGTGGTTGATGCCTTTTATACGACGAGACGGTTCGGAAATCGAAGCGTTTTCTCTAGGACCAACAACTGCGCAGCGGGTTGCTGGCTTTATCGAAATGATCGATTATTTATTAAGCGAACAGTCCGGAGCATGGCCATGCCGAAGCCGTTCCTATCTATTGGAGCTGCTTTTTCTTGTTGAACGCCTTACAAGCTCGGCTCAGTCAATTTCTTGTCAAATTAAACCCTCCAATGGGATGGACGAGATTGTCTTATACCTGCATCAAAATTACGCAAGTCAAGTGACGCTTGCTGAGTTGGCCCGAGTGTTTCATATCAATCGTACCTCCCTTGTGCAACGTTTTCACGAAACAACGGGAGTGACAATTCGTTCATATCTTATTAATTTACGCATACGAGTTGCATCAATGCTTCTAAGGGACACGATGCTACCCATTGTTGAGGTGGCGGAACGTGTCGGCTTTAAAGACATAACCCATTTCGGAAGGACTTTTAAACAGGTAATGAATATGACTCCCAGTGACTACCGACGGGAAAACTGTTGGATGCTTCGATGGTATCCGGATTACCGGGATTAGACCACGCTTATCCCTTCTCAATTTGCAGAAGGGATATTCTATTTCTGAAAAAAATGAACGTTTTTCCTAATACCCATGTTATTTTGCTATGGGCGGACGAGCCAATAGGTGATAATTTAGTTTTAACAATGGTATAGGGAGGAACGTACAGTGAAATTAGTTAAGTCAGGAATGCTACTGCTATTTTTAACCATTTGCTTTGCACCGCTTATATGGGCCGGGAATCGTAACTGGAAAATTATTGTTGATGAAACCCCTTATCATCCTTGCACCATGGCTGGGTTTGAAACAAAGGATTACGGTATAACCGTGGGTTATGCCGGAGAGGTGCATTACACGAAAGATGGCGGTAAGACTTGGCCTAGAGCGTCAAGTTTCTCAATGTGCCGGTTTGGATTGGAGATTGTCAACGATAAGGTCGCATGGCACTGCGGAAATCAGGGGAATGTACGATATACCCTCGATGGCGGTATGATTTGGAACTCTGCCACGAACTTTGGATCAAACGAACCGGATCATTGCCGTTTTCTAAGTTTCATTGATGAAAAGACGGGGTGGATTGGCTCACCCTATGATTTGGCGTCGACCCACGATGGGGGAAGAACCTGGAATGTCATAACTTTGCCGAAGGAATGTGCTGACATCTCTGCTATTGATCTTCGAAGTCCGAGGGATGGTTATATTTTTGATTCTAGAGGGTTTCTTTTTATTACCAACGATGGGGCGAAGACTTGGACAAAACAGTCTATCGGTTTGGATAAAGGCCAAACCTTAATGCTGTTATACACCCCTTCGGCGGCTATGCGTTTTATCAATGCTGAGCAAGGGATAATTGCATATTATCAAAAAGGTAAAGGAGTTATGGCAAAGTTAACTGAAGATGGAGGAAGAACTTGGAAGGAAGAGAGTGTTATCAAGAATATGGGTGGGCTTTATCTATCTAAGAATGGACAACTCTTAACGGTGACCTCTCGCGCGTCGGGAAATAATAGAAACGCGAAGATTACAGTTTTATCACATTACAAATTATAGGATTAGAAAGCTTGCCCGGCAATTATGCCGGGCTTTTGATACAATCGGAAATTAGCCGCTTCATCCAGTGAATCTTATATAAAAACCTTTGCCATTGGGGATGAAAGTCATCCTTCCGCCATATTCCGTAGTGGCTGTTGAGGTTGAAAATATTTTGAACAACGTTTTTACCACAACGGAAAAGACCCGATTGAAAGCGTCGGGTCTTTTCTTTTTTAATAAGCGTATTTAGTAGAGTATTGAAGTAGTTTCGGAGTAAAAGGCCTCTGTTTATAATTGCAAAATTTGAATTAATTAATAAAAAAGCTGGAGGGAAAAACTGGATTATGTCGAATCAAGGCTTGGAGGTGACGGTTATGCAGATTAAGTTTCTAAGAACAATTATTGTATTTATGTTTTTAACGTTAATGTTTTCTTCCTCATATGCAATTAGTAAGGATGTTCAAAAGGTTTTTGGTAAAACAAAAGCAGATAAAGCATTGGTGTATTTTATTTGCATGAAAAATCATGGTTTTAGTGATAGTTCAATTTATATCATGTCAAGTGAACAATACATTGGAGCATTAGATGGCGACGGTTATACCTACGCATATATTGAGCCGGGCAAACATTATTTATGGCATACACGGTGGCGTTTTGCCATCAACGAAATAGAATTCTTACCAGGTCAAACCTATTATATTAATATTAGTAGACGACAGTATTCGCTTTTAGATGAGATTGAAGGAAAAGCCTTGGTTAATTACGTAAAATATTATTACTTGGTTGATGAAGACAGTCAGAAAACAGCAACAAGAGTATTGAAGAAAAACCTAAAAAAAGCAATGGAACATAAACAGAAGCGTGATATGAACAAAGTTTTCATATCAGAGGTTCCTCCTCAAAGTGAACCGATTAATTCGGATGAGTATGTGAAGATAGACTCGTGCACACCGATAAAACTTGACTTTTTCGAGAATGTTTCTTCTTCCTATAGCAAAAACGGTGATGTTGTTTTTCTACGAGTAAGAGACAATGTAATAATCGATAATAAGGTATGTGTTCGAAAAGGAGAATTTGTTAAGGGTTATATTCGAGAAGCCAGACCAGCTAAGAGTACAACGGAAGGTTTTTTGGACATTGTGATTCCAGGAGTTCCAACTGTTGACAACCAAGAAATACCTGTAGTTGGACAGGTTTTTAGATTTGGTAATTCGGGGTCATTTAAAACCTTAGGTTATGGATCCGGGGTATTGTATCTATCCGAGGAAGGACAACAGGCATATCAATTGTACGGGCAAGAAATAACTGTCCTAACTCGAAGTGATTCATGGGTTAATCCCGCAGAGGTTAATAATGAACGCAGAATAGAAAACATTGATAATAGAAATGGAACGGTTATAAAGGGGAAATTTGTTAAGCCAAGAGCTTTATTCGAATCCGTTATCTCTGGAAAAAACCAAGATGTAAAGATTATATTTCCATTTGAACAACAAATAATTCATCTCATGATTACTACTATTAATGGATACAAAATTCCGATTGTTATTTATCCAAAATCCATCGAATATAAGGATAAAGAATTCCATGCGATATTTGAGGGTCGAGATTTTATAAGGTTTCTGTCCGTGGGAAGAAAAATAAACAATATCGAGTTAAAGGGTACATTACCATTGGGACAAGACTTTTACATTATGGTTGATGCAAATATTACGAACTAAAGGTATCAACGACACATAACACTCATATAAAGGGAGGAAGTATAATGAAAACAAGCAAAAAACTGTTTTTTGTTTTTAGTCTTCTCGTACTACTGATTCCGATACCATGTTTTGCTACGAAAACATATAAAGTTGATATAAAAATGTTGCCCATGTCAATTCAAGATGAACGTTTTTATGTCGATCAAGTAATCGACGGAAGATTTGATAAGCGTTATATAGGAACCGCTCACGTAGGATTATTCAATAACAGAGTTCCTGCTGTCCTATCTGATGATTTATCATCGACGATTCTGTCCCTATTGAATATGACCTTTACAGCGGATGAGACAAAAACCCCAATTATAATTGTTATCGAAGAGCTAAGGGTTAGTGAAAGGGAGAGTATTACCGGCGAATACGGCAAAGCGGAAGCTAAGATAAGGTTTTACAAAAAATCGGGAGAGAAGATCGGAAAATTATTCGAAGTCATGGAATTTATCGAGAAGGTAAGTCACTGGGACGTTTCCAAGTTTCACGAAGAAAATATTAGAAAAGTGATTGAGAAATGCTTAATATCGTTTATCGAATCCGATTGGGAAAATGCGGATGTGCAATGGGAAGATCTTATTGAATGGAATGAATCCGTGTAGATTATTATCTAGTATCTATATCTAATCGATGTAATACTATTAATACACACAGAACAAAAAAGTCAAAGGGTTGGAAGTGATTCCAACCCTTTAACTTAATCGTTTTAAATTTTTACTCCCGATCCAAAACCGCTTCGGCCACGTTGTTACAGTGGTCGGCGATACGCTCCAAGTTCTTCATAAGTTCCGCATAGCTAACAGCAGATTTGGGGTTGCAGAGCCCTTGATTGAGGCGCTCGATATGGTTCTTTCGGAGCTGCGCTTCCAATTTATCCATGGTTTTCTCAAGCGTTAAGACCCGATGTGCTGCTTCAAAGTTATCATCGGCCAGAGCATTAATACAGGAATCCAGCATTTCCAGGGCTAGACTGAAGATCTCCTCGATTTCGGCGATGGCTTGTTCGGAGAAGCGTAATTTTTCTGCACCGTTGTATTCGCTGAGTTCGATTAGGTTAACACAATGATCGCCGATACGTTCGAGATCCCCGGCAACATGCATCAGATCCGCCATTCGTTCGGAATCCTTCTCCGAGATAGAGACTTGAGAGACGAGGGTGGACATATAGTGGATGATCTCTTGTTGGAGGTTATCCAAGATTTCTTCGGTTTCATTGATCAAGTCCATATCGGCTGTATTCCCAGTAATGCATGTTTCCTTCGCTTTGGTTAGCATGTCTTGGGCAAAATGGCCCATGCGAACCAATTCTTTAGTAGAGAGATCGAGCACGACGGCGGGATTATCCAATACGTGTTTATCCAAGTATTTTGGACCCCGTTCAACCATCGGCTCTTCTCCTGGGAGAAACTTCATGACCAGCCAGGCTAAGAAGCCAACAAAAGGCAACCAAACCAAGGTGTTCATGATATTAAATGAAGTATGCGCATTGGCGATCTGCCGCCTGACATTAACCACGTCTTCGAGACCGGGACCTGCTTGGGGTGATATGGCAAGAACAAAATCGATGAACTGATAGACAAAGATCAGGCCGATGACGGTTCCAAAGAGATTAAAGAGGGTATGGACCAATGCGGTTCGTTTAGCATAACGGTTTGCGCCGATGGTGGCGAGCCAAGCGGTGATCGTTGTGCCGATGTTGTCGCCAAAAAGAATAGGAACTGCGGTCCGCAAAGGGATAAGGGCTCGGTAAACCCCGTTCTCTAAGATGGGCTGCGAAGCGATGCTTTGGAGTACGCCGATGGTGGCGCTGCTGCTCTGAACCACCATAGTCATGACGGTTCCCACCAGGACGCCGATGATTGGATACTTCGAAAGGTTCACAATCCAATGCTCAAAAGTGGGACTGTTAGCTAAGGGCTTTAGTACGCTAGACATTGTATTTAAACCAATGAACAAGATACCAAAGCCGAAGATGATCTGTCCCAGGTATTTTAGGTTTTTTCGTTTGACGAAGAAAAAGAGGACGAAACCGATGGCGGTGATGAGGTAAGCATAATGGCCAATATTAAAGGCAATGAGTTGCGCAGTGATGGTGGTCCCGATATTGGCGCCCATAATGACACCAATCGCTTGGGGCAGTGTCATTAAACGAGCATTGACGAAACCAACGGTCATCACCGTCGTAGCACTACTGCTTTGCATCACTGCGGTTACTAATGCGCCGATGAGAACGCCCATGATTGGGTTGGAGGTCAGTTTCTCTAGGATGCGACGCATGCGTTCGCCGGCAGCCTTCTTTAACCCGTCACTCATGAGGTTCATTCCATAGATGAAAATGGCTAAGCCGCCGAGCACGCCAAAGATTAGCTCTTGCATTTTCTCCCTCCCAAATTGGATAACATCATTCCTTTTTACGGTATAAAAATTCTTCCCGTTCTTTAGGTTACCTTCCTCATCATCTTACCTTAACAAGATATTAATAATCCCAATCAGAAACGATGTTTATTCCGAAATAAAAAGGGAGACTGCCGCATGGACAGTCTCCCGAAAACATGGCCGATTATTTCCCCATATGGTCGACAACGCCTTGATAGATGGCAAAGGCTTGTCTCCAGACATAGTTGGGGTTCTTTAGCCGCGCTTCCTCATATGGATTGGTGATAAATGAGGCTTCGGTCAGGATCGCCGGCATATTTGTCCTTCGAAGCACAGCAAAATTGGCGGTTTTGGCTCCCAGATTACGCAATCCCGTCATCTTAACCAAGCGGGCATGAACCTTATTTCGCATATCCGCACTGGCCCAACTGCCGTTGGTATGTGAATAGACTTCTGTCCCATTGATCGCCCGATTTTCACTGCCGTTATGATGAACGGAGATGAAACGCTCCGCACCCCAATTATTCGCGATCTGCGAGCGTTCGGCAAGAGTAAGGTAACGATCGTCGGTACGCGTCATTCTGACCTGCGCGCCGCCATACTCCACAAGACAGTTTCGAAGAGAGGTTGCTACTCTTAGATTGGCGTCTTTTTCGCGAAGTCCAGTGGGTCCAACGGCTCCCGAATCCCAACCTCCATGACCCGGATCCACGACAAAGCGCCGGCCGGCTAATGGCGCGGCATAAGTGGGTATTGCAGAAATGACAGTCAACATGACGCCGATCCCAACGATAAGCCCGAACATAAATAACTTACGCATTTTCCTCCTCCTTTTGCATGGACTTTATTTAAAACCGCAGATTCATGCTGGCGGATATCAAACCATACCGGCCGATGGCGGTTTCGTCCGACTTATAACTCAATTCTAAGAAGGCATTGGGAGAGAAACGGCGGATCATAGTAACCTGCCAATCCGTCATCGTCTTTCGTCCGCCTTCCGTCATGAGGTCCGGGATATATTTCAATGGAGAGGTAATATCTACTTGACTTGAAAGCTCCCAGGATGGGCTTAGGATCTGTCGGTACAGGAGGGAAGCGCCTTTTTGGTTGGGGCCGAAGGGTTCACCTTCGCCGATCACGGCGTGGGAGAGTCGGGAGAAGGTCGGGGTGAAACCAAGTTCAAAATAGCCCAGTTTCATACTGAGTGAGCGTTGCTCTCCAGGGATGAGATCAAAATTGGCTAAGAAACCCCACGCCCCTTCATGAACATACTCCGGGTAATTATCGGGGCTTGGTTTATAATGGGCTAACGTCATTTGAAGACCACGCTGTCCAATCCATCCGGTATAATCCAAGGACCAAGCAGTGTCATTGACCAAACCCGTGGGAATCCATGTCATACCCAGTAAATACGTTGGGCGAGGCAAAGCAATTCGCAGGGCCACTTCGTCATCGACATTCTGAACGTAGAGATTTCCCGGTTGATAATGGGAGCTTAATCGTGAATAGTAGCCGCCGAGATAAACTCCTTGAATCGATGTTTGAAGCGCGATTCCTTCCAAAGGATAGGATGTATGATCCGTAATTAGCCCCATGGGATCCAGGTTAAACCGAAAACGCCCGAAATCACCGAGAAATTGGGGTTTTCGGAAACGAATCGCTGCCTCTTCTAGAAAGAAGGGCGCAATAATGGGCGGTTTATCCATATTTCCATCACTTGGGCTGGACACACCCCAGAATCCTTGTTGGTTCATGATGATCTGTGCGCCAAACTCTGGAGAGACCTGGGCATCGATAAATACTTTCAAGTCCTGGCGCATACCCGGGAGAAGGTCGTTTCCGTTGGTAAGGCCTGTTTTAAAGGGCTCGCCATGGTAAATATCGCCGCGCAGGATGAATTCACCCCCGAGACGAAGATGGCCCCAGTTGGCCTCGAGATGGGAGAGACGTGTGGAGAGCGTTGGAGAACTGTAGGTGGCAGGGGCGTGCAGGAGAAGGAGCGCGAAGCAGAGAATCCAGCGGAGCATAGCAAAGAAGCGTTGTTGGGACATCGTGAGTACCTCCATTTCTGCAAATACGACGGTGTCGATGGGATCGAAACCGTCTAGGCTGTGATTTAAAGTATAATTGTCCCTTATCGTAGGAAAAGAATTCGCCGATGAATACAAATTACCTGCTAAAAGCGGTAATGGAAAAGATGGAAAAGGGCGGCTCAATGGCCACCCTCTTCATTTGGGACGTGATGCGAGAGCAGTTCCTCGGCTTTTTCGATCAGCCCGCGGACCAATAACCCCGCTTCGCGGGTAGTGATATTACCGTAGTCATAACTATCGCCCTCATGGTGAATCTTATCGGCGAAACCAAGCTCTTTGGCGATCTCATACTTTACCGCATCGGAGACGATACTCCGCCGACGGGCCATGACTTCACCTCCCATGAATAGTCTGCCCTGCAGGCTATAGTTTGCGTGGAGTTTTTCTGCAAAAGTTCTTGCCAACGGTGCGAAAACAATTTCATCTTATATTAGTAATTTATTTCGGGGTTCGGGAAGACTAGGGACTAAAGGAGGGGTCAAGCAGTGGACCAGGATGAACTCAATATGCCAATGCGGGCTGATAATGCGGAGGATAATGTCAAATGCCCGGACTGTGGAGGGATGTTTGACGTGGGAATGATCTCCGGTGATGATGAGATGATCAGTTGCCCATACTGCGGTCGACAAGTCAGTCTAAATGACGCTCAGATACTCGGCGCCTCGAATGAAGAGTACTGAAACTCTCCCCGCCTTACAGCGGGGGATTTTTTATGTAGTTGGCCAAGTCAGCGGGGTTGGGGCACGTGAAAGGAGGGAAATGGGGCCAAACCCTCATCCCTTGCCCTTCTCCCAACACATTGGGAGAAGGGGAACGGTCAAATTATCAAGCTTTAAGTTTTGTCCTTCAAATTAGCTGTTACCCTCGCCCGATGTATATGGAGAGGGTTAGGGTGCTCCAGACGTATTTTCTAAGTAGTCGGCCACGTCAGCATCCGCTGACGCACGTGAAACGATGAAAATTCAAGCTGACGAGGACGACAAGGGGTATTTTCTAAGTAGGATGAAATTGAAAAACAAAAAAGAACTCCATAAAAAAATGGGTCCAAAGTCATGGTTAAAATAGGAGTTGAGTTGGATTGGAACATCATTAATTTGTTGCTACTATGGAGTCAGAGAGATCTATTTTAAATGGGATATTTGTGGGGTGAGCGAGACATGGCGCTAATCAACGGAGAAACCATCGATGAGGGTATGTGCCAGATGTTTCGAGTTGAAACCCATGATCAGCTTGAACGTATGATTGCCGTTCTCCTTCAACTGGAACAGAATCCGGGGGAAGAACCCTCTGTTATTCAGGAATTGTTTCGGATCGCTCATAATATCAAAGGTTCTTCGGGGATGATGGGCTTGGAATCGCTTAAGGAACTGATGCATGCGGTTGAAAATATGTTTGATGCGGTGCGCAATGGAACCAAAGAATTGGATGGAAAAACCGTCGATTTTTTGTTGAATTATTCACGGCAGATCATGAGTTATCTTGAAGCGGGGGATTGGGACGATCAAGGGCCGATCGCCGATTGGAAGCAGGTCTTTGCCGATGCATTCTGCAATGATAAGGTGTCCGGCGGATCAACGGAATTTGCCTTGATTTTATCCGATGATGAAATTGAAGAGGCCATGGCTTGGCAGGGTATGGGCAAGGAAATCTATGGAGTGGAACTGGCCATCGCTCAGGATTCCGCGATGCCGGGCGCCAGCGCTTTTTTATTCCTGCGTTTTCTCGAAGACTATGGACTGGTCTGGAAAACATCGCCGGATCAAGAAACGATGCGGACAAAACCGTTTAACCTTCTCAAAGTTGTTCTGAAAACGGAGACCTCTCTCCAGCCGGAGAAGGAAACCGAAATAATGACTTACAACGGTCATGGGGATGTCAAGGCAAGTCTCCGCAGATGGGTTCCGCGTCCCATTCCTCAGAAGCAGACGCCGGCTCTGAAATCGGCCTCAAAAGAGCATATGACCGATAACACGCTTCGGGTGAACAGTGAAAAGATAGACTCCCTCATGAATCAGATTCAGGAGTTAATCATCCTCAATGCGGGTTTAAAGAGAACAATAAACCAACGCTTTTCTGGACAATCCGTTTGGAAGAATCTCGAAGGCATTAGCCAGCATTTGGAACTCTTGGTAGACAATCTTCAAACGGAGATCATGGGATTGCGAATGGTACCCGTTCGACAACTCTTCTCCAGATTCCCCATGGTTATTCGAGAGGTTTCCCGCAAGCGGCAGAAGAACGTAGAGTTGGTCTGCATCGGTGAGGAGACCGAGGTCGATAAGATCTTAGCCGAACTTTTGGTGAACCCCTTAACGCATCTTGTGCGCAACGCGGTCGATCATGGACTAGAGGAAGAACCGGAACGGGTTTCCATGGGAAAACCCGCAACGGGTCGGGTAACATTGGAAGCCAAAGAAGAGGGAGAGAACATTGTCATTTGCGTCAGCGATGATGGAAGAGGTTTAAACATTGAGAAGATACGCCAAAAAGCTGTTAAAAATGGGCTTATTACGGAAGATGAGTCCATTGATGAGGAAAGGATATTGAAGCTTATCTTTGAACCTGGATTCTCCACTGCTGAGCAAGTCAGTGATATCTCCGGACGAGGTGTAGGATTGGATGTAGTACAAGAGGCCATTCATGCCCTCAAAGGAACCATTGACGTGCAGACCGAACCGGGTCGTGGAACAACATTTCGCTTAAAAGTACCCCTGACATTAGCTGCAATCTCCCTTCTCCTCGTAAACTCCGAGGGAATAACCTACGGGATCCCGCTTGAGAGTGTGGTCGGGGGAATGCTAATTCATTGTAAGGAACTTAAAGTTCACGGCAATCATCGGAGTTATAATCTCTCGGAGCAAGACGTTCCCGTTCTCTGCCTCGATGAGATGGTGGGCTCCGGAGAGCGCGGAAAACAAGGGAAAAAACCGTTGCTCATTCTGACGGATTCACGTAAAACCGTTGCTGTCCTCGTGGATGAGATCGTTGGACAGGAGAAAGCAGTAATAAAGCAGATAAATGACGCTTTCGAAATTGACCCCCTCGTGATGGGCGCTGCGTTTCTTGGGGGAGGAGAGATGGCTCTCGTTTTAAATACCCAACGAATCATCGGAGAATGTCACGTCGCGGCTGTCAATTATTAATGGATTAAAGGAGGGGCTCTAACATGACTGGACACAAAACCTTCCCCATGGAATTGAAGTTATTTATTCTGTTCTTAGGTATGGGCCTGATTCCTCTGTTGGTCACGGCGGGTTTTTACTACTTGGGCAATCAAGCCATGGCTTTTGCAGCGGCAGAGGTCTCTGCCATCGGCGTCGTTCTTGGCGGTTTCTTCCTTACTCGATATGTGTCCAGTCCGATTCATGGGTTCTCCGATAAACTGTTGGAGATTGCCTCCAGCAATAGAGAATTGTCTCAGCGTACGCATGAACAAGCTGCTGCGTTAGAAGAGATCGCCGCGACCATTGAAGAGGTCAACTCTTCGATTCACCAAACCTCTAATAACTCTGAACGAGCGAGACAGATCTCCCAATCCACGCTGGATACGGTTAAAACGGGGGAGAAAACCGTTCAAGACGCTTTGGGAGCGATGGTACAGATCTCCACCAGCAGTCGACAGATTGCGGAGATCATCGAGGTTGTCCATGATATCGCATCTCAAACCAATATTCTGGCGATTAACGCCGCCGTCGAAGCGGCTCGCGCCGGCGAGCAAGGCAAAGGGTTTGCCATTGTGGCTACAGAGATAAAGAATTTGGCTCGGCGAACCGGAGAGTCTTCCAAAGAGATCGAAAAACTGGTTCAGGAGAGCGTTGAACGGGTCGAAAAGGGACATCAACTGATCCATCAATCGGCGGAGACCCTTCGACAAGTGGTGGCCAATACGGTACAGACGACAGAGGTCATTGCTGAGGTAGCCTCCAACATGCGTGAACAGGCTGTAGCAACTCAACAAATGGAATATTCAGTCGATCAATTAAACCAAATCACCCAACAAAACGCAGCGATGGTGGAAGAGCTTTTCTCGATCAAAAATACAGAAAAGCCAGCTTCCCCCGGTAAAAAGTTGCGGCGGTTGCAAGTTTTGGGTTGATTCGGTACGGCGATGAATCGATGAGGGGGGATGGGCATGTCGGTCTGGCATAGCTTTATGGATATGATGCACTGGGATGCCCGTCGACTTGAGAGTGAGATTCAACATGTTGTCTTCTCCATTTACACCGAGGAATATGGTATCGATATCTGCAATGTTCAGGGTGTCATCCGGTATGCAAAACCGCTCAAACTTCCGCATACTCCTCCCTGTATCGATGGGATTATCAATTTTCGCGGAGAGGTTATCATCGTCTTGGATCTACGTTCGCTCTTTGGGTTGAGTGCCTCCAATCATGATGAAAATACAGCCATCCTTGTTATTCGTCATCGAGATAAGACCTTTGGAGTGGTTGTCGATCGAGTACTCGATGTGGTAACGATTCCGGAGGCCATGATCCATCCCGTCATGGATCATGGCGCAGGGGGGAAGAATATCTACTTGAAGGCCATGGGGGAAATGGATGGTCATGTTATCTTCCTGATGGATCTACAACTCCTCCTTGAACTGCAAGAAGCAAGACAAGCCAATGGAGAACGATGGGTTTCATAGTAACTGCTCAATGGTGACATAAGGAAATGGGTCTTAAGTCATACTTAAAAATAGGATTCTAGTCGGATGTAATCGGAAGGGATCTAAGTTATGATTAACGTAAACGGAGAGCTTTGGAAGGCCGAGGGCACTCTTAAACGTGATGGATGAAGCTGTCGGTTTGAACGACATTATATGGGGTCATAATCTTTATATAACTGGCGATCACCGGGTCCCACAGGCCCGGAAGTCCAGAAGCAGCCGGAGGAGCCCCCAGAAGCGGGCTTTTTCGGTTTAAGGGGAGAGTTTTTATGGATCAATGCAGGAGAGTACCCTGTGTTAAGCGAAATTTTTGGAATAAATTAAAACGGTTGTTAAAAAGAGGCGATGATATGCAAGTTTTGGTCGATGCCGATGCCTGCCCGCGTGGAGCCATGGATACGATCCGACGATTGCAAACCATATATGGTTATCGAATTGTAACAATATCATCCTACAATCATGTTTTCGATGGAGCCGATCATATCACTGTCGGAGGCGAGAGCCAAGCGGCGGATATTGCTGTGATAAACCGTGTCAATACGGGAGATATCGTCGTTACTCAGGATTGGGGTTTAGCTGCCATGGTCTTGGGGAAAGCCGGAAGACCCATTGATCCTCGGGGACGAATCTTCACGGAGAAAAACATCGATCTGCTCTTGGAAGAACGTCACCTTAAAGCAAAGTACCGCCGGAGCGGGGGACGAACCAAAGGGCCCAAGGCTCGTACTGCCGAAGATGAGGAACGATTTAAAGAAGCATTTTGCAGCTTGTTATAGGGAGAGGGAGACGCTGTGGAAGATATTCGAGGAATATATCAGCATTATAAAGGCAATCGTTATGAAGTTATCGGCATTGCAAAACACAGTGAGAGCTTGGAAGAGATGGTGGTTTACCGTGCCCTCTATGGAGATGGAGGCTTATGGGTTCGGCCGATGGCGATGTTCTTCGAGATGGTGGAGGTGAATGGAGCGAAGATCCAACGGTTTGCGCGGGTTGGAGACTCCTAAGGAATAGGGTCATCTTCACAAAACAAAAAGGGCTAGCCTTTTTGTATCAGATACTTCACATGATCAACCAACTTATCCCACGACGTAAAGGCGAGTCCGAAGTCACGCTGTATTTTGCTGAGATCAAATAAACAAGGTTCCTCGCCATATCCCTTATCCTCCAAAATGATTCGACTGGTGGAACCGGCTTCTTCGACGACAGCTTCTGCGATGCGCTCCCAGGAAATAAACTCCTGACCCAGGCCGAAATAGATCTGGCGATTGCCTTCGGATTCCAGGACCACACGGAAGACCTTCGCCAGATCACCAGCCCATATAAATTGTGTTCCATCATATTTTGTGAGATGGATATCTTGCCCGTTGATGGCTTTGTCAACGATATCTCGAAATCGGTTATCGATCTCCATGGGAGATCCTTCCACCACGGGGTTGCCAAAGGTATACCCCGGACGGACGATATTGCAGCGCATCGATGTCTGACTGGCCATTGCCAATAGATAGGCCTCACTGGCTTCCTTCGTTGCCCCATAGAAGTCCACCGGCTTGCATTTGGACTCTTCATTCATATCGTGGCGAAATTCACCCATTGCAGCAGTGGAAGAGGTGTAAACCAAATGCCGAATTCCGGCTTTTGCAGCGGTCTCAAAGAGAAAGACCGAACTCAATGTATCTTTGAGCAACATCTCTTGGGCGCTGTCGCCCCAATGGAGCGCATTGTGGATGCAACCGTCGTGGCCAGGCAGTGAAGCATGGATTAACTCTCGGTCTTCAAGACCGCCTTTGATCAAAGACAGACCGGGCATTGTTCTAAAGGCGGGAATCTTATCCGGATTGCGAGCCAATATCGTGACCTCATGTCCGGCATCTAGCAATTCCATTACAATGTAAGAGCCTATAAAGCCCATTCCACCGGTGATAAAGATCTTCATCATGCATTCTCCTTTAAGGACATAAGATTTCAATGAAACTAAGATATGAAAGTCTTCTCTCCACAGGGAAGACTTTCCTCCATGGAGAGCAAAATATCCAAGTTCACGTTGGACTAATACCCCCTGGCGTGGAGAACAGTTAGGGAAAATATCATTGGCAAGTCAAAACCCAGCCCGATGGCTGGGTTTGTGCTGCAATTA
>OBJA01000654.1_pt1 | contig 28316 bp, 31 predicted proteins | sample 1519751 | NCBI WGS metagenome assembly OBJA01 (sample SAMEA3881238, study PRJEB22517) | soil metagenome | biome: lake sediment; feature: soda lake sediment; material: sediment, water from around vicinity | place: India | collected 2013-12-23 | depth 3 m
ATATTCTGATTTACAATAAGTTAGAAGGGTGTCCCGAAAAAGTGCGGAAAACAGGAAAAGATTTAATTTTGGAATTGTCAAAAATCATAGAATGTGTTTTGTCGCCTAAAAGACTATCTCCCATATCTTTATGATACTCTGCAATAATATCAGATGGTGCATACACAACCTCAGGCGACACCGAAAAGGCAGAGCCCATAATTTCATATATGGTATTCCAACTTATCCATTCATCGGAGGTAATATGAAATGCTTCGCCAATAGATGTAGGATTACCAAATAATCCAACTAAACCTTTCGCAAAATCAGCATGATGTGTTAATGTCCAGAGCGAAGAACCATCGCCATGAATAACAATAGGTTTATGTGTGAGCATTCTCTGGAGCACGGTATATCCCCCTTCCATTGGGAGTAAGGTTTTATCGTAGGTGTGAGACGGACGAACAATTGTTGCCGGAAATCCTGCAGATGCATACCGTTCCAATAAAATATCTTCGCAGGCAATTTTATTTCGAGAATACTCCCAAACCGGATTTTCTCTCGGGGTTTCTTCGGTAACCGGTAGTTTTTGAGGAGGTGTTTGATAGATTGATGCCGAACTAATAAAAATAAACTGCTTTGTTTTTTGTGCAAAAAGACGAATGTTTTGTTCAATATGTTCGGGAACAAACGAAATAAAATCAACAACAACATCAAACTGCATGTTTTGTAATGCACGCTGCGTTTCTTCTTCGTTACGAATATCAGCTATAATTGTCTGCACTCCCGATATCGGTCGAGTCTTTGATGAAATACCGCGTGTAAGATGATACACGTTCATGCCGCGAGAAACTGCAAGTTCTGAGCAAGCGGAGCTAATAATTCCGGTTCCGCCAATATATAAGATATCTAACATATAGAGGTTTTAAAAATGTGCCTCGAAAATACTATATATTTTTCTATTTTTTCTCATGAGCGTCCGGTAAAATTATGTTTTGTCTACTTCGTCTGACTCAGCACATAGCCTAACGGGACTGTGCTATTAGGCACAGAATATCGGTAGGGAAAGATGCAGCCCCAAATATCAGTCTCCCGTAGAAACTGGCTAATACATGTGTCCGACAATAATGTTGTATATGAAAAAAGTTGTAAAACAAGAATAGGGGCGTATCCCTGTTATAAAAAAAAGAAAAAATGTAATTGTTATAATATAGACTAATCAATTTTTATTACACTGATTTCTGTTGGTAAACGATGCTAGTATAGCTTGTTTTTTATATTTTTGAGAAAAAAAGGTAGTATGCGTATCAGTTTGTTAATACTTGCATGTTTTGTGATGATTGTAACATCATCATGTTCTAAAAATCCCTATGTAAAAAATGTTTCACATTTACGATCAGAAGTATCTATTCTTCCATTTCATACAGAAATTCGAGCATTAGCAGAATCTCCCTCTCCGGAAAAAATTGCCTATATGCATCAGACATACGGACCTTTTTTTGAGTCGTATAATGTGAGAGTTATGAACGTGGGTTTATCTTCGGATAGTTCCTATATCAACCGTTTGCAAGAAGCATTACGACCTCGTTGGATACAGGAGTTGTATGCAGATGTAGAAAAAACATTTTCTAACATTCATGCTATAGAAGAAGATATATCGGAAGCGTTTGCGTATTATAGATATTATTTCCCGGATTTTAGTATACCTAAAGTCGCGAGTTTTATTTCCGGTGTTAATCTTTCAATTATTATTGATGAAGACATGATTGCGATTGGATTAGATAAATATCTAGGTGAACGATATCCAATGTACCGACAAATGGGTATTTCGCAGTTTTTACGTCGCGAAATGCATAAAGATAGAGTAGTTGTTGATTGTATGATTGGGGTCATTGATGTGGAGTTCCCTTATACGTTTTCCGATGAGACCTTATTAAGTTATATGCTGCATCATGGACGCCAGATGTATCTATTACGTTCTGTGTTGCCGGAAGTTCATGATACGATTTTGTGGGCTTATACAAGACCCCAACTTGAGTTTTGTAAGGCATCAGAAGCTCAGTTTTGGAAATATATGGTTTCTGAAAATGTCTTATTTTCAACAGATTATCTAACAATTAAACGTTTTGTTGATAAAGGACCTTTTACGCATGTTTTTACGCGTGAATCTCCCGGACGAGTAGGGCAATGGATGGGATTTAATATTATTGAATCATTCATGAATAATAATTCTGATGTGAGTTTATCTGATTTGATGGTAATTCAAAATCCACAAGATATTATGAGTAAAGCTCGTTATAGACCGCGATAATAAATAGAAAAAAAGAATAGTATGAAGAAGTTTGTGATTGTATTACTTAGTTTTTGTTTTAGTCTTGTTGCGTTTTCTCAGCATCAAATCACAATGCGAGATTCCCTTACCGTAAAAATTATTGTAGATCCTCGTAATTCATATACTCTTGAAGTAGAATCATCGCCCTACCTCATGGATGATTTAGAGCTATTGATATACCCCGGTGAAAATTTGTATCTTGAATTAGAAATACAAAAGAATAAAGTTGTAGGATTACAGGTAGTGTCAGAAAATAAACACCCCGAAAGAACTATTTTAATAAGTTTTTCTCAAGTTGTTCGTAGAGACACTCATCAAGGAATGAGTATCCGAATTATGAATCCTTTACCAAATCGTGTACGTTTTTCGGCAGAAATGATGGGGACTAATTATTTATGGAAGCGAGTAAAAACACAAACATTTCCGGCAGCAACTACCTCAACTAATATATTACCGTATCCTATGATGGCATTGCTTATAAAAGATATTAAGCTAAAACGACCATAGGTTTATTCTGTATTAATTGTATATTCAAATAATTCAAGAGGAAGACGCTGCTCTTTCCAACCACGAATTCCATCTGTCATAAACAGAATATTTCCGGTGTATTTGAGAGATTTCAAGATATCTATTAATTGTAGAGATCTATTTTTGGTAGTACAGTAAATAATAAGCGTTTTATGAGCAAGAAACGATTTCATGAAATCATAGGCCTCATCGCTATATGCATCAATATATATAGCGTGTGAAATATGTCCCGAAAAGAACATAGCACTGTCTCTCCCGTCAATTATTGGAATGTGTTCCGTAGAATTTTCTAGTAAGAATGAGTATATTTCAACAGATGTTACAGAATCAACTGTTTGAGCATATGTTGTTGTAGTTACTAGAAAAAGAGAGATAATACCATATAATAGAAATATCTTTTGTTGCATTAGGAATGATTATTAGTCACTAATGTTTCCAATATTATGCTTCATATCCTCTAAACTCGTAGAGTATACATTCATAGCTCTCCAGCTCATACCAACATTAGAGAATCCACCGTCATTATAGAGGTTTTGCATGGTAACTCGTTTTGTTAAATCAGAAAACATTACAATACAATAGTCAGCACAATCTTCTGCCGTTGCATTTCCAAGAGGAGACATTCGCTCAGAAAAGTCTAATAAATCCATAAATCCTTTTATACCTTGTCCGGCAGTCGTAATAGTTGGAGATTGAGATATGGTATTAATTCTAATTTTTTTGTCTCTGCCGTAAATGTAGCCAAAACTACGAGCAATAGACTCAAGCATAGCTTTAGCGTCAGCCATTTCGTTGTAGCCATAAAATGTTCTTTGAGCAGCAATATATGAAAGAGCAAGAACAGAGCCCCATTCTTTAATAGCGTCTAGTTTACGAGCTGTTTGTAATAATTTGTGAAATGATATAGCAGAAACATCAAGTGTTTTTTTCATATATTCATAGTTCAAATCATCGTAAGAACGTTTTTTTCTCACATTTACAGACATTCCGATAGAATGCAGAATAAAATCTATTTTTCCGCCAAAATGAGCTATTGATTCGTTAAAAAGCTTTTCTAAATCTTCAACACTTGAAGCATCACATGCAATAACTTTACACTTAAGTTTTTCTGCAAGAATATGTAAATCGCCCATTCTAATGGACATTTCAGTGTTAGTTAAAATGATTTCGGCACCTTCTTCAACTGCACGTTCAGCAACTTTCCATGCAATAGACATATCGTTAAGTGCTCCGAAAATGATTCCTTTTTTTCCTTGTAGTAAATTATACGCCATAGTTATATATTAATTTAAGATTGTCGTAATAAAACAGTTGCATTTGCAATAGCTTCTTGAGTTATATGCTGTCCGCTTATCATTTTTGCTATTTCCATAATACGTTCTTCATGCGAGAGAGCAATTATATTTGTTATTGTTGTTTCAGACGTTTCAGTTTTAAAAACCTTAAACTGTTTTAGTGATTTTGATGCAATTTGAGGAAGATGTGTTATAGAAATAACTTGCATGTGTTGAGCAATATCTTTCATTACATCACCCATTTTATGAGCAATTTCACCTGAAACCCCGGTATCTATTTCGTCAAATATTATAGTTTCTATTTCAGAACTTTTTGCCAAAATTGATTTTAAACAAAGCATTATTCTTGATATTTCACCACCGGAAGCAACTTCTCCCAGCCACTGCAAAGGAACATTTTTATTTGCAGAAAACAACATTTTAATAGTGTCAAAACCATTACAAAATGGTTTTTTGTCAGTTTCTAGTTGAATTTCAAAGCGAACAGACGGCATGCCGAGTTGCTGTAAGAGTGAAACAACATATATTTCAATTTCTTTTGCTGCTTTTTTTCGATGTTTAGAAAGCTCAATACCAAAATTATAGAGTTCTTCCCAACTTTCTTGAACTTTTTTCTCACGTTCTTTTTCTTCAAATTCGTAAGTTTCAACAGAAGAAATAGCAGTATGTAATACTTCTTTTTCTGTAATGAGATCAGTAATTGAGCTACAATTGAACTTGCGAAGGAGAGAATTTAAGAGATCTAACCTCGCTTGAATTTCTTCTGTCTTTTGAGGGTCGTAAGAAAAATTAGAATGAATACGAGATATCTCATACGAAATATCAGTTAACTCAATATTTGCTTGTGAGAGTCTCGCTGCAATATCTTGTATTTCATGTGATACAGACGCATGTTTATCAAAGTTTTGAGCTATTTTTTTAATAGCAGCAAGTATAGAAAACGTATCGTTGGTAAAGCTGTGTTCTGCTTCAGATAACAGTTGTTTAATATCTTCGCCATGTTCGGCAAGGGCATATTCTTGTTCTAGGGTTTCAATTTCACCCTCTTGTAATTTTGCTTGTTCAAGTTCTGTATATCTAAATAAAAAATAATCATACTCTTGTTTTGCTTTTTGAATGTGTTCTCGAAATGCTACAAGAGAATCATGTGCTGCTTTCCATTGTTGAAATAGATGAGTATATTGGGTAAGAAGTTGTTTGTTTTGAGCAAACGTATCAACAACTTTCATTTGAAAAAATGACTCTTTTAAAAATAGGTTCTGATGTTGAGAATGAATGTCAAGTAAAAGTTCACTAATTTCTTTTAAAACTGGCAGTTGAACGGGAGTATCGTTTATAAATGCACGTGATTTTCCTTGTGGTAAAATTTCTCTGCGTATGAGGGTAAGCCTTTCAAAATCAATATCGTGAGATATGAATACTTGTGTAATATCATCCTTAGAAATAATAAACTCTGCTTCAATAACACTTTTTTTAGAAGAATCTTTTAGGATAGATGTGTCGGCACGTTTTCCCATAATAAGAGAAAGAGCACCTAACATGATTGATTTACCGGCACCTGTTTCTCCGGTAATTGATAAAAAGCCCGAATCAAATGAGATTTCGAGAGATTCGATTAAGGCGTAATTTGTAATTCGAAGAGTTTGTAACATATTAAAAACTATTGTTTTAATATTCTGTCGTAATCGTTAACATTAGCAGGATTAAGACGCTTAAGAAGATTCACTGCTTGCGTTTTTTCATCGGGCATTGCTTCAGAAAAAATACTAATTAGCTCTGCTCGTTTTGCATAAAAGAAAACAGAAAGGAGAAACGCTGCCGGACGAACCCTATGCACTTGTTCGAGTTCTTCTAATGCAAGAATAATATTTTTTCTTCCATCAGCAGGTTTGTCATGCATGATGTCGAGTCCCTGACGATGATATAGATACAATGCATTTCTGAATCCTGAAAATGTTGAATTAAGGATGTTTTCTACAAGCCAATATTTATTTTCTCTATTAGAACTAGGTCCCCATTCATTAGGCGAGTGAGAAACTGCTGCCGCAGCAATTTGTTGTGCTTTTTGATAAAATTGCGTTCCTCCATTAGATGCAAATGTATCAGCATCAAGTCCTAAAACAATATATGCGTAAAATGCGAGAACTGATGATAAATTTGAAGTGAAAGAGTTTTCAGAAAAATCAATAGTTTGGTTTTCGTCATACTCAAAGCTTATATTTTCTTCAACATGATTAAAAATTGTGGTCGTATATGTTGAGTTATACACCGGTCTACTTGCCTGAATCTGAAAATTCGCAGTGAAATTTCTGTTAGAAACTTGTTGCGTAATACGGATATTAAGACGCATATCAATTTTCTCAATTTCTTCAAATTTTATATCTGTCCACACGCGAGAATTCATAAATTCTTCAATATTGCGTTGCATTTCTTGAAACATCTCTCTGTTTCCGGAAGCAATATCGGTATGTTGTACCATTACTCTGCATCTAAATTCTTGAGCATATGCGGTATATGAGAGAATAGTTTGAATAAAAATAATAGTTGTAATAATGCCGATTCTCATTATTGTAAGTTTTAAAAATACAATGCTAATTTATTAATAATATCTGAAGCTACCTCATGTTTTGTTTTTAAATCGAACGCATCTACGGTTCCTTCAGTATCTATAATTGTTATTTTATTTGTGTCGTAACCAAAGCCGGCTCCTGAATCTTGTAATGAGTTTAAAATAATGAAATTAAAATTCTTTTTCAGCATTTTTTCGCGAGCATACTGCAATTCATTATGTGTTTCAAGAGCAAAGCCAACAAGAATTTGTTGTTGTTTAATTTTGCCTAATGTTTTTGCTATGTCAGGATTTGGTTTTAATGTAATAGTAATGGCAGTATCTTTTTCTTTAATTTTTTGAGCTGATTTGTGCATAGGCGTAAAATCAGCCACTGCAGCACTTAAAATAGCCGCATCTGAATTAGGGAAGTGTTGCAAACACGCATCTAACATTTCTTGAGCTGAACGTACATTTATTCGTGTAATATGTGGGTGAGATATGGAAAGATGTACCGGTCCGGCAATTAGTATGACTTCTGCACCTCTTTGTGCTGCTTCTATGGCAATAGCAAATCCCATTTTGCCCGATGAATGGTTGCCAATAAAACGAACCGGGTCAATATCTTCAAATGTTGGACCTGCTGTTATGAGAAGTCTTTTTTTTTTAAATCTTGCGTATTCGCAAAAAAGGAGATGAGATATTCAATAATTTTTTCGGGTTCTTGCATTCTTCCTTTACCTTCAAGTCCACTAGCTAATTCTCCTGAGTCAGGTTGAATTATAATTGTGCCATAAGAAGAGAGAATGTCTAAATTTTTGGCTGTAGCGGGATGTGCAAACATATCAAGATCCATAGCCGGAGCAATAATAACCGGGCAACGAACAGATAGATAGGAGGTGAGTAATAGGTTATCGCAAATACCATGAGCCATTTTAGCTATTGTGTTTGCTGTACAGGGAGCAATAATAAATACATCTGCCCATAACCCTAGTTCCACATGACTATTCCATGCACCATCATCATATGAGAAAAATTCTGATATTACCGTGTTTTTGCTAAGAGTTGCAAGTGTTACCGGAGTAATAAATTCTTTAGCCAAAGGAGTCATAACGATTTTAACTTCAGCTCCATGCTTAACTAATAAACGAGTAAGCATTGCTGCTTTATAGGCGGCAATGCTTCCGGTTATTCCAAGTAATATTTTTTTTCCTTGTAACATTAATTACGCTTCATCTTCTTCAGATGGTTTTCTGTAATATATTTGTCCCTCTTCAAATTCTTGTAACGCAATTAAAGCAGGATTTGGAAGGCGTTCGTAGAATTTAGAAATTTCAATTTGCTCTCTATTTTCAAACATTTCTTCAAGATTATCAGAATATGATGCAAATTCTTCTAATTTAGCATCTAATTCACGCTTTATTTCAATCGAAATTTGGTCAGAACGTTTAGCTACAATAGCAATAGTTTCGTAAATATTTCCCGAATTACCTTCTAAACTAGATAAATCTCTCGTAACAGTTGTATTCGGTGCTTTTGTTTTTTTGTAATCCATACTCTTGTATTTAAAAAATAATGAGACAAATGTATATTAAATAGATATATTTTCTTGTATTCTTGCAAACATTCTTTCTGCATCACGAATTTTTTTTCCTTGCGGAAACTCTTGAATGTAAACTCGATACTCTTCAGCAGCATTTTGATATCGTTCTAATTTTCTTTCTTCAACACTTCGTTCTGCCAATAAGAATGATGAGCGAAATGTTAAGAATAAAATCTCTTCACGAAATTCAGTATCAGGATAATCAAGTAAACAGTTTTTTAACGCAACAATTGCTGCTCTATAATCTTGAAGAGTGTAGAATAATTTTGCATTTTCAAATGCTTTTACTTCTAATTTTTGACGTAATTCTGCAATATAGGTATTACTTTCAGCAACATGTTTGCCTTGAGGATACCTGTTAATATATATCTGAAATGTTTGAATTGCTCTTTTTGTATAGGTTTGATCTAACGATGGGCGAGGAGAATTATAATAATAACAGAGAGCCATTTTGAAGTGAGAATCTTCTCGATGTTCACTTTGAGGAAATGACATAATAAAACGATTAAAATAATATGCCGCCAGTAGATAATCGTTTTCTTTAAAATAGGCCATTGCAATATAATACCCGATTGTTTCACCTCTATCGGTTACTCGATATACCGGCACTAGTTTTTCAAATAAGCCATATGCTTTGTAATAATCTTCTTCTTCATAGAACTTCATTGCTGCTTCATACATTTTCTCGTAATCGGTAGATTGAAGTAATTTTTGATACTCACTTTTACAAGAAGCGAGTGCTAGAATCAAGAGTATATAAATAAATCGTTTTATCATACTGTATCTTTGGGCTGCAAAGGTATTATTTTCTGTTGAAATAGAAATGAAAAGATATTTTTTTTATTGCATGGGAATAGAAAAATATAAACAATTATTTTTTCACGTGTGATGTATATGTTTGAGTGAGTGTTGAAATTTCTTTTTCGATGGCGGTATAATTATCTTCTTGTAACCATTCCGGTTTAAAAATACTTGCTCCAAATGCAGCTGCATCGGCACCATGTGAGAAAAAGTCGTTGATTGTTGTTGACGAAACGCCGCCGCATGCAAGCAGTTTTACGGAGTTAAAAGGTCCTTTAATTTCTTTAAAATAATGAGGTCCTACGATAGACGACGGGAAAACTTTTACCATAGTTGCACCTAAATCCCATGCTTTATAAATTTCGGTAGGGGTAAATGCTCCCGGAAAAACAGGAATGTTTTGCGAAATGCAAATTCGAATCACATCTATTTGTAAAGAAGGCATTACAATAAACTCTGCACCACCGGCAATAGCATTGTCAAGTTCTCTAAAAGTAACAACGGTTCCGGCTCCAACAGAAAATGCTCCTTGTGCAAAAAACTTCATCTGACTAATCAGATCTTTTGCTCCGGGAGTATTCATCGTAATTTCAACGGCTCTAAGACCTGTTTTGGAAAACACTTCAGCCAATGGCTCAACGTCTTTCTGTGAAATACCTCTTAGTATCCCAAGAAGTGGTAGTTCTGTAAATGATTCTAGATTCATAATTTTTATTTAAAGATTATGTACTTTTCTATAGATTCCATCTGAAATGCAATCAACATTAAAATTAACTAAAATTCCTAATTTTAAATCGGTTAATTTCAAATATGTTAAAATTTGTTTGTGATGAACGTCTTTTAAAAATTCAACTGATTTCACTTCAATAATAATTTTTTTGTTTACTAGTAAATCAGCTCTAAATCCAATTTCAAGTTTTGTGTCTTTATAATAAACCGGAATAGGTTTTTCTTTTTCAACATCTAAAGATAACCGAATTTTTAGTTCATAGTATAACGCCGAAGTGTAAATTGATTCTAATAATCCGGGGCCAAGATTATTGTATACGCGAAAAATTGATCCTCTGATGAGGTAAGATAATTGATTTTCTTTCATGGTGATTTTTATAAAATGTTGCGATTATTTTAATAAAACAAAGATTAAAAAAATAATTTGGTTTTTTGTTTTTTTTCTCGCAGATTTGTTTTTTTCATTAGGGAGTGTAGTTTTTTCTCCCGCAGATTTCGCAGATTTTCGCAGATTTGATTTTGTTGTTTCTGCGAGCATCTGCGTTATCAGCGGGATATATATTTAACTGTAGATTACAGAGATTTAGTTTTGTTTTTGTTTGGGAGGATTAGAGTTTTTATTAGGGAGTGTATAGATTTTTCACCCGTAGATTTCACGGATTTACGCAGATTTTTTTTTAATTAAGAAGTATAGGTTTTCTCTCGCAGATTTCGCAGATTTACGCAGATTTGATTTTGTTGTTTCTGCGAGCATCTGCGTTATCAGCGGGATATATATATAACAGCAGAAACATGTAGATTGTTTTAAGAATTTGCAGGAAGCGATATCATATCCCACGAAAACGGCGTTCCTTTTTCTACATCTTTGGTCATTGGTTTTCCTATAATTTCCGGTAAGTGCCGCGGGTGTAATCCATGTCCGGGACGGATAGAGCGGATGGTTTGCTCGGTAATTATCTGTCCGGCTTTCATATCTTCGCACACAAAAAGCGAACGTGCAGCCCAACGGCTTTGTACGGATTTTTCTGTGAGCTCATATGTAACTTTTCCCCGTGCCTGTTCCACAATACGAATCTGTTGAACCATTTCGGTAAATTCTGCTTGGTTCATAGAAAATGCAGCGTCGGGACCGCCCATATTTCGGTCAATAATAAAATGTTTTTCAATAATTTGAGCGCCTAAAGCTACGGCAGCAACAGAAACAGCCGTGCCCATGGTATGGTCGCTTAATCCTGCAGTTACGCCAAAGCGTTTTGCAATATCGGGAATAGTTAGCAGATTTGCTTCATGCACCGGAGCCGGATATGATGAGGTGCATTTAAGAAGTGCTATGTTTGAATTGCCAACCCGTTTACATGCCGCAACAGCTTCTTCAATTTCAGGTTCTGTTGCAATGCCAATAGAGAGAATTATGGGTTTGCCTTTTGAGGCGGTATATTCAATGAGAGGAATATCGTGAATTTCGAAGCTGGCAATTTTATATGCAGGCACGTGCAAATCTTCCAAAAAATCGACCGCGGTTGTATCAAACGGACTCGAAAAGCAGATGAGTCCTTCATTTTGTGCTATTTTCATAAGGTCGGCATGCCATTCCCAGGGGGTGTATGCTTGTTTGTAGAGTTCGTAAAGGGTGGTGCCGTCCCACAAACTACCGTGTTGGATTTTAAAGTAGTCTTTTTGTGAATTAAGGGTAATAGTATCGGCAGTATAGGTTTGTAGTTTTACTGCATTGGCACCGGTTTGTTTTATAGCTTTAATGCTTGCAACCGCTGTTTCAAAGCTTTGGTTATGATTTGCCGAAAGCTCTGCAATAATAAAGGTTTTTTGTGCCGTATTAAAGGATTGGATAATCATATTTGTTATACTATTTCAAATTGAATACTGTACCGTAACTGATTTGCGTCAGATAATACATCATTCCACGTTTTACCATATACTATGTAATATCCTATACGATCACTATCGGTAGTTAAATCATGTACACTTTCTCCTTCTTTTTTAAATATTGAATATTCAAAAGAAGTGTTTGCAGGAAAATTTTTTTCTTGAATTTTTATAGAATTTATTTTGCCCGGATTTTCACAAAAAAATCCAAGTATACAGGGTTTTTGTTCAATACATAATTTTGATGTATTAAAGGATATTTCGAGTAAAGAGTTTATTGTATTGTCAATAATATCTGTATTGGTTATATAGGGTAGTACTTTGTCGAAAATATGAAAACCACCACCTCTTACACTTGATTCTACAATATAGATTTGTTGATTAACATATGAGTAGATAACCTCTGTATGCGTAATTGTATTATTAAATTTTGCAGATTTTAAAAAAATGAGAACAGTTTCCTCAATTTGATTTTTAAGGTCTAATGCTTTTGGCGAATTATAGAAAATTTCTGATGAAATAGTATAAACATTGAGAGGTTTAATTTTTTCACCTATTCCTAAAAATAAGATTTCAGAATTCACAATTAATGCTTCTACTGTGAATTCAATACCCATAATAAATTCCTCAATAATAACCTTTGAGTCAAATTTCGAAAAGGAAAAACTGTATTCAATATTTTGTGCTAATTCTTCTTTATTTCTACATATTACTACCCCACGGGTTCCTGCATTATCAGTTGGTTTTATTATTACAGGATATTTTTTTATTCTGGCACATATGGCATCAATATCATCATTCTTTTTTATTTCATAAAACTCTGGACAAGGTAGGTTTGCACTTTTAATAATATTACGTTGTTCAGTTTTATTAGTAGCAATTCTTGCCATTTCAGGTGTTAATCCAGATAAAGAGTAATAATTGTTTATATATGCTACTGAACGTAGTGCAATTTCAATAGAAAAACAAATGGCAGAAATAATTGAAATATTCTTTTTTTCTAAAAATGAAATAATTAATTCAGGTTTTGTTATATCAACACAGAAAAAAACAGCAGCATATTTTTTCCCTATACATGATTCATTGGCATCAACTAAAACTATAGAATATCCTTTATTTTTCAGCTTTTTAATCCCTTCTAACTGATATTCGCCACCTCCAATAACTAAAATATTTTTTATCATATTGATTTATATGCTTTTATTCTCAAATTCTTGTAACAGTATACTTGCTATGCGTTCTTTACCTTTATCGTCAATAAGATTTTTTTGAGAGCAATATACAGATTTTTCCTCAATTAGTTTTGGGATATCATGAACGGAAAAAAAGTGAGCGGGAATGTTTGAAATAAATGCGTCTTCAATTTCTGATTGACCAATAGGAATTATATTTTTTTCAAGATATAATGACTCAAGAAGAGTTGTGCCCCCATTACAAATTATAATTTTATGACTCATAAGTAATTCTCCCATATTTGTTACTGATTCATAGTAGTTGTTTTTATCAGTAACAATTTTTTGAATTTCATGTTTATTTTTATTTGCTGGACCAAGAACAATAGAGAAGTGATGTTTAAAATCTTGAAATTTATTTAGAATCATAAGAGCATGTGAACATGGATCTTCGCCTCCTATACAGATTAAAAATGTATTTTTTATTGTAGGATTTGTTTTTTTTGCTGAAATAATATCGGGTTTTAGAATAGTATACTCTAATCCGGCATAAATCTTTCCTGTAAATTTTTTTAGGTTTTCTTTATTATGGTTGTAAAGATTAATTGCTATATCACAAAGGTTTTCTTCAAATCTACAATAATCTAATCCAATAAATAGCGTGCATTTTTTTTTTAGATTCAATATGGTTTCGTATACTTCAGGTGGCAGTTTATGAGTGAACATAAAATTATAAGGACTATCAAAAAGTATAATGTCATAAAAATCTAATAATATATTTGAAATTGGAATATTGTATTGCGTTGCAATAGTTTTGGATATGTTATTTGGGCTTTCAAAGTGAACATATGAAATTGGTAATGATTTAATATGTTTGTAAAGAAATAACATTCGGTATATATTCCCTAATCCGTAACCTTCTACCGTATGAGTGTAAAATAAAATTCTCATTATAAGTAGTTCATAATGTTTTTGTACCCAATGTTTTCTTTTTTTGTTTGAGAAATATCTTTTGTAAAAAAATCAAATCTTTCACGTAGCTTTTTCATTGAAAACTCAGGAAAGTCAGAACCAATACAAATACGTTCGTCAAAAGTTTTACAGGCAAAAGCTATATCTAAATCTATTGAGCTTCCTTCATATTTACATAAGGTAAATGACAGGTCTAACAACACATTTTTAAAAGATCGAGCAATTTCTATGAATTCTAACAAACGAACTGTACCTCCATGAAGTAAAATTATTTTACAATCTTGTATTTTATGAAGCAGATTGAGAAAGTTTTCAAGATTGTTTCCGCAGGAATTTTTTGTATTGTGTGTAAAATAGGTACAGAAAAGCACGCTTAATTCTAATTCGTTTGCATAAGAAATAACTGTAATAAGATGTTCATTTTGTATCTGAAAATCAGAAAAACGAGGATGTAGTTTTATGCCTTTATATCCTTTGCGTTTAATTTCAAGTAACTGTTCTTTAATTTCTGCTGTAGTTATAGAATTGTTTATATCAAAAAAAGCTATTGGAATAAAAAAATCTGAATATGGTTTAATGAATGTTATATATTTTGTTTCATCATACGAACCTAGATTTTTCATACCTACTGCAAAAGATTTAACAATATTATACTGCTTCATTTGTTCAGTTAAACTTTCAATGTTAGCCGCAGCTTCATATTTTGGTAAAATCCAATTACTGTCTATTGTTGGATGCGAAAGGGAATCAAAAATGGGTATAGAAGTCATAATTTTTTTTTTTATGAAAATCGATATAAAAATAAATAAAAAAAGGTTGTATTACGCATACAACCTTTTTAAATCATAATAAAAGTATGATTATTTTTTTATCAATTTGTATAGTTTTCCATTATTAATTTGAATAAAATAATTTCCTGAACTTAAAGATTCAATTGTGATTTCGGTTTTGTTATCAAATACATTTGATAATAAAAGAACAACTTTTCCATCTTCAGAAAGTATTTTTACTGTGTTAATTTTTTCAGAATGTTCAATAATTATTGAGTTTTCTGCCGGATTAGGATATATTACAGTAGTTACTTCAATTAAAGAAGTTGCTGTAATATCCTCCTCAGAAACACTAATGTTTTCACTCTTAAATACAATGCCAGTAGTAACAATTGTTATGGAATACTCCCCATCTTCAATTCCTCGAATGGTAAAATCTCCATTTTGGTCAACAGCTACTGAAGTAACAATAATATTGTTTTTATACACATACACAAATGTATTGTCATAGTCAATTTCAACAGTGCTTTTTAATGAAGCCCTTTTGTTTATTACTATTTCACAATTATGAATATTTCCATTGTATTTATAATTTCCTTTTGCTTGTCCAGGAACAGGTTTTAGATGTATGTTAACATATGTTGTGTCATTATCCGCAATAATTGCATTTGACTCATGCCAATTTAAAGAATGCCCTGAATATGTTGGTAGATAATTAGTAAAGCCCTGTTTTGGAATAACCTGTACAAAATATAATCCTTTTTCGATACCGGAAAAAGAGTATGTTCCTTGTTGATTTAAATCTGTTGATGCAACAAAACTTACACTGTTATTTCCAATCTTATAAAGTCGAACATTACCATTAGTGCAAACTCCGTCATTTGTGTAAACGGTACCGGTAATCAATGACTCAACAATTTCCGGTTCGTATTGATTATGGTAATCATCATAAAGTATATCAATTTCGCATTGGCTTAATGCACGAGTATAAAAATTAATATCATCAATTTTTCCACTAAAATTGTAACCTTTGAAATAATATGCAGGATTATTGCCTGCAAAACTTCCTATATATAGATTATGCATCATATTAATTAATTGGTCTGATGCAGAAGAATTTGCGAATACTTGTTCTGTTATAGAACTTAAAACGCCATTAACATATACTTCATATGTGTTTCCAACCCTTTGAAATGTTATAAAGTACCAATCGCCAGAATGAACATCAGTATCTAAATTTGCATCCCAGTATTTTATTGTAGGTGAATATTGATAAATATCAGCAAGATATAAATATTCTCGTGATTCGATAAAATTATAATCCAGAGTTACAACAAAACCTTCGCGTATTACATTTGTTCCTGATGCTGTTGATGAACTTGCATGTGCATCAAAAATATAATGCCGTTCTGTACTATTAGATTGAATTATATTTTTCCAATTTGCATGATTATACCATAATGAAATTGAATAATCTCCAACCTGACTTAAATCACTCACGGGTGTAATTTTCATAAAATCATCAACGCCATCAAAAGAATATGCAGAGTTTGAATTTCCAAATCTATCAGTAGTAAGTGTTGCTCCATGATTTATAGCGTGATTCCCATTTCCACTTTCATCTAAAGTATTGCCATTAAACGGAAAATGAAATATAAGGTCTTTATCTTTTTTATATAAAGCATCAATCTCACATAAATCTAAACTACGTCCGTAAAAATTAATATCATCAATTTTCCCTCTAAAATTATAACCTTCAAAATAATACGCAGGGTTGTTCCCGGCAAACGTGCCAATATACAAATTGTGCATCATATCAAGTAATTGACTTGAAGGATCTGTTGAGGCTCCAGTTTGAGTGATTTCTTCAAGAATACCATTTATATATAATTCATAAGTTGCACCTTTTCTTTGAAACGTAACAAAAACCCATTCATTATTATTTGCAATTGGGTTGCTTAAGCCATCCCAATATATATTTGGATTTGTTCCGTAAATATCACCGAGATACAATTTTTCCTCAGTGTTTAATAAATTTTTTTGTAGACAAATTACAAATCCTTCTCTTAAAATGTCATTTCCTGTGGCAGTAGATGAATTTGCATGAGCATCAAAAATATATTGTCTTTCTGTATTGTTATTTTGATTTATATTCTGCCATTCTTCATGTTGATACCATAATGAAATAGAATAGTCTCCCATTTGAGATAAATCTGAGTTGGGAGTGATTTTTATAAAACTACTACCATCAAAAAAAAAGGCAGCGTCCTCATTTCCAAATCTATCAGTAGTAAGCGTTGCTCCATAATTTACTGCATGATTTTCGTTGCCGCTTTCATCTAAGGTATTGCCATTAAACGGAAAGTGCATAATAAGATCTTGGTTTTGTGCATGTAAATAGGCATAGCTACATATTGCAACAAAGAGAAGTAATAGTTTTTTCATAATAATTTGTTTCTTGGTTATTTTTATCAAAGGTAAAAAATAATTTTAATAATCACAACTTTCTCTGTAAAAAACATATAAGAGTATTTTGTACGTCTTTGTGTTCAATGGTATTTGTAACATCTGCAATAAAGCCTGCAAGTAATAATTGCGTTGCGGTTTCTTTTGAAAGTCCGCGTGCTTGCATATACCACAATGCCTCCGCATCTATTTGTCCGGTTGTGCTGCCGTGACTACAACTTACGTCGTCTGCATATATTTCGAGTTGTGGTTTACTGTGAATTTTTGCATGGGGAGATAGGAGCATGTTTTTATTGCTTTGTGTGGTATTTGTTTGTTGTGCATTTTTTGCTACATGAACTTTCCCCGAAAACACGCCCAATCCTTTGTCTTTTGCTAATCCTTTGTATAATTGATGGGTTTCGCAATGGGGAACATGATGGTTAGCCCAAATATAGGTTTCAAAATGTTCGTCGCCGCCAGGAAAGAATATGCCGTTCATATATGTGTGGGCAAACTCTCCGTGTTTATGAGCATAGATTTCGGTACGGATATATGCCCCGGAAATAGGAAAATTTGCAATCGTGTTATTCGTGTTTTTTTGTTGGTGAGCTTCAATAGATTGAATGCAATGCGTTTTGTTTCCTAACTTCTGAATACTTGTATAGCTGCATGTGCTATCGGCATCGCATAATAGATCAATGGCTGTATGTGCAAATATACTTTGATTGTCTGGTGAAATTTGTATTTCGGTAATTGTTGCCGAAGCTCCTTTTTGCACTTGTATATGATGTTTCTGACATGCAATTGTTTCTGCTCCCGAAAAAAATGAGAGTATCAAAATATGTTGTGTCGATTGCTGAGCAGAAATTGTTATAAGAGCTCCATTGTTTGACACAAGTGCATTGAGGTAGGCAAATTTATCATCTCTTAAACTATATTCTGAGGCAGGTGCATTACCGCCATGCGAAGCAATTCCTTCTCCCGGTTGCGATAATGATTCAACAAATTGCCCATTTTCAAATACCAAAAGAGCATTGTGTGAAATAGTTGCAGATGCTTTTAAAACATCGTCTTTTGAAATTGTGTGCAGACCAGAAACCTGAAGTTCTGTATTAAACCAAGCGTGGGAATCGTAAAACTTCCAGTCTTCCATTTTTTTATTTGGAATAGGAAGTAACGTGTACGTGCGTAACCATTCTGAAAGAATAGGCTTGTTTGATTCCGCAACGCGTTGTTCTATATATGTATTAATTGTTTGCATAGGTAAAAATTATGGTATAAAAACCTTATTTAATCCAATCGTATCCCTTTTCTTCTAATTCAAGAGCCAGCGATTTGTCGCCGGATTTTACAATTTTTCCATCGTGTAAAATATGAACAAAATCAGGTACTATATAATCCAGTAACCGTTGGTAATGCGTAATTACGATAAATGATTTTTCGGGAGTTTTTAATGTATTTACTCCATCGGCAACAATGCGGAGTGCATCAATATCAAGTCCTGAATCGGTTTCGTCAAGAATTGCTAATGTTGGGTCAAGCATTGCCATTTGAAAAATATCGTTTTTCTTTTTTTCTCCACCAGAAAATCCAACATTCACTGCCCGTCCGGTTAACGATTGGGAAAGCCCCACTAAGGCTTGTTTTTCTTTTATCATTTTTAAGAATTCCGATGCCGAAGGTGGCGTAGTTCCTAAATATTCATGTTTTGCTTCAATTGCAGCTTTCATGAAATTTGTCATGGTTACACCGGGAATTTCAACGGGATATTGAAACGCCATAAAAACTCCTTCGCAGGCACGTTCTTCTGGAGCAAGGTCAAGCAAGTTTTTGCCGAGAAATGTTATTTCGCCTTGCGTTACCTCAAATATTTCCCGTCCGGCCAACACGCTCGAAAGCGTACTTTTTCCGGAACCATTGGGTCCCATAATTGCGTGTACTTCGCCGGCTTTTACCGTGAGGTTAATTCCTTTAAGTATCTCTTTGCCATCAATAGAGGCGTGTAAATTTTTTATTGTGAGCATGTTTGTTAAGTTTTTATTATACCAATAGGCCCTGAGCATCATACTGTGCCAGGAGTTTTTTTATTTTGTTTGTGCCGCCTACGGTCATGTAGGGAGCTATGTCTGATAAAATTGCAGCAAATTCCGGAATAATATCAGGTTCTTGTTTTGCCATATGTTCTACAATATTAATTGCATGGCATTTTACTCCGGTTGGCAGAGTCATGTCTGAAAGTAAATTCAAACATACATCTAATAATGCTCCCAAATTATGCGATTCATTTGGTTTACATATGGTAAGCCATCGTAAAATCTCACGTGTTTGACCGGTATGCGTTGTATACGGTAAGAATTGTATTGCTTGATTTATATATGGCTCTATAGAATGCCCTCTGAGTAGATAGTGCGAAATTACCCAACACGATAAGCGAGCTTGAGCTTGACGTTGTGAAAGAGCAATATTCATTACAAAATCAAGAGGGTAGGTGTTGTTCTCAATAGAATCAAGAATCATGTTCATGTCAAATCCCACCCGAGAAAGGAGGGTGTTGTATGTGTCTATATGTTCTTGTTTTATTGTGCTCATTTTCATTGTTTTCTCCCGCAGATTACGCAGATTTACGCAGATAATTTTTTGTTATATTATTTCTGTTTTCGTTTACTCATTGATTCATCATTAAGCATTCATCATTCATCATTTTCATTGTTTTCTCCCGCAGATTACGCAGATTACGCAGATAATTTATTTTTTTTTTATTTCTGTTTTTATTTACTCATTGATTCATCATTAAGCATTCATCATTAACAACTAACCATCACCCCACACTTCCTTCCATAGAAATTGCAATAAGTTTATGAGCTTCCATGGCAAATTCCATAGGAAGCTGACTTAACACCTCTTTTGCAAATCCGTTTACAATAAGTGCAACCGCATCTTCTGTTGACAGTCCGCGTTGGTTGCAATAAAAGATTTGATCTTCCGCAATTTTAGAGGTTGTAGCTTCGTGTTCAACCGTAGCTGAGTTATTTTGTACGTCAATATACGGGAAGGTATGTGCCGCACAGTTTGAACCAATAAGTAATGAATCGCATTGCGAAAAATTACGGGCATTATCAGCTGTTTTTGCCATACGAACTAATCCGCGATACGCATTACTACTTTTTCCGAGCGAAATACCTTTAGACACAATGGTACTTCTGGTATTTTTCCCAATATGAATCATTTTTGTTCCGGTATCTGCTTGTTGATAGTTATTTGTAACCGCTACCGAGTAGAATTCAGAAACTGAATTATCACCTTTTAAGATAGTACTCGGATATTTCCATGTAAGAGCAGAACCCGTTTCAACTTGCGTCCATGATATTTTTGAACCATTGCCTTTGCACAGTCCTCGTTTTGTAACAAAATTATAAATACCCCCTTTGCCTTCTTTATTACCCGGATACCAGTTTTGAACCGTAGAGTATTTAATTTCGGCACCATCAAGAGCAATAAGTTCTACAACGGCAGCATGTAATTGATTCTCATCACGCATAGGAGCGGTGCAGCCTTCCAAATAGCTAACATAAGAATTGTCTTCGGCAATGATTAAGGTACGCTCAAACTGTCCGGTATTTATAGCATTAATACGGAAATAGGTTGACAGTTCCATGGGGCAACGAACACCTTTTGGTATATACACAAAGGAGCCATCACTAAATACCGCAGAATTTAACGAAGCGTAATAGTTATCGGTATACGGCACAACAGAGCCCAAGTATTTTTGTATTAAATCAGGGTAATCTCTTGCTGCTTCGCTAAAAGAGCAAAATAAAATTCCCATTTCTTCTAATTGACCACGGAATTGAGTGTGTACAGAAACACTGTCAATAACAGCATCAACAGCAACCCCGCTCAGAATTTTTTGTTCTTCGAGCGGAATCCCTAATTTGTTGAATGTTTCAAGAATTTCGGGATCAACTTCATCTAAACTCTCATACTTTGGTTTGTTGCTTGGTTCAGCATAGTAACTAATACTCTGAAAATCAGGCATAGGAAAATGTATGTGAGCCCATTTTGGGTGCTCCATAGTAAGCCAGTGACGATATGCTTTTAAACGCCATTCAAGTAAAAACTCAGGTTCTTCTTTTTTTGCCGAAATGAGACGAATTACATCTTCATTTAATCCCGGAGGGATAATATCCGTTTGTATATTAGATGAAAAACCATATTTGTATTCTTGTTCAGCTAAATCGTCAATTATTTTTTGGTCTTTCGAAACTTCTTTCATCGTACTTTTTTATGTGTTAGACAAAGAGCAATAGAGAACTTTACAGAAAAAATGAAAATTATTCTGTAAGTGTGCTAAAGTCAATTTCAGTGTCTTGTTCTGTAATTTCTGTTATGGTATTATTGATACATTGGAGTGTGCGTGCCGGATATTTTTTGAGTAAATTGTAATTATGAGTTACTAAAAATATAGCACAATCTGTTTGAGCAATACTGTGTAATAGTTTGAAAATTTCTTCGGAGCTTTCGGGATCAAGATTACCCGTAGGTTCATCAGCAAGAATTATTTCAGGATTATTTAAAAGAGCACGAGCAATTACAACCCGTTGTTGTTCGCCGCCCGATAGTTGATGCGGCATACTTGATTGTTTGTCGAATAAGCCAACCTGCGTAAGAACCTCATTAATTCGGGCAAGCATTACTTTTTTCTTTTTCCAACCCGTTGCCTTTAATACAAAAAGTAGGTTGTCTTGAACACTTCTGTCTGACAATAACTGGAAATCTTGAAATACAATAGATACGGTTCTTCGTAGATATGGAATTTTAGAGCGACGAATTTTTTGTAAGTCAAAATCAGCCATTCTACATTCACCTTCAAGAGGGGGGATTTCAGCGTACATAGTTTTGAGTAAACTTGATTTTCCCGATGCAGTTTTACCTATAAGATATACTAGCTCTCCTGATTTTACAGAGAATGATACCGAATGTAAAATCGGTTCGTCTTTGTAATAGCCGATAGTGGCATTTTCGAAATGTATTTTTGTAGTATCAGACATTATTTATTTTAATTAGATATTCTCAACAAAGATATTATTTTCAGGTAATTTATTAAATGAGAAACATGCTTTATTTTTACGGTGGTAAAAATATCTGTAAAAGTGACTTTTTGTAAGTTGTTGTTTTACAGTGTTCTTTTTGTTTTCACTCTCATTTTCTCCGTAAAACACGTAGATTTTTTCCGCAAAATTCGCACATAAAAAACCGAAATTTTTCTGACAAAAACGGCTCTCTAAACGGTCTATGTTTGTACCGTAAACAAATTTATAATTTCAAAATTTAAAAGTATGAAGAAAATGAATGTAAAAAAACTACTTGCAGTAGCTGTAAGTGTTGTAGTAATGGGAATGTCAAGTGCAGTTGCACAAGAAGAATCTGCAGAGTCAGGAGTTTCTGTTGATGTGGGTATGGACATTTTTAGTAGTTATGTATGGCGTGGTACTAAGTTCGGTACAGGAGCAGCATTCCAGCCATGGTTAGAATTCGAAGTTGGCGGACTTACATTTGGTTCATGGGGATCTGTTAATACCGGTATGGTAGAAGACAAAGAAATGGACTTATATTTAAGTTATAGCTTTGACTTTGGTTTAACAATCGGATTTACCGACTATTATTTTGGTGGAAATTGGTTTGATTTTGAAACAACCCACTTTTTTGAGCCAAGTTTAGAATTTGAAGCCGGTGATTTCACAATTTTAGGAGCATATATGTTTGGTGATGATACTGAAGATATTTATGTTGAGTTAGGGTACGATTTTGATTTATTTAGTGTTGCGTTAGGTGCCGGAAATGGTGCGTATACAAGCTCTGGCGATTTCGGAATCTGTAACTTCACTATCAGTAAAGAAAAAGAAATTAAAATTTCTGAAAGCTTTTCATTGCCAATTATGGGTGCAATTACTCTTAACCCATACAATGAGCGTTTCTATGTATATGTAGGTATATCATTCTAATTAATAAACACTTAAATTTTAGAACTATGAAAAAAATAGAAGCTATTATCAGAAGAGACCTTTACGAACAAGTTAAAGATGCTCTAAATGAGGTAGGCGTACAATTCTTCTCTTTTTGGGATGTGCGCGGTGTGGGCAAAGCTCACGACAAAAAGCTCTATCGTGGTACTGAGTATGATACCAGCTATATTGAGCGACGCCTCTTGTCAATTATTGTAAATGATGCATTTGTGGATATTACGATTAAAACTATCCTCGAATCAGCAGCAACCGGAGAAATTGGTGATGGTAAGATTTTTATATCTCCAATTGATGAAACGATCCGAATTAGAAATGGAGAGCGTGGACCGGAAGCAATTTACTTAAAAGAAAAAGAATAACTGAGTAGAAAATTTTAAAAATTACGATTATGTATGCTTTAGACAATTTATGGGTATTAATTGCCGGAATTCTGGTCTTCTTTATGCAAGCAGGATTCGCAATGGTAGAAACAGGATTTACCAGGGCAAAAAATGCGGGAAATATTTTAATGAAAAACTTTGTTGACTTTTCAGTTGGCTCAATCAGCTTTTTCTTTATTGGTTTCTCGTTAATGTACGGCACAGATATAGCCGGATTTATAGGAAAACTTGATTTTTCAATAGTAGCAGATTCTGTTGCTGAATTTGAAGAAGCAGGGTATTTAGAACGTGAAGGATTACATCCGTATACTGATGTTTGGTTTCAGTCTGTGTTTGCTGCTACAGCAGCTACAATTCTCTCAGGAGCAATGGCAGGTAGAACTAAATTTAGTTCATATATTGTAATCACGGTAGTGTTAACTGCATTTATTTACCCAATTCAAGGTCACTGGACGTGGGGTGGTGGCTGGTTAGATGAATTAGGATTCCACGATTTTGCAGGTTCTACAATTGTACACTCTGTTGGTGCATGGGCTGGTTTAATGGGTGCACTTGTATTAGGTCCTCGAATTGGTAAATATGTTAAAGGAAAATCTCAAGCTATACCGGGGCATAACCTTGTGTTAGGTGCTCTCGGGGTATTTATACTCTGGTTAGGATGGTTTGGATTTAACCCCGGATCTGAGTTAGCTGCTTCTGTTTCTGAGGATGGCGATTCAATTAGTAATATTGCTCGTATATTTATTACAACAAACTTATCTGCTGCCGCTGGATTCTTAGCTACCTTATTTATTACGTGGATTCGATACAAAAAAGCAGATTTATCTATGTCGCTCAACGGTACGCTTGCCGGTTTAGTTGCAATTACTGCCGGAACTGATGTTGTATCACCGGGTGGTGCTGTTATAATAGGGTTACTTGCAGGTATTGTATTAGTATTCTCAATTGAGTTTATTGATAAAGTTCTAAAAATTGATGACCCTGTAGGTGCTGTTTCTGTACACGGTACATGTGGTGCTTTAGGTACTGTTTTAGTTGGACTTTTCCATACTACCGATGGACTTTTCTACGGTGGTGGTGCAAGTCAATTATTAATACAACTTGTTGGTGTATTCGCTATTATGGCGTATACAATGGGAGTTGCGTATGTATTACTTCGAATTCTAAATGCTACTATGGGATTACGAGTGTCTCGAGTGGTTGAGGTTGAAGGTCTCGATATTCATGAACATGGTCAAAATGTTTATAACTAAGAAGAAACCATAGTTCTCTATCTTTCTCTTAATTCAAAGGGGTGCCAAATGTGGGTGGCACCCCTTTTCTTTTTTGTGTACGCAAAGAAGGTTGCCCGTTATTTTTTTAACAATATCTCATTTATTAATTTACTTATCTCGGCTCCTTTAGTTAATACCATCATGTGTGATCCATTTTTTACAATGTAATCATATTTCACATTTCGTATTGGTATAGTGTTATCATTATCTCCATGTATATGAATAATATCACTTCGAAAATTAATCCTTTCCCATTCCATAATCATCTTTATTGTTCGATTTAAGAAATCAGGATCTTTGTCATGTAACATGCTTTTAAATGTTTCCTTATCTTTATTCCGATCTGGCTCTACTATCGGTTGCATTATTTTGGCCCCTTTTTTAGCTAATTTACCTGAAACATATTTATATATGGGGAAACTTCGTTGAAACTTATACCTTTTGGGTAATTCTTCTCTGCATTTTGCACTAGATATTATTATAATCTTTACCGGATTCAAATATTTTCCCATCTCGGTAGCAATCATTCCTCCCAAAGAAACTCCAATCAAAATATAAGGTCTCATTGTATCTATTTGCATTGACAATTCTTTTGCAAATTCTGGTAAAGTCATATTTTCATCAGGTATGAAATAAGAAATATTTCTCACTTCAAAAGCACTATCTATTTCAAGGTTTTTAAATAATCGATAATCTGAACCTTGTCCAGGTATCAAATAAATCACAGGCTTTGGGCTAAATCCAAACAAGGTATTTGAAACAAGACTTATTAAAATAAATATGGCAATAGATCGATAGTGTAAGAAAAATTTCATTCTGTTAAAAATATCAGGTATTGACTCATGAATATTTTTGTTAACGTTTTGACGCTAGACCTTCGTGGCAGATTTCGGGCTTCGCGTCGTGTCCGCCAGGACAGGACGTGCAAGCGAGAACCGACCAACGGGAGCTCGCCGGAGGCAAACTCGCTACCAAGTTACGAAAAACTCGGCAATTTTATATAGCGTGTGTTGGCGTTTCGTTGTAATCATTTTCTTCATAGTAATAGGAATAGTCAATCCCTTTCATAAACATCTCACGGTCATTTATTTTGTCAGTAAGTGCATTATACAAAAGAGTCTTTAGAGTAATACTTTTTGTTGGGCTTAGCATCATTGCATTCATATAGTCTCGTTTACTTATTTTACTCCAATCAATGCATTTTTTTAGGCGTAATTTTAGCATCAAATCCAACCATATCCGTGTGCTTCTACCATTACCTTCCATAAAAGGATGTGCAATATTCATTTCAACATATTTGTTAACGATTTCGTCAAATGAATTTTCAGGCATTGCTTCTATTTGCTTTAGCGTATCGCCTAAAAAGCGTGATACAGCAAATTGAAAACCTCCTTTTGAAATATTTTTTTGTCTAATTTGTCCCGCAAAATCATACAGTCCTCCAAATAAATATGCATGAACTTGTTGCAAACCTTTGGTTGTCCCAACTTCAATGTTTTCGATAAACGAACTTTCAAATAAAGCATACGCTTTTGTTTTACTTTTTCCGTCTATACTCTCATCGCTATATGTAAACCATTCAATAAATCTATTTGCTTTTTTTCCAGGGAATTCTTTACCCAATGCAATTATGCCGTTGTAATCTAACATATCAGCAAAACGTCTTTTTCCGTCAGGAGCAAGAAACTTCAACTGGGTAGTAGCACTAACCACTTGACTGTTTTCTTTCTTTAACTTAGCTTTAAGGTATTTCCAATAATTACGGGTTTTTGTATAGTCATTTTGGTCGGTAAGCACTGCAACAATATCCAACACGGAAAACCACCACTTGGCATTTTCTTCATCCCAAATAGCTCGTACTTCGCGGTCGTCAAAGAAACGAATGGATATTTTTGTATTACTCATTTTTAAATTTCTTCTATTTTGATATTATTTTTTCAAAATTATTATAATTTTTGTATTGAAGTAAAAAGTTGTGGGCTTTCTTACAATGAACGCCAACGTTTCCGCGCTATGTAAAGTTGCCGAATTTCGGGCTTCGCGTCGTGTCCGCCAGGACAGGACGTGCAAGCGTGAACCGAGTTTACGAGCTCGCCGGAGGCAAACTCACGACCAAGTTACGAAAAACTCGGCAATTTTATATAGCGTGTGTTAGGGCATGTAAACATTTATTGATTCGTTTTCTTTTTAAAATTCAATTTGGATTTTTACTTTTCCTCCAAGTCCTTTTTCAACAAAATCATATAAGGTTTTCAGCGTTATGTTACTAGCATCGTTTTCAACTCTAGAAATATAACTTCTTTTTTTATCTATAATTGTACCTAATTCATCTTGTGTTAATTTCTTTTTCTCCCGAGCCTCTCGTAACATTAAACCCACTTTAAATGATTTGAATTCTCTTTCTAAATTATCACGTCGTGAAGTTCCTTTTGTTCCGTAAACTTCATCTTTTATTTCTTTCCAACTTCTTATATTATTAGTTTTCATCTTGTTTCATTTTTTTCGTTATAATACTCTTGCATTAGTCTATTTGCTTTTTCGATTTCTTTTTTCGGCGTTTTTTCTGTCTTTTTTTGAAAACCATTCAATAAAATAATCAATTTCCCTTCGTCAAAAAAACAGAAAACCCTCCAAATGTTTGATGCTAAACGAAAACGAGTTTCATATAAACCTTTTACTCCTTTTATTTGCTTTAAAAATTTTTCCGGAATTTGTTGTTGTGTTTCAATTATCTCAATAATTTTATAAATCTTGTCTTGAACTTTTTCAGGCTGTGATTGTAGAAATTCTACAAAGTGGTTTTTATAAGCAATTACAGTTCGTATTTTATTTAACATAAATATTTATTTAATAAAAACAAATGTAACTTAAAAGTTACTTAAATGCAAAAATATTCGGTTATTTTTTATTTCAAAAGCTTAATGTATTGCAGTTCGATTTATGTCTAGTCCGGTACTAGGCTGATTTTTTAAGACAGGTTAATACTAAAATTACGCGGACAAAAAAACCGCATTTGGCGTTTTATACTGTAAAGATACATGAAGTCTTTTATTGTTGTAAATATTGACTGCATTTTTTGTTGCTACTTCTGCACTTTTAAGATTAAAGAAAGTTTGGTCGAGATAGAATTCGTCTTTTAAAATACCGTTAACTCTTTCAGCAATAGCATTTTCGTAGCAGTGGTTTTCTTCTGTCATACTTATTTGAATTCCCTTATCAATAAGTTTTTGTGTGTATTGATTAGAACAATATTGAATTCCACGATCAGAATGATGGATTAAACCTTTGCAAGGTTTAGTTGTCTTTAGGGCATTTTGGAGTGCCCTTAGACAACCGCTTAATTCAAGAGAGTTACTAATATCATAGCCGACGATTTTTCGTGAATACAAGTCGGTAATAAGTGCTAAATAACAAAACCCTTTTGCCATTCTAATATAGGTAATATCGGCAACCCAGACTTGATTCGGTCGTGTGATTTCGAGTTCTTTAATAAGGTTTTTATACTTGTGGAATCTATGAAAAGAGTTTGTTGTTTTGCAATACGACTTCTTTCTTTTAACAAGCATTTTATTCTCTCT
>OBJA01000655.1_pt1 | contig 28306 bp, 30 predicted proteins | sample 1519751 | NCBI WGS metagenome assembly OBJA01 (sample SAMEA3881238, study PRJEB22517) | soil metagenome | biome: lake sediment; feature: soda lake sediment; material: sediment, water from around vicinity | place: India | collected 2013-12-23 | depth 3 m
GGGAAACCGGCCCGTGCCGGGACTCAGGCCTTCTTGATCAGGAATTCGAACTTGCCGCCCGCTTCCTTGGATTCCAGCAGCTGGTTGCCGGTCTGCTTGGCAAAGGCCTCGAAGTCCTTCACGGAACCGGGGTCGGTCGCGATGATGCGCAGCACCTTGCCGCTCTCGAGGGCACCGAGGGCCTTTTTCGCGCGCAGGATGGGCAGGGGGCAGTTCAGGCCGGATGCATCCAGCTCGTCGTCGTAATTCGCCATGTTAGAAAGCTCCTGAATCTGTGGATTGTTGTTGCCAGCGGCACCTGAACAGGCTAACCGGGCGGCCAGTATACATCATCAGGCCGACGGGATAGCAACCCGGTGACACTCCGGGACGGGGACGGCCTCCCCGTCAACCCGCCGCGCGGGCCTGCTCGGGCCGCGCGAGGGGCAGACCGCGCCGCGCCCAGTCCAGCAGGCCGCCGCGCAGGTTGATGACCTGGCCATGGCCCTGGGACATCATCCAGGCACAGGCCTGGGCGGAACGGGCGCCCGAGCGGCAATAGAACAGGATCGGGCGCGACTCCTGCCACTGCGGTGCCTGCAGGGGCAGCAGGTGCAGGGGCAGCAGCTCGGCCCCCTCGATGATACCCTGCGGCCATTCCGCCGGGCCGCGCACATCCACCAGCCGGTAACACCCGGGATCGGCGCGCAGCTGCTGCTCGAGGGTCAGGCTGTCGATTTCCTGGATACCAAACATGAGAAAGATCCTCGCCTTCGGGTCTTGGGGTAAGATGTTTATCATTATATTCTAATATTCATTATTAGCTCAAGCCGCCCCCTGGCCCCGGAACCCGTAGGCCGGTATCGTGTCTGATGGATGTCGAGGCCAGATGCCCGCCGGCAGGGAGGCTTCCTCTGGAGATGGACCACAGTACCGGTATGGAATGAAACAGCTCATCCGCATCACCCTCGCCAGCGCCCTGCTCGGGGCGGCCACCCTGCCCATCAGCCACGCCGACCTGGCCGAACTGCCCTCCATGGGCGACACCGCCGGCCAGCTGATCTCGCCGGAGCAGGAAAAGCAGTTCGGCGAGTCCTTCATGCGCCAGATCCGCCGCAGCGGCAAGCTGGTGCAGGAACCGGAACTCAACGATTACCTGCAGCAGCTGGGCTACCAGCTCGCCGCCGCCAGCGACGCCCCCGGCTACGGTTTCACCTTCTTCCTGGTGGACGACCCTTCCATCAACGCCTTCGCCGGCCCCGGCGGTTACATCGGCGTGCATACGGGCCTGCTGCTGGCCGCCCGCAACGAGAGTGAGCTGGCCGGCGTGCTGGCCCATGAAATCGCCCACGTGACCCAGCGCCACCTGCTGCGCGCCTACGAGGCCGCCCAGCGCATGAGCCTGCCCACGGCCGCTGCGCTGCTCGCCGCCATCCTCATCGGCAGCCAGGACGGCCAGGCCGGCCAGGCGGCGCTGGTGGGGATCCAGGCCGCCAGCGCCCAGTACCAGATCAATTTCACCCGCGCCAACGAACACGAGGCCGACCGGGTCGGCATCCAGACGCTGGCACGCGCCGGCATCGACCCCCGGGGCATGCCCGATTTCTTCGAGCGCCTGCACCAGCAGACCCGGCTCTACGGCAGCCGCCTGCCGGAGTTTCTCAGCACCCACCCGGTCACCACCAACCGCATCGCGGAAACCGCCGCCCGAGCCGAGGCCCTCGCCGGCCAGGGGCGCCGGGACAGCCTGAGCTTCCAGCTGGCCCGCGCCCGCCTGCAGGTAGACGCCAGCACCCAGCTGCGCGACCTGCTCGCGGACTACCAGGCGCGCAGCGACCAGCTCGGCGAGGCGGAACGTTTCGGCTATGCCCTGGCCCTGTGGCGCAGCGGTGAACGCGACGCCGCGCAGCGGGAGCTCGTCCGCCTGCGGCAACAGAACCCGGATCGGCTCGCCTACCCCCTCAACCTGGCCCGCCTGGAACTGGAGCGGAAACGGCCCGACCAGGCCCTCGCCCTGTACGAAGAGCTGCTGGACCTCAACCCCGGCAACGTGACCGTCACCCGTGCCTATGCCGCCGCCCTGCTCGCCCAGGGCCAGGCCGGCAAGGCCCGCAGCCTCCTGGCGCAGCTGATCCAGGCCGGCGAGGCCCGGCAACCGGAACTGTACCGGCTGCTGGCCGAGGCGGCCGGCAAGGCCGGCAAGCCGCGGGAATCCCATGAGGCCACCGCGGAATACTATTATCTCAATGGCCAGACCCACGCGGCCATCGACCAGCTGGAACTGGCCCTCAAGGTGCCCGGCATGGATTTCTACGACAACGCCCGCATCAGCGCCCGCCTGCATGCCTTCCAGAACGAGGCGCGCAAGGAACAGGCCCGGTGATGCCACGGCGCGCGCGGGAATAAAATCACCGGCGCCCACGTCCCAGACATCACGAGTAGTTCGTTGCGCCGCACACGAACCATCGCGGGTATGAGAATCACGACAACAGCATGTTAAGAAACGCTAATATGGCACAGGTGGCATTCAGACAGGACAGTACCGGCACGGCTTTGACTCCCCTCGGCGGGAAAGCTATAGTCGGGCGAAGTGTCAGGATGATGCCCAAGCAACCGATGTCGCCCGTGCAGTATTCAATCGCAGTTCGCTCCACAAGCCGCTGGCAAGCCCTTGTCACGGAAACAACCTCAAGAGCCAATCCAACACCATAGGAGGAAACGATGCGGCCATTTCCGAGCATCATAACCACAGCCACATCCATTGCCGCACTGCTGGGTATCCTGGCACTGGCGCCGGTCGCGGTATCCGCGCAGGAAGCGGGGGCATCCGCCGCCGAGCAGGGCAAGCAGGTGGCCTTTGATCGCCGCAAGGGCAATTGCCTGGCCTGCCACGCCGTCGAGGGTGGCGACATGGCCGGTAACATCGGGCCGCCCCTGGTCGCCATGAAGGCACGCTTCCCGGACAAGGCCCGGCTGCGCGCCCAGATCTGGGACTCCACCAAGGCCAACCCGAACAGCATCATGCCTCCGTTCGGCCGCCACCAGGTCCTGAGCGAGAAGGAAATCGATCAGATCGTCGAATACATGTACACGCTGTAAACCGATTACGGCAACTTTAGGAGAAGCACAGTGAACAGCTTGAAACGCAGAACCTTCCTCAAAGGCACCGCCGCGATCGGCAGCGTCGGTTTCGCCATGGGCGCCGGTCTCCTGACCCCGCGCATGGTGCTGGCCGCCTGGCCCAAGGCCGCATTCGAATCCAAGTCCGTGGACGATGCCCTGAGCAACCTGGCCGGCTCCGCCGAAACGAGCACCAACGAACAGATCCAGATCCGCGCGCCGGACATCGCCGAGAACGGCAACGTGGTGCCCATCACCGTCGAGACCAACATCGCCAACATCGAGTCCATCAGCATTCTCACGGAGCAGAACGCCTCTCCGCTGACCGCCTCCTTCGTGCTGGGCGCCGGCGCTGAAGGCTTCGTGGCCACCCGCATGAAGATGGGCAAGACCTCCGATGTCATCGCCGTGGTCAAGGCCGACGGCAAACTGCACAGCACACGCAAAGAGGTCAAGGTCACCATCGGCGGCTGCGGCGGCTGAGGCCGAGCCCACTCCGCGAACCTGACCCAAGACCGAAACGAGGAAAGAAGCATGGCAAACTCAATCAGAATGCGCGCCAACCTGGAAGGTGACGTGACCACCGTCCGAGCGCTGATCAGTCATCCCATGGACACCGGCATGATGAAGGACAAGAAAACCGGGCAGCTCATCCCGGCGCACTTCATCCAGGAAGTGGTATGCGAACACAATGGCAACAAGGTCCTGACCAGCCTCTGGGGGCCGGCCATCTCCACCAATCCCTACCTGTCGTTCCGTTTCTCGGGCGCCAAGAAGGGCGATACCCTGAAAATGAGCTGGGTGGACAACAAGGGCGAGAGCGACTCGGCCGAAGCCACCGTCGCCTGATCCCTGCCGACAACCACAACATATGCACCAAAAAACGACTGGAGGCGAACCATCCATGAAGAAGCTGCTGACCATGGCCGTGGCAGTGGGCGTGATGGGCTCCGTGCCCATCATCGCCCAGGCCACGCCGGAACAGGACATGAAGGAATACCAGGCCCATTTCCAGAAGCGTTTCCCCAACGTACCGCACGATGACTTCGCCAACGGGCTTTATTCACTCAGCCCGGAGTTACGTGCCCAGTGGGAGGCCATCGAGGACTTTCCGCCCTACACCACCAATGTTGAAAGGGGTGAGCAGCTGTTCAACACCCCCTTCAAGAACGGGAAGACCTATGCCAGCTGCTTCAGGAATGGTGGTATCGGCATCAAGCAGGACTACCCCTACTTCGATACCAAGACCGGCCAGGTGAAGACTCTCGAGCTGGAGATCAACGAGTGCCGTATCGCCAACGGCGAGGACCCGCTGAAGTACGGGGACGGCCCCCTGGCGGATATCTCGGCCTACATGGCCTGGACCTCACGGGGTAACACCATCAACGTGAAGATCCCCAACGATCCCCGTGCCATCGCGGCCTACGAAAACGGCAAGGAGCACTACTACTCCAAGCGTGGCCAGCTCAACATGTCCTGTGCCGACTGCCACGTCTCCTACCCCGGCTACTATGTACGGGCCAACCTGCTGAGTCCGGGACTGGGGCAGACCACCCACTTCCCGACCTTCCGCTCCAAGTGGCAGAACATCGGGACCCTGCAGAAACGCTACGGTGGCTGTAACCGCCAGGTGCGTGCCGCGTCCTTCCCCCTGCAGAGTGAGGAATACCGGAACCTGGAGTATTTCCATACCTACATGGCCAATGGCCTGGAAATCAACGGGCCCGGCTCGCGCATGTAAGACGGCAGTACGCTCCAACAAAAAACCCCGGCCTGAAAGCCGGGGTTTTTTGTTGCGCGCCATTTCGTTGCCTTGCGGATACGAACAGAACGCCGGGAGAAATGGTGGTCGTATAGCTACCGAATAAGCATCATATCTTTATGTTTTTATTACTTTATTATTTCAGCAATCACCTTGATTGCCCCCAAAGATGCCCCCGGCGCTGCGCGGTTGTTCGGCAGTGAGTTGTTGGGTTTAATCAGCATGGCCAGAAAGAAAACCGCGTATTCCCCGCACGATACCCATCTGCAAGGATACCCTAGGATCGCATAGCCGCTGAAAAGTGGCTTTGCATTATGCGCTCAATTGTTGCTTCGGATCTCGGATTTTACATCTTCGATGCTTTGCCGTATCTGAGGTAAATTGACAAGAACAACATCTCTTGCATCAAGGATCAGAAAGAAAATACCAGTAAGAATGATGTTGATAAATGCCGCGTCATAACTCAACACACCAAAAAAGGATAATATCCAGCCGAACAGAATATAAGCAATAGCCATTTTCCACTCCTAATTATTCAGGAAATACTCCCGTTAAAATTTTATACTGCAAAAATCGCGTTAGTCTTTCCGTCCGTACCAGAAGCGTTCAGGACACTCCAGAAGAACCCGGCCATCCTTGGATGCATATTTTTCAGGCGGCACGGTAAGCGCCTTTTCCCGTGAGCGGGCGACGATCCTCCATAGATATAATTTCTGATATGGGACATCAGAGTCAGAGGCCTCAAAAAGGTGTTTTATTTGATCAAAATACATATGTGCTGCATCGATGTCTCCAAAAGCTTCTTGGCTAATGCGTATTTCCCCACCGGCTGCATGCCTCAAATTAGCACCATCATGGCTTGCTCTTTCTATATGAAGATTATGAGCATCCAGAGAAACTTTATCGTACCCAAACACAGGCGAGCTGAATGCAACGTCGCAGATATTCTTATCAGAGCATCTGCGCCACTCAACAACATACCACTCTTTCTTTTTCCTAACGTATCGCCAGACTAATAATATTATGATTGCTAGCAGAAACTCAGTCATGTTGTGACGATCCTATTTTTATCTTTGCCAATAACTAACGGCGGCCTACTGGTTTCGTACGGAAGTCCGTCATAAGGGAAAGTTGGTAGCGTTAAAGTTTGATGCCGTACCGCAGTTCCATCTGTTCCAGGGTATCGCAGGCTAAGGCATCATACTTCGCAACCAACCGATTATAAACCTTCCGCGACATCCCCGGCGGTTTATCACCCTCGCCATTGAGTATGCCCGGCTCCCACCCCAGCCGCTCACGAATCTTGTTGGCCTGCCGTGCGGCACGGTCATCGGCGCGCTCATGCTGGCAAGGATAGACCAACCGCTGACAGTGCCGACAGGCGAACACAGCGGCACCGTAGAGCGCGGTTATGCGCCGCCCGCAGCCCTTGGCAGGGCATAGGAAATACGGCTGCCGTCCGCCGAAGTGGCAGGGCAGCCAGTCCAACCGCACGGAATAACGCCTGACCTCGTTGTCGTAGTGGTGTTCCAGTCGCACCCAACCAGCCTCGATTGACACCTTAAGGGCCAGCACCACCCTGCCCCCATAACCCCACCGGAGGGTGAACATCCTGTCCGGTGCCAGCAGTCCCCGGCGCAACCAATCCCGAATATCGATCTTCGGGTATTCCTGGGTTGTACGCTGCGCCGTGCCAGGATAGGGGTGCCCGAAATTTCCGCTGCCTACGCCGCCCATTGTTCGCCTCCGATTGTCGTCTAGGTATCAAAGTTATTACTCCCCAAGGTGCTCATCATCCCCGAAGATGCTCACGTTTTTGTGTTAGACACCTTCCAACATCTTGGGAAACTTGACCGAACACGCTAGTAAGTTAGGCTAGTGCAGCCACTCCGGAACGGCCGGCGCTGGTACGGGCAGCGCCCATACCCACCCCCCACTGAAGCCAGTTTTTCCGGGCTTTATGCCCAATTCCTTTTGTGCACGGCGCACCGTTGCCCATGCCAGCCCATCACGGGTGGCGCGCTGCTTGACCTCTTTGGACGGCAAATCTCCATCACTCAACTGTTCCTGAAGCCAGGCGATAGCCTCTGACAGTTCGGTCTGATTGCACTGTTCGATTGATTCCGCCGTCGCAAGCAGCTCGCGCGCCAATCCAGCCACGGGGGCACCCCACAGCACGGACGATGCTGACACCCCTGGATGCTCGATTAGTTCACCCTGCTGCAAATCATACTCAAATCCGCCGTCATCGGGGCCGATGTTGGACTTGGCACGAAGGAATAGTCGGGGGGCACGCCCATCCTCTCCTTGTTCCTGATGCTTTGCAGCCACGAACACCACGCGGGCCAATGCGCCAAATGCGAGGCTTCCGGTCAGCCTCTCCACAGGTTCACGCCCCCCGGTGCCTTTGGAAAAATGGGTAATGCCCAATAGGGCACAGCGCATCAATGCCGCCAAGTCGGCCAGCGGCTGCAGATCACGCCGCACTTCGGCGTTCTTGTGGCTGTCGCCTGCCACGGCCGAAACGATAGGATCGACGATCAACAGGCGCACATTACCTATTTCCGCCAATTTGTGCCGCAATACATCCATGTCACGTGCGGGGTCGAATGCCCGCCGCTCGCTGCCCTCGCGCACATCGGCGATGAAGTACACATTGGACACATCTGCCCCGGAATGGATGAGACGGGGGATGAGTGTATCGGCGGGATCATCCTCACCGCTCCAGATCACCACGTTACCCACTGGGGAGGGTGTGCCATCCGGCCAGCGCCCACCCGTGGATACCGTCGCTGCAAGCGCCAGGGCGATGGTCGTTTTGCCTGTACCTGGCGCACCGCCTAATACGTGCATCTTCCCTGCGGCAAGCCAACCCTGCCACAGCCATTCCACTGGCTCGGGCGTAACGTCGCAGCCACGGACAAGCTCGACAGTGCGGGCCACGTTACCTGAACTGAATAAAAGATCATCGTGTTGACGTGATGAGCGCGATTCTCGTGGTCCATCGATCAGCGTCCGCAACTCCTGCCAGTGCTGATCCCGACAGGAATAATGCAGGCACTTGAAGCCCAACGCGCCGTTACTTCTCCTGAATATAGCTGCCTCGCCCTTGCCGTGCTCGGGATTGAATGGACAATGCGCCAGTTTGTAGCGTTCGCCCCCCTCATGCTGATCCTGCTCGTATGCGATGCCCATTTTTTCCAGGAAAGCGTGCAGATCAAATGATCCGCGAGCGGTCAAATTCATCAGCGTTGGCAGCGCATCAAACTCGCTGGCCGGATGTTGCGTCCTTAGCTGATCGGGTGTTACGGAAATAGATCGCTCAGGCGTGGCCAGCAGGCGCGATAGCCGCCACGGTGCCTGCGGGGTGTGATCGCCCTTAGTGCTCACGGTGCCGTACAGTTTCGTGATCCGTGATGCATTGTAGACGGATTGATCGACCTTCACGGCATCGGTATCAAATAGTGCTGCAAGCCCTGCGAGTACACCTTTTACCAGGTCGCGGCTTGCGTCATCGTTGGGCAGATCGATGGGATACAGCATATGAAACCCGTTCCCAGATTCAGCCACCACTGGCTCAGGCCACCCCGCGTCTTTCAGATAGTGGTAGCACGCCTTCGCTTGTGTCTGGGAATCTTCCCGCTGCGCATCCGTGGCAGCCGTATCTTTCGGCCGCACCGGGTCTATATCGACCAACAACCAACGCCGCCGGGTGATATTTCCATCCGTTGCGGTGGCTGTTGCGTAGGGTTCTACGCGGTTGTAGTGGCGGTTCAGAAGTTGCGGGTCTACCGGGTTTAACGTGACATAAACGGCCATGCCGCTGGCGTTCTGGCTCATCGCCGCCTTCACAAGATCGCCGCGATGTTCGCCATCGAAGTAGCCAGCGCTGATCTGTTTTCTGCCACGGCTACTGATGGCGCGAAGCTCGATAACATCATCAGGGCCGAATAGTAGCGACAGCGCTCCGTGGATCATATTGGCATCAGGTGCCGGGGGCGGGGTCAGTTGCGCGTTCATAGGCCGCCCTCTGTCTCAAAGTGCAGCTCGATGAACAACGCACCATCTCGGTTTAGCGCAAGCAGCAGACGTCCCAGCTGATCGGGCTGCACGGGTGCAAGCACATGCACGAGTACCCGACAGTGCCTTGGTAAGCTCCAGTCGAAACTTTCAGGATCGAGATGCGTCGGCGCGAGCAGCAATAGGCGTCCATACGGACCGCAATACTCAGCATCGGCTTCTCGCCAGGAACGCGCCCCACCGACGACAATATGCACAACGCCGCCCGAATCAGCCGGGAGAGGGAATCTTTCCAGCCGCTGCATCATCTCGTCGTAGTATGGCGGACGTTCTCTGAGCGTAGTATTGTTTGCGGGTGTTCTGTTATCACCGCCCGCTTGGGGGATGCCGCCCCCGGCGGGTTTTTCATTTGTGCTCATGCCGCCCCCTGTTCCATCGACTGAATCAGGGAACGGATCGACTCAACAGACCACGCCGTCGTGCGTGGACCGAGCTTCACCGGCTTAGGGTATCTCCCGGATTTAACACCCGCCCACCAAGATGAACGGCTGATCGGGATGATTGCAGGGATCGGCGGTTCTGCATTGGGGTCGCCGACAATCTGGGGCAGGCGCAAATAGCCTGTTTCGGGTAGTCTGTGCATCGTGGATGTCCTCCAACTGTATCGGGCGGGGTCGCCTTTGAGAGGACAATACGACGGCAAAATTATCGAAAAAATCTAAGTGCGATTTAATTATATTTATTTCCGTTTCCTGCGAAATTCGCGTTCCCTCCGTGCAACCGATCCCGCATATGCCGCGTTGCCGGCGAGTTTAATCGTGAGTCTTCTGATGATCTCTTTTCGATCATGGGGTGCATCTGGCCACCGAGCACGAACCTCGGGACGCCGCAACTCGTCCACAAGCTCTGAGATGTAGTCTATGGGGAGTGCGCCAATGTTTTGCCGTGGTCGTCCCCGCGGTTTTTCTGACGATTTAGGGGCGGCAAGAGCATTTTTACTCTTGCGAGGCCGTCCAGGCTTCTTGGAATGCGGTAACAAATCTTCGAGGAAGCAAGAAGCAGTCAGGGCGGCGTCCTTCCAATCGTCCTTCGTGAACGCCGAGAGGGGTTTTCCGATCTTCTCTGCGAAGTAAATTAGAAACGGTGGTTGCTCCATCGTTGCGCCCTTACCGCGCCCTTGATCAGGTGCCGCACCAGCCGGGCAAGGGTTTCCCGGTTTTCGCCCCGTCGGGCTAGGTGCGGCAATTCATTCTTCTTTGCCACCTTTAGGTGGCTGCGTCGAGACGACTAAGCCAGTGCACTAACCCACTAGAGCTATTGTACTAACTCCCTGGAGGCGGTGACCCATAGCCGTGGGGGCCCCAATGGCCATGGGTGGGGTGCCCCCTTGGGCCCCATACACCCCGGCACCCACCCCCCCACAATTTTCAGGGAGTCCCCCGCACCCACCACGCGCCCAAGATGCTGGAAGGTGTCTAACACAAAAACGTGAGCATCTTCGGGAATGATGAGCATCTTCGGGGGGCTATCAGGCTTTACGATTTAGCTGGATCACCTCCGCCCCGGCCTTCAGCTTGTCCAGATAGTCCGCCCATTGCTGCATCATCTTCCGACGCTCGGGAATGAACCGGGTGCGGTTGTAGGCTCGCCCCAGGCTGTCGGGCACGGCATGCGCCAACTGGTGCTCGATAACCTCGGGGAGATAGTGCAGGTTCTCATGCAGCAGCGTCCGTGCGCAGGCTCGCCAGCCGTGGCCGGTCAGCTCGTTCTGGGTATCGATCCCGAGTCGCCGGTAGGCGGCATTGATCGCCATATCAGACATGGGCTTCACGGGGGATCGCCCGCCAGGGAACACCCAACCGCCGGGCAGATGGCCGGTGAGTGGTCGCAGGTCTTCGAGGATGGCGAGTGCCTGCCGTGAAAGCGGCACCAGGTGCTCGGTATTGGTCTTGCTCGCGGTGTAGCGCCATTCCTTGGCCTCTGTGTCGATCTGCTCCCAGCGCATCGTGCGCAGCTCCCCGGGCCGCACGAACAGCAGCGGCAGCAGGCGGAGCGCGGCACCCACCACCGGGCCGCCGGCGAAGGAATCGACCATGCGCAGCAGTTCGCCCACCTTGGCCGGTTCGGTCGGTGCGGCCATGTGCTGTTTGGTCCAGGATGGCAGGGCCCCCCGCAGGGATTGGGTCGGATCAGCCTCGGCGCGGCCCGTCTGCACTGCGTAGCGCATAACCTGCCCGATATGCCCCTTGACCCGGTGCGCCGTCTCCAGAGCGTTACGGGCTTCCACGCGGCGGATCACCGCCAACACCTCGGGGGCCTTGATCAGGGCTACTGGCTTGGAGCCCAAGTAGGGAAACACGTCACGTTCCAGCCGACTCGCCACCTTGTCGCGGTGTGAGGGTGATTTCCTCGACAGGTGCCGCTCGATCCACTCGCGGGCCACGGCCTCGAAGGTATTGGCCGCCAGTATCGCCTTGGCAGTTTTCTGGGCCTTGCGGTGCTCGCTGGGGTCGATGCCCTCGCTCAGTAACCGACGGGCCTCGTCACGCCGGTCGCGGGCGTCCTTCAGCGATACATCGGGGTAGGTGCCAAGGGACAGCCGCTTTTCCTTGCCGGCGTAGCGGTACTTGAGCCGCCACCACTTACCGCCGGCGGGCGTCACTTCCAGGTACAGCCCGCCACCATCGAAGAGCCTGGCGGTCTTCTCCCCGGGCTTGGCATTTCGGATCGCGGTCGTGGTCAACGGCATGGGGGCAACTCCTGCAGGGTGGAGGTCACTTGCCCCCGATGTTGCCCCCAGTTGCCCCCGGCTGTCAACGGACCACCCCGGACAGAGCCGGACACAAAAAAAACCCGCCAGTGAGTAACTTAAGCGGGTTTCTGGGTGATTCTGGACGCTTTCGGACTACAAGATGGTGGGTCGTATAGGATTCGAACCTATGACCAATTGGTTAAAAGCCAACTGCTCTACCAGCTGAGCTAACGACCCTTGAAAAGAGCCGGGAATGATACCGTACCCGGGAGAAATGACAACCCTGGAGACCAGCCGCCGGGGCGGCTTGCCTGCTGGGGTTACTGCATCAGACCGCTTCGAGCCTGCGCAGGCCCTTGGGCAACAGGCGCAGGTCCACCAGGGCGGTGACAAACGCGGCGGAGAAGCTGGCCTCCTCGTACACCATGCGGTAGTACTGCACCTTCATGGTCAGGGCACTGCCGAGCACGATGGCGAAGAATGTGATGAAGGAACCGATGGCCAGGGTGGACACCCCGGTGACCGCCTGGCCGATGGTGCAGCCCATGGCCAGCACACCGCCGAAGCCCATCAGGATGCCGCCCACCAGGTGATTGGCGAAGTCCCGCCCCGAGCTGAACCACTCGACGCGGAAACCCTTGCTGAAGATGGCCCACAGGAAGGAGCCGAGCACCACGCCCAGCACCGCCATGACCCCGAAGTTGAGCTCGGTGCGCTCGAAGCCTCCGCCCACATAGCCCAGGCTCTGGCCCATGGGGTTGATGAAGGTGAAGGACTGGGGACTCTGGCTGGCCACGTTGGGACGACCGGCGTCCCAGCCGGCCAGCACCGGGGCCTCATCGGCCATACCCATGTCGGCCATGCTCGCCCAGCCGGTGGTGGAGGTGGGATCGACGAACTCACGGGTCGTGACCACCATGTCACCCTCGAACTCGGACTCGTAGCTCAGCATCAGGTTGGAGGTGAGGTACCAGGCGCCGACCACGGTCAGGCCCACCACGAGGCCGCCCAGGATGTTGTCGAAGCTGCGGCGGAAATCCGCCGACTTGAACACGATGCCCAGCACCAGCAGGGCCAGCAGCAGGCCGATGACCAGGCGCGCCGTAGCGGCGCCCTCCTGCCCGGCGATCACCGTACCGAGGTCCTGGGGACCGGACAGGTTGATGGCCAGGGGGCGGATCCAGTCCAGGAACAGCATGGACATCAGGGTCTGGTCACCGCGGATGGGGTTGACCATGTAGTAGGCGATCGCCCCGATGATGAGGAACACCATGACGGACTTGAGGTTGCCGCCCCCGATGCGGATCAGGGTCTTGTTGCCGCAGCCGGAGCCCAGGGTCATGCCGATGCCGAACAGCAGGCCGCCCAGCAGGTTCTCGGCCCAGATCAGCTGGCCCATGCGGTAGGGCGGGAAGGCGTTGCCGGGATCCGCCAGGCGCAGGGACTCCAGCAGGGTCACGCCCAGGAGGGCCACGGCGATGGCCAGCAGCCAGGCGCGCATGCGGCCCGTATCGCCCATGTTCACCCAGTCGGACACCGCCCCCATGGTGCAGAAGTTGGTCTTGTTGGCGACCGCGCCCAAGACCAGGGCCAGCAGGAAGGTGCCCCACAGGAGGTACCCCTGGGTGGCGGCGAAATTCTCAAAGACCATGTTGCATACCTCTCGATACAGGCTGGCGCGGACCGGGGGGGTCCGACGGACTCAATAATAGGACATTCACCCGGGGTGGATTGCCTCAATCCCCCGTATAGCGGGTGGGATCCGGGATGCCGGCGGCGGCGAAGCCCGCCGCCCGCAGCCGGCAGGAGTCGCAGCGCCCGCAGGCCCGGCCCTCGGCATCGGCCCGGTAGCAGGACACGGTCTCCCCGTAGGGGACGCCGAGGCGGCTGCCGGTGCGGATGATGTCCGCCTTGCTCATGTGGATCAGGGGCGCGTGGACCTGGAAGCGCCCTCCTTCCACCCCGGCCTTGGTGGCCAGATTGGCAAGACGCTCGAACTGGGCAATATATTCCGGGCGGCAGTCCGGGTAGCCCGAATAATCCACGGCGTTGACGCCGACGAACAGGTCCCAGGCCCCCAGCACCTCGGCCCAGCCCAGCGCCAGCGCCAGGAACACCGTGTTGCGGGCCGGCACATAGGTGACCGGGATCCCCTCCGCCGGGCTCTCCGGCACGGGAATGGCGGGGTCGGTGAGGGCCGAGCCGCCGATCTCGCCCAGGTCGAGGCGGACCACCTTGTGTTCCCGCACCCCCAGGGCCCGGGCCACCCGTCGCGCCGCGTCCAGCTCGGCCTCGTGGCGCTGGCCGTAGTCCAGGCTCAGGGCATGGCAATCATACCCCTGCTCCCGGGCCAGGGCGAGACAGGTGGCCGAATCCAGGCCGCCGGACAGCAGGATGACCGCCTTCTGCGCCACCGTCATCGTCCCCGGGCATCGCCCCAGAGGTATTTGTGCAACTGCAGCTGGAAGCGTACCGGCAACCGGTCCGCCAGGATCCAGTCCGCCAGCTCCGTGGGATCCTGCCGGCCATGGCAGGGGGAGAACAGCAGCTCGCAGCGCTCCGCCAGCCCCTCGCGCGCGACGAGGTCGCGACTCCATTCGTAATCGGCCCGGTCGCAGATCACGAACTTCAGCTGGTCCCGGGGACCCAGATGCTGCAGGTTCTCCATGCGGTTCCGGGCGCATTCCCCGGAGCCGGGGGTCTTGAGATCCATCACCTTCACCACCCGCGGATCAACCCCGCTCACATCCAGCGCGCCGCTGGTTTCCAGCGACACCTCGTAGCCGGCCTCACACAGGCGCGACAGCAGGGGCAGGCAGCCCTTCTGGGCCAGGGGTTCGCCGCCGGTCACCGTCACGTAGCGCGGCTGCCAGGCGGACACCTCGGCCAGCACCTCGCCGATCGTCATGCGGTGCCCGCCCTGGAAGGCGTATTCGGTGTCGCAGTAACCGCAGCGCAGGGGGCAGCCGGTCAGGCGCACGAACACCGTGGGCAGGCCCACGGTACGGGACTCGCCCTGCAGGGAATGGAAGATCTCCGTGATGCGCACCGGCAGGGACAGGACATCGGGCATCACGGGCATGGAGGCTGTGGTCATGACGGAATGGTACTACAGGTCGGGCTGCTGCCCGAACGGCAAGCCCATAAAACCGGGCGGCCGGTACTGCTTCCACCTGTTTGTAATGGCCACGGAAGCACACGGAAAAACACGGAATGAAAACACATGCATGCTTCAAGGGGTTGCTTCAAGGGGTTGCTTCAAGGGGTTGCTTCAAGGGGTTGCTTCAAGGGGTTGCTTCAAGGGGTCAGAGTACTTGAAAAGAGCACTTCAAGTACTCTGACCCCTTGAAGCACTTCAAGTACTCTGACCCCTTGATCTACTTGAAAAGAGCACTTCAAGTACTCTGACCCCTTGATCTGCTTCAAGTACTCTGACCCCTTGATCTGACCCCTTGATCTGACCCCTTGATCTACTTGATCTAACCCCTTGATCTTCTTCAAGTACTCTGACCCCTTGAAGCCAGTACTCTGACCCCTTGAAGCCCCTTGAAGCCTCAAGGTCGTCGGGCATCCGCAGAAGGTGCTAGCAGTATCGATTTGTATCGGTACTAGCGCCCTTCCTGCTCCATGCGCGCCAGGCGATCCTGGGCCAGGCGCGCCGCCGTGGAGCCCGGGTGCTGGTCCACCACCCGCTTCAGGGTCTCGCGCGCCTGGCGCCATTCCTGGCGCTCGTAGTGGATAAAGCCCAGTTTCAACAGGGAATCGGACACCTTGGGGTCACGGGGAAAACGCTCCACCACCTCGGCGAATTCCTTCTGGGCCGTGTCGAAATCCCGTACCACGTAGTAGGCCTCGCCGAGCCAGTAGCGGGCGTTGGCCCCATAGCGACTGTCCGGATGGTCGGACAGGAAGACGCGGAAGGCCTTGGCGGCCTCCTCGTAGCGGCCCTCCTTGAGGATATCCAGGGCGCGCTCGTACTGTTCCCGCTCCGCGCCCGGATCCGCCACAGCGGCAGCCCGGGGTGCCGGTGCCGGCGCTCCCGGGTCGGCGAGCCGGGGAGCCGGCACCTGGCCCGCCTCCGGCATCCCGTTCGGGGCCTGCGCCCCCCCCGCCTCGAGGCGGTGCAGGCGACGGTCGATGTCGAGGTACTGCTCCCGCTGCCGCTGTTGCAGGCTGTTCAGGTTATGGCCCTGCACCTCCAGTTCCCCGCGCAGCTGTTGCAGTTCGCGCTGCAGCTGTTCGAGCTGGTTGAGGGTCTCCAGCATGGAGCGGCTGTCCAGCATCCGCTCCATGCGTTCCACCCGCTGCACCAGGCTCGGGTCGTCGCGGCCCAGGGCGGAAGTACCGACCGCCGCCAGCATCACCGCCACCAGCAAGCGGCCCCCGCTGCGCAGCACCATGTCACTGGCCTCCGTAGACCAGTTCGACGCGGCGATTCAGGCGCCAGGCTGCCTCGTTATGGCCATCCGCGGCGGGACGTTCCTCGCCATAGCTGACCACCCGGATCTGGTCCGGGCGCACACCCTGGAACTCCAGCTGACGGCGCACCGCCTGGCCACGGCGCTCGCCCAGGCCGATGTTGTACTCACGGGAACCGCGCTCGTCGGTATGCCCTTCCAGCACCACCGTCAGCTCCGGGTGACCGGCCAGGAAGGAGGCATGGATCGCCAGCAGTTCCTGGTCCGCATCGGAGAGGGTGCTGCTGTCGAACTCGAAGTACACCACACGCTGATACAGGGGGCTGGCGGGATCCTGCAACGCCTCCATGCCGAGCCGGCCATAATCCTGTATCCCCAGGGCCTCGGTGCCCGTCACGCCGTCACGGGTGCCGCGATCCTCCACCGTGGCATCCAGTGGCGCCTTGCCACGGGTACCACAGGCACTCAACAGCAACACCAGCCCCAGCGCCAGGACCAGAACCGACCACGTCTTCATCTGCTTTTTCATTGCCCTCTCCTTTGATTAGAGGAAGTTGAACCAAAAACCTTAAACCATCAAACGCTACCGAACCGAAACCACCCGTAGGAGCGGGCTCTGCCCGCGAACCAGCGGTTATCGCCCATTCGCGGGCAGAGCCCGCTCCTACGGCCAAATCAGCTGTATGCCAAACACCCCTCAGCGCCGCAGCACCGGCGACCAGGCCGGTTCCCGCACCTCGCCTTCACTCAGGGTCAGGCGCTGGCGAAAGCGTCCGTCCGCCGAGACTGCGGCCAGCACGCCACGGCCGCCCACGCTGGTGGCATAGATGATCATGCTGCCGTTGGGCGCGAAACTCGGGGATTCGTCCAGACTGCCGTCGGTCAGTACCCGCAGCCGCCGGGTATCCAGTTCCAGCACCCCGATGCGGTAGTCGCGGCCATCCCGGTGCACCAGGGCCAGGCGCTTGCCGTCCGGAGAGAAATCCGCGCCGGCATTGTAGTTGCCCTCGAAGCTGATGCGCTCGGCGCGGCCGCTGCGGATGTCCAGGCGATAGAGCTGCGGCGCCCCGCCGCGATCGGAGGTGAACACCAGGTGATTGCCATCGGGCGACCAGGTCGGCTCGGTGTCGATGGCGGCATTGTTGGTGAGGCGCTGCAGGCGCTTGTCGCCCAGGTGCAGCAGGTAGATCTCCGGGTTGCCGTCCCGCGACAGGGTCAGGGCCAGCCGGCGGCCGTCGGGCGACCAGGCCGGTGCGCCGTTGATGCCGTCGAAGGCCGCCACCTCGCGGCGCGCGCCGGTGCCCACATCCTGCACGTAGATGGCCGCCTTGCGCCCCTCGAAGGTCACGTAGGCCAGCTGCTGGCCGTCCGGGGACCAGGCCGGCGACATCAGCGGCTGCGGCGAGCGCAGCACCGTACGCGGGTTATGGCCATCGGAGTCGGCCACCTGCAGGGCATGGCGCTTGCCCTCCGGACCCTCCTCCACCGTCACATAGGCGATGCGGGTGTCGAAGGCGCCGGGCTCGCCGGTCAGGGTTTCGTAGATCAGGTCACTGATCCGGTGCGCCACCCGGCGCAGTTCCTCGGGCCGCGCCGGGATACTGTAGCCCGTCAGCTGGCGGGCACGGAAGACGTCGAACAGCTGGAACTGCACCTCGTAGCGACCGGGTGCCGGTTGCAGCACACGGCCGATCACCAGGTCGCCGACCCCCAGCACCCGCCAGTCGGGGAAACGGATCTCGCCGGCCTCCCGGGGACGGGCGATCAGGTCCGCCTCCGGCAGGGGCGCGAAGCGGCCGCTGCGGCGCAGGTTGGCGGAGATGATACCGGCGATGTCCTCCGGCAGTGTGACGCCCGCCGGGGTGCTGAAGGGCACCACGGCGATGGGCGAGGCGCCCTCCATGCCCTGGGTGATCTCGATGGTCAGTACCGCCAGCGCACCACGGCTGCCGGCCAGCAATATCGCCAGCAACAGCCAGCGCGCAATCCATTTCACTCCCATGCCATCAACTCCTGTTGGGGTCGAAGATAAAATTGAATTCCCGGAACGCATCGAACAGGTGCGGTTCCGAGGGTACCGGCAACGGCGCCGCCTGGTACACCGCATTCTCCACCGAGCGGTCGAACACCGGATCGCCACTACTGCGCACGATGCGCACGCTGGCCACGTCGCCACCCGGGATCAGCTTCACCGACACCGTGCAGGACAGGCCGCGCCAGTTGGGCGGCAAGCGCCAGTTGCGCCGCACCCGGTCATGTATGAGCGCCGTGTACTGGTTGATGGCCGCCGCCACGGCACGCTGCCGCTCCTGCTCCAGACGCGCCCGCTCCGCCGCCAGCGCGGCCTGCCGCTCCGCTTCCTCGGCCTTGGCGCGTGCCTCGGCCTCCGCCTTGCGTTTCGCCTCCGCCTCGGCCTTGGCGCGTGCCTCGGCCTCCGCCTTGCGTTTCGCCTCTGCCTCGGCCTTGGCGCGTGCCTCGGCCTCCGCCATGCGCTTCGTCTCTTCCTCGGTGGCCCGCTTGGCCGCTTCCAGCCGTCGCGCCTCTTCCGCCTGCTGGCGCTTCAGGTCCGCCAGCCGCTGTTCCTCCTGCTCCCGCTGGCGACGTGCCGCCGCGGCCTGCTCCTCGAGCTGGCGCTGGCGCTCGGCCTCGCTGGCCTTCTGCTGCTCTTCCAGCTGTTGCTGGCGCTGCAGCTCCTGTTGCAGGGCGACCTCTTCCACCACCCGGGCCTGTACCGGGGCGTTGCTGTGCTGGGGCGCCACCTTCGTCATGCTGCTCCAGTCCACGTTGATCATCAGCAGCCCGATCATGACCAGGTGGACCAGCACCGCATACAGCAGCGCGCGTGGGTTTTCCTTCACAATCTTCCACATGGCCACTGACCCTACTGTGCCGTGCCCGGCAGGTCCGTGACCAGGCCCACATTGCCCGCCCCGGCGCCCTGCAACAGGACCATGGCATGCACCACGTGCTGGTAGGCGACGCTGCGATCGCCGCGCACCATCACCGCCACATCGGGACGCCGGCGCAGCACGGCCGCGGCGCGCAGCTGCAGGTCCTCGTCACTGACCGGATCGCCGGGGTCGCCGCCGATATTCAGGAACAGCCGCCCCTCCGCATCCACGGTCACCACCAGCGGGTCCTGCTGTTCCGGCGCCAGGGGCCGGGCGGAGGCCGTGGGCAGATCCACCTCCACGCCCTGGTTGAGCAGCGGCGCCGTCACCATGAAGATCACCAGCATGACCAGCATGACGTCGATGTAGGGCACGACGTTCATCTCCGCCACGGGTCTTTTGCGTAGGCGATGCCGCATGAGTTCAGTCCTTGCTCCCCGCGCAGCGCATCACGGATGTGCCTGACGCTGCAGGATGCTGGCGAATTCGTCGATGAAGCTCTCGTAGTGGGCGATCAGGCGCTCCACCTCGTTGGCATAGCGGTTGTAGGCCACCACGGCGGGGATCGCGGCGAACAGACCCATGGCCGTGGCGATCAGGGCCTCGGCGATACCCGGCGCCACCATGGCCAGGGTGGCCTGCTGCACATTGGCCAGGCCGCGAAAGGCGTTCATGATGCCCCAAACCGTACCGAACAGGCCGATGTAGGGGCTGGTGGAACCCACGGTGGCCAGGTAGGACAGGTGCTGCTCCAGCTCGTCCACCTCCCGGGACAGGGACACACGCATGGCACGCTGGGCGCCTTCCACCATGTCCATGGGTTCCATGCCCTTCTGGCCACGCAGACGGGCGAATTCCTGGAATCCCGCCTGGAAGATGTTCTCCAGGCCGGTACTCTCCTCCTCCCGCGCCGCCACCTCGCGGTGCAGACCACTGAGATCCCCGCCGGACCAGAAACGTTCCTCGAAGTCGCGCGCGGCGGCGCGGGCATCGCGCAGGCCCGCCCCCTTGCGAAATATCAAGGTCCAGGAGGCCAGCGAGATCACCACCAGCAGCAGCATCACCAGCTGCACGATCAGGCTGGCCTCGGCGATGAGATGGGTAAAGGAGAGATCAGTTCCCACGAGTCAATTCCTGCAATATGAAGTCCGGTATGGGGTGCGGGCGCAGGCGGTCGGCCTCCAGGCAGGCCACCCGCACCCTGGCGGTACAGAACACCCGGGATTCGTCCCCGTCCAGGTACACGGCCTGCTGGAACACCAGGCTGGCACGGCGGCACTCCGCCACTTCCGCGCTCACCCGCAGGGCATCGTCGAGACGCGCGGGGCGGACAAAGTCCAGCGTGGCGGAACGCACGGCGAAGAGGATGCCGGAATCCTGGCGCAAGGCCCGCTGTTCCACACCCAGCTGGCGCAGGCGCTCGGTGCGCGCACGCTCCATGAACCGCAGATAATTGGCGTAGTAGACCACACCGCCGGCATCCGTGTCCTCATAGTACACGCGTACCGGCCAGGAAAATTTCGACACTGCCTGGCTGTCTCCCGTTTGCGGTAATCCCCGTGTGCGATCCGCAAGCTGGTTCGCGGATGTGACCTCGCCCGGCAACAAAGATTCCCGGGCAGCCCGCCCGCTGCGAACGGCCATCGATGCCCGCAAGCCAGGGACCGCTGAAACAGGTGCTAGCTTACCGGTGCTCAGACGAGGCATCCAGCATCTTGGGATTGCCGCTGACCCAGACACCTCCTCCCCGATGGGCCGACGGCTCCTTCTCGACCACCGGCCGCACGAGCGACAGGACCAGGATGCCGAGCGCCAGCATGAACAACAGATGAAAGCTTCGCAAACCACGCATGTCGGATTCCATCCAAACCAGGTTCTGCTTCCCCTGGATCAACCGTCCTCCAGGCAAAAAAAAGCGTGGCAAGCGCCACGCGGTAATCCCGGAGGGGGATTAAAATGGTGCGCTAGGCGCACCCACACACAGGAGAGGTACAACGGTCGTGCAACCCGTTCTTGGCATCTGCCGGGATTCGACTGGATGCCGTTGTATTGACTAGAGCAAGCCCCATGCCAGTTTCGTCCAGCCCCTGATTTTTATCGAATTTTCGCGTAATCCAGGGCACGGGACCGGCCGTCGGGACGGGCCAGCTGTCGCCATGGAGTGACGCGCCAGGGGCTGGTTCGTGGAAATTACCGCAGGAATATGAGCTTAGTTCGTCGCCCTTTGCCGACACCCCGATGGCGAACGGCAAGAGAGTCTCCCGGCACGCGGGAAACGGGGCTTGGGGGGAGGGGGAGTGGCGGCGACTAGCCGCGCATCTCCTTGAACTGGGCCGGCTGCAGGTGGTGCTTGTTGAGCAGCTTGTAGAACTCGGTGCGGTTGCGCTTGGCGATGCGCGCCGCGTGGGTGACATTGCCATTGGTGATCTGCAGCAGCTGGGTGAGGTAGTCACGTTCGAACTGGCTGCGGGCATCGGCGAAGGCCATGATTTCCCGGGACTTGTCCCTCAGCGCGCGCTGCACCAGGCTGGCGGGGATGAGGGGCGTGGTGGCGAAGGCCACCACCTGCTCCACCAGGTTGTAGAACTGGCGCACATTGCCCGGCCAGGGCGCCGCCAGCAGCAGCTCCATGGCCTCGGGCGCGAAGCCGCTCACCTCCTTGCGGTTGCCCCTGGTGATCTGCTCCAGGAAATGGCTGGCCAGCAGGGGAATGTCCTCGCGCCGTTCCGCCAGGGTGGGCATCTCCAGGGACACCACATTGAGGCGGTAGTAGAGGTCCTCGCGGAATTCGCCTTCCTCCAGCGCCTCGTCCAGGTCGCGGTGCGTGGCGGAGATGATGCGCACGTCCACTTCCACCGACTGGGTGGAACCCACGGGCCGCACCACGCGCTCCTGCAGGGCGCGCAGCAGCTTGACCTGGAAGCTGAGCGGCATGTCCCCGATCTCGTCGAGGAACAGGGTGCCACCATGGGCGGCCTGGAACAGGCCCTTGTGTTCGCGGTTGGCTCCGGTGAAGGCGCCCTTGGCGTGGCCGAACAGCTCCGACTCCATCAGCGACTCGGGGATGGCACTGCAGTTCACCGCCACGAAGGGTCCCTCGTGGCGCGGGCTGGCCTTGTGCACGGCGCGCGCCAGCAGCTCCTTGCCGGTACCGCTCTGGCCATGGATGAAGACGCTGGCATCGCTCTCCGCCACCAGGCGTGCCTGGGCCAGCAGGTCCTCCATCACCGGGCTGCGGGTGACGATCTCGCGCCGCCATTCCGCCTGTTCCTCTTCCTCGTCCGTGTGCCGGACCTCGCCGCTGACCTTGAGGGCCCGCCCCACCTGGGTCAGCAACACCTGGCTGTCGAAGGGCTTGGTGAGAAAGCTGAATACCCCCTTGCTGGTGGCATCCACCGCCTCGGGAATGGTGCCGTGGGCGGTCAGGATCACCACCGGCAGGGCCGGGCTGCGGGCGTGGATCTGGTCGAACAGGGCCATGCCGTCCATGCCACCCATGCGCAGGTCGGTGATCACGAGATGGGGCCGGAACACCGACAGCTGGGCCAGCGCCTGCTCCCCGCTCTCCACGGCCGCGACATCGTATCCCACCGCCGACAGGCGCATGGACAACAGGCGCAGCAGGCTGCGGTCATCATCCACCAACAGGATCCGGTACTTGGATGCACTCATGGTTCTACTCCCTGCAGCGGCTTCTGGCGCTGCCTGATGCTTTGTTCGATAGAGGTTACCGCCTCCAGCTGGGATTCCAGTTCCTGGATGCGCGCATCACGCTCCGCCAGGGCCTTGCGTTCCGCGCGCAGCAGCTCCAGGCTGCGCCGCCGCTCCCGTACCCACTGCCGCAACAGGTCCGCCAGGGCCGCCTGCGACAGGTCCAGGCTGTCGGGATCGAGCCGGTCCAGCAGGGTCAGGGCCCGCGGCTCGTCCCGCACCGTCTCGCTGCCCAGGACCAGCAGCAGGGCGAGGCGCAGCCCGCTGGCGGCCGTGGCCTCGGCCTGGTGCGCCAGCTCCCGCTGGCGCATCTCTCCGGGCTGCAGGGCGGCCGGCATGAGCTGCACCCGGCGCGCCTCCTCCAGCCAGTCGGACGAGGCCACGGATACGGACACGGAGCGCTCGGTCACCGGTGGCAGGTCCCAATGGGCGCAGCCGGACAGCAGGAGCAGGACCGCCAGCCAGGCGTGCCTCACGAGGCCACCCGCTTCTGCTTGGGAAGGATAACCCGCAGGCAGGTGCCAGGGCCATCCAGCGCCGCCACCTCGATATGGCCGCCGTGGGCCTGTACATATTCCCTGGCAATGGAGAGCCCCAAACCCGTACCTCTGATGTGGCTATTACTGCTGTGCTGGCCCTGGAAGAAGGCCTCGAAAACCCGTTCGCGATCCGCCATCGGGATCCCGCTGCCGCTGTCCTGCACCTCGATGCGGGCCGCCTCGCCGTCGTCCACCAGGCGGACGCTTACGGTACCACCCTCGGGGGCGAATTTCGCGGCATTGGACAGCAGATTGTCCACCACGGTGCGAATCTTTTCCGCATCCCCCGGCACCTGTACCGGCTGCAACCGGGTATCCAGCCGCAGCTGGCGGGCCAGCAGCGCCATTTTATGCCCGCCCAGCACCTTTTCCACCAGTGGCTTGAGATCCACCGGCTCCCGCCGCAACACCGGGGCGCGGCTCTCGGCCAGGCTGACATTCAGCAGATCTTCTATAAGCTTTTGTAATAATTCGGTGTTTTCCCGAAGTATGGTGGCGATCTCGCACTGCTGGTCATTCAGGCGTCCGACCACCTCGTCGCCCAGCAGACCGGCCCCCTCGCGAATGGAGGTCAGCGGCGTCTTCAACTCATGGGAGATATGACGCAGGAACTTGGTCTTTTCCTCTTCCAGCTCGCGCAGGCGCACCCGCAGCCAGTCGAGCCGCTCCCCCAGCTGCTCCAGGTCGCGGGGGCCATGGATCACCAGCGGTTGCTCCAGCTCCTCGTTGCCCAGGCGCCGGATGGCCTGGTCCAGCTGGCGCACCGGGCGGGCGATCAGGGCCGTGAACAGCACCATCAGCAGCAGGGCCACGGGCACCAGCGCCACCGCCTGCAGCACCAGCAGGCCCTGGGTCTCCAGGGCCGCGTCGCGCATGGCGCCGACCTCGCGCTGGATGGCGTCCTGGCTGCGCGCCAGGAAGCCGTCCGCGAGGGTCACCAGGGCCGCGAAGCGGTTCGCCTCCAGCTGCACCGCCGGCGCCTCCGGGGTGGAGGCGGACAGCTGCCGGTAGATGGCGCCCTCCTCATCGGCCATGAGTGCCAGCAGGTCGCGCTGCGAAGGGGTCAGCGGCAGTGCGCCCAGGGTGGCCAGGGTCTGCAGGAAGGTCTCGTGATTCACCGCGTAGACCTCGAACAGGGCCCGGTCCCCCAGGGCCTGGTACTGGCGCGCATTGCGCTCCATGGCGGTGATGGCCTCCACCAGGGCCTGGCTGTTGCGGGTGGCCTCCACCGCCTGGTGCACGGCCTCCTGGCTGCGGCTGGCCATGCGGTCCACGGCCAGGGCGGCATGCACCAGCGCCACCATCAGGGGCACGGCCACCAGGCCGAAGCCCACCAGGATCAGGCGCAGGATGGAGGTGGGTCGCAGGAAACGCAGGCGCATGACCGGCAGTCATCCATCCCGCAGCTAGGACGCGGCGGGATCCTCGTCCAGCAGCGGCAGCGTCTCGCCGGCGCCGGGCAGGGTGTGGGGCGGCTGCAGGCCCAGCTGCAGCCAGGCATGGCGGGTCGCCACGCGGCCGCGCGGCGTGCGCATGAGGAAGCCCTGCTGGATCAGGTAGGGCTCCAGCACGTCCTCGATGGTGCCGCGCTCCTCGCCGATGGCGGCGGACAGGTTGTCCACGCCCACGGGGCCACCGCCGAACTTCTCGATGATGGTGCGCAGCAGGCGCCGGTCCTGGGCATCGAAACCCTGCGGGTCCACCTCCAGCAGTTCCATTGCACGCGCCGCCACCTCGGCATCCAGGCGCCCGCCGGCCTTCACCTCGGCGTAGTCGCGCACCCGGCGCAGCAGCCGGTTGGCGATTCGGGGTGTGCCGCGCGAGCGGCGCGCCAGCTCCAGCGCCCCGTCCTCCTCCAGGTCGATACCGAGGATGCGCGCCGAGCGCCGCAGGATGCTGGCCAGGTCGGCGGCGCTGTAGAACTCCAGGCGCTGCACGATGCCGAAGCGGTCGCGCAACGGCGAGGTGAGCAGGCCGGCGCGGGTGGTGGCCCCCACCAGGGTGAAGGGTGGCAGGTCCAGCTTGATGGAGCGGGCCGCCGGCCCCTCGCCGATGACGATGTCGAGCTGGTAGTCCTCCATGGCGGGATAGAGGATCTCCTCCACCACCGGGCTCAGGCGGTGGATCTCGTCGACGAACAGCACGTCGCCGGCCTCCAGGTTGGTGAGCAGGGCGGCGAGATCACCGGCCTTCTCCAGCACCGGCCCGGAGGTATGGCGCAGGTTGCCCCCCATCTCGTTGGCGATGATGTGGGCCAGGGTGGTCTTGCCCAGCCCCGGCGGGCCGAAGATGAGCACATGATCCAGGGCATCACCGCGGCCGCGCGCCGCCTGGATGAAGATCTCCATCTGCTCGGAGACCCTGGGCTGGCCCACGTACTCGGCCAGGGTCTTCGGCCGGATGGCGCGGTCCAGCGCCTCGTCCTGCGTGGAACCGGCGGGGGTGACGAGTCGATCGGGTTCAATCATGGGCAGAGTGTACGGCAAACGGGGGGTGGTTGGCATTTGCGAAACTTGTTGAACCGCCAGGGCGCCAAGGACACCAAGAAAATCCTTGTAACCGCCAAGACGCCAAGGCGCCAAGAAAACCATTCAAAACAAGAATATTTTTTGCGTAGCAGGTGCGAGGAATCTTACCGGGATCCTCAAGCACGATCATTTTGATATTCTTGACGTCTTGGCGTCTTGGCGTCTTGGCGGTTCGCCCGGGGTTTCCTTGGCGTCCTTGGCGTCTTGGCGGTTCGCCCGGGGTTTCCTTGGCGTCCTTGGCGTCTTGGCGGTTCGCCCTGGGTTTCCTTGGCGTCCTTGGCGCCTTGGCGGTTCGCCCTGAGTTTCCTTGGCGTCTTGGCGCCTTGGCGGTTCGCCCTGGGTTTCCTTGGCGTCTTGGCGCCTTGGCGGTTCGCTCTTGGTTTCCTTGCCGGTTCCCTGATGCGTTATTTCACCGTCGCCTGCAGGGCCAGGCGGATGATGTCTTCCGCGCCCAGGCCCTGGGCGTCGATGGCACGCACCATGCGGCTGGCCTCGGGGGGCTTGTAGCCCAGGGCGACGAGGGCGCCGACGGCCTCCTCGACAGGGTTGCTGCGCACCTCCAGGGCCGGCCGCGTACCGGCCACTGGCGCCGCGCCGGTGGGCTGCCAATCGGCCAGACGGTCGGCCATTTCCACGATCAGCCGCTCGGCGGTCTTTTTGCCCACCCCGGGCAGGCGCACCAGGGCGGCCGTGTCCTTGTCCAGCACACAATGCACGAAGGCGTTGGCGTCCATGCCGGAGAGGATGGCCAGTGCCATGCGCGCGCCGACCCCGTTGACCTTGATCAGCGCGCGGAACAGGGCGCGGTCCGCCAGCTTGCTGAAGCCGTAGAGGGTATGGGCATCCTCGCGCACCACCAGGTGGGTGTGCAGCAGCACTTCGCTGCCCGTGGCGGGCAGGTCATAGAAGGTGGTCATGGGGGCCTGCACTTCGTAGCCCACCCCCTGCACCTCGACGAGCAGCTCCGGCGGCTGCTTGTCGAGCAGGGTGCCGCGCAGCCGGCCGATCATCGCAGCCGCCCGCCGCGGCTGGCGACGGCCTCGGGCACGCGCGCCAGGGTCTGGCCCCGGTGGCCGTGGCAGACCGCCACCGCCAGGGCGTCGGCGGCGTCGGCCTGCGGGGTGGCCGGCAGGTTCAGCAGCACCCGGATCATGTGCTGCACCTGGGCCTTGTCGGCGCTGCCCTTGCCCACCACCGCCTGCTTGATCTCGCGCGGGGAGTACTCGGCCACGGGCAGGGACTGGATGACGCCGGCGCAGATGGCGGCGCCGCGGGCCTGGCCGAGCTTGAGGGCGGAATCGGCATTACGCGCCATGAACACCCGCTCGATGGCCATTTCGTGGGGCTGGAATTCACGCACGAGCTCGGAGAGGTCGGTGAAGATCATGCCCAGCTTGTCCGCCAGGGTCGCGCCGCTGACCCGCAGGCAGCCGCTGCTGACGTAGCGCAACTGGCTGCCGTGCTGTTCGATGATGCCGTAGCCGGTGAGCCGTGAGCCGGGGTCGATGCCGAGGATACGCATGGCGGCCATAGTAGCGGGTTATCGCAGGGGAGTGTAGGAGCGGCGCAAGCCGCGATCGGGTGCGCTGGAAACCGCTCACGTCAGAGGCTGCCCCAGCCCTGATTACGCATCCTTTGTAGGAGCGGGCTCTGCCCGCGAACGGGTTTCGTGCCGGAACGTTCGCGGGCAGAGCCCGCTCCTACAGGGAGGGCGAGCCTACAGCTGCGCCAGCACCTCCTCGGAGATGTCGGCGTTGGAATAGACGTTCTGTACATCGTCGAGGTCTTCCAGGCGCTCCAGCATGGCCATCATCTTCTGGGCGTCCTCAAGCTCCAGCGGGGCGCTCACCGCGGCGCGCATGGTCACCTCGGCCTGCTCCGGCGCCAGCCCCGCCGCCACCATGGCCTCCTTCACCGAGACCATGTCGTAGGGTCCGGTGAGCACGTCGAGGGAACCGTCGTCGTTGTTGACGATGTCGGTGGCGCCGGCCTCCAGGGCCGCCTCCATGATGGCGTCCTCGTCGCTGCCGGGCGGGTAGCTCAGCACCCCGGTGTGGGTGAACTGGAAGGCCACGGAGCCGCTGGTGCCCAGGTTGCCGCCGGCCTTGGTGAAGGCATGGCGCACCTCGGCCACGGTGCGGTTGCGGTTGTCGGTCATGCAGTCGACCATCACCGCCACGCCGCCGGGGCCGTAGCCCTCGTAGCGGATCTCCTCGTAGTTCTCCCCTTCCTGGGCCCCGGCGCCGCGCTTGATGGCGCGGTCGATGGTGTCCTTGGTCATGTTCGCCGTCAGGGCGTTGTCCACTGCCAGGCGCAGGCGCGGGTTGCTGTTCGGGTCCGGGTCGCCCATGCGGGCGGCGGTGGTGATCTCACGGATGAGCTTGGTGAAGAGTTTGCCGCGTTTCGCGTCCTGGGCCTTCTTGCGGTGCTGGATATTGGCCCACTTACTGTGACCTGCCATGTTCGTCTCGCCGGTATCGATTCAATGGGCGGGATTCTAGCATCCCGCCCCCGGCCAGGGTAAGCGGCGGGCCTGCCGGGCTGAAGCCCGACCCATGGGTGGTAATTCCCGCGTCCTGTAGGAGC